>ERZ1673737.3205-NODE-3205-length-12744-cov-5.558358_pt1 | contig 12744 bp, 11 predicted proteins | sample MGYA00580211_ERZ1673737 | MGnify/ENA primary metagenome ERZ1673737 (study PRJEB41218, sample SAMN15661789) | gut metagenome | host: Homo sapiens | place: Canada: London | collected 2015-08-20/2019-03-30 | study: EMG produced TPA metagenomics assembly of... | reverse complement strand
AGCTATTTTCTCTTCATCTTATTTTGCTACTAGTTGAGGAGATGCGCCTATTTCAATTATTAAACAATATATAGAACAGCAGAACACACCGGATTAGAAAAATTTCATTTTTCTAATCGGCACACTACATCCTCGCACTGAAGTACGAGGTTTTGTGTGCCCAAAATTTGATAAAAATCAACAGATTTCAGCCTGACTGATGTTTTTTTAGTTAAACAAGAGAAATTTTTTTAGAAAATAATAAAGAAAAATTAATTAAAAAAAGCCCCGCCAAAGGCGGGGACGGAGGATAGCTATTTTAGAAGATTAGGAATAAACATACTGATCTCAGGAATAAAGGTCAGTACTAATAAGCAACCGATCATGATCATAATAAACGGAATAATACCCTTTAATACAACCTCAAGCTTACAATTGCCTACACGTGCAGCTACGAATAGCGCCATACCCAATGGCGGTGTAATAAAGCCAATTGCTAGGTTTGCAACCATGATAAGTCCAAAGTGGATCGGATCTAATCCTATAGATGTTGCTACCGGTAAAAGGATCGGGGCTAAGATCAAGATCGCCGGAGTCTGATCCATAAAACAGCCTACAATCAATAACAACAAGTTAATTATCAAAAGCAGAATAATCTTATTATCTGTAATGCCAATAATGGTCTCAGTTATCAACTGCGGGATCTGCTCTACTGTCAATACCTTTGAGAAGGCTGAGGCACAAGATAAAATCACTAAAATAGTACCTGTGGTACAGCATGATGTAGCAATGGTCTTAAACAGTAACTTACCATTGAGCTCCTTATGGATAAAGGCTCCGCAAATAAAAGCATACAGTACCGCAACCGCAGCTGCCTCTGTTGGGGTAAAGATACCAAAATAAATACCACCTAAGATGATGAACGGGTTTATCAAAGCCCATTTTGCTTCCCAGACTGCTTTTAATGCTTTAGCCTTATCAAAAGGCTCTTTAGTACCAGTATAACCATGGATCTTACTGAAGATATAAGCATAGAGCATCAGCATACCACCAATAAATATACCCGGAATAATACCTGCCATAAAGAGTGATACTACAGAGGATCCCGTTGAGACGCTATATAACACCATAGGAATTGATGGCGGGATAATTACACCAATTGTACCTGCTGTAGCAACTAAAGCTAAGGCAAAGGAGCGACTATAGCCTAACTCGATCATAGTCGGAATAACCATAGCGCCTACAGCAGCTACGGTTGCAGGTCCTGAGCCTGATACTGCAGCAAAGAACATACAAACTAAAACTGTTACAATTGCCAAACCTCCTGTGATTCTACCAAAGAAGACGTTACAAACATCTAAAATTCTCTTTGATACTCCTCCAGCTCCCATCAAATCTCCTGCCAAAATAAACATCGGCACAGCTAAAATTGGGAAGGAATCACAAGCATTGATCATAGCTTGCGGTACTGACGCTAAACTGATTGAATCTCCTGAAACTAATGACAATAAAGTTGCAAGACCAATGGCTATACCCACTGGCATATTAAAAATTAGAAATCCTATCAGTGATATAAAAAGAATAATTGATACCATTTTATTTTCTCCCTATCACTGCTCTGTAACTTCAGGATCATTTCTATGTTTAAAGTTATAAACAATAGACTGAACAACTCTGATAGAGGTTAAAGTAAAGCCAACTAACGGGGCTGAATATACTACCCACATCGGAATACGCATAGCTGGGGATAATTGCTCAATCATGATCTGCTTTTCAACCAAACCTATCGATAAATAAGCAATCCAAATTGAGAAGATTAAAAATAAGACTTCACCGATAATTACGACATACTTACGTAAAAACTTCGGGAAACAGAAAAGGCCGGCATCAATTTTAATATGACGCATCTCTCGAGCACCAAAACTAATGCCCATAAAGACTAACCACACAAAGCAATATCTGGCTAATTCCTCAGACCAACCTAATGAGGCATGCATTATATAACGCATGAACACCTGAAAGCCTAAGACCAACGAAATTAGAGAAATCAAAAATACACAGATGATCTTCTCAAAATTCTTGTCTAAAAAACTTAACATATAAAAAAACTTCCTTAAAAAAAGCCTAAGTAGGCACACACTACCTACTTAGGCCTAGGCAGTTAAAATTAGTATTGTTTATTGATGATCTGATCTAAGTATTCAGGGTGATCCATCTTAGACTTAATGAGATCGTATACACCGCCATCGATAGCAGCCTGCTGCCACTGCTTACGATCTGCATCGGTAAGTTCAATAACTTCACAACCAGCTTTCTTGAACTTATCAACACTTAAATTATCAAGTTCAATAGAACGCTCACGCTGCTTCTTAACAAAAGCTGCTACAGCATTATCAATAGCTTTTTGCTGCTTCTCACTTAAAGAATCATACTTAGCCTTATTCATAAGCATGATCTGCGGGCTATAGAGGTGACCTGTTAAGGAAATGTAATGCTGAACCTCATAGAGCTTATTAGCATCAATAATGGCTAAAGGATTTTCCTGAGCATCAACTGTTCCCTGTTGTAAAGCTGGTAATAATTCAGCAAAAGCCATTGGTGTTGGGTTAGCTCCCCAAGCTTGCCACATCGCCATCTGAATATCAGTTTCCATTACTCGAACCTTTTGGCCCTTAACATCTGCCGGAACCTTCACTGCAACTTTGCTATTGGTGTAGTTACGGAAACCATTACCAACCATAGCTAAAACTTTTAAGCCCTTCTTTTCTACCTGATTGTTAATCTTGGAGGCTAGCTCTGAGTTAAAGCACTTAATACCCTCTTCTGCATTATTAAAGAGGAACGGAGCTTCCCAGGCATAGGCATCAGGTACAAAAGCTGTTAATACTGACGGCTGAGTTAAAACAATATCAATATCACCCATAATGGTAGATTCAGTAGCAACACGATCATCACCTAACATATTGTCAGGGAAATGCTTAATCTTAATGGTGCCATCAGATTCTTTCTTGGCAACTTCCATCAAAGGGACTGCTGCATCTTTTGCGGCTACGTTTGTAGCATTAGAAAAACGCAAAGTTACATCGTCATCAGCATATGATGCACCTGTGGCAAATAAGCTTGCACATAAAGCGGCTGCTAATAAAGTCTTAGTTTTCATATTTTTCTCCGTTATGATGTTTTTGGAAGTTATAAATTATTTAAAACAGCTTTTACAATATCTTCACTATCCATGTGATAGAGTTTGTAAAGCTCATTTGCAGGTCCAGATCTACCAAAGGTGTCTAAAGCTCCTAAACGCACAACTTTGCAATTTAAGCCCTCAGTACAAACTACCTCACAAACTGCTGAGCCTAAGCCTCCATAGACATTGTGATCTTCACAAGTAACGATTACTCCACTCTTTGCAGCTTCAATGATGGCCTGCTCATCTATAGGTTTAATTGAATACATGTCATAAACCGAAGCATGAACTCCCTGCTTCTCTAAAGTCTCTGCAGCATCTAAAGCTGCTTTTACTCGACTTCCCATAGCTAATATGGCTATATCTGCTCCGTCTTTAAGCTTATGACTTCCTCCACTTCTAAATTCAAAGCTCTCATCATAAATATCCGGCATCTTGTCGCGACCTACACGCATATAACAAGGTCCATCTATCTTAGCCATCTCAAAGACAAGCTTCTCTGTTGCTATAGGATCAGCTGGAACAAAAACATGATTGCCTGGCATAGTACGCATTAAAGCTACATCTTCTAAAGCCTGATGAGTTGCTCCATCAGCACCACATTCAATACCTGCATGAGTGCCCACTACTTTGACATTTAAATGGGGATAACAAACACTATTACGGAATTGCTCTCCTGCTCTTATAGAGGCAAAAACTGCAAAAGTGCTTACAAAAGGAATCATTCCACAACTTGCCATGCCTGCAGCTACACCCATCATGTTCTGCTCAGCTATACCACACTCAACAAAAGATTCTGGATGAGCTTTGTGGAAAATTTCACTATAGGTGGCTTTAGCTAAATCTGCATCTAAGGCCACAATGTTTTGGTTTACTTCATATAATTTGACTAAAGCATTGCCATAAGCTTCACGATTAGCAATCATTTTTTATTCTCCAAGTTGGGCCATTGCCTTAGCGTATTCATCAGCATTAGGGGCCTTACCATGCCAACCCACCTGATTTTCCATAAAATCTACACCCTTACCTTTTACGGTGTTAGCAATAATCACACTTGCTCCATCCTTATAAGCTAAGCTTGCCTCTAAGGCTTTCTTAATCTCATCGATATTATTGCCATCAATCTCAATGGTATTAAAACCAAAAGCTTCAAAACGCTCTTTTAAATGCTCAAGAGAGATAACCTCATCGTTACTGCCATCAATCTGTAAGCCATTGTGGTCTAAAATAATAGTGAGATTATGTAACTTGTATTGGTTGGCAAACATTAAAGCTTCCCAAACCTGACCTTCATTAGCCTCACCGTCTCCTAAAATGGTATAAACATGGTAATCAAGCTTTTGCTTTAAACCTGCTAAGGCCATACCACAAGCTGCAGAAATACCCTGACCCAAAGAGCCTGTAGACATATCAACACCATTGGTGTGTTTCATATCTGGGTGACCCTGTAAATAGCTATCGGTATGACGTAAGGTCTTTAAGTCCTCTTGAGGAATAAAACCTTTTAAAGCTAAGGAGGCATATAAAATTGGAGCAGCATGGCCCTTACTTAATACAAAGCGATCACGATCAGCTTTCTTTGGATCTTTAGGATCGATATTCATGACATCAAAATACAAAACAGCCATGATATCGGCTAAGGATAAAGAGCCACCAGGATGACCTGAGCCACCGTTATAGATAGCATCTAAAGCTAAAGCTCTTAATTTTGAAGAAATCTTCTTTAAATCTTCGTTAAGCATGTTTATATCCAAATAACAATTTTTACTAAAACGTATGAGTTAACGTATGCTCTAAATATAATCGCTCAAACGCTTGTCTAATATGAGTTAAATCACATATTTTAAAGATTTTATAAAATTTATTTTAACATCTTGATATTTAAAATAATTTTAACAGGAAGATCTAACAACCAAATCTGTATCTAAAACTATAGACACTGCAACTGAAGGTGATTTGATTTCTGAGAGTAAAAGTTCACAGGATTTTTTAGCTAAAAGCTCTTTATTTTGATGTACTGTTGTCAAAGGAACTTTGAGCATGGAGCTCATTTCTATATCATCAAAACCTGCGACCTTAAGCCTTTTGGGGATTAAAATTTGATTTTGATCGCAGAACTTACAGACACCTAAAGCTACTAAATCATTGATTCCAAATATAGAATCAACCTTATTTTCTAAGATGAGTTTAGAAGCGCTTGCAAGACCAAATTCAAAATTACTTGGGCCAAAGATTATATCTTGAGGAGAAAATTCTAGATTATGCGCACGCATTACATCCTTAAAAGCCCTAAAACGTTCTTTAACCACAAAAGTATTAGGATTGCCGCCAATCCAGCCTATTTTACGACAACCTCTATCTAACATATGTTCAAATAACGCACTAGCACCCTCGTAATTGTCATTGATAACTGCTGGAAAATGAGGATCAATTTTATTGTCAGCTAAAACTACAGTTATCCCTAAATCTTTTAATGCATAAAGAACCTTTATATCTAAGGATACAGCGATGGCGATAATACCATCACATTGATTATTATAAAAGAAATCTAGACATCCATGCTCAGATTTACTATCTCCTAAAGGGCTATATAAAACAAATTTATGTCCTAATTTTTTTAAAAATCCAGATACCATTTTTGCAATGGTTGCATAATAAGGAGAGTTGACATCTGGGATGAGCAATCCGATTTTTAAAGCCTTTTTCTTCATAAGAATTCTTCTATAGCCTCTATAGGCTCGCAAAATCATTTTAAGCTACTAAAGTCTTCTTTAAATTTTATACAATCTTCAAAGAAAACGTTTGTTTTAACAATTTAGAATAGATCTTATAAATTGTCAAAAAATAAATAATGTTTTGCGATACACATACAAACAATTTCGTTAATTTATTAAATAATTTACAAACGTTTGCATTTTACAAAATAAAAATTAAAAACATAAGACAACTGATCATAATCAAGATGAAAGTAACAGATATTCCTAATACAAACTCAAGCTTTTAATTGCCTACACACATAGCAACAAGCAACACCTTATAAATATTCTAAATTTTGTAAAATTTAAATTGCATACAATCGTTTACTTAATTTTAAGGTAACTTGCTGATTTTCTTTATGTATTGAGCTTTAAGATATTATTTACATAATTATCTTTAAATTGAGAAAAATATCATTTTTTTATCTTTTTTGTCATATTATTATTTTTAAATAAATTCTTTTTTTAAATAACATCACGCTTACACAATTAAAGTCTAAAAATTTTTTATCTCTCGCTTAAGATTCTATAGAGATAGACTTTTATTTTAGGGATATACAATGACAAAGATTTTAAATTACGGTAGCTTAAATATTGATTATGTTTATGATGTACCGCATTTTGTAAAGGCAGGTGAGACTCTTTCCTCTCTTGGCCGCAACATTTTTGCCGGAGGTAAAGGCCTCAATCAGTCTATTGCTATAGCCAGAGCTGGAGGACAAATATCTCACTTTGGTGCTGTTGGTAAAGATGACAGTAAAATTCTTACAGATGCACTTTTTGAAAATAATATTGACTACTCGCACTTAAAATATCGTGACGATTGTTCAGGACATACTATCATTCAAGTTGATAGCAATGGTCAAAACTGTATTTTATTATTTGGCGGTGCCAATCAATCCCTAAGCTGTGAAGAAATAGATGAAACCCTTGAAAACTTTTCAAACGGTGATTTCCTCATCATGCAAAATGAGACAAACAATCTTCATTACATGCTAACTAAAGCTACACAAAAAGGCCTGAAATGTTGTTTAAATGTTTCTCCTATAAGTGATAGCCTCTTAAAGCTTCCTTTAGAACTTTGTTATCTGTTAATTGTCAATGAAATTGAAGCTGCCGCACTCTCAAATCTCTCTGAGGATAGTGATCCTTACACCTTATTAGAGGTTTTAGCTCAGAAATATCCAAACTCATCTTTTGTTTTAACTTTAGGATCTCGAGGCTCAATTTTAAAACTCAAAGACAAACTTGCAATTTCATCCCTCTCTTATAAAGTTAAAGCCGTAGATACCACTGCCGCAGGAGATACCTATTTGGGATATTTAATTGCCAATCTTGCACAAGGTATTGATGCTAAGACTGCAGTTGCAAAAGCTACAGCAGCTGCAGCCTTAGCGGTGCAAGTTAAAGGAGCAGCACCATCTATACCTCATGATGATGAGGTTCAGGATTTCTTAAATTCACATCAAGAAAATATTTTTGTAGATAAAATCTAAAGAGGTTTTTATGAAAAAGATCGGTTGCTTAAATTCAGAACTCTCTTATGTAATCTCTAAATTAGGTCATTTTGATACTATCACTATTGGCGATTGTGGTCTTCCGGTTCCAGATGGAGTACAAAGAATTGATTTAGCGGTAACCTACGGGGTACCTTCTTTTGATGATGTCTTTAAAGTAGTTGATATTGAAGCTAAATTTCAAAAAGTTACCATTGCTTCAGAAGCTTTAGAACAAAATCCTCAGTTTTGTCAAAAGATACAAGATTGGGCCTTAGCTAACAATGTCAAAGTTGAATTAGTTCCTCACGATGAACTTAAAAAATTAAGTGCTAAAAGTAAAGCCGTAGTCCGTACCGGTGAATGCACTGCTTACAGTAATGTGATTTTAGAATCAAATGTCTCATTCTGATATACATAAAACAGTAACACCTCTACCACTTGCTTATGCTTTAGGTCTACTATCGCAATTTGTGCCTATTCCGGTCCATATTTTTGATAAGGATGGCCATTATTACGATAAGTTTAATGACGATAATGGCGATGACAATAATGTTCTTAAAACTGATTTAAAGTTTAGACATGAGATCATTGAACATATCAAAGCGCAAGGTGCTTCTATTATCAGCAATGAAAAGCCTATCTTATTTGGTGGCGTTCAATGCTTAAATGATTTGACCTTGGTTTTAGGTCCGATTAGCGTCTTTGATGTTGATCAAAACTTTTGTCGTCTCTATGCTTTAAAACATAACGCAAGTTCCATCTCACCTTTACGTTGCGATGCTAAAAAATTAGCAGCGCTTATTTTGCTTATCTATTCATCAGTTAGCAACAAATACATTTATCTCACCGATTTTTTAGATAAAAATCTTTTAGATGATGCAGTTATTGCTAATACACAAAGAAAAATTGCTGAGATTTTTAATGAACACTCGCTAACTAATAAACCCCACAATCCAGGATCTTTTGAGGGGAGTATCCGCTTTGCTATCACCCATGGAGATATTGAGGCTTTGAAACATGCATTAAACTCAATGTATGCTTCCATGCGTGGTACCTTAGCTAAAAATGAATTGCGCTCTTCTAAGAATTTAGCCATTGTTGATATTACCCTTGCTACTCGCGCAGCTATTGACGCAGGTCTTGGAGTTGAGGAAATGTATGTAATCTCCGATGCTTTTATTCTTGAGGCTGAAAATGCTCAAACTACAGCTGAGGCTGCAGCTATTGCTAGAGCTTGTGCTCTTCGCTGTACACAAATGGTGGCCCAAAAACTAAAAGACCAAAATTCAAAATCTTCGCTATCCCCTATAGTAAGCCGTGCTTGTGATTATATAGATAGGCATGTTTATGAAAAAATTAATTTAAAGACTTTAAGTGAAAAACTCCATATAAGCCCAAGCTATCTCTCGAAAATCTTTAAAAATGAAAAGAATATGACGATTGGTGATTTTACAAGACTAAGACGCATTTCGGTAGCAAAGGTCTTACTTACCAATACCGATAAGAGTATCTCTGAAATAGCTTCATTATTAAATTTTAACAGCCAAAGCCACTTTGGACGTATTTTTCTCCAACTTGAAGGACTAACTCCAGCAAAATATCGCAATATGCACGCTTTGCGTGACGTAGTTTTCTAACCCCTAAAAATTTGATCTAGATCACAGCATGATGTTAATTTTCTACATCATGCTGTTTTTTTGTCTTAATTGACAAAGTTCTTTTACCAAAATCAAATATAACTGCTAATAGAAGCCATATTCAATGTTTTAAAAAGCTTCTTCACATTGTCATTTACTTTCTAAGATTGAATTTATCGGATTTAAAAAAGATCTAAATCTTCTACATCTTTAACTTTTGACTTAACTTCAAATTTTTTTGATTCAAATCTTATAAAAATAAAAATTTTTCTTATATATCAATATGTAACTAACAGATGTTAAAAAAATAATTTTTTTAACATTTATTTTGCCTTTTGTTTAAATTACGCAAATTTGCGATCGCATACGCATAATGCATAGCTAAAAAAAATAATTTAATGACATTTTGTACATTTAAATGACACCTAAAATTTTTAAAATTCCTATAATCTTAAATGTCAAAAGACTATAAAGCTGTTGCGAAAATAAAAATTTGCTCAGCTAATAAAATAAACTAAAGGAGTCCGAATATGAAGTTAACTAAAATGTGTGCAGCTTTTGCCATGGTTATGTCAGCCGCCTCATTTTCAGCCTATGCCGCCGATGCTCCGGCACGTCTTACTGGTGGTGGTACTCAAATTATGTACATCATCACCCCGTCTCATTCAAATCCATTCTTTAAGACTGAGGCTGAAGTTGCCGCTCAAACTGCTAAGGAATTAGGCTATACCGTAAAGATGGTATCTCATGATGATAGCCCGGTAAAACAGTCTGAGCTCTTTGAAACTGCTATTTCTGATAAAGCCGCAGCCATCATTTGTGATAACGCCGGTGCTGATGCTACTGTAGCTGCTGTAAAGCGTGCCGCCGATAACAATATTCCGACTTTCTTAATTGACCGTGAAATCAACGAGCAAGGTATTGCTATTTCTCAGATCGTAGCTAACAACTATCAGGGCGCAAAGGGTGCCGCTGAAATCTTCGTTGAGGCTATGGAAGAAGAAGGTCAATATGCTGAGTTAATGGGTATTGACTCCGATACCAATGCTCAGACTAGATCAACTGCTTTCCATGAGGTTATCGATCAATATCCTGATATGAAGATGGTAGCCGTACAGACTGCAAACTGGGATCAAAACTTAGCCTATCAGAAGATGGAAACCATTTTACAATCCTACCCTGATCTTAAGGGCGTAATCTCTGGTAACGACAACATGGCAGTTGGTGCCGCAGCTGCAATTAAGGCCGCTGGTAAGCAATTAAAGATCATCGGTGTTGATGGTTCTAATGATGCCCGTGATGAAATCTTAGCTGGCAATATGACTGCTACTGCTATGCAACCTGCCGCTTTAATCGCTGAGATGGCTGTACGTCAGGCCGATCAATACTTAAAGACCGGTTCTACTGGCAAGAGCGAAAAACAGCTTATCGACTGCGAGATCATCACTGTTGATAATGCTAAGAAACTCAACAACTTCGCTTTAAGCAAATAACAACTAAGGATGCCGTCAGTCTGACGGCATCTATTAAAAATAATCACTGCAAAAATTTTAAGTCCTTAATTGGAACGCAGTTGCTTTGCCCTAAAATTTTGGAAAAACTATGAAAAAGAAGAGCCTAATTTCAATTGTAATTGCGATTTTGTTCTTAGCCTACGCTGGTATCTCTGCCACTGTCGTTAAGGAAGGACAAGAAGCCACTTTAACCGGTGAAGTTGCCTTTAACCCTACCGATGAAGCCACTAAATTCTGGAATGAACAAGCCCACGATTATTTTGCAAAAGGTGCTGTAGATTTAAAAACTCTCTTAACTGAAGCTAATGGTGATTTTAATTCCGTTGCCAAAAAATACGGACATTACTCCATGGGTGATCAAGGTGAATTATCCTTTATTGTCAAAGGTGAAGGAAAAATCAATGTAGTCAAAAACAAATTACGCGCAGGTTACTTAGGTTTAGAAATGTCCGATATTGATCCTGCTTTAAAAATTAGATTACAAATTGGTCCTGTATTTAAAGGTTCAGCTGTCCGCGATTCTATTTCCTTAATTTCCTATAAAGATTACAAAAACCAAATCGAATGGGCTCAGGTATCTGTAGCCTTCCATGAGCTTATCGTCCGCGACGTCTTATCTAAGGTAAATATGGAAGAGGCTTTAGACAAGAATGTTGAATTTACCGGTTGTTTTACTGTAGGTCGTCAAGGTTTATTGCAAATCACCCCTGTTGATCTGACCGTTAAGTAGGAGTAATCCATGAGCGAACAACAAGAAGAAATCTATCTGCATGCCGAGAAGATTGACAAGATCTACCCTGGCACTAAAGCACTAGATCAAGTCTCATTTGACATTAAACGTGGTAAGGTCAACGTGCTCATTGGCGAAAATGGTGCCGGTAAATCTACCTTAATGCGTATTATTGCTGGTATTGAAAAGCAATCAGCTGGCAAATTGTATTTACAGGGCCGTGAAGTTGAATTTAATTCAACTGTTGATGCTCGCCGTGAAGGTATCGCTATCATCCATCAGGAATTATGCTTATTCCCCAATATGACAGTTTTCCAAAACCTGTTTATGACCTCTGAGCGTACTCATGGTGGTATTTTAGATGATGCTGAACATAGAAAACTTGCCACTCAAGTTTTAAAGCGTCTGAATTACCCGATTGATCCTGACACCATGGTAGGAGATCTGCGCGTAGGTCAACAGCAGATGATAGAAATTGCACGTAATCTGCTTATTCCTAATCTTAAGATTTTAATCATGGATGAGCCGACCTCTTCACTCTCTGAGCAAGAGGTAGACGTACTCTTCAATATCATGCGCGAGCTTACCGCTTCAGGAATCTCTATTGTTTATATTTCCCATCGTCTTGAGGAATTGATGCGCATTGGTGACTATGTAACTATTTTCCGTGATGGTCGCTTAGTTGCTGAGGCAAAGGTCAAAGAAATCGACGTACCTTGGATTGTAAAACAGATGGTAGGTGAAGGTAAGAGCTATCCTAAACGTGACGTTGTTATTGATTGGAAAAACACCCCTACAGTTTTACAGGTTAAAGATTTAACTCTACCTAAGAGTGGTGGTGGCTTCTTACTTAATAAAGTTTCCTTTGATCTGCATCAAGGTGAGGTTTTAGGTATCTACGGTCTGTTAGGTGCAGGACGTTCAGAAGTCTTTGAATGCATCATGGGTATGCGTCCAAATCATTCAGGTAAAGTCATTTTAAACGGACAGGAAATTGAAATTGGCACCGTACCTGAGCAAATTGCCAAAGGCTTTGCTTGGTTACCTGAAGATCGCCAACGTGATGGTCTAGTCCAAACTATGAGTATTGATAAAAACATTGCTCTATCAAATATCGGCAAATATACCAATGCTTTAGGCCTTATTGATAAAAACAAAGAAAGTGCAGCTGTTGATGACATGATCTCCGAAGTTCACATTAAAGTTGCAGATAAAGAGCTCCCGATTCTGTCCTTATCAGGCGGTAATCAACAAAAAGTAGTTTTTGCTAAGGGTGCACTTACAGGACCTAAGATCATGCTCTTAGATGAGCCTTCTCGTGGTATCGATATCGGTGCTAAGACAGAAATCTTCAAGCTTATCTATCAGTATGCACAAAAAGGTGTATCGCTCTTGGTGGTCTCATCTGAATTAGAAGAAATCATCGCGATTGCTGATCGCATCAT
>ERZ1673737.3204-NODE-3204-length-12744-cov-24.532745_pt1 | contig 12744 bp, 10 predicted proteins | sample MGYA00580211_ERZ1673737 | MGnify/ENA primary metagenome ERZ1673737 (study PRJEB41218, sample SAMN15661789) | gut metagenome | host: Homo sapiens | place: Canada: London | collected 2015-08-20/2019-03-30 | study: EMG produced TPA metagenomics assembly of... | reverse complement strand
CGATCACCAGCTTGTCATCCTCAAAGGAGATGGCGTTTTCTCTGCAGGCCTTTTCACAGACACCACAGTGGATACATGCATCCTCTTTCCAGCTGACCTCAGCCGCTCCCTTGATCCCTACATCATTCTCCTCTGCCTTCAGACAGTTGTTCTGGCATCCGGTAACACCGAATTTGAATTTATGAGGAAGCTCTCTTCCGAAATATCTTTCATTTAATTTCACTGCAATGTCATAGCTGTTGATATTTCCGCTTGGACAGACAGCGTTGCCCTGGCAGGCTGTAACAGTACGGACTCTCGGTCCGCAGACACCAGGCTTGCATCCGCCTTTTGCAAGATCATCCTTTACATCATCAATATCATCTAATTTAATGAACGGGATCTCAACTCCCTGTCTGGAAGTAAGATGTACATATCCGTCACCGTATTTCTCAGCTACCTCTGCGATCTTCTTAAGGTTTTCTGCGGTAAGTGTACCGCCTACACAGGCAAGACGAAGAGAAAAATTATTTTTCTGCTTCTGTCTCATGAAACCACCTTTTTTTAATGTAGCGTAATCTACTTTTGCCATAACGAACTCTCCATTTCTCTGCTGGTGCAGCTCTTAGATTTTATCGGTTATTTTCTATCGCTTGTTTGAAATCTTCTTTTAAATCTTCAATATCTTCAATTCCCACGCTGATACGGATCAGATCCTCGAATACTCCGGACTGCAGCTTCTCTTCGTCGGAGATGTGTGCCGCGATGGTGGATTCCGGATGGATCACCAGTGTCTTCGTATCTCCGATGTTGGAGATGATCAGCGGGATCTTCAGGGAATTGATAATGGAAAAAGCTTTCTCCTTACTTCCGGTTCTCACGGTTACGATAGCTCCGTAACCATTCCTGAACTGCTTTTTCGCAATTTCGTGATAAGGGCTTTCTTCCAGTCCCGGATAATTTACTTCAATGTCACCACCCAGGCTCTGTAAAAATCTCGCAAGCTCCAGTGCATTGTCACACTGTCTCTGCATTCGAAGTCCCAGGGTTTCCAGTCCCAGATTATTAAGGAAAGCATTCTGCGGAGCAAGACACGCGCCAGTATTCCGGAAAAGTCCGTTTCTAAGCTTGGCGATGTATGCAAATGGTCCGAATTTCCGGTATGGAGCAAGTCCCGGATATCGGTCAGGGTCCCATTTCAGACCCTTACCACAGACAAGAATGCCGCTGATGGCATCGCTGCTTCCATTAATATACTTGGAAGAGGAATGAACCACGATGTCAGCTCCAAGCTTCAGTGGCTGGATCAGATACGGTGTTGCCACGGTATTGTCTACGATCAGCGGTACGTCATGCTTATGTGCCACTTCTGCAACTGCCTGGATATCGGTAACGTCCAGCTTGGGGTTTCCGATCGTCTCCGCAAAAATAAGTCTCGTTTTCTCTGTGATCTCTGCCTCAAAAGCTTCCGGCTTATTCTCACTTACGTACTTTACGGAGATCCCGAAAGGCTTCAGATCATCAAACAGTTCCACAGTTCCGCCGTACAGTCCGCAGGCTGCCACGATCTCGTCTCCTGCCTGCAGAATGTTCAGAAACGCATTGGTCAGCGCCGCCATTCCGGAAGCACATGCCACACTGCCGATTCCATCCTCCAGCATAGTCACTCTTTTCTCAAAGGACTCTACCGTAGGATTGTTGATCCTTGTATAGGAGAAGCCCATTTTTTTATTGTCAAAAATTTTCTCCAGGTCTTCCGCACTGTCATGTCGGAATGCGCTGCTCTGATAGATTGGAACCTGTGTGGCACCCTGCGGATATTTCTCATTGGTGCCGTGGAGCAGCCCTGTATTAAAGCCGTATTCGTTCATAGCCTCTTCCCTTTCTTTTGTTGACACTTATATTAACCTAGTATTCATAGTATGTCAATAGGAAAACGGGATTAAATGTGTTTTTTTGTGTACACAACTATACGACAGCATGATACAATTATAACAGTTACGATAATTACAGCACCAAAAGAAAGATGCCCGCAGGCATACAAACCTACATGAAGAACAGGAGGTGATCCCTATCAATATAAACCCGAAGCTCCGGAATATTTTTCACTCTTTATTCAGTCCCACCCTTGATTTCCGCGTCCGGCTGTTCAACATCCTCGCCTTGGGAGGTACTGTGATCAGCCTGATCATGACCTTTCTCAGTCTCGGGACCGGTTCCTGGGGAAATGTACTGATCAATTTTGCGCTGGTTGCAATCTCCGGAGGGCTTTTTCTTTATTCCTATTACAGTGGAAAATATCAGCGCTGCTACCTGATCACCATTGTCGTGATCTTTCTGATCGTTTTTCCGGTGATGTTTTTTACCAGCGGCGGTTATCGTGGCGGCATGCCGGCATTCTTTGTGTTTGCTATTATTTTTACCGTGCTGATGCTGGAAAAAAGACGCGCTCTGATCGTTTCCCTGCTGGAGATTCTCCTTTATATGGGACTGTGTCTGGTTGCATACCATTTCCCGGACACTGTAACTCCTTTTGCCACGGAAGCAGACCGGCTGGCAGATATCCTTCTGGCGTTTGTCTCTGTAAGTATTGTCTGCGGCAGTGTTCTCTATTTTCATCTGAAGGAATATAACCAGCAGCAGCTCCTTCTGGAGAAACAGAATCTGCGACTGCGCTCCCTTGATAATGCCAAGTCCACCTTCCTGACCACCGTTGCCCATGAGATTAAAAATCCTCTGAGTTCCATTTCCCTCCACGCGCGGGACACCTCCGAGCTCCTTGAGGAAGAGCCTCTGGATTTCTCTCTTATGCAGGAAAATCTCCGCACCATTGAACAGTCGGTAATGCGGATCGACCGGATCGTGCTGGATCTGATGGATACGGTTTCCATTGAGCAGGGACGGCTTGCCCTTTCCCTTGTCCCATCAGATCTGTCCGGTCTTTTGTATTCTGTAAAAAAAGACTACTGCAGTCATCCAAGCTCAAAGAACAATCAGCTGGTCCTTACGACACAATCCGGACTCCCGGAAATCTCTGCTGATCCGGAACGGCTGATCCAGGTTGTCACCAATCTGATCTCCAATGCAGAGCGTCACACCCAAAACGGAACCATCACCATTTCTCTTACCGGCGAACCGGGCTGGCAGACCATCTGCGTCTCCGACACCGGAACCGGCATGTCAGAAGAAATGCGAAAAAACGCACTCAAGGGTTATGTTTCCGCTGATAAGGATTACTGGCGGCACGGCATAGGCCTCTATGTCTGTCATCAGATCATCACTGCCCATGGCGGCAAAATATGGCTGAAAAGTAAAGAAGGCGAGGGAACTCAGGTGTTCTTCTCACTTCCGGAGGAGGAATCATAAATGAATGAAAAGAAATCACTTATCCTTATGGTCGAGGATGAAGAACAGGTGCTGAATACCAACTGCCGGATGCTGCGGCGCCGTGGCTACGATGTCCGCACTGCACAGACAGCCGCCGAAGCCTGTCATCAGCTTGAAGAACAGCTGCCGGATCTTCTTATCCTGGACATTATGCTTCCGGACGGAAACGGTCTGGATATCTGCCGCCGCTTCCGCGAAAAAACCATGAATCCGGTTCTTTTTCTCACCGGAAAAAGTGATATCCGGGATCGGGTAGAAGGACTTCTGCAGGGAGGCGACTATTATCTCACCAAACCTTATAATTTCGATGAATTTCTGGCCGTGATCCAGATGCTTCTGGAACGCCAGAAACGAATGGAAGAAAAAATAAAAGAAAAATTTCAGTCCTCCCGTCAGATCACCATCGGCAGCCTGCGGCTGGATCTTTCGGATGGCCATGCATATCTCAATAATGCCGACACAGGCCTTACCCGGACCGAATTCTCTCTGCTGCGTCTCCTTGCAGAAAACCAGGAGAAGATTTTTTCTGCAAAAGAGCTCTACGAAGCAGTATGGGGCAGCTGTGCAGGAACAGATACCAGCACGGTACGGCGGCATATCTTTAACCTCCGGACCAAGATCGGTGCCGAAGATACCGATGAGTATGACATTGTCTCGGTTTATGGGAAGGGATATCTTTTTACCTGCCGATAAGCCGGCCTTTTCACGATCGGATAACATATTTCCAGACCTGTACGCAGCTTTCCGTAAATGTCTCTTTTTCTTCACATTTCCGGATATCGGGATCTGTCTGTTACAATGTACTTAACAGACAGATCTTTTTTATTTGTAAAAATTTATGATCAAAGAATAGTAAGCAGCTAACTGCTGCGCAATTTATCAGGAGGTGCCTATGCATAAAAAAATCTTAGTTCTTTTAACAGGCGCGATCGCTCTTTCCATATCTGCAGTCCCGGTCCTCGCTTCTGACCCTCCAACCGATGACGGTCAGTACATCTGGCAGGATGAAAACGGAGATTACTGGTACCGCAATGGTTCCGAGGATGAATATATCGGGGAAGGTAATTATGCCCCTGACCCGGATTCCGGTGAACTGATGGAAGGCAACGATGCCGGCTGGACCGAACAGGACGGTTATTTTGAGCCTCATTATTATTATGAGGACGGCAGTGTGTGGCTGGAAGATGCCACCGGAACCACATATATTGGCTCCAGAGATAAATATTATATTGATGACTACGGCAATCTTCAGGAATATTCCGATTCTGAAACTGATTCCTCCTCCGGAGATTCTTCAGAAGAATCCTCCGATACCAGTGGAAACTCCTCCTCGCAGGATTCCGATTCTTCATACCCAAATTCCTCTTCCGATACAAACACGGAAGATTCCTCTGAATCGGAAAAGCGCGGCGAGCTTCATATGCGGGTTGGATTCCCTGCCGATGATACGATCAGAGAATCCATGCCCGAAAAAGAAGGTTATTTCGAGCAGCGTTCCGTAAATGGCGGAAAAAGCACTGCCTTTGTTTTAAAAGTACCGAATTCCTCTCTGGAGGATTCTTCCCTGAAGGGTTTTCTGGCAGAATACTATCCGGTAAAGGGTGAGATCATCACCAAAAAGGATCTTACCTTTGAATCTTATCCTGCCACGAAATATCAATACTTAACCGAAGTCAACGAAGAAGAAAAAAATGTAGATGCTCTTGTATGCCAGACTGACGATTATACATTCGGACTTTTTGTCCTGACTCCGTCAGACACCTATGATAAGGCCGCCGAAAAGGAAGCCACAGAGCTGATCAAATCCATAGATTTCGTTTACGCAGAGCGTGTGGATATGGCCATGACGGATTACTTCCAGGTCCTCACTCCGGAGCGCTGGAAATATCTCTGCCATTATGAAACAACCGAAACCGAAAATGGTGGATATAAACTGACTTATTACAATGAGGATGTTCCTGTACTGACTCTGGAAGCCAGATATTACGATGGCAAAGACCAGCCTCTGGACAGTGTATGGCAGGGCTATCTCGGCCGTATCGAAACCGTCGACGGCAAAAAATACGATCTTCTGTCCACCATCAGCCAGTACTCCAAGGACGCCTCTGATGAATGGAAGGAAATGTATGACACTTATCTGGATGTCATAAACGGGATCCGTATAATGGACGGCTGTTCCCTGACCGAAGGAAGCCATGCCTGATCCCTTGTGCTTCACAATATTTACATAAAAGAAGCTGCAGACTCTGTTTTTTCACTGTTCTGCAGCTTCTTTGTGTTATTGTGTCCAACTATATCTTCTGCTGTCTATCCTTCGTAAATCTGATCAAAAATCCCTCCATCTGAGAAATGTGTTTCCTGTGCCTTTTTCCATCCGCCGAAATCATCAATGGTGACAAGATTGATGTCCAGGTCAAACACATCGGAGTATTCCTTCAGAATATCCTGGTTTGACGGACGGTAATAATTATCACCGGCGATCCGCTGTGCTTCATCGGAATAGAGATAATTCAGATATTCCTCTGCCACATCTCTGGTGCCTCTTTTATCTACGACTTTATCGACTACTGCTACAGATGGCTGTGCAAGGATGCTGATGCTTGGTGTTACGATCTCGTAGTCGTCCGGATAATCCTTTACGGAAAGATAGGCTTCATTTTCCCAGGCGATCAGTACATCACCCTGTCCGTTTTCCACGAAAGAGGTCGTTGCGCCTCTGGCTCCGGTGTCCAGGACAAGTACGTTTTTGTAAAGATCTCCGATGAATTCTTTAATTTTGTCCTCGTCTCCGTTATATTTATCTTTTGCATAGGCCCAGGCTGCCAGATAGTTCCATCTTGCTCCGCCGGAGGTTTTCGGGTTTGGTGTGATCACACCTACGTCTTTCTTTACCAGATCGTCCCAGTCTTTGATGTTCTTCGGATTTCCTTTTCTCACAAGAAATACAATCGTCGAAGTATAGGGAGCGCTGTCCTCCGGAAATTCGTCCACCCATCCGTCATCGATGAGTCCTGCATCCTGGATCGCATCTACATCATACTCCAGTGCCAGTGTTACCACATCTGCTTCCAGTCCGTTGGCAACCTCAAGTGCCTGCTTGCCGGAACCACCATGGGACTGTGTGATCTCCACATCCTGGCCTGTTTTTTCCTTCCAGTGTTCCTGGAAGCTCTTGTTGTACTGCTCGTAAAGCTCTCTGGTCGGATCATAAGATACATTGGTGATGCTGACACTGTCCGCCGCATAGGTGGTTACGCCTGTAAGGCTTCCAATTGTTGCTATTGCTGCAAGAGCTGCTACTGCTGATTTCCATCTTCTTTTCATAATACTTACCTCCTGTGTTTTGCCTCGTGTTTTGTTGTTGGGGCTATTATAAACATGAGTAAGTACATATGAAAACTATTAGATTGGAAACCGTTTTCAGTAGTTTTCGAAATCAGGGATATTTTGGCGGATTTTACAGGTTTTTATGTTTGATTTTTAGCTGTTATCCATAGATTTCGCACTCTTTTTTGCATATTCTTCATCACCGTTGAAAGATTTTGTGAAAACGCAATCAACCTTGTGAATTCAGCTCTTCCAGGAGTTTTTTGCGGTAAGCTTCATCTTTGACAGCACGTTTGAGATCTTCTGTGCGGTTGTTATCCAGTAAATATTGTGTCAGCTGCATGCCCTGTTCCATGCCACGCTCCATACCACACTCCATTCCACGTTCCATTCCCTCATCTAATAACATCTGACCGATTCTCGTCATCGCAACGACCTCCTTTATTTCGTCCAAATCTGCATTATCCAGAAATTTATCTGCCAATGTATATAACATTGCTGTTGTTTTCTCTGCGGTTAGATCTGTATTTCTTTTTGCCAGAATGATTGCTTCTCTGATCTTATCCTTCATCTGCATAGAGCCTGACATTAATGGTGTTAATGACAAGATTGCATAATCTTCTTTGGTCAGTTCTTCTCCATGCAGCTGCTTTTCTTTCATTCTGACAAAAACCTCATCTGCATTTTTCTCTTTAAGATAAACTGGCTGAATACGATAAGTAAACAAGCCCATATTCAATTCAGCCTTTACTGACCGGATTCCTCCGGAATAAATCACGTATGTAATAACATTCTTTCCAGTCTTATGTGAATATACCGCATCATAGGCAAGAAATCTTCGTAAATCCTCTTCCCCCTTGTCTGTTGTCTGAAATTCTATATGAATATAAAATCCCTGTTTTGTGAGAAAGGTAAAATCCATATACATTGAATGAATAGTAAGCTCTACCAGCTCAGTCGGACCAACCTCCACAAAATCATAATCAATTCCAAGACTTTTCAGAATCGTATCACGAAAATAGTCAACACCCATTTTCATAACAGCATCTTCATGTTTTGCATTTGCCATAGGGCACCTCTTTTTTAGTTCAATATCGTTATCTGATGTGCCTTGAAAATGCTTTTGTAAATTTCTACACTGACGTTTTATCTTCTGTAAATCTTAATACTCTCCGTACGACCTCCTTGTTACATTTATTTTATCAGACCCGGACTGAAAAATCACTCTTGTTCTGACGACAAATTCTTCCAGCACTGTCCTCTGTTTGACAAAAATCTTTCTGCATTCATTCTTCCGAAACAGTTATCCACACTCACCCTGAAAAATCGCTCTTTCGGACGGATGGTTTTCCACATATTCCACAGAAGTTATCCTCGGTAGTCTGTGCGATCCGATTTCGCCGCCTTCATCTCACAGATAAATATAATCATTCATCACCGGCTGCAGGCCGTGGTCTTTCAGGGCATTGAAAACTTCGTCCACAGACCTTCCGTCGGAAATCTCAAACTGATCATCACCTTTATCCTCAATATCATCCACATGGCTTCCGATTCCTGTGCTGACACCTGCAGAGATCTTGGTTGCTGCGATATTTACCAGGTTGTCACGGACACGCTCACACTCTCTGGTGGATACAGTAATACTTGCAAACGGCATAAACAGACGATATGCACAGACTACCTGCAAAAGCTGCGGTTCGTGTACATCCTTCGGGTTGATCCTGTCGTTGTTGATGATCGGACGAAGTCTCGGGCAGGAAAAAGCGATCTCTGCGTGTGGATATTTTCTCTGCAGAAGATATGCGTGGTATCCTGTCGCAAAAGCATCCTTGCGGAAATCATCCAGTCCCAGAAGAGCCGCAAAACCAACCCCTCGCATGCCACCCTTCAGTGCACGCTCCTGGGTATTCAGTCTGTATGGGAAAATCCTCTTATGTCCTGCCAGATGCAGAGTTTCATACTTGTCAGAATTATAAGTCTCCTGGAAAACCGTCACATAATCTGCGCCGCATTTATGAAGATATGCATATTCATCGGAATTCATCGGATAAACCTCAAGGCCGATCACCTTGAAATATTTTCGCGCGATCTCACAGGCTTTTCCGATGTACTCCACATTGGATTTGGTTTTGCTCTCGCCGGTAAGGATCAGGATCTCCTGCAGACCAGTCTCGGCGATCGCTGCCATTTCCTTCTCGATCTCTTCTTCGTTCAGCTGTGCGCGGCGGATCTTGTTGTGGCAGTTAAATCCACAGTAAATACAGTAGTTCTCACAGTAGTTTGCAATGTAGATCGGTGTAAACATGCAGATACTGTTCCCAAAATGTTTCCTTGTTTCGATCCGTGCAGCCTGTGCGATTTCTTCCAAAAGAGGCAGCGCTGCCGGTGAAAGCAGTGCTTTAAAATCCTCCGGTGTACGGTTGTCATGAGCAAGCGCTCTCCGTACATCCGCTTCTGTGTACTTATCATAATCATATGCGTTCATTGCGGAAATAACCTGATCCATTACATCAGATTCTTCCAGCTGTTCCATATCCGGAAGGTACTTCATGTGATCGATACGGTTCTTTTTCATATCTTCCAAAATTTCTTCATTTACGATACTTTCATTAAAATGGCCGTCCTGCTGACTGGCCTGTACTGTTTCTGCCATTACTCTTATGTCGCTCCTCTCATATATTGCAGCAATACTCTGGTCCTCACTGCTGCATATCTGTAAACTCAATTTCGATTGAAACCAGACAATACCTGTGTTTTACTACACAGGCAGTGCCTGTCCCCCGCTTAGTGTTCTGCATTCAATCATTCATTTATCAATTTTACTCATGAAGAAATCCGGTCAGTGGTGAAGATGCACTTGCACCTCTCTCCAGAGTTCTTCCCATGCCGGAAAGATATGCACTTCTTCCTGCCTCAATAGCTTTCTTAAAGGCTTCCGCCATAACACGGACGTCTCCTGCAGTTGCAATGGCTGTATTTGCCATAACTGCTGCAGCACCCATTTCCATAGCCTCACATGCCTGTGACGGGCGGCCGATTCCTGCGTCCACGATGATCGGAAGGTCGATCTCATCGATAAGGATCTGGATGAATTCTTTTGTACAGATTCCTTTGTTGGAACCAATCGGAGAGCCAAGTGGCATTACACAGGCAGCTCCTGCATTCACCAGATCTCTGGCTGCATTCAGATCCGGATACATGTATGGCATAACTACAAAGCCCTCTTTTGCAAGGATCTCTGTTGCCTTGATGGTCTCGTAATTATCCGGAAGAAGATATTTGGAGTCATGGATAACTTCGATCTTTACAAAATCTCCACAGCCAAGCTCGCGGGAAAGTCTTGCAATACGGACTGCTTCCTCTGCATTTCTGGCTCCTGATGTATTCGGAAGAAGAGTAACATCCTTCGGCACATAGTCAAGAATATTGGCAAGCCCACCCTCATTTGCACGGCGCAGGGCAAGTGTTACGATCTGAGTTCCTGCTTTTTCAATACATGCTTTTACAAGCTCCAGGGAAAATTTTCCGGAACCAAGGATAAAACGGGAAGTAAACTCATGGCCTCCCAGGATCAGTTTGTCTTCATTTGTGTTTGCTGTTGTCATTTTTTATGTCCACCTTTCTTTATGTCTGTTTGCAGAAAATATTTCCACCGATTTATAACCAGCGCCTTCTTCTGCCAGATCATTCTTCATCTGCATTTTTTCAGTAACTTATCTGTCAGTTACTGCCGTGGTATATATACCTAATTTTATCTCTATAGCGACATCAGCAGCTTCCGCCACCCATAAACTGCAGAATCTCCACAACATCGCCATCTTTCAGTACTGTTGTATCGTAAGTGTCTCTCTTAATGATTTCTTCATTCAGCTCTACTACAACCTGCACCGGAACATAGTTACATGCTTCCAGATATTCAGTTACTGTCACCGGCTTTTCCAATGTTCTGCTTTCACCATTTACTGTGATCATGATCTCTCCTTTCCGGAAACTTCAAAAGCTATTCGTCAATAAAAAAGAGTTCACAAAGAAATACACCCGCGGTGGTGCACCCCTTCATGAACTCAGTTCACTCTCAAATTTTCCAATATTCAATTGTCGATACCGGGGTTAAAAGCATTCGCTCTTGATCCCTTCCCTGTAAATCCTGATCTTACGTATTCAATCGGATAAAAACATCTGCATCCAATAAAAAAGGAGATACACCAAAGTATCTCCCGTAAATTCATCTTATACGTTCCTACGTTGGCATTATCCAAATCAGGTATAAGGGTCGAAGTTGAAGACTTCCTCTCAGCCTGCCATCACAAGCTCCCCTGTTATTTACATGAGTTAGTATAAGACGAATTATGATCAATGTCAAGAGTATTAAATTTTCTCACAATAGTTCCAATTTGTTCTAAACTATAGTACACTGTTAATGCTGCCAACCCTCCAGCAGAAAGGAGGTGAAGTCCAGTGTGCGAATTAATCATCACATTTTTTGTTTCTGTTACGGCGGATATAGTTAGCTACTATATTCGCAAATGGCTGGACAGAAACGACAGGCAGTAACAGCCTGAAAGGCTTAAGCCCCCTTACATAACGGCATAGAAAACCCCGGAAGTGTGCGAGACTTCCGGGGTTTTCGTTTTTGCCAATGTTTGAATTTCATCACATTTCTTAGCTACTATCATCTTATGCTTTCTATACTAATTTGTCAACCGAATTTTATTAACGGCATCATCATAGGATGTTACTGTTATTTATAAGCAGTGAATCCCAGATCTTTCATTGTCAGATTTAAATTCTTTTTCAGATAATCATTTGCTACTTTCATTGTCGCTTTCATCATAATATTGGAAGAATCCTGCAGATCTGTCATCGCTTTTTTTCCGTTTGTATACAAGAAAGTCAGATTCTGACCTTTATAAGCAGATGCTTTTGTAGAAGAAGTCACCAGCAGAAAGACTTCATTTGTAGACAGGGCGGACTTCACACTGACCGTATCAGATTTCACACAGTTTCCGATAATATCCAGTCCGGCAAGGATTCCATCTGAAGGCATAGAGAGCATCATCCCAATATCTATCTTATCTTCTTTCTTCAGATAACCGATCATCAGAGTACTTTCTTTATCTACTTTGACATTTATAAACTGATTTCCGTCTTCAGTATATTTGCCTTTCTGACTGATGTATTTTTTCAATTTGCTATAATTCTGCGTCAATCTGGTATTAGCCGAGGTCGGATTCTTTACAGTAACCTTGCAGGTGAATTTTCTGCCACCAAGAGTCGCTGTGATAACCGCTGTTCCTGTTTTTACCGCGGTGATCTTTCCGACAGAAGTTATCTTGACAACATTTGTGTTGCTGCTCTTCCATGACGGTTTCAGACTGGTGCCTTTGATCTTCAGTGTATAAGTTTTTTTCGGTGCCAGTGTCAGGCTGGTCTTATTCAGGGTGAGATAATTCAGACCTGCGATCGCTGTCAGACCTTTTTCATTATATCTACTCCAGATCGTATTTTTTCCGGATTTCCGGTAAGCTCTCACTGTGTAAGTATAGCTTACTCCGGTACTTACTTTTGTATCGGTAAGCGTAACATTTTTGCTTCCTGTGATGTTTTTTACTGTTTTCCATCCACTGTTTCCGGTCTTGCGGTATACCCGGTATCCGGCAACTCCTTTTACCTGTTTCCAGCTGAAAATAATCTTATTCCTGCCGGAGATCTTAATAGAAGACATAGCCGGCGTTGCTACGTTTATCGCCGCCTGTACTTCTGTCGCACTGATCAACTCCGGAACCGCAGCTGGTGCCGCCGTTGCAAGCATAAAACCTGTCAAAATGCCACATAAAGCTTTTTTCCAATTTCTTCTCATACGCTTTTTTCCTTTCTGCTTTGTGGTATATCTGGATTCCCTAACAAATATAGTATACATTATAAAAATTATTCCTGCTATGATATTTTTCGCCGAATCGGGGCTTTCGGTGAAATTTGGCAGTTTCTACAATGGCTTGACACTCCCCACAGCTAAAGCAGGGGGATTCTTGCTTCTCCCACTACTGCATT
>ERZ1673737.3202-NODE-3202-length-12752-cov-3.849413_pt1 | contig 12752 bp, 11 predicted proteins | sample MGYA00580211_ERZ1673737 | MGnify/ENA primary metagenome ERZ1673737 (study PRJEB41218, sample SAMN15661789) | gut metagenome | host: Homo sapiens | place: Canada: London | collected 2015-08-20/2019-03-30 | study: EMG produced TPA metagenomics assembly of... | reverse complement strand
TAATACTCTTCAATTCGTGTCAGGGGGTATAAGGTACAGCAAAGTCGCTCATAATATCATACAGGTAGTGACCCATGGCGAAAGACCATGAACACCACCGGAAGCAAGCAAAAACAGAATGCACAGAGAAACATAGGTCCCAGTGCTAATTAGTTAGCCGAAGGAATTCGTATCACCAAGTCCATGCGGTGAGAGAGCCCTTGGCGAGGCTTTGGACAGGCCTTGAGACTCCAGAACCACAGAAGAAGGAGATAATGAGAGAGGAGGGAAAGGTTCAGTTTGGTTGGTAGATGCTTCTTGGCCGGAAGAATCACTGAACCTCCTTAATTGGGGGATGGATTGTTTATCCTCGTTTGGTAGCGGTAGACTTGTGTTGGTAGATTTCGTAGGTGGCTGAACATGTGCCTTGGTCAGCTTGACTTCGAGAGGACAGTAGGTTGTGCAATATCTCCTACCATATCACCCGCTCCCATATCGAGACCTCGACTCAAAGCTAGCTCTTGTGCGGCGAGTCGTCTATTCTCAATGGCCGCTTCTTCTTCCAGTGCAGCCCGCTGATCTTCTGTTTTAAAATCTGCCATCGACGGTGTGTCAATCGATTGAACAATCTTGGCGCCCGGTGGGCTCGAGAATCTCTTCGTGCGGCGTTTGTTTCTCCGTTTGTCCTTTTTGGACGATGCACCGCCCAGGCTAGATGCAGAACCAGACTTTGTCAACTCAGATTTTGCTCCAGACTGATCATCTGACTCCAATCCCGTCCCTCGACGCGTGAAGGTAAACGCGAATTCATCATCAAGGGGTACGGCATCCTCCTCCTCGTCACTAGGGAATAGATCACCGCGCGAACTAAGTGAATTCGATGTCCCACGGGATGATTGCGTCGCACTACGATTCCTCCCAGCCGGAGTGGGAGATAGCTGAGCCTCATCGTCCATAGCTTCCATCAAGGGTTCATCCTCATGCGCATATCGCCGGGTGCCCGGGTGTTCTTGGAGATCAGCAGCGGAAGGCCGATACTTGACTCCGCGCGCGCCGAACCTCCACGGGAAGCGCTCAAGGAACCCGATAAAGGACGAACTTGGAATAACAGTCGGGTCGGCGTGATTATCTGGAATGTGTACTGTGCTCCTTCGCCTTGTGTTTCGAGTCCCATAGCTCATCCTCCTCGGTCGGCGCGGTTGCTCTGCATTTCCGCGCGCCAGGCCGCTACCAGCAAGGAGCCTGTCGAGCTCACCATTGCCCCATCCAAGTAAGCTGTCCTCTTCTTCTTCATTCTCCCAATCATCGTAGAAATCAAAGTTAGCCTCGGTTCGGCCGCGTCGTCTCCGCCTGAGGTGGTCTTCCCGGCTCGGCAGGCAAGGGGCTGTGCATGCGGTGACACAGCTTCCAATCGATGCAAAGCATGGGGAGATATAGTTGTGGGAGAATGCGTAAAGCCCTTCCTGTGCTGTTTCGTTGGCGGACTCGAGGTTATGGGAGATCTGGTTGATCCGTTGCCGGATGCGGGGGTCGCGCGGTCGCATCATGTTGGGCAAGGCGATGGAGGCACGGTGATTTGATCAAAGTTCAATTCACTCCACCGGCTGTCGCCGGCGACATTAACAAAGTCAAGGATGAAGTGAAGTTGGACGCAACCGATGTCATCCCCTGTTAGTCAGCGGGCACGTGAGATACCGATCCGGGGTAATTTTTGATGATCGCAAGATGGTGCAAAGAGAAACGGGAGATATTGGGGACATCTTGTGATGGTCTACTACATTCAATTCCTGAAGAGCCCAAGGGTATCACCGAAGAAAGGCTCACTCTTTATCTCCGCACTTATCTGCATCACCACGGACCTGGGAGACGATTTCCTCGCTGAAGATGTCGAATTAATCGTTTCCTCAATTCACAAATCCCCAGGATTTGAACAGAAAGTGACATGGAACGCCGGGAATCGTGAACTGGCCATTAATTTGGGCCCCCTCCCGTCAGCTTTGGTCCAGCAGTCCATGCAGCTGAGCATCAAACTTCAGCCCGAGGTCACTGGGGATAGACCTCTAGTGCCATTGGTTATGGCTGCCACAAGTGCACCATTTGGGCTCAAGTTGCCTGCAGAGAAATTGGTTCTCAGGGACGGACCTCGCGAGGGCTTGAATATTTGGGAGGAAACTGGGAATAGCATTGCCCGACATATATGGTACGTTATTTATCTCTATGCGTTCTTTGTGTTTTGGGTTCTAACCAAGGATGTTCCTAGGGATGCGGGCCTCGCCTCAGTGATATACTTGCAGAGGGCACTGGAAGATATAAAAACAAGAGCTGGCAAACCAAAATACAAACATCTCGAGTCAAAAATGCCTGCTTTAACTCGGCTCTTATCCACCGCCCGCAGCTCACCAATTCAAGTGGTTGAGTTAGGGGCAGGGTGTGGGATAGTAGGCATTGCCTTGGCGAGCTTGCTACCCAACTGCTCAGTTTTACTCACGGACCTCCCCGAGGTCGAGTCGATAATAACACGGAACATTGAAGAGGCTCAGGCGGCACCCCAGTCGAGTGTTGAATATCAAAACCTCGACTGGGACAACCCCCCGGATGACCTATGCAACCGGCCCATTGAGTTAATCCTGGTTTCGGATTGCACCTACAACGCAGATAGCTTGCCCGCACTAGTCAATGTGCTGGACCGATTGGTTCGGACATCCCCGGACGCAATTATCTTGGTGGCTCTGAAGAGACGACATGACAGCGAAATAGTTTTCTTTGATCTGATGAGCTCTGCAGGGTTTACAGCTGTGCAGGACAGTCTACAGCTCCCCTCTCAACATGATCAGGTAGATGAGATCGAATTTTATTGCTACAGTCGCACGGCAGAAGGCAAGGAATAAAAATACCGGTCATATATGAGGGCGAAGTATATGACCATCGGAACAAAGCTGAGAGGCTGGTCTTTTCATGGTCCGTGCGCATGTCAAGAACTGCCAGTGGACACGTAGATGCACGAGTAGCTTCCTACATGTGCCTACATATCCATGTAGGATATAGCTACACTACGTGCATATAAATGTTACACGGTAGGTCTGCGTGTCATCTACATAGCTCCCAGGAAAGCACACAGCCACACCTCGGTACATATAACGCTTAGTGTGCTGAATATCGGTACTTGTTTTGTTTGACGCTAGAGCAGGCATCCAATGATCAAATCAGGGCAATCCGGTGTCGCTCACACCGCATGTTGGCAATTGAATTTAGCAATTCCGGCCACAAAGCGGGATCTGGTCCGCGCCTCATGCATCATGACATTTCGCGACGTATAGGAAGCTGCACTAGCAATAAAAATGGATCGAGTAGCAGTAAGGTCCCAAAAATAACGCATTCGAGGGATTTTTGGAGTCAAGTTTTTTTTTTCTGTAGACCGAGACCCTTCGGGTGATGCCGTAAGCAAATGGTTTTCCCCCACAGAGTCGTCATCTCTCTCTCTCTTCCAGCTTTCTCCTTCCCATCTCCCTCATTTTGGGTCCTCAACTCGTTTTTTTCCAGGTGAGTCTTTTTTTGCTTCATGTGTGGTTCTGGCTTGTGACTGTGCGGCCTTTTTTTTTGTCCCAATGGTCGTGTGCCCTAAGCTCACTTACTGCCCCTCCAAAAATTCTCCAAATTTTAAAGTTCTGAACCCTCGGACTTCTCTCACACGTCCACTTTTTTTCTCTCATATTTATCATAGCACTGGGATTGCAGTAACCAGCTGTGTTAACTGGTCTCTTTTTGTCTCTCAGATTTAGTCCATTTTCTAGCTCGACCCTGCCTTTGGAACCCCCAAAGGCTATCGGTCATTACGGCTCCAGCCTCTTGTCAGCTTCTTAGCCAAATTGTCTCCACTCGACGTCAACGCGACACTCTTAACAACATTCCACCTCCTGCTTGCGGTTTCTAAGCTCTCGTCCGGTGCGCCTTTTTTCGTCCCGTTGACGTCCCACGAGATTATTCCCTCGTTCTCTGAGCTGCCGCATAGGACTTCTTCGAAGGTTCTTCCTCTTCAGGGGGAAGGGTCTAGGAGGCTTGGTCCAGTCAACTTCGGTTGTGACACATTTCGTCCTCCCTAACGCGCAGTCGCCTGCCGGTTTAAATACTTTTTTCTTTTCTATCTTTTTATATCATCAATCGTGCTGAGTTGCAGCTGCACGGTTATGGCACCGACTGCGTGTGTATCGACTGCTGAAGTATGCACTTTCAGGAAAGACTACACCAATAGTCTGGACCTTCAGGGTCCCATCAGCAGTCATGGAGAGGACAATCTGTTGCAATCTTCCTTGACCGCCAAGGAACTGGTTCTTGATGTGTTGAAGAAGCGGGCCACTGAGGTGGATGTGGACCACTGTGGTCCTGGTGAGGAGGATGCTTTCTACGTGGCGGATATGGGGGAGGTTTACCGCCAGCATATGCGCTGGAAGATGAATTTGGGCCGTATCAAGCCCTTCTATGGTAAGTCTTACTTCACTGGAACGACCGAGCCTTGCTAACAATATCTCCAGCTGTCAAGTGCAACCCGGACCCCGAGGTTCTGCGTCTCATGGCCCAGCTTGGAAACGGTTTCGACTGTGCCTCCAAGTCGGAGATCGATCTGGCCCTTCAGACGGGCATCGATCCTAGCCGCATCATCTATGCGCAGCCCTGCAAGACCAAGTCCTACTTGCGCTTTGCCTCCGAGGTTGGCGTTAAGCAGATGACCTTTGACAATGCCGACGAGCTTTACAAGATCAAGGACACCTTCCCCGATGCGGAGCTGTACCTGCGTATCCTGACCGATGACTCGACCAGCCTGTGCCGGTTGAGTATGAAGTTTGGAGCCTCCATGGATATGGCTCGTCCGCTGCTCGAACTGGCTTACGAGCTGGAACTCAATGTCGTCGGTGTGAGCTTCCACGTCGGTTCCGGCGCCGAAGATCCCTCGGCGTTCCTCAAGGCTGTCCAGGATGCGCGCGTGGTCTTTGACCAGGCCGCAGAAGTGGGCCACGAGCTCCACACCTTGGATGTTGGTGGTGGATTCTGCCAGGACAGCTTTGAGAAATTCGCGGGCATTCTAGGTGAAGCCGTGGACGCTTGCTTCCCGCCGCACATCCGTGTCATTGCCGAGCCTGGCCGTTACTATGTGGCCACCGCGTATACCCTGGCCGCCAATGTCATCGCGCGGCGAGACATTCCGGACCCCACGGACCCCTCGCGCGACGCATACATGTTGTACCTCAACGACGGTGTCTATGGCAACTTCTCGAACATCATCTTCGATCACCAGCACCCGATCGCCCAGGTCCTCACCTGCGCCTCAGAGCCCGGCACTCCGAACTCTGCGACTTCGGAGAAGATCACTTACTCCATCTGGGGCCCGACCTGTGACGGCATTGATGTCATCAGCGAGAAGATCGAGCTTCCTGGCCTGCTTAACACTGGTGACTGGCTCTATTTCGAGGATATGGGCGCCTACACCAAGTGCAGTGCTACTCGCTTCAACGGATTCTCCGACAACCATGAGGTGATTTACATCTCGAGCGAGACTGGCGCTTCGGCCCTGCTCAACTACTAGTTTGGATCTGTTTTATTGTTGAACATTGTGCATTTTGTCATTTTGCTTGAAAATATCTTTCGTTTGAGACTTCCAGTGGGAAGGGTAATATAGTATTTCTCGTGTTTCCTGCAGCATATTTTACATCGTTCCCTTCTCTAGAATCTAAAATAAAGTTGCTTTTCGCGTCAGTTCTCAATGATCTCACCATTGCCCTGATGGTACTCTGCGCGGGCATGTGAAGTAAGCTCAGGTAGCGGGAATATTCTTTCCATATTGATGAAATAGACAGATGCGAAAGAAAGGGATCAAACTAGTGAGAAAGGAAGAAATGCATATACTTCCATCAGGTCTCGAATTCCCGCCAAGCTGTCCAATACTGTAGTGGCACTGTCCTGGCCCTCGTCACATACCTCCCCTCAGTGCTTGTTCTCGTAGTGTCAAGCGGAAAAGTGCTTGTCAAAAATTTGAAATCTATCATGCTCTATCATTTCGTAAGGTATCAGCAACCACATTACATCTATACAGGAAACCAGCTCCTCGTCTAAGCCAGACGCTCCACAGTCAACTCTATATCATCTCCCTCACTAGCCTGCACCCGGCCGCCAGCATCCAGCTTCTTCTTCCACTTGGCGGACTCGTATCGTGCTAAAATCAACGTAATGCGGCAAATGACAGTTTGGTCGGCACCCTCAGCAACAATAGTGGAAGGCGTGCAAGTCCAGCGTCCAAATGCCCAGTTGAGAATGTAGTATTGAACACCAGACTCCTCAGTCTTGGGCTTCGATGCAAGATCATCCGAAGTCTCAGCCGGCAAATCCTGCTTCGAACACCGAAGGATACCCTTAATGCGATAAACCTCGTCCCGCGGCACAGAAGAAAGGAACTGCTCAAGAGCAGCAACATCCACGGTCCTCCCCTCAGAAGCAGCCTTCAAACAAACAGAAAGCACCTCAACCTCCGACTGATGATCATGCTTATGTTCATGGTCATGCTCATCATGGCCATGACTCCCATCCTCAACACCCGTCAACCCCCTAAACAAAGCCCCATCAATACCCAGCAGAACATCCTTATCAACCCTCCCCTTAGCCGACTTAACCCAAGGCGTCTGAACCTCCAAATCACCCACCCGATCAAGACAAGCATCAAACCGCATCTCGGGCACATTCTCCCACTTGTTGAAAATAATCAAATCCGTATATTTGGCCTGCAACTTCGCCGTGAACGACGTATCCTCATACCCCTCCCAATTCTCCACATCAATCACGCTGATCACTCCATCCAGGGCGAAATGTCCACCCTCCTCCCGCGCGAGTCGGTTCACTTCCATCGCGAGAGTGGCAGGGAATGCGCTGCCGCTTGTTTCGATCACGATTCGGTCTGGTTTCACTTCGTTGCGGAGTTGGGTTAGGGCGTCGCCGAGTGAGCCCACCATGTTGCAGCATATGCATCCGTTTAGCATTTCTTTCACGCCGCTTATGCTGCTTGTTGCGGCGAGTTGGCTGTCCACTGCCACATCGCCAAATTCGTTTTTTAGAAGGGCTAGGCGGTAGGTGCTTGGGAGTTGGGGGATTAGGTTGAGGAGGATTGTCTGGGTGTGTGTTAGCGGGTTGTGTCGCTCAGATGGTGTCATTGACGATCTGATTGTGCACGTACTGTTTTGCCTGAGCCTAGGAAGCCCGTGACGATTGTGATTGGAATCGCCATTTTGGTTTTGTCTGTTTTTCAGATGGGATGGCGGAATGAAGACTGTACAGTGAGGGGCATTGAGAAACTCCACTTTGCGCAATTATTCTGCCAGACAAAAGAAAAACGGCAGAAACAGCGCTCTAAATACAGTATTTCCATTACTGTCAACATCGCCAATAATCTCTAATTGCATCAGAGTGTCTAACAAATAGTGCACCAGTCTACCGCTATATCACCTGTATACCGCCGTCCGGTGCGACTTTATGCTACTATTCGAACCAAACTATCGTGGTTCAAAAGCGGTATAAAAAGCGGCATTCCTGGTCGGTGTAAAGACTAGATATCGCACCGGGCGGTGACCTTCCTTTTGCTCGCCGGCTAGTTAGGTTGTTTTCTCTCTATGCGTTGCACACAAAGGTAAGGGCCTATCCGAAGCATTCAGTCATCTTTAATCCTAACCGCTTTTTGTTTAATGGACTTGATCCCACCAACATTGCTTCAAAGACACATTCCTTCAGAGTAGGAAATTGCGAGTACGATTCACGAAATCTTTCTCATAACAAGCTCGCGCCCTATGTGTTCATTTCATAATTCAGACTACACGACTAGTTGTAGATAGTAGCTTGCAACCCTGGAATGATCTCAAGGTCCTTAGGCTTGTAGGTATACTTTCCTTCAGTAGTAACCTTCACATCGCGGTTGCGGCGTTGCTGCTGTGTTTGTCGGACCTGAACCCACTGCTCAGTGGTTAGATGTTGACCCAGCTCAGTGAAAGCGTTAGTGGTCAAGCCAAGTCTCTGAAGAACGGGGCTGTTCTGGATTGGGTCCAGGACAATATGATTGTTGGGGCTATGTCAATCAGCATTTAGTTCCACATGTATATATAATGAAAAGATATCTTACCGAGCAAAATAGAGAACCCCCAGTCGGTCAATGTGAGCCTGATCTGAAGGAGGCGCATGTACACGGTGAATGCTACTCTTGATCAACCCGCCTGTGAGAGCAGTTAGACTGTCACAAGTGTTGACTGTCAATGTGGCATTCTGAGGCTTGACATATTTCCATTGGCCCTCAGAATTGAGGATCTGGAGACCTGAAACTGGCTGGCGGAAGAGAAGGGTGACAGTTCCGAGATCTGTATGGCCCGGGCTGTATAGTTCGCCGACTTTCTTGTCTGCAAATTGTTCTTGGTCAGCCCTATGGTCATGGTGACGACGAGTTGTTAGATACATACTCTCTTCTACGCTGCGGGCTGCATAGTGCATGTACCGTAGGTGATCCTCGCCCTTGACATCGTATTGATGGTCGCGCACGAGTTGATCTTCATCAGGAAGCTCGAGTAGAATTGCGAAGAGGCGGAGAAGCTTCTCTACAACTTCGGTGTGGCATTTCTATGTTTCGAATTAGTTAACGAGCAGTTATCAAGACTAAATGAGTAGGCTTACCCGGCTAAAGGCCTCAATTTCTTTGATGTTTTCAGCAAGGACGGGTGGCTGCTGTCGCTGGTGGTGACCATCAAACTTTGGAATATTGTATACCTGCACGTTGTCTTTGATACCATTTCCGAGGCTGGTTGAAGTACATATTAGTCAATGAACCAATTAATCAACATCAACAATCGTACATTCTGTGTCCAGCTGGTCTGTATCCATTGTATTCGCCTCTCGCGAGGTCTTCGGCATTGTGAAACTTCAGCTTTTCCTCAAGTGGAAGGGCATAAAATTCGCGTCCAAAGGCAAACTGGCGGTCCACCTCTTCCTGGCTAATGCCGAAATTCTTCACGTAGAAGAAGCCTATATAGAGACAATCTGTTAGCAATTCAACCAACTACAGATACAGACAAAGACGACTGGATCTAGCAACGTGGGGTTCATGCAAACCGTATCCATGAATCTATTTTAGGTCTACTATTAACTCACCAACATTTCGAACTGCATGATCCAGTTTCTTCACGAGCTCTTCCTTTCCCCCTGGCTGCTCATAAAGTTCCAAATCGAGGGTGATAAGCTCTGCGTAATCAACTAATACCAAGGGTCATATTAGCAAAACGAAAACAATCATACTGTACAATGACTGACGATCTTCCTTGGTCTCTGGGACATGGTTGTAGTTTTCGATATATTTGCCAGGCATTTTGCAGATATTGTGAATTTTTGGGGGACGTAATGGCTTTCTGTAACCTAAGCTACCCAGTACCACAGGCCCTCTCCGGGAAAGAAGCAAGTATATAAGTCCCTTTCGCTATTTACTCCGAAGTATACCCCGCATCAAATGTCCAGATTGGTCAGACAGCAGAAAATCACGTCATGGGCTTGCTTGATGAGACGAAGATAACGGAGAATTTCTGGAGTCAAGGATTCGCACGCCATTATGCATGGACATTGCGTCCGGCTTTTATTCCAACAATGGTGTCGGTCGATCCCAACTTGTTCTTAGAGTTGCTGATACAAGTTTCACTGGCCATTTAAACATCCGAGATGGGTGATGATGAAAGCGGATAGATAAATGTGCTAATATGGCCGCGGTTGTCTTTCTCTCTTTTCCTACACCGCGAGGCTAGTACGTTATAATACCCCAAAAACCATTGTCATGTATAAGTAGTGATATCCTCTCTTTAAGGTTTGAATTTCACAAACATACGGCGTGAGTAAAGACCGTGTTCAGGCTTTACCATGTCCGACCTGAAGCCTAAGTCTGGCAGGTTATCCTTGTTGGGACTTGTCAAAGAGGTATTCAATTGGTACCCATCCCACTATCCAGCTGAAGAGCGGAAGTATGTCAAATCGAATTATGTATATCGTTACGTCGTGCTAATGAGTTTAGATTACTTTTTAAGTTGGACTTGTCAATCCTTGTGTTTGCCTGTCTATGCTGTAAGTAGAGCCACTGCAACAAACATTGGGATTTGCTAATATAGCGAGATAGTTTTTGTCAAGTATCTGGGTTAGTCTTCGTCGTTTTCTTTGTTATTCTACATAACGTCAGACTTGATACTAACAACCGCTATAGACCAAACAAACATCAACAATGCCTACGTCAGTGGTCTGAAAGAAGACTTTGGTCTTTACGGCAATGAACTTAATTACTTCAATATCTGCTACTTTACATCATATGTTGTTTTTCAAATACCCGGTCTACTCCTGATGTCGCGCCCGAAACTGTGAGTTTGAAACCCCTCCGACTTATGTACCAAGCCCACTAACAAGAAATGTAGGGCTCGCTGGCTACTCCCCACGCTTGAGGTCCTGTGGGGTATTTGTACGTTCGCTCAGTGCCGTGTGACAAATGTCAACCAATTGTACGCGCTTCGTGTTTTAGTTGGCATGCTTGAGGCGCCTGTATTTGCTGGAACCCACTTCGTTCTCGGTATATATAACCTTCATTTCCCTCCACAGCAGCGTATGAATATATACTAATCAAAGTACGTTGAGTAGGTTCCTGGTACTCTGGTCCAGAACTGTTCAAGCGAGCAGGAACTTGGTTCATAATGAACCCCGCGGGATCAGCAATTAGCGGTTATCTACAAGCAGCAGCATACACCAATCTCTCTGGTGTTAGCGGTATGCCCGGTTGGAGATGGCTGTTCATCATCGATGGTGTTTTCACCATTCCTGTGGCCTTACTCGGTTTCCTCATTTTCCCTGGCATTCCTGATTCACCAAAGCCTTTCTTTTTGACCGACAGAGACATCGTCCTGGCGAAGGAGAGAACAGAAAGGGCCAAGATTCGCAGGCCTGGAAAGATGAGTCTTGATGTTTTCAAGAGGACTTTCAAGCGATGGCATATTTGGCTCTTTGTCGCCTGTTACATGTAAGTTTCTAGGTTCGTATTGGTGTTTGAAATTTTGCTAATGATATTTCCAGTTGCATGATAATTGCTTCGTATCCAGCTGGCTACATGAGTCTATGGCTCAAAGCGGAGGGTTACACTGTCAAGCAAATCAATCAGCTTCCGACTGTTACTTATGGAGTTCAAATTGTTGCATCTTGGCTAGGGACTACACTAGCAGCGATTTATCCGGAGTGGATCATCTTCACGATTGCCTCCGCATTTTGTTTGTTTTCAGCAATCGTTATGATAATTTGGAACGTGCCTACCGGGCTAAAGTCAGTCAATTCCGGTTGTGCATTTCCTGGTGAGCTCTTTGCTGACTTCTTCAGATTCGTTGCATGGTACTTCCTAGGGGCTGCTGGATGTCTGAGTCCCATTTTGTATTCAACCATCAATACAATTGTCAAGGACGACTCCGAGGAACGAGCCCTGATCATGGTGTGTACTCATTCTGCAACCAGGCATTGAATAAGAATTGACACTGACCACATTATCTTGTATAACAGGGCGCTATGATGTCGGTTGGCTATTCGTTCAACATTTGGGTTCCGCTATTAGCTTTCCCAACGGCTGGTCCGAACGGTGCACCAAGATGGCGACATGGATGGCCGGTATCCTTCGTCTTCTATTTCCTTTTGTGGGCTGGGTTTGTTGTCGCTATTGTCATATACCGAAGGTAAGATATTTTGTTCGTAAATTGGACTGGGACTAACGTGAAACTATAGAGAGCAAAAGAAGGAAAATTCGGAATTTTCTCAAGATAGTAGTGATGAGGAAAGGGAGACAGTCGTGGTCAATACGGTTCCAACACGGAAGACATAGACTTGTACCACTTTTTCAATGAAATCTATGTTTATGTGACTTTTAAGTAGGAAATCCACAAGACTGCTGCATATATTTTATGTTCTGTTTATCTGTCACCGGATGCAAGCACTAAGATCTCATGAGACTCAAGCGAGCAATCATTATGCATGGTAGGTGACCTCGGGACCTAGACAGCTTATAGAGTATCTTCCTGTCATACATTCAATGGATGTTGTAGATCCGATCCATATTCCTTTAGGAGGAACTCAGACCATTGGAAAATCCAATGGTAGTATCTCTCTATAAGTGAAGGATGCGATAATCCGGACCAGTCTCATAATCTGTCTAGATTGTGCGTGGATATGGTAATCGTGTCTTCCTAAAGGCTTTGTGAAATCTAATCATACACTGGAATGGAAAGAAAGAGGATCCTGTCCCCTATGATATGAAGTGGGTGGCGTCAAGAGCCACATAGTCCAATAAGCCGCAAATGAACTGGCTCGAACTTCTCCAGTCAATGGAGTGTTGAATTCTGTAATGCCAAAAATGTATATCGCAAAACTCTAGTTTGTCTTTCGTGGTCGCGTAGTACTCATGTGTGTGTCTCGTAGGAAGTCACAGACCCGCTCGTTGTCCATGGTGTCGATGCGTTCCTGCTCCTCGGATGTCAAGGTAAGCTCTGTAGATGACCATCTAGTGTCAATATTCACTCGTATTCTATCTGGTTGGATGCACGTGCGAACCTTCCGATGTCGACTCCTCGCTGCCCTTCTTTCCGTTCGTGAGAGCCTGTATCTGCTCACCCACGGTTTGCAAGGCCTCTTGTGCGCAAGGGAGGGCATCATCCATCATTACCTCCTTCATAGTGGAAATATTTTCGGAAACGACA
>ERZ1673737.3201-NODE-3201-length-12755-cov-4.074961_pt1 | contig 12755 bp, 6 predicted proteins | sample MGYA00580211_ERZ1673737 | MGnify/ENA primary metagenome ERZ1673737 (study PRJEB41218, sample SAMN15661789) | gut metagenome | host: Homo sapiens | place: Canada: London | collected 2015-08-20/2019-03-30 | study: EMG produced TPA metagenomics assembly of... | reverse complement strand
GCTGTTTAGCCAATTGCGAAAAATGCATTGACAATGCTGGTCAATTTGTCCGGTGACGACGAAGTGTTGAAGATTCTCGCCGAGGATGACCAATTCATTGAGACCTTGCTCTTGAAGTTGACTGTGAGTGAAGCCGAAAATATATGCGCATGATCCATACTGATATAGTTGAATCAGAGTGTCAAGGATCCCAACGTCGACGAAGTCGCCATGCTGCTGGCCAACCTGGTCAAGTCCGACGTCCTCCAAAAACTGTTCGAGCTGAAGCGCAAAGTCCCCGAGTCTGTATCGACCTCTGAGAACGCCATCGACCAGATTATGGACTGCTTCGTCAAGGGTGCCGAGGGTGGTCTCAACAAGCATGCCAACTATGATTACCTGTCATACGTATTCGCCGATCTATCCCAGACCGAGAAGGGTCGGGCGTATTTCACTGAGCGCCAGGAGTACGATGGCGTCGTGCCCATTACCAAGCTGACCGTCTTTACCGAGCACAAGAGCAACATCCGCCGAAAGGGTGTAGCATCCACAATCAAGAACGTGGCCTTCGACATCTCCTCGCATCCCATGCTCTTCGACGAGGACGCTGTTAACCTCTTGCCTTACCTGCTTCTCCCCCTTGCTGGACCCGAGGAATTCTCCGACGAAGATACCATGGACATGCTGCCCGATCTCCAGCTGCTCCCCCCTGACAAGCAGCGTGACAGCGACAACACTATCGTCACTACCCACCTTGAAACATTGCTCCTCATGACTACCACTCGGGAAGGTCGGGATAAGATGCGTGCTGTCAAGGTCTACCCTCTGATCCGTGAGACCCATTTGCATGTGGAGGATGAGAATGTGCAAGAGGCTTGCGACCGGTTGGTGCAGGTGCTCATGCGTGACGAGGAGGGTGAGGGCCAAGAGCCCGAGCAGCCTCAACTAGAGCCTGCTAAAAACGAGGATGATCAGGTTGTAGAACTGTTTTAGCGATAGATACCTCTGAATTATGTATATAGAGTCACAGAGTCACAGAGTCACATTCATAGAAATAAGAAAGTAGACATCGACTTACAGTATAAACGTAAGGCTGGGAGATCAAAAGCCCGATGTCGGGTGGGTCCCTCATCACACTACGACTCTAGTCCCGACTAGCTCTGCTCTCTCCCACCTCTGATTCCCCCAATGCACGAAACAAAATGAGCAACTGCATGCCCTAAACCGGAAATACACACAGTGTTTCATCATCCCCTCACCATAACGACGACCGATATTCCACTGCGGACGCGGAAGCTGTCTTGCCCCTCGGTCCCGAGGCGCAAGTGGCTTCCCGCGGATCAGAATCAAGATCCAATCGAGTCAAATCCTTGCAACAATGGAAACAGTGACAGCGATTCAGACTGCGCTTCAGATATCGATTTACCGCCCGACGTGAACCCGGACACAGGGACAATTGCCCAGCGCGTGCGGGCCTTAATGTCGCGCGCCCCTCTTCTCCGCTCGTCGCCCGCGCTGGATGCCTCGTCTTACGGAGCCGTGGGCTTCCCAGACGGAGACGGAGATGGAGATGGAGATGGGTCAGGCGAGATAGAGGCTGAGGCTGAGGCTGCGACCGGGACTGGGACTAGGACTGAGACTGGCACTACCAGGTCGTCCGGTTCCCGTCGTCATGCTCGGTTGCAGCGCGCTAGCTTTGAAAATGGTGCTCCGAGCTCGAGTGCTGGACCCAGGCGGTCTTATTCTTTTATCAGGCGGCGGAATAGCATGTATGCTGAGAGGCGCAATCGGAGGCCTTCTACTGCTGCGTCTGATGTTGGCATGGGTGCTGATTCCAAGTTCTCGTTTGCTACTGGACTGGCTGTCCCGGGTAACCCGGTCATGCAGGAGACGCCCGCGTCGTCGCCTTATATGACTAGTGATGAAGAAGATGTTTTGGATATTGATGATGATTATTCGAAGTCTTCGGATGAGGATCCGCCGGATAATTCGCCGTAAGTTGGGAGAATGCCGAGCTAGCCTGTATATAGAGGTTCATTGCTGATATATTTGATCTAGGTATGCTCAGGTACGAGCTTCGGTGCCGGCCACAGACAATGTCACTCTTTCCATTAACAGTATGCTCATCAATCTCGAGTCTTTGACTTTCATCTAATGTTGGATTTAGCACCACGGATGTGGATTTTGTCATTGCTCTTTTCTTTAACAGGTTCGGCCGCCAATCTTTTCTTTTCGCTGCGCTATCCCAGCGTGGCTATTACTCCAATTATTGCTCTCGTTTTGGTACATCCACTTGGCAAGTTTTGGGATGTACTCTTCAAACACACAGGCGATCCTATCGAAATATTCGAGAACGGAACCCTTCTTCATCGGGAACCGCTCAACGGCGATATCGATGCCCCTCCTACTTCATTTGGGACTCGAGCCAGGCTTTGGTTTGGCCAGGGCCATTGGAACGAGAAAGAACATGCTTGTGTATACATCAGCAGCAATGTTTCTTTTGGATTCGCTTTCGCCACTGATGTTAGTATACCCCGAAGTTTTAGACACCTCCAAAATCTGACGGAAATAACAGGTTCTTGTTGAGCAACACAAATTTTACAACCAGGACGTTCCGATCATGTACCAGCTGTTGCTCATCATATCGACCCAAGTCCTAGGTTATGCATTCGCCGGACTGACCCGACGATTCTTGGTGCGGCCTTCGGCCATGATCTGGCCAGGCACCCTGATGTCTACTGCCATGTTTTCTACCATGCACAAGTCTGTCAACAAAAAGGCCAACGGGTGGAGTATCTCCCGATACAAGTTTTTCATCATTGTCTGGGCAGGAGCATTTCTCTGGTACTTCGTTCCAGGTTTGTTGATGCCTGCTCTCAGCTACTTCAACGTTATCACCTGGTTGGCACCTAAGAATGTTGTCGTTTCAAACTTGGTATGTGCTAGAACTTATCTTTAATTGTTATCTCGCTGACTTGCGTTAGTTTGGCGTTGCTTCGGGTCTTGGAATGTTCCCTTTGACCTTCGATTGGGCTCAGATTGCCTACATTGGCTCTCCATTGCTAACGCCTTGGTGGGCCGCAGCCAACATTGTGACAGGCTTAGTGGTTGTCATTTGGGCTGTTGCTCCGATCCTCTGTAAGACCTAACACCTCAACCTCCCTATCCATGCAAGTCTAACGACAAACAGATTACAAAAATGCTTTTTTCTCTTCATACATGCCCATATTATCAACAGCCGTGTTTGATAACACTGGCAAACCTTACAACGTCAGCCGAATCCTAACCGGAGAGTTCTTGTTCGATGAGCAGGCCTATAAGGACTACTCCCCGGTCTACCTCCCAATCACCTACGTATTGTCATATGGAGTACAGTTCGCTGCTTTGACATCTCTCGTCACCCACACTATTTGCTGGTATGGGAAGGACATCTGGCAACAAACTAGGAAGGCCTTTGACGAGCGACAAGATGTCCCAGCCATGGAGACATATCAACCTCTTCGAGGTGACAACAGTGGCAGCCAGCAGAGCTTTGGTATTTCAAGAACTGGCTCAGATCCTCGCCTGGAAAGCCAACTGGGAATGGAAGATGTCCATTGCCGCTTGATGAGGCGCTACAAGGATGCTCCTCTCACGTGGTATATACTTGTATTCATTTCCATGTTGGCAACTGCCACTTTTACGGTGGAATAGTACGTGTGCTCTATTCTTCTTTGTTTCATCCAAACTAACAATTCTCAAGCTACCCCACCCACCTTCCCTGGTACGGGCTACTCCTAGCTCTCATCATCACCAGTCTCTTTTTCATTCCAGTGGGCATCATCATGGCAGTCACAAACCAACACAGCAGCCTCTATCTAGTTTGCCAACTTATCTGTGGCATTGTATTCCCAGGAAGGCCCGTGGCAAACATGATCTTCGTGACCTACTCATACATCAGCTCTGCGCAAGGCATCAAGTTCTCCTCAGACCTAAAGCTTGGTCACTACATGAAAATCCCACCCCGAATCTTATTTGGCGTGCAAATGATGGCAACATTGGTTTCCAGTTTAACCCAGATTGGCGTGCTGAACTGGATGTTTACCTACATCCCGAAACTGTGCACACCCGAAGCCATCAACGGTTTCAACTGCCCCATCGCCCGGGTCCATTTCAACGGCAGCGTTCTCTGGGGAGTCGTCGGTCCCCAGCGCTTCTTCGGCCCAGAAGGCCTCTACAGACCACTTGTATGGGCCTTTTTGGTAGGTGCCATGGCACCGCTGGGAGCGTGGCTCCTAGGCCGACACAGCAAGAAGCGTTTCGGGCGTAAGGTCAACTTCCCCATTCTATTCGGCAGTCTAAGTTGGATCCCGCCCGCCACGGGACTCAACTTCTCCATTTGGGCACTTGTCTGTTTCATATTCAATTATGTGATCCGGAGAAAGAGGACTGCTTGGTGGGAGAAATATGCCATGACTTTGTCTGCTGCCTTGGACTCCGGGTTGGCGTTCGCGGTTGTGGTTGTCTTCTTTGCTTTCATTTACCCCGGTTGGGTTGATGGATTCAAGTGGTGGGGAACGGAGATTTACAAACAGGTGAGTGCTTTCACGGTGTTCTTCTCTTTTGATGTTGGGTTTGGTACTAACCTTGTTGTTTGTAGGGCTGTGACTGGATTGCTTGTCCGTATAAACAATTAGAGCCTGGTCAAAAGTTTGGTCAGTAGAGCTGGAGATGAAATAAATCAGCTCAAAGCACAAGGATAAATAAGTTCTGAAAGAATATCAATAAGTGAATGAAGTAACGTTAAATCGTATAATTAAACTATTAAGTTAAACTTCGATATGGAAGAACACCCGGGACCGAGCTGACTAAGCTCGCCGTCATACCTCGCGACTCCAAGCACATCTCCTCATCCTTGCTTTTTCCATCTCTCACCAGCTTCCGCCAGCTACCTCTGTCGCAAATCCCTGGCTGGAGCTCCTTTGGGTTATTAACTGTCACCCTCTTTAAGGTTGATGTGATCACGAGATCGCATCACTTTCTACAGCCGTGCCAACGCAGCTGTACCGGAAGATGTCGACTCCTACAAACCCCTCGAACGCCCGAACCCCAGCAGGACCAAATGGCGCGCCACCGATGAGAATGCGCCGTCCAAAGGCCGCAGATCCATTGGTCAGACCAAAAAGAAGACCAGCTCCCAAGCCAGCTGGAGTCCCACCACCTGGTCGGACAGCCACCAAGACTCTTCCTACACGGCCCCCGGTCTCCAATATCCCGCCCGCTCCTGTCGAGAAGCCCCAACTCGGTGTGACCAGCAATAATGCCCCCGTCAATGGATTCAGCGGTCCCTTGCTCACTGATAAATACTTTGATTACCCGGTCGTCACGACAAAGCGAGCTCTGATGGAAGGATTGAAGCACCACATTGCGCGTTTCGCCTCAAAGAAGGACGTCGACCCCCGCGATGAGTCACAATTCACCCGACCAGTCCGACTGCACCGTCGTGACCCACGGCGCGGTCAAGACGCACATGTGTCACGATTCGAAGACCCAGATGCTCCGCCTATGGATGAGGCCGAGCGTGAAGCCTTCGATGCGCGCAGGGCGGCACGTGAGAAGGAGCGTGCTGAGAATATGGCTCAGATTGCGCCTGCTCTGGGTACTACCTCGAAACGACCTAATGCCCCGAAGCAAAAGACCCAGCAGGTCTTCAAGTCTGATATGACGCCCGAGGAGGTTGCGAAAATGCGAATCAAGTACGAGGAGGCTTTGCAATGGCATCTGGAGGATTTCGATAACAAGCATACTTGGGTTGGAAACTACGAGGCTGCTCTGTCTGGGACCCATGCGGTTTTTGTTCTGGAAGGTGGGAAGATGCGTATGATTCCGGCCGAGAAGTGGTACAAATTTAGTGCCAAGAGTAACTTCAAGGCTTTGACTATTGAGGAAGCTGAGAAGTTCATGGCTAAGAAAGTCAAGGACCCCAGATGGTTCATGGAAAAGCAGCAAGAGCTGGAACAGAAGAAGGAATTGGACATTTATGCTAAGCAGCGGAAGGTCTATGCTGGCAAGCAAGGCATTCCCACCTCTGGGGGCGCGGGACTGGAGGCCGGTGAAATGGACTTTGAAGAAGATCGTTTCGCTGACGATGAAGAGCACGATGATGGCCTCTTCAATGATGATGAAGATGCCAAGGAAGCCGAGAAGAGAATCAAAGAGGACCAGCTCAAGGCCAATGTCTTCGATCTCAAGGATGAGAAGGACTACGAGGCAGAGGAGAAGCGGGAGTTGCGTGAACGAGAGGCTCGCCATGTGCTGGGCAAGAGTGTGCGCAAGGCTCTAAAGAGGAGAGAGAAGAACTTTGACTACAGCAGTGGGTCTGAAAACAATCCGTACTCGGATGACGAGGTAGGTCACGTCCTGCATGTGTCGCCAATCTATATTGGGACAGTATTGACCTTTTACCGCAGAGTTCCGATGACACCGAGACCGAGAAGGCAAAGGAAGAGGAGCGCAAGAAGGCTGAAGCCGAGAAAGAGAAAGAATCTTCGTCCAAGGGCACCAACACACCTTCAGGCCGTCCCAAACACACAGACCCCCTCAAGAAATCAGCCGCTGGCCGGAAGAGACTCGGTTCTCCCACCTCAGACGCAAGTGGAACCGACACATCTCGCAAGAAGCCCAAGAAGGCCAACCCTACATCCCAGCCCCCGTCCCGTCCAATGTCACCATCCGCCATCCAGGTACGTACAATCCACCATCCCCCACAAACCCACATACTAATCCAAACCAGACGGGCACAAAACGCGTCCGCATCCCCGGCAGCGGCGCAAACTCCGGCAGCGACGTCGAAGCCGGCGCAGCCTCCAGCAACGAAACAAATGAAAACAACAAAAAGAAACTAAAACTCAACCCGCCCAACGCCACCTCCCGCAGCGGCACACCGGCCGGCTCCCGCGCCGGATCACCCATGGCAGGCCGACACCCCGGCAGCCGCGCCAGCAGCCCCGAAGGACCAATGCGTGGAGGTCGCGTGTCAACGCCCCTCTCTGCTTCTGGATCTGGCTCGTTTCCGACGCCCGCGGAGATCCACGCTGCTATTCCTGCTTCGGGGATTTCTAGTGGTGATCTGCTGAAGCTTTTCCGGCCGAGGATTGGAGATAATCATCGGAAGTTTATTGCTATTGTTAAGGATGTCAGTGTTTATGGGAAGGAGGATCGGATGTTGAGGCCTGGTCCTTGGAAGGGAAATTAATGGTTTTCAAGGGTTGAGATGAGGTGAAATTGATGAAGTTGATGAATGTGAGGATGGAGATGGTGATGGATCTGGGAGTGGATATGTGTTGCAGATGCAGATTGCAGATATAGTTGCTGCTTTCTTTGGAAATACTTTAACTACAAGTTGATGGTCTAATATTCTAGATGAGTTTCATCTGAAGCAATCAATACTTTTTCTTGCTGGATATTATTTGATTCATTGCCCGTGGACTCCGGACAAATTATTTGACAGTACAGTAAATCCACTGCAACTGGCCTACTCGACGATACTACATTTTACAATGGACATATTCGAAGAGAAGAAAATAAATTAAACAAACAATGAAATTCATTTACATGCATATAAAACTCCAAGGCTTTGAGACATATCACATAATGACCCACCCAATGGAAACAGGTCTCTATCAAAAGCACAACATTATAATAACTCGGGGAATCAAATTCACAAGATTAAGCGGCACGAGCAGCGTTCTCGGTGCCCTCCTCGTACTTCTCCCAGTTGGCTAGAATGGAAGCAATGCGAGGGGAGTTGGTGAGACGGTAGACGTCCTCGAAGTACTCCTTGGTGATCTCGAAGGGACGGGCTGTGACGTTGGGGATGTACTTGCCGACCAGCTTGCTGGGGTCGATGGTGGTCTTGTTGATCTTCTTCAGCAAGAAGGAACGGAAGGGCTTGACACCGGAGCGCAGGAAGGTACTGTGGAAGGGCACGTCGATACCCTTGAGAGGGATGGTGGCGAAGCCGCGCTCCAGGTTGATGGGGCGGGGCTTGGCTTCGGTTTGCTTGACGCACTCCTGGATGATGCCCACGAGGTGCTCCTTGACATCTTCCAAGGACATGCTCTGCATGAGAGCGGGGATGTCAATGTTCTGCGCCTTGAGGAAGTTGAGCAGGTTGGTCAGGCAGTCGAGGGCGCGGAGGTCACCAGCGGCAACGTATTGCATGTTGGCAACGTTGTAGTTGACGATCTCCAGGAGCCAACCGGTGGTCTCGGCGATGTTCTCAACAACGTACTGCAGAGCCTGCTCATTGAAGGTCTTCGAGATACGGCTGGGGTTGACAGCGCACATGGAGTAGTTGGAGCGACCCTGCTCGTCACGCTCGACGGCAACTTGCATGGTCAAACCACGATAGAACACGACAGACACCAAGCTCTCAATGGGCATGACATCGGCCAAAGCAGCCAGGGCAGAGTATTCACCGAGCGAGTGACCGGCGAAGCTGCTGTCACGCTGAACCAAGCCCTTGGAGCGCATGTCCTCGAAGCTGGCCTTCTCCATCAGGGTCAGGGCAGGCTGAGTAAACTGGGTGGCAGAGAGAAGACCAGTGGGGGAGCGGTAGGTATATGAGGCAGTGTTCTCATCAACCTCCTTAAAGATCTTCTCCGACTTGATGGAGCCATCGGCGTTCACGGACTCGAAGGTCATTGCCATGTAGTTCTGGCGGATGGCCTTACCACGGGGACCACCGAAGTAGACGGTGAGTTCCTTGGGGTTGTTCTTGACAATGTCGATGATGGAAAGACCGTAGTTCTCCATGAAGTGGCGATCAGCACGGTCCCAGACCTCCTGGGCAACAGGGCTGCTGGCGTAGAGCTCCATACCCATGCCCTGCTCCTGAGAACCTTGACCGGTGAAGACGTAAGAGGTAACGGGCTGCTCAACCTCGGCCTCACCCTGGAGAACCTTGTCTTCCGTCTCCTTGTTGAGGGCCTCGACCTTGATGATCTTACGACCAGCAATCATACCGACGTGCTGGAGCTTGACAGTGATCATATCGTTGGGCAGAACCATGCCGACCAGGGAAACCTGGAAGCCACGAACACGGCCAATGTTGTTCTCAGCGGCCCAGGTTTCAACTAGGCTGCGAACAGCGGCACTGCTGTACATGCCGTGAGTGATGGTTCCGGGCAAGTTGGCGTAGCTGGAGAAGACACGCGAAACGTGAATAGGGTTGTAGTCGCCAGAGACGCGAGCGTAGGTCTCGTTGGATGCGGGAGCACGCAGTTCCAGAGCAGTCTTGCCACTGAGAGGGATGGGGTTCTCGAAGTACACGGGCTGCTCAATGGAAGTACCGTTACGCTGGAGGTAGTCGATGACCGGGTTACCGTGGGAGTCACCGGCCTCGTACTCAACGGAAGCGACCTGGATGACCTCCTTGGTGGGAAGCTCGAGGAGAGCCTGACCGATAGTCTGGACGTTGCTGAACACAGTGTGGTTCTTGAAGCGGATCAAACTCTGCAGACGGAAGGTCAGGGTTGCGCCGAGGAGCTCAGTCTCGGAGTCGTCCACGCGGAACCACTCCTTGGAGCGCAGGATGGCAACATCCCGGCTAGTAGCCAAGTGAACCTGCATGGGGACCTCATCCTTCCGCTGGAAGGTGTTCTCAAAGTCGGTGTAAGCACCGCGGTAGAGGAACTGGCTAGTGACGTGCATGATGGGCTTGCCCTCGCGGGTGATAGTACCGCAAACTTCAACCATCTTACCAGACTCCTGGTTGATGACGGCGTTGATCTGAGCAGTGGTATCCAAGACATCGCCAACCTTGAGGGGCTGGGCACCGGGAACCATCTTGAAACCGTTGGACAAGTGAACCAGCTTCAGGAGGTCACCATCAATGGTGCGGGGGAAGATGGGCTTAGTGATAGCCTTCCAACCGGCCACGATGGCAAAGTCCATGGGCGCGAAGACCTCCTTACCGGGACGGTCAACGAAAGCCTCGCCGGTGTTGCCAACGGCGTGGACAAAGTCGGCAACAGCCTGGGAGGTGATGGTTTCACGGCCACCGCTGAAAGTGGCGGTGGTAGGGGTGTCGAAGGGCACATCCTTGTTGCCGAACCAGATGCGGTAGTAGAATTCCTTGATGCGGTCGTTGCGGTCACCCATGACTTCGCGGATGGGAGCGTACCCAGTCTCGGGGTGGTAGGTGAACAGGAAGGACAAGGTGGTGACACCATTCTCAGCGGTGCGGCCCTCGAAGAGGGTCAGGCTGATCTGACCGTTCTCGTTCATCTTGGCCTCGACGGTCTTGACAAGCTTGCCAGACTGGTAGGGCTCACGGACGCTGATAACCGTCTTGGCAGGGTCATTGGGGTTGACAATCTCAACAAACATGCCCCCGGTGGGTGCAACAATGCGCTTCATAGGGTTGGTCTGGAAACGGTGGCCCTGAACGAAGACATCGGCCAGGAACAGAGCGTGTCTCCAGGAGTAGACATTACCAGCCAAAAGGCTGAGCCAGCGGTCAGAGTCAGGCAGGACTGTGGAGGGAGAGGAAGACAGGCGGAAGCTGATCTTGTTGGACTCCTCGGAGACGGTGAGGCCGTCAAGTTCGGACTCAGTGTCGGTGTTTAGGAGCTGTCCACCGAAGTACTCGATGGTGGGGATCTTGGACTTCTCGCTACCGTAGACATCACGCAGAAGGCCGGCGATGTGTCCCTGGTGAATACCATCAAGGATGTCCTTGACGGGCTCATCGATGATGTTGGAGAAGCGGGCGGCCATGGGGCCCTGAAGGATACAAGTACGGCCGACATCCTGGTCAACAACGGCCTCAAGGTCCTCACTCTGCCACAGAGAATCCTTCTTGAAGAAGAACTCGAAGTTCTCATCCAGGACGGGAACGAAAGGAACGGGCTTCTGGCCACGTCGCTGGCAGAGCAGCAGGAAGTGCTGCACATCCTGGGCGTTGATCAACTGGCTAGCAGCCTCGGGATAGGCAGCCAGGATGTTCTTAACGGCAGGGTAGGGAGTGTCGAGGTCAGAGTAACTCTGCAAGAGAGAAGCCTGGCCCTCGGCAGTGGTGAAACGCTCCTCAACACGGCGAATGAAGTCACCGGTCAACTTCTTCAGGGAAGGATCAATCCAGCGGGACTCGTGCTTGACGTACATGAGATCCACCATACGGCGAACAACCTCGGTGTAGGTCATGTCTTCGAGATCCACGGTCTCACCAGCGGTGTTGCGACCGAACCACACCTTGTGGAAGTCATCGTTGAGCTTCTTGATGATGTAGTTGCGCTGCTTCTTCAACTCAGGGACCCGCTTGGCCTTGTCAAGCTTGAAGATCTTCTGGTCCATCTCCTGCCAGAACAGCACACCGCGGGTGGCCAGCTTGTGGATGGGCTCACCCATCTCGGAGAGGACAGTGATCACACCGCCGGTGGCACCCTTGTATGTCTTCTCCCACTCGACATCGTCGACACCAGGAGCTTCGGCAATAGCCTTCTTGGCATTGTGAGAAGTGTGGGCCTCCTTGGCGATCATCATACGAGAACCGAAGAGACAGCCATCGAAGGGCATGGGAGGGTAGCCGTACTTGTGGGACCATTCACCAGAGAGGTAAGGGTAGGTGTCCTCGGAGCCACCGAAGCCACTGCCAGCAACAAGGATAATGTTATCCTGTTTGCGAATGCGGCCGTACATCTGAAGCACGGGCTGGTGGAAGTCCTCGAACGAGTGGTGACCACCACCACGACCACCGGTCCATTGAAGGATGATGGGGAACTTGGGGTTGGCCTTGGCGACGTTGATGACTTGCTGAATGGCGTCGACGGAACCGGGCTTGAAGGCGATGTGCTTGATACCAAGAGTCTCAATGTACTCATTGGCGACCTCAATGGAGGGCACACCGGCACCGATGGTCAGACCCTCAATGGGCACGCCCTCGGCACGCAAGCGACCGATGAGAGGGATCTGCCAGGCCATGGCACGGGGGTTGACGTAAATCAAGTTGATAGTGATACCACGTCCAGGAGGAATGGCCTTCTCGATCTTGGTGATGGCCTCGGTCATGGTCTTAGCGTTGTAATAACCACCACCAGCCAGCTCAATGTGGTAGCCAGCGTTCATAGTGGCGGCCACAAAATCCCAGGGGACGGTAGTGGGGGTCATACCAGCAACCATCACAGGAGGAATACCCAGCAGGCGACTCATCTTGGTGTCGACGTAGGTTTGACCGGTAGAGGTCTGCACCAGACGGGGGCCGTGTTCCTTAACCCAATCGGTGGCATACTTGACGGAGTGCTCATCACGGTCGAACAGTTCCGGCTTGTAGCCAACCTCGGCGTTGGTGCCATCCATCTCACCGGCAAGAATGACGCGAACACCAGTGCCGTCCTTGTTACGGTTTGTGAGAACACCCAGACCGGAGATACCACCAGGACCGAAGTCAAGGATGTGGGTAGCACCGGGGAAGACAGTAGCCTGCTCCCAGTTGACTGGATCGTGTGTGATCATGCGAATCAGCGAGGGAACCACGCTCTTGTCACCCAGAGTGCGCAGATCCTCGCCGGTCTTGGTGTCGAAGACGGGGATCACCAGAGACTTGGCGGGGATGGTAACATCCTCGAGATCCTCGAGAATGCGGTCATAAGCAGACGTGAGGTACTGGCTGTGGAAAGGAGCAGTGATGGGGAGGAAACGGTTGACGAAGCGAACCTTGCGCTGGGTGAAGGGCACACGGTTCTGGTCGAGGCCAGTAGCGGCCTTGACCTTGCGCAGACGGAGGTTCAGACCGT
>ERZ1673737.3197-NODE-3197-length-12772-cov-3.813478_pt1 | contig 12772 bp, 9 predicted proteins | sample MGYA00580211_ERZ1673737 | MGnify/ENA primary metagenome ERZ1673737 (study PRJEB41218, sample SAMN15661789) | gut metagenome | host: Homo sapiens | place: Canada: London | collected 2015-08-20/2019-03-30 | study: EMG produced TPA metagenomics assembly of... | reverse complement strand
ATGCAAGATTCCAAATGCAGAAAACCTGATCCCGGCTGCAAAAGAGCTGGCTGAAAATGGACAGGGCATTCCTTACACCATCAACAGCATTGGCATCATCTACAATCCGGAACTGACCGGTTTTGAGATCAAGAGCTTTGATGATCTGTGGGACTCCCGTCTGGAAGGAATGGTTTCTATTCCTGAGATCACAACTACCTTTGGACCGGCTATGGTTTATGTAGCTGGTGACCATGCAGGTACTCCTGTAGCAGAGGATGAAGGAAAGGCTGCTTTTGAGGCACTGGCTGAGTTAAAGCCAAACCTTGTTAAGACTTATACAAAGTCTTCTGACCTGATCAATATGTTTACTTCCGGTGAAGTAGCAGCAGCTGTTGTAGGTGATTTCGGTGTTCCTACTATTGTAGCAGCAAACCCGGATCTGGTATATGTAACTCCAGAGGAAACTTACGCAAACTTCAATACCATTAACATTACCAAGAACTGCAAGAACAAAGATCTGGCTTATGAGTACTTAAACTATCGCATCAGCCCTGAACTGCAGACAAAGACTGGTAAGGCATTAAATGAGGCTCCTACCAACAAGAAAGTTACCTTTACTGAGGAAGAAGCAAAGGATATGACCTACGGCGAGACTGCTGACAACGCAAAGATCGTAGATTATTCTTTCGTAAACCCGATCTTAAACAACTGGATCGACCAGTGGAACAGAACCATCAATCAGTAGGAGAAAATATATGACCGCTGATCTTATTATTAAAAACGCAAATGTCTTTATGACCTACAGACAGTGTTTTGAAAAGCGGGATGTGGCAGTTGCAGGGGAAAAGTTTTATTGCGTTTCCCCTGCAATTGTTTATCCTGGGGTAAAGACCATTGACGCTCAGGGGAAATATATGATCCCGGGGCTTATAGACATCCACATGCACATTGAAAGTTCTATGACGACTCCTGTGGAATTTTCCAGGACCACACTTCCCTATGGAGTGACTACCGTTGTAGCAGATGCCCATGAGATCGCCAATGTGTTTGGCATGGAAGGCATAAAAAGCTTTATGAGCCAGAAAACGGAGCAGGATATTTTCTGGGCGATCCCTTCCAGTGTACCGGCTACCAATGAAGAACTGGAGACACCGGGAGCTGCTCTTTATCCTGAGGATGCGAAGAAAATGGCTTCGGATCCGGGGGTTCTCTGTTTGGGAGAGATTATGAATTTTAAGGATCTCAGTGCTGACGGGTACAGTAAGACCAGGGAAATGATCCGGCTTTGCAAAGAAGAGGCACCGTTGATGCGCATTGAGGGTCATTGCCCGGGACTTTCGGGAGAGGAGCTGAACCGCTTTATCTATGAGGGCGTAGATGCGGACCATACCCAGCAGACCCCGCAGTCGGTATTGGAAAAAACGGATCTTGGCATGTTTCTGGAGCTGCAGCTTAAGTCTTTGCGGCCTGAGGTGGTAAAGGTGGTCTGCGAAAATCAGCTGTATGAAAATGTAGCTCTGGTGACAGATGATACCATGGCAGATAAGCTGGTAAAGAGCCAGTTAAACGGGATCGTAAAGGCAGCCATTGAGGCTGGGATGCCTGTAGAAAAGGCAATTTACTATGCTACCTGGACACCTGCAAGGCGGATGCATTTAGATGACCGTGGTATGATCGCACCGGGAAAGATCGCTGATTTTGCTCTTTTGGAGTCTCTTAAGGACATGCAGCCGGTTATGGTATTTAAAAAGGGATGCTGTGTGTATGAAAAGGGTGCGTTGGAGAAAGGGCAGGCAGATATGCAGGCGGAAATTCAGGAACAAAGGTCCCTTTCTGTGGGAGATTTTCCAGAGCATTTTTATCATTCGGTCCAGTGCCGGGAGGCTGAAAAAGAGGATTTTCAGATCAAAGCGGAAGATCCGTCAGCTGCATTTGCAGAAGTAAATGTGATAAAAATATCAGATTTTGGTACGGCTACCACACCGGTTAAAAAGAGATTATCCATTAAAAATGGAAATATCTGCTGGAAGGAAGCAGGACTTTCCCTGGCAGTGGTTTATGAGCGATATGGGAAAAATGGAAATGTTGCCAAAGCACTGGTGGAAGGTACTTTTAAGGAGCCGGGAGCAGCAGCTACTACCTGGTCCCATGACAGCCACAATCTTCTTGTAATGGGAAATAATGAGGAAGATATGGAACTTGCCCAGAAACGGGTGAGAGAGCTTCAGGGGGGCTATGTGGTGTATGCCGGCGGAAAGCTGGCGGCCCAGGCCCCTCTTCCTGTAGGCGGTATTTTATCGGATCAGCCTGTTTCTGTGTTAGGCAAACAGCTGGGACAGGTGCGAAAGGCCATGGAAGATCTGGGCTATGACAACAACAATGTGATCATGTCCATGTCTACTTTATGTCTTCCTGTATCCCCAAGACTGAAGCTGACGGATTTCGGGCTGTTAGAGGTGAAGAGCCAGGAGAAAGTGCCTCTGATCCAAACTTATTTTGATAAAAACGGAATGAGGATCTGAAAGTGAAAACGATCATTCAAAATGGAATTGTAGTGACCATGGACCAGCAGATGCAAGTGTGGGATCATGGTTATGTGATAATAGATGGAACAAAAATCGTGGAAGCAGGGCCGGAGAGTGAACTGGAATTAAAAAAAGCGGCTCTGGCCCGGGTGGGAGAAAACTGGCAGGAAAAGGATGCACGCAGAGGCATCATTATGCCGGGAATGGTCAACACCCACAGCCACTTAGGGATGATCCCGTTCAGGGGACTGGGAGATGACTGCAAGGACCGCCTGCGGGTATTTCTGCTTCCTATGGAGTCTCAGGCAATGGATGCCGAACTGGCAGCAGCATCTGCCAGATACGGTATCTGTGAACTGCTTCTTTCCGGTGTGACCACAGTTCTTGATATGTATTATTTTGAAGAAAAAGTAGCACATATCATGGATCAGATGGGAATACGTGGAATTGCGGGGGAGACCGTAATGGAAGATGCTACCTGTGACGCCTCCTGTGCAGAGAAAGCGCTGGAACGGGGCCGGGACCTGATCCGGGCTTACAGAAACCACCCAAGAGTGAAAGGGGCGCTGACTCCTCATGGAACCACTACCTGCAGCGGGGAACATATGAAAATGGCTCTGGAAGAAGATCTTAAGGGAAATACGGTATTTACACTCCATACTGCGGAAATGGATTACGAAATGACGTATCTGGCAGAAAAATACCAGATGACACCGGTGGAGTATCTGAATTCTTTTGAACTTTTGGGAGCGCATACGCTGACTGCCCACAGTATCCGCCTGACAGAAGCCGACTGCAGGCTGTTAGCAGAAACGAAAACCAATGTTGCCCACTGTATTGGTTCCAACACCAAGGCAGCCAAAGGAGTAGCGCCGGTGGCTCTGCTTCGCAGCCTGGGGGTAAATGTAGGTCTGGGCACAGACGGACCAGCCAGCGGAAACACTCTGGATCTGTTTACCCAGATGCGTATGTGTGAAAATTTCCACAAAAACACCTTAAAAGACCGAAGTGCTTTTCCTGCAAAAGAGATCGTGAAAATGGCGACAATTGAGGGAGCCAAAGCTTTGGGATTGGGAGATGTGACCGGTTCCCTGGAACCTGGAAAAGAGGCTGATCTGGTAATCATAGAAACCGACTCCCCCAACATGTTCCCCATATACGACCCCTACTCCACCCTGGTCTACAGCGCCTTCGCCTCCAATGTACGGGATGTGTATGTAGCCGGAGAATGCCTGGTAGAAGAAAAACGGCTGGTAAAAGAAGATCTGGCAGATATCCGTATGGCTCTGAAAGAGAAAATGGAACGGACGAAATTTAAAGAAATGAAGGCTCTGACCTGATGGGTTGGAGTCTTTTTCTATGATAGAATAGCAAAAAGCCGCCTGTTTTGGCGGCTTTTAGTATGTTTATGGTTGTATTTACTTACTTAATACGGATACAAATTCCACTTTTTTATCAATCGCATCCCCGATCAGTCCAATGGTCTTTCCCATGGTGAAAGCTGCTGCTACTGTACCAATTCCAAGACCGGAGATATGTCCAAGGTAGAGGAAGGTCATGCAGGCGGTAACAAAAAGACAGGTTACGTCAAAGGTGATCTTGACTTTGGAATAAGGCTTTTTAATGATCTCGGAGAGATCTCTTGGGAACAGGTCGGTTGGGATGACCGGGAGTTTGCAGCGGTTGGAAAGGGCGATACCGAAGCAGAGGATCAGATAGCTTGCCACAAAGTAGAACACCCGAAGGGGAATGGTAAGCGGCAGTGTGTTGATCCAGATCTCATGAATATCTACCATTTTTCCAAAGGCAAAACCGGCTACGAAACTAAATAGGTAGCTGGGAACAAAACGTTTTTTTAAGATCATCAGGCTTAAAACAAGAAGTCCCTGGAAAATATAGGTCCAGGTGCCAAGGGTCAAAGCCGGAAATACAAGGGAAAATGCGTAGGGGACGCTGGAAATAGCGGAAATGCCGGAGCCGGAGCGCAGCATTAAAACAACGCCCATGCTGTTGATGAGGATAACGATCAGCAGGGCAAGTTCTCCGCGGAGGGTGACTTTTTTCTGATTCATAATGATTACTCTCTTTTCTTTTTGTAAATTGATGAAAGTTAAAAAATATGTACATTCACAAAGTTTGTTTGCCATTTTTATAACAGAATAAACTTTGAAAACACATAAAAGGGGGATGCAGCGAAACATTTTATTTTGCAACATCCCCGATTATACTCTTGGTTTATAAGATTTTCAAGAAAATTGTGTTACAGTCTTATTCCCCATCTTTCAGACTCTGCATATACTGGTGCATAGACTCGGCAACTATTTTACTGTGAGCAACTGCCTCAACCACAGTACGTGCGCCGTTCACAACATCACCGGAAGCAAAAATACCCGGGCGGGTGGTATGTCCGGTCTCATCGGCTACCAACAGGCCTCTTTTATCTGCAGCCAGACCCTGTGTTGTGTTGACGATCCGGTTCTGCGGTCCCTGGCTGATAGAAATAATCACGCTGTCAGCCGGGAAGAAATGAGTGGAGTCCGGAACGTCAGTAAAGGTGCCGTCTTCATTTTCAATCACATCTTTAAAGATAACACCGTCATCTTTGATCTCCACAGGAGCCATATTGTACTCAAACTGAACGCCCTCTAACTGAGCATAACTGAACTCATGCTTGCTTGCAGCCACCTGTTTTGTGATAGAGAAGCAGGTCAGCTCCTGAACACCCTTGCGTATGGCAGTTCTTACAACGTCCATAGCTGCGTTTCCGGCACCGATGACAATGACACGTTTTCCTAACTGGTAGCTGTCCGGATTGTTTAGATAATTAATGCCGAAGTGAACATTTCCCAGAGTTTCCCCTTTAATATGAAGGGCGTTTGGCTTCCACACGCCGGTTCCTACGAAAATGGCCTTATAGCCGTCACGGAACAGGTCATCAATACCGATGGCGCCGCCGATATGTGTATTCGGACGGAATTTAATGCCTTTTAAGTCTAAGTGGCGGTATTTAAAATCATCCAGGACAGATTTTGGCAGACGGAATTCCGGGATACCGTAACGAAGGACACCGCCAACTTTATCTTTTCCTTCAAAAATAGTAACATCATAGCCATATCTTGCAAGGATAACAGCAATGGTAAGGCCGGCAGGACCGGAACCGATGATAGCAGCCCGCATACCATTGGAAGGAGCAGGTCCCTGGGTCATTTTATTGGCATAAGTTGTGGAAATATAGCTTTCAATGGTAGAAAAATGGACCGGAGCACCCTTACGTCCGAGAACGCAGTGGCCTTCGCACTGGTTTTCATGGTTGCATACAAGACTGCATACAGTAGTCAGCGGATTATTTTCAAAAAGCATTTTACCTGCTTCATCTAATTTATTTGCCTTTAAAAGTTTGATCACTTCCGGGATGGGAGTGCTGATAGGACACCCTTTCTGACACTGGGGAACCTTACATCCCAGACAACGGTTTGCTTCATCCATAACATGTAATGCCATTTACAAAACCTCCATACTCATCATAAATCTTAGTTCATACATTTTTCTGGACCCATTCTATCACAGATTACTTTTTGTGACCAGTGTCTAAAACAATGTATTTAATTCTATAACGAATGATAAAAAATGCACAAAAATGTGATAAAAAATGCACAAAGATAAGTTGCAAAAGGAAAGAATGAAAGAATTTCGTCAGAAATGTGTAAGTTGGAAAATGGAAAGGCCTGTGTTATACTATGTTTGAGGAGATACAACGAGAGGAAGATCGTTATGGATAAAAAATTTTTAAGACACATAAGCAGCATGATGCTTCTTGTCTGTACGCTGGCAGCAGTCAGTCCTGTGACCGCTTTTGCCGGATGGCAGAAAGAAGGCGATACTTACGCTTATTACGAAGACGATGGGACCAGAGTGGAAAATGCTTTCCGCAAATCAGGAAACCAGTGGTTCTATCTGGATGAAAATGGCCATCTTTTAAAGAACTGTGAACGTGAGATCGATGGAAAGATCTACGTTTTCAATGAAAGAGGTGCAGTGGTTCCTTCCTCTACCAGAAAAGCAGGAAGCAGTGAAAGTTCTGAGTCTGATTTTTCTGCCATCAGCAGCAGACAGCAGTATCTGAACAAAACAGCAAATCCTTATATGAACAATAAGACCGTTCAGTGGATCAATGCTACCTATGCCATTCTTACAAAGCACAATGGCGGAAATATCCGTGCTTTTGGCGGAAGCCTTAAAGTAAATGGCAAAGAAGAAAATGGTGCTGAGATCGACAAGACTACCAGAGATCAGACCCGCAAGATGTTAAAACAGAGCTGGGGTGTTACTGACAGGGATTCTGCAGATGAGGCCTTAAATGAACTCTTGGAGTCAGCAAAGGAAAGCGGTTCTGCCTGGGATTACAGCAGGGCAGAGTCTAATCTGGGATTTTATTATCTGGCAGATTATTACACGGAAAAAGAGGCTTTAGATAAGGCACTGGAAGTTGCAAAGGAGATCCAGAGTACCTTTGGATCCTGGGACTCTTTTGTACAGAGCTATCTGGAAGGTTATGAAGCAGGTTCCGGTGATACTTCCGGTGACAGGGAAGAAATCTACGAAAACCTGAAGGCATGCCAGTGGAATCCGTATTCCGTGAGCTGGAATACAAAATTAAAAAAGAATTGGTAGGTATAGCTTATGAAATGGGGAATTTTAGCAACAGGAACCATTGCAGAGAAATTTGCAGATACAGTAAACCATATGGAGCAGGAAGATGAGACTTTGATCGCCTGTGCTTCCCGCAATTTAGAGCATGGAAAAGCATTTGCTTCCAAATACGGGATCCCGAAGGTTTACGGAAGTTACGCACAGATGATGACAGACAGCGAAGTAGATGCGGTTTATATTGCAACGCCAAACAGTCTCCATTATGAAAATTGCCGTATGTGCCTGGAAGCAGGAAAACATGTACTTTGCGAAAAGCCATTTACCCTTTGTGTGGATCAGGCAGAAGAACTGTACGAACTGGCAGAGGAAAAAGGCCTGTTTATTATGGAAGCTTTTTGGATCCGGTTTTTGCCGGCATATGATAAGCTGCGGGCCATGTTAAGAGATGGCGTGATCGGAGAGGTAAAGCGGATCACTTCCCAGTTTGGATTTACAGTGGAAGGCGACAGAAGAGAACGCAAGTTTAAGTCTGAATTAGGCGGCGGAGCGTTATTAGACATTGGTATCTACAATCTTGGATTTTTTCATATGATCACAGAAGCTGCGCCGGAAGGATTTCAGTCAGAAGTACATATGACAGAATATGGTACCGATGATTACAGCGAAGTAGAACTGGAATATCCGGGAGGCTGCAGCGCTCATTGCATCCAGGCGATCGGAAAGAAATTAGAACGCCACGCAAAGATCGAAGGAACAAAAGGTGATATCCTGATGGATGATTTCCAGCATCTGCAGGAATTTACCGTTCAGTTAAAAGATGGATCCTCTTATCTTGTAAAAGAGCCGTTTAAGGTAAATGGTTTTGAATATGAGATCGTAGAGACAAGCCGCTGTGTCAGCTGTGGTTTAAATACAAGTGACCGTTATACAAAAGAAGATTGCCTGACGATCCTGCGGTTAATGGATGATATCAGGGAGTCATGGGATATGACCTTTGAAGGTGAAGAAAAATAAAATAGAGAAGGTTAGTTTCAAGGCGGGATTTCAGAGACGGGATCCCGTCTTTTTTGTATTTTCCAGAATTATTTTCTGGAAAAACAAAGGGAGTCATGTGGTGTACAATATAAGGCAAAGAAGAGATCAGTAAAGGGGATGAAAAAAATGACAATTTTTGAGTATTTATATGGGGACGTATATTATACAGATGAATATGGAAACGCTTATTTTGATTCCTGTGTGGATATTGATTATGAATTAGATGAAATACCGGAAATTGTAAATTTAGGGGATCATACCTATTTCATGGCGAAGGAGGATTTAGATCTCTATAACCAGTATGATATTAAGGTGGATGGGGTTAGTGAGGATGATCTGAGGTTCTTACATTATACCAGAAGACCCTATTACCAGATGCGGGGACGTTCCGTTTCCAGAGAGCAGGCATTTGATATCATCCGACGGACGGACAATTTCTTTAACTGGGACATGGAAACAATAGGAAATCGCAAAGAGTTTGTACGTTGCATTAATTTTGATAACTGGCTCATTATGAAAAATCATTATCCCAAAGGATACGGCTGGATCCACGCGGATGGCACAGTTGGGGCCAATGCGATCACTCAGAAGTGGCCGACGATGATAGAGCTTGTAACAGAATGGTTTTACAAGTTAAAATCATTTCCTTATCTGGACCTTGTCATCGGGATTACAAATTGGGATGAGATCTCCTGGGATGAAGATGACACTTTTGAAAAAGCGATCCAGATGGGGATTTATGTACATGATAAGTGCATTGAGCTCTTAAACAAGCAGAATGCCTGGGCGAAGTACCAGGAATACGATGAGAAATACGGTGCAGATCCGGAACGATTTGAAACGGATTACTATCAGAAAAACGGGATCGTTCAGGTAGATGAAGCCTATCTGAGAAAGTGCATTGAGTCTTATGGTTTGGATCCGGATGAGGAATTGAGTAAGGTTCGGCCTTATATATGGAAGGGAGAAATAATGGAAGAAAACAAAATGATCTACAAAAATGAAGATGGCAATTATCACATCAGGATCTTAATGTCACAGGAGCAGTGCAAACAATTAAAGTTAGCATATCCCCTGGAAGTGGATGTATGTGTGTGTGAAGCAGAACGAAGGAAAGAGTGGGAGGAAAGTATCCGGGAAAAGATCGAAGATGCTTTATATGAGATGGTCGCTCCTGTGGATGAGGATGATTTCTATTCGGATGTATACAGAGCATGGTTTGAGGAAATTGCGTGGAACTGGGAGCTGGAAAAAGAAGGGTTCCTGCCGGAAGAAAAGGATCCTTTCTCTGAAATAAATATGGATAGGACTTTACTGGCCTATCGCCGTTTGTGTGCCTGCCTGACTATAGTGGGGAAACAAAAGGAAATAGAGCGTGTTTTTAATGACGGGGCATATGCGGAAGAACTTTTTGAGCGATTTGGTATTCAGGACTCACCTTATCGGCTTTGAATATCATTTGGACAGTAAGAGGGAGGGAGCTAATGCAGGGAAAAGAATGTTGGAAATATGATATAATTAAAAATATTATATATCTACAATATTAAAGGAGAGGGGATTGAATAAAATGGGAGAAGAGAATGGTAATGAGCGTTATCTGGTAAATGTTAGTAAACTTGAGAAACTTATGGAAGAAAAAAGAAACGAGCAAAATGTAAAAAGGATACGTGCGTTATTTAAAAATTCAGATATAGGAATAGACGTGAGAGCTGAAGATACTTTGGATACGGCATATTCAACGTATACTACAATAATTTCAAAAAAAAGTGCAACGAAAAAAACTTTACAACTGTTAGCGGACTATTTAAAGCTTAGTAGTTTTAAAGAATTAGTTGCTGAAGATAATTCTATGATAGAACGAGAAGAAGAGAGAGAAGACGTCATATCAAACGTAACTGAGCATATGGAGGGATTAGATTCGAAGATAGTTAATATGTTGTCGGAGTTTTCAGAACAGTTGTATCCTATAGATAAATTAAAGAGTTTTACAGATGAGCATTCCATTGCTTATATGAGAGTTGGATATGAAAAATATATGGTTAATATACCGCTTTCAGCAGAATGGAGAAGTCTTTTTGTAAAACCAGGAGCCAGAATTTATGTTATCAATACAGATTCAAAAAAGAATTTGGAAGATGAAATAAAAAAAGGTTTAATTTCAAGATTAAAGAGACATTGTACAAATAAGGGAGAATCGAAAGACAGGGAAGTACAGAAGTTAGTTGAAAAACGGAATTTAGTCCAGATAAAATCTGATTTCTATAAAAAAATAATTGCAGAATCGGCTATGCAGATGAATATGGATAAACTAAATAATGCAATAAAATTTGATGCTGATGATGAAATTGAATATATTCCTTTAGGGGATAATGAATATCGAGTCATTCTTCCATTGAAAAAAGATTACTGCATACAATTAGGTCTTGGTTCGTCAGTGCAGCTTGATATTTCTTTTGAAGAAGATCCGGTTGAAGCTGAAGATGATTTTAGAGAGATGATAGAAAATCAATTTTATTCGGAGTATATAGAAGGGGAGCAAGATTTAGATCCAGATGTGGAAGAAGAGCTAGAAGAAATTATAGAAGAGATGTGGGAGATGCCAATTAGAAAAATTACATTTATAGATTGGCTAGATTCAGAAGAAAATTTAAAGTGGCTTAATCAATGTTATGTAGCACTTTGGCAAGTGCTGTTTTTGCGGGGGGAATACGATGAAATACAGCGTACAATTGCTGATCTTTATTATGCGTGTGAGAAATTTGAAGAACTTGGAATCCCGGTTCCATTTAAAAAATTTATATAATAATTTCATAAATGGATGAAAGAATAGGGGTTATTAAATTGAATTTGTAATATATAAGGGCTGGATAGCATTTGAGGCTATTCAGCCCTTTAACGATTATTTTCAGTGACGATTATTTCCAGAATTTTTTCCTGGAAACACAACTTGCTTTTAATAACTTATAATAGAAAACGTAAAGAACAAAACACATTAACATATATCACATACAATGAAATAAAAATACAGGAGGAAAAGAAATGAGAGAATTATTAATGATCCATGCTCTTGATGAAAGAGATTTACTCAGGTCCAGGATTATGGGAAAGATAGGTAAGATCACTTTTCTTGATTACAAGAAGCAGTGTGAGGAGAGAACTGCAGAAACACTTATGGAGGAGAAGGCGTTCTGCGATAAAGTAAAGGATGAGTTCCAGAGTATCAAAGATCTGATCAGGAACTATGATGAGCTTGATGCTGCAATCATAGCCAGCAATGCTACAACCATCGTAAAGACGAAATATGGTAACTATACGGTAGCAGCAGCTATTGCATTGAAGCAGAGATTGAAGTTATCCAATGGCAGAGATATTAACAAGGCAGCCCTTCTTCTGGACAAAAATCTTGACCTGAAGAAAGACTTTGAGTCTGAAATGATCGGTGTAATGCAGAAGCAGATGATCGACATTATGGCAAAGCTTAAGAATGCCCAGACTGCCCTGGAAGCTTCTGCCGAAGGAATGCGCAACAGCATTTTAGGCGGAGATAAGGCAAAGAAAGACTCCGCTTCCATAGCTGTAGTGGATGAATATCTCAAGAAAAACAGTTATAAGCTTGTGGATCCTTTAAGCCTGGCTGATAAATTACAGTCTTTGAAAGAGGAGCGGGAGGATCTGTATAAGGAACTGGATACAGCAGTCAAGATCTCCAATGCAACGACTATGATCCAGGTAAACTTCTAATTTCAACAAATATATGCCTGCATGGCGAAAACTGAAACCTCAGCCACCCGCTACGGGGTAAACGTAGCAAAAAAGGATTGGAAATCCTTGATTATGAGTTCGACGGTTGAACATACGGCGTATGGACCGTAGGGAGCAGGTTCGATTCCTGTATAATCATAAGAGTCTGATTTCTTTTTTATGATAGATGTTTTGTCAAATAAGATTTCTGGTTGTGTTATCTGGTTTTACTTTACAATGTTTTTTGTAAATATTGGTAAAAACCCCGGAAATAAGGTTTTGAGTGCGGTTGAGTTGACTCCAGGTATCCTCCGGGCTGCCATGCAGGCATTATTAAAAATTAATAGAAGAAAAATAGGATATGCCTGCATATCGAAAATCTGAAACTTTAGTCCCCCTTAGCTGCAGGGGTAAATGCAGCCATATGAAGGCAGTGTTTGGGACACTGATATCTTCTCCATAGAGCTCGATGGTTGAGCACATGACTTTTAATCATGTTGAGCAGGTTCGATTCCTGTTATGGAAAAAATATAGTTTGTTTCTTTTTTATGATCATTCATTTGTTGTAGATCTTTTCTGGTTTTATCGTTTGTTTATTATTTATATATTTTTGGTTAAAACATGGTAAAAAACCAGGGGGACGGTTTTAAGCAAGACTAAACTGGCTTCAGGTGATCCGCCTGGCTGATATGCAGGCATTATTTTTCGGAGGAAAAGATGAGGGTAGGAGAGATAAGTACAGAACGATTGATATTACGCCATAGTGACCAGGACAGAGATGATTGGAAGCTTTTGATGATGCTGGAAGAAGAGGGAGACTTCCGGATCTTTACAGGAGT
>ERZ1673737.3195-NODE-3195-length-12781-cov-4.071507_pt1 | contig 12781 bp, 18 predicted proteins | sample MGYA00580211_ERZ1673737 | MGnify/ENA primary metagenome ERZ1673737 (study PRJEB41218, sample SAMN15661789) | gut metagenome | host: Homo sapiens | place: Canada: London | collected 2015-08-20/2019-03-30 | study: EMG produced TPA metagenomics assembly of... | reverse complement strand
AGCGATATGGATACTCTCGATGATAACGGATACACGACTCGAATAGACCTCGGTTTTCTTGGGGCAGTTATTTATGAAGTTGTGACTGGCAAGAAATGCGAAATCGATCTCTTCAAAGACAACCTTCCAACTGATGGTCGAGCGACCTGGCCGCGGAGAGAATTCCTTCCCAGCACTGAAAATGTTTGGCTTGGCTCAATTATTGAAGACTGCTGGGTCGACGGGGGATTTCGAAACGCTCGTAGCCTACTACTAGCACTAGATTCGATCGCCTTACATTCGCCAGTCCCGAGTCTCTAAACGAAAAGCCCTTGTTGACAAAAGGTTTCTGTTTCATTCAAAAGTTGGTCGACGAGCGGCCAATGGTGACGTTCGTAGTCATCCTCGGTTCCTGGGGCACGCTTGCCATGTATATTAACAGAAAACAGCTGTGAGCTGGGCTTTCTATCCCAAATCCATTTCATGGCGATCGATGTACTTCTTTATGTGTGGAATATCTTTTTTAATCGCTACGGTAGCTCCCTCTCTCTCTCTCTCGCTGTGCTTAATGTACGTAATTTCCACGTCCATCTGGTTGTTACAATATATTGTTGATTCTCGATACCACTCTCTGATTTTAGTCGTCGGGCCATGAGGCGAGGTCCCTCCACTTGTGGACCCTCTTGCGCCAACAACGCCAGAATATGTGCATACTTCGTACTGCACATTTCTTGGTGGTACAGGAAATTGTCCACTACGGGACGAGCAATAGAGAGATCAGATGCATGCAGAAGCTGATCTTCGCATCCTTAGTCTGACAAGAGCCAAGAAATGGGTCGTGAGGCGATATACACTGAATTTACTGGATTTGACACTCCCTGACATTGAGACCAATGCAAATTCACTTGTCATTGCACTTTATTTGGTCGAAACGAAATTATTCAACCCAAAAATCCTAGTCTCACTAGCCTATCATACACAACAATTATGCGGTGTAGATATTTCATTATTCATCAAAGCCAGGGGAATAGCTCCGTGATTCAAGATTCCTGAGTTCTTTTCATTGTAGCTTAGACCAAATGAGCCTATCAGTAATCATAGGACCAAAAGAGCTCAAGGTGCATTCATTCTTAACTCCATCTCCATATTTCTCACTACCCATACCAACGACAACTATGACGACTTGTGAGAAGTCTCCACTGTGATGATATTGCAATAAATACTTCGGTCAAGGTATCTCATACGTTCTCTGCGCCATTTTTGATTAACGATTCAAGTCGACCAATAAGACATAGACGCTTCTGTCAATTCCAACATATACCCGTGCTTTCAGCACCCAACTACCACTCCCGGTCGAGTAATTGGTGTGCACCCCCGTCCCCCTCACGCAAGGCTCACCTCTCACCCCTCTTCTGTGTTCTGTTTGCATTCTTCAACTCCGACCTGGTTGACCAACTCCTCCCCGTCCACGGCGACGCTTCCATCTTCATTGACTACTTCCGCAGGCGAATCGACGGGACCATCGACCTAATGGTTTAAAACATAGGGTAAAACCATGGGATCGAATACCCCTGAACTGATGCATGGGAGATGGGCCATTCCCCACACTCTCCACCTCCACCTCACTCTCTACCTCACTCTCTTTGTACACTCTCTTTGTACACTTCATTAGCCTGCCACTCCTAGTCGCAGCCATCGCAAAGCTGCTCGCTATGATCCGAATCACCGCAGTGCTGTCGTTGATGGCCATCCAAATATCCGTCCAGTATTACCCATCGGCACCCTGACGATATATATCGTCTAGCCGACCTTTCGCGGTCTGAGCTTTCACGGGATTCTCATGTATCGGGTCCCACCTTGGTCAATTGGACCCCGTACGGCTGAATGATAATGGCCTCGCTGCGTATCCCCTCCCGGCCAGCTTGCCCACTCTCTTGCGCGTAACCTAATAACATGCGGGACAGCCCAATGTGAATGATACAGCGAATGTTGGGTATATCAACCCCATTGCCAAGTGCACTGGTGGCTACAATCACCCTGCGGCATCGGCCTGGAATCTAACCCGTACAACCCTGCGATCGAGCGTACGGTTATGATATGCCTCATGGTTGAGCAACTGGGCCAGTTGCCCCATGGTCTTGGTGGTGGACCCGTAGATAACCACTCGGCCAATCTACGGTTAGAGGATTTCTTTACCAGGAGGCTCGACCAGCTTCAGCATAAAATTCCCGAGCAAAAACCAATCCTGATATATGCATATTTATGTATGTTTAGTTAAGGCGTCTTCTACATTTCATATGGTATCTAATCAATCATTTCCCACTAGGCTTACCGAACCTACTCTTCGATCGTATAAATAATCGCTTAATTACGGTTCTAGACTTCGACTTTGCTAATATTAGTGCACTAATCTCCGAGTACTTATTTTCCTTCTAGGATCTAGATAGTTGACTACCCAGAAGCTCCGATTCTATTAACCCCCTACGTAACTATATCTTAAAAGGATTTCTATTTCTAGAGGAAGCAGTGAATATTAAGTACGGAGGCTATCTTAGTAAATTGAATAGGCTTTGCGATGTCTCAAAATCAATAACCGAACTAGGGCCAATCGGGATGACTCCGATGCTAATTACAGCTTAAGAAAAAACCAAGTTGGTACATTATTTCAAAAATCAAGCTTAGTCTACTTACAGAATTCTATTTCTATCTGCTCTGCATTGGAGAACAGCCCACGCACGGGTGAGATCTGCCACCACTGTCCTCAGTGACAGGAAATCAGCACCCCAAGCAATTCAGAATCCAGAGAACCGGCCGGGGTAACAGATCATCCTTGCCATTCTACTCGAGGCCAGGAAACCAAGCCCCAAAGCACATTGACACGACTCCAGTGGCCATCCGGACATTGCGAAATCGCCCCAACCCGAGGGATTCAATGACTGTGTTTAATATTGCACTTGTCAACGTTTTGTGCTGCAGCAGAAACTTAAGAAACCAGATTATTCGATCCTTGGGACCTATCGCCCGATCTCACTCCTGGACACACTAGGTTAACTTTTTGAGGCGGTGATCTATGATCAGGAATAGGGAGTTCTGAGGCCAGCGGCTCTACTAGGTATTAGACGCGTCAGCTGGCGGAATATAAGCGATGCAGTTTTGGTCCGATTTCTATCAGCCGACAAGGGTTGTGCCACAGGGCCCATTTATGTTAAAGGTCGGAATCTCTTCGCGGTGCAGCGGCATTTACCAAAGCGTACATGCGACATATCCGACACCAGCGCGCCCCATGTCTAACCCCAGATTCCCCGCAATCCCCAGAGGTGACTATAAGTTGAGTTTATAAAAGCTGTGTACTAGGCCCGAGTGGGACGCAAAATCTTTCACAGAGATCCACCATGCCGTACGATCCCAAGATCACCGTCAAGCACGCCGAATACACTCCCCAGGATAATAAGGACCGGGTGCATGATGACGTGGAGCTGCCCTCCGACAGACCCATTCTGGACGAGGTGACGAACAAACGGCTGCTGCGAAAAATTGACCTTCGATTGATGCCGGTGGTAAGGCTGATGTTGGTCTGACAAAAGGATTCTAGAGACTCACTGTGGCAGATGTGTTTCACCTACGCTCTCCAGTACTACGACAAAGCGCTCCTGAGCCAGGCCGCCATCTTCGGATTGAGGGATGATCTCGGCCTTGAAGATGGACTGCGATACTCGTGGGTGTCGTTGATCTTCTACTTTGGTTATATGGCAGGCTGTTATCCGGTGTGTCACCTTGACCGATCTTCGGCACCGGCGCTGAACTTTATAGATATCCTGGCTAACGCAGACATACTCTATCCGCGTCGTCTGTCCGATCATCTGCTTCCTATGGGCCGTGGTAGTCCTTTGCACTCCAGCATGCACAAGCTACGCCGGCATCCTCGTCAAACGCTTCATGCTGGGTGTCATCGAGAGCGGCGTCTCCCCCAGCTTCATGCTCTGCACAGGTATGTGGTACACCCACTCCGAACAAGTTCTCCGCTCCTCGCTATGGTACTCCTTCAGCGGCGGTTCGAACATTGTCTCCCCTCTCATCAACTATGGCCTAGGCCACATCACCGGCGGATCTATGCATCCCTGGCAATACATGTACCTCATCGCCGGCCTCGCAACCCTCCTCTGGGCTGTAGCGCTATGGTTCATATTCCCGGACAGTCCGCAGGTCCCCAAAGGATTCACTGCCGAGGAACGCATCCTCCTTCTTGAGCGCGTGCGTAGCAACAACGCAGGGTCAGAGAATAGGCATTTCAAATGGTACCAGATGCGCGAGGCGCTCTTCTCCTACCATTTCTGGTGCATTTTCCTACTCTGCACGCTCTCCAGTATCGGCAGCGGGGCAGTGACCACATTCGGCTCTATTGTATTTAAGGGCATGGGCTTCTCCATGTTCCAGTCCCTGCTCCTGAATATGCCAATTGGCGCTCTGGCATTCATCTGCGTTCTAGGGTCCGGGTATATCGGCCGCAGTGTGCCAAATTCACGGCTCCATGTTGTCAGCGGAGCCTGCGTGCCTGTGATCATTGGGAGCTGCTTGGTGTATGCCTCTCCATCCTCGCTGTAATTTAGACAGTTTGCTAATTGACTCGTCACCGCAGATGGCGCCTCCCCGACTCCCAACGTGCCGCACGGATCATTGGCTTCTACCTAATCAATTTCTTCTCTTCAGCTTGGGTCCAGTGCATTGCCATGGGAACCTCCAATGTAGCCGGACACACGAAGAAAGCTGTAATGGCAGCGGGGACCTTCGTCGGGTACTCGCTAGGCAACATTATTGGGCCTTTGACATTTGATGCGTGCGTAACCGCACCACCCTAATGAATAGCTTGATTATTTCCTAACCCAGGAAGACAGAAAAGATGCCCCGCGTTACGATCCTGGGTTCCAGGCAACTGTTATCTGCTTCGGGATTTGCTTTGTTCTTGCGCAAGTGTTTCGGGTGCTCATCCGCGCGCAGAATAAGCGGAGGGATCGCCAGTATGGTGTGCCGACGAGTGAACATGGGCTGGAGGACTTGACGGACGGGATGAACAAGTCATTCCGGTATCCTCTGTGAAGGGTAGATCGTTTTGAATCAGGCATTTACAGTGCACGGAAGACGTAGAGTGTCGGAATTTGCAGGTCGTGGAAAGGGTCATGTTTAGGGATACATATGTATAGCTTTATATCCTCCCAATACAGACTTATCTGGCCCGCATATAGTTGGAAAGTCTCTCAAGGAAGAAATGCCGATCATTTGTGTTGAAATGTACGATTTGACCGAATGACTCGCTAGCTTTTAAGAACTTGTTGAACGAATTGATTAAGTCTAAACCCCAGTATCAAGTACTCCTCCGCCCATTTATAGTGATAAGATACGTTTACCGAGGGCTCGGTGGAGTCACAAATGTTAATAATAATGAAAGGTTTACTGCTACCCTAGACGGCACTTGCGCTTGAATTCTAAATGCGATATGCCTCAGGCGTGAATGATGATATCAGAACAATTTGAGATGGGCTCAGGAACCTGCTCCATGCCTACACTTTATATATACTAATTCGACGCACAATAGCAAAAGCCTATTATATGTAATCGTTGATTATTGTAATTTTGATGACTGACAGTAGTTGAGCAAAATAGGCAGCAAACGAGATGATTCAAGCTCTAAGTCCGTCTTCAAGAAGAAGGTATCCTTACAGCTACTTATAGTAGTGAAGTACATCGGCTGAGGGTACCCCCGTGCATGGCATGGTTAATGCAGGCAGTATTTCCATGCATTTCCATGCATTTCATGATCGGAGCTTTATGTGCGTTTACTTTATAAATTACTGATCAAATTGACCACAGACCTCGGGAGAAGTACGGAACATACTCCCATTGACCACTTTACCCGTAGCAGCAGAATTACTCATATTGTGCTCATTGATTAAGTCAGTTTCGCCTGCAGTCGCCAGGGTAAATTCACCTTATCCATCATAACCTCCAACAGTTGAATCGAGGTGATGTCCACGTATTCTCGTGACGAATGACCTTTTCGAATTCTGCTTTCCTGCCAACGTATTTCGAGCCCTGATAAAAAGCTGCGCGACGCCCGGATTATCGTAGCTCCGCCATAGGTACTAGGCGAGTGGCACGGCGTTGCTTACTTTGATCGAGCCCATTCTGCCTTATCAACGTACTCAAGCAATGAATGTCGCCAAACTGTCTAAGTTCTCCGTTTCTAGAAACAGAGCCTAGCGGAGCAGGGACGTGCTCTCGGTTTCCCCAACGCCTTAGAGGCAATTATAAAGGCCCGCCTGGTGGCGGAATGAATCCGCTTGTCAGACAGAAAATAAAGATGTTCGCCGTGGAAGCCTCGGAATAAACCGAGCTAGCGATTTCCGAAGTAGCCGCCTTGGATAGTGCATATCACATCGCGCAGCCGAGGGCTTATAGCGAGCCAATTATCTATCTTCATGCTTGCGGACCGTTGCGGGCTATCCCTAGACAAATTATCCGCCATGGCGGATGGTGTTAGGTTAGGGCTTTTGCATCCACCCGCGGCCGACAACACTGCCGCCATTCTTCTCCACGATACGTACCAACCTCCGCGTCGACATGCCGCCATTCCTGGGTAACAAGGGATTGATATAAAGGGGCTGAGGTATCAGGATATTAAATCCGCTTTCTACGATGCAACTTACAATGGCACCTCTGCGATCCATATCCTTTCTAGCCCTCCTTCCTCCCCTGGGCAGTGCACTAGCCCCATTGAACGAATTCTTCAACATAACGATCTTCCCGAATGAGCAAAAGGCCAATGTCACCCGGTATCTAAACGAAGCCGCAGCGCTAGCGACAGACGGCAGCATTCACCAATACTTTCAAGACCAATGCATCGTGCAGCAGGTGTACCCACCCCTATTCCAGTTCCAGACTGGCTACGTCGCACCTTTTTCGCCATTTGACAATCTCTACTTTATCGGGCATAGCGGCGTGTCCTCATGGGCGTACAACACGACAGAGGGTATTGTTGTGGTCGATGCCCTCGATAACCAGGAGGAGGTCGAGGCGATTCTAATTCCAGGCCTTGAGAGGTTTGGGCTGGCAGCGAAGGATATTAAGCATTTAATTATCACGCACGAGCATCTTGATCATTACGGGGGCGCGAAGTATATCCAGGATACATTCGGCCCGGCTGTGTACGCGTCGGAGAAGGCATGGCAGGGGATGAAAGAGATGGGCCTTAGTGCCAATCCCCCGGTTCCCACCAAGGACAGAGTGCTAGAAGATGGTGCAAAGCTTACGGTCGGAGACGTAACGTTCCATGTTGTCCTCACGCCCGGACATACGCCAGGGACTTTGTCACTTATCTTCCCTGTTGTTGATCATGGAAGATCGCATGTAGCTGGGATTTCCGGTGGTACTGGAACACCGAAAGACGCAGTCTCGCGTGAGCAGAAGATCAGGTCGCAGTACCGGTTCTCGCGGATATGTAAGGACTTGGGGGTGGATACGCTTATTTCTAACCACCAGGTCGCGGATCATGCGTTGTGGCATGCTGATATGCTGACACATCGTGCTGCTGGGGCTACAAACCCGTTTGTGATTGGGGTGGACAATTTTGAGAATTATATGAAGATCAACGCCATTTGCAGCAAGGTGATTGCTGCGCGGGAAGGGCAGAACTTGCAGGTTTGATTGTCATCAGCAGTCCATTTGTGTATACCGGATACATCTGCGTGCAGAGAGCAAGTGTGTCATAGATATCGCAGATAAAACCAACAAGTCTCGTGTATAAGCTAGTTAAACGCCGGCATAAAGAGGTTGGGCATGTTATCCAAGCCGACCATATCGGGCAGGGAATCCCAGAAGTTCGGATCGTAGATAGAATCGCCCGCCATACTGTTGAAAACGTTGCTGTCAAGATACGTATTATACGTATTACCCAGATAGCTCGCGATATAAGACGGCTGATTTGCTTCGTCGTGTGCGACGCCGCGCGTCGCATTGGGACCCGAGCGCGTCGCTGCGCTGACGAGAATATCGAGCAATGTGGCATAGCGCTGTGCCATGTGGATGTCATCAGGGGCATTTCTCTTGATCGCAGCGACGACGCTAAGGATCCGAAAAATGCGTGGATCGCTGTCATCCAACTGCTCCTCAGTATTGAGAGTAACCTGCTAGCTTTAGTAGGGCGGTTGTGTAGTAGGGATATAATGAGAGGGTGAACAACCTTCAAAAGATATAAAGCAGCGCAAACGATGTAGAGCCAAGTTTTGACCGGAGCATACTTGAAGAAACTGGACGACGCGAGATTGTATGTCACCGAGTCGAGCAGGTCAATGGACGCCACGGCAGCATCGTTTGCAAACTGTGATAATGAACGCATGGAGTCCGTGGCATTGCTTTCCGCCGCGCTCACAAACATGTGCGCAGCCGGGCTCAGCCCACATAGGCGGACATAATAGTATTCAATATCGAGACAGGCATCACGTAGGGAAACATCTGCGTTGGGGGCTTAATACAGGACTTTTGTAGAGGCTGGACCCAGGAATCGAGCGCACCTCTCCTGTTGAGCTGCCGTTGTCTCTTCCAACGGTCGAGGCTCCGTCTGAAGCTATCCCATGCAGCGAGCGGAATGGCGGGTCCAGTGCCATGTTGGCTCTTCCTCCAACTGCGAAGAAGATCTCGTGCCTTACCCATCTGAGTGGCCAAGTCCACTGTGCTCTCCCAAAATTCATCCGCTGCTAAGGCGGGGGAAACGCAGTCGGCAATTTCGAGTAATCGCAGACTTCTTAGCTGCGGCTCCAGACGTAGCCGCAGCGATAGGCTTTCATCAGTAATCCGAAGAAACGTGCACAGAGTATGGGCCCAATCAAGACAATCTACAGAGTCCTGAGGCCGACGTTTTGCATGGGGGACGTCGGACGGGTCTGCAAAGCAACCTATCTCTTCTGCGAGCGAGATGCCGGTTGACAGCAATATCCTAGCGACATCAGTTATGCGCTCCACATAAATACTAAACCCCTTACCAAGACATCTTATTGCTCCTATGGGCCGTTGCAACTAGATTCAGCCGCTCGGGTATGCTATATCCTTCACTGCGTCGGCTAATCGCGGTAATATTCGGAGGGCAAGTGTCTTCTTGACCCTGTGACTCGAACAGTTCCGGCTCGCCATAGTCCCCGACAAAATCTTCTTGTGAATTTATGGCTCTAGGATGCCATTCGATTGTTAGCAGCAAGGCCGCAATAGCCCCGTAGCTGCGCATTCCCGCCGACCCCCACATGGCAGACTGAAAGAGCCGCTGCACCCACGGCCATGTGCGCCAGTGAATCCTCTCCGACCGGGCGGCGCCATTTAGCCCAGCCAGAGTGTGGTATCTAGAAGCGAGTGCCACCAGGCTGATAGCGAGGACAGTTTCGTGTTGGACTAGTAAGCTGTACCGCTCGGGCGTTGCGTACCACTGGGGAACGACCGGAAATACCTGCCAAAGATGGGTGAAGTAAAATCCCAGGTACTCATACACTTCGCAAGCCCGAATGATGCCTTTCCGGACAAGAAAGAAACTGTCAAGATCCGTCTTCGATGGTGCTATTGCGGGCCTGGGTTCTGGCCGCTGTGTCTGGGAGGTGAGCGTTTGTCTTTCTTCCAGCTGTAGCTTCTCCTCGCCCATACGCTCTCTTGATCCAGCCACGGCGATGAGATCCAATGCGTCTCGCGCGTCGAGGAGGTCGGTTGAGAGGATTTGTTCCTTAGTGTTGGGGACATGTTGAAGCGACTCGCGTTCCTCTGACACCTTGTTCCGGGGGTTAGGGAAAGAACCTGGGTAATCGAACAGAGATGCGGAAGCCGAGCGGGGTTGGATCTCTGATTCTGGCGTGCCCGTCGCAACCTGCCTGCCGGATACCTGTCTCAGCTTCCTCTTCTTCCTTTTTTGCGTAGTTAGGCAGCCCCTGCCATCGTCTAGACATCTCCGGCATGGTCCATCTGACGATATCTGTTCGCAGCGTTTTTTCTTATCCCGACAGTAGTCGCAGGACTGCGAGCCGCGCTTCATCCGCTGTGTGATTGGGGAGTTGGGTTCGTTGACAGGGAGAAAGGTAATCGACCGCGAGTCGCCGGGGGTAGCAAGGGCTGATTCCGGGGGAGCTTGCTGGTCCATTAAGGCAATCTCTTTGAATTAAAGACGTGATTGTTCGCAGAGCGCTGGTCGATTTCGGTATTTACATACGTGGTCGAAGGCGGGCTAATTCCGCCCGCGCGACGCTTGGACAGGGTAGCCTTTACCTGGAGAAAGGGCTGCGTTTGAGACCATTAGTAACATGCGAACCCAGGAATATATGAGAGTAAGCCTGTTGGGCGTAGTATCTTTGCTCTGTGGTGCATCAATGAAGCCCAAATCCAGCCAGTCGGTCTGCGCGTTTATACCATCCAGTACTCGAATAATGCTGATCCAAATATCCTCCGCTTCTTGAACCCGGTATGTGGAACATCGGTGGCTGCCTCTTCTTATTCGTTAATTGGATGCGAACGGTAGGCGTAATTCAAATTCTTCAAGCATTTTCAACCTTGAATAGATTGTTCAGGATTTGTGCCTTGACCTAATAGTGGCGTTCCAAGCTCTTCCCGCTGCGCGTGTGTTGCACTCCATCAATGGTAGCAGTAACCTTTTTATTTATTGTTGAGACTGGGCTCCGCGGTTTATACTAACAGCTTTGACCCTAACTGATTGGTTGAATTCCTCGACGCGGTCATCAACGTAGAATCTGATGACGCCAATTTGGGACAAAGTTTACATAGACACAGTCGATTCCACGCCACCTCCCAGATTGTTATCTTTTCTTACCCAAACACCCTACTTGCACACTACAAGCGGTTTTTCAAACTCTTCGGAGCATAGAAAGTACATCAATAGTAACTGGGGTCTATCTATATCAGGGAGTCTGACTTCTACGACGCAGCCTTCAGGGATAATGATGGCCTTGAACCGGTTAAGAAAATGCAAGGAAAGTATTAGACTTTTGCCCAATGAAGAGGACAGCTGGCGGGAATGGCCTGAGAGTGCTAAGCAAAGCGAGGTTTTGGACTGGCTCTCGAAAGTGATCAATGTAGTCCGTGATATAAGTCAGCGTCGGAAGAGAGCTTCACCTAATGTCTCGTTGTACGGTCAGCCGCTACAAGGGCCGACAGCGGATCGCAAGTTAGGTGCCGCGTTTGTGCGCAGTTCGAATGTAAACAATCTCACTTGGTATCACTAGTGTCTCGTTCTGGTCCTGGAAGAGGACGCCAAGAGAGCACCAAAAATCATAGTCTGGTATCTCAACCACAACAACTTTTGTTTGTACAAGATTTTTGAAGGGCAATTTATTATCAATATAGTTAGTAACATACTAGATTTGGTTGTGGATTGAATCTATAATCTGAGCCCATACAATAACATATACTCTGCTTTTCACCAGATACATGGAAATACACGACCGTGCCCAACCTTACATCTTACGAATAGTGTTTGGAAAAATTCACTTCACCCCTTGGGATAATGGGGAGCCAAGCTCTCCCATGTATTGCCATGGCTTTGGGCGGAATATTTGGCGGATGGAACGATTTGGGATTATCCGCGGGGGGAGCGGATAGAAAAGCAGAAAAGCCCTTCCAAAAGCCACTTCCTGCGGGCCGGATTTTGGGGAACAAGATGAACTTGGAACTATCCGCCCACAAGAGGCGGAAAAGTTCCTTCCAAACGCCCACTGAGATTTACTATTATGAGGAAATCATCTAATCCCGCAGATACCGCCTATTCCGCGTCCCACAACTTCATCAAAAAAACTTGCCTGGAGAAGATACATAATAATGCTCCCTTCCCCGTAGAATCTCTAGAGCGACACACGGTAATTGTGCTTACTATCGTACAATCCATTCCCCTCAGTAATATCAAGGTTAGACGGTAAAGCATTTCATCATGGCTCCGCCAGCATTGTCAAACACGCCACTTTTCGCCGAGACAATGCACTCGTCGATCTCGACCGAACCCTACAAAAGCGGAGACCCGGCTCTGGCCTACGTTGACGAAGAGGCTGAAACAGCGCCGAGGTTTGATGACAAGTATGAGGAGCGCAAATATCTCAAACACCGGCTTGCGATCGCGTTCCGTATATTTGCTCAATTTGGGCTCTCGGAAGGTGTTGCGGGCCACATTACCCTCAGGGACCCTGTTGAACCTACAAGTTTCTGGGTGAACCCGTTTGGTATGTGTTAATATTCAAGTTATTGAAGGCAGCCGACTGGGGCAACCTGAACTGACACATCTATTCAGGCTTGCATTTTTCGCTTATACGGGATGCAGACCTTATTCGAGTTGACCATAACGGAAACGTGATCGAGGGAGGTCAGAACCGGCGTCTTAACTATGGTATGTATTTTTTTTGGCTTCAATGGCTCACATTGGCTGCCAAGTTACGTTCACACGCCCGTACTAAGAAGGTTGTAGCTGCGTATGCTATCCATGCCGAAATACACAAGGCGCGGCCAGACGTCCTTTGCGCCGCACATTCGCACAGCACTTATGGACGAGCAATGGCCGCAACAGGACGGACGCTCTCCATGCTAACACAGGACTTTTGCGTCTTCTGGGATGATCATGTACGATACGAAAATTTTGCAGGCCTTGTCTTAGCCCCCGAGGAAGGTCAGGCCATTGCCAGAGTCTTGGGCAATAAAAAAGCTGCGATTCTAGGAAACCACGGTATCCTGACTGTCGGACCTACTATTGAAGCTACTGTTGCGTGGTTTGTGCTCTTTG
>ERZ1673737.3194-NODE-3194-length-12783-cov-4.167348_pt1 | contig 12783 bp, 16 predicted proteins | sample MGYA00580211_ERZ1673737 | MGnify/ENA primary metagenome ERZ1673737 (study PRJEB41218, sample SAMN15661789) | gut metagenome | host: Homo sapiens | place: Canada: London | collected 2015-08-20/2019-03-30 | study: EMG produced TPA metagenomics assembly of... | reverse complement strand
AGCGCAAGCAAGGAGACATCCGCTCTCATGGGGAGCCCAGGAGACCATGTTCACGGAAGCCGTGTGAAGGGAGAAGTCGAAGACCTTCGTCCATGAGCTGCCACCGGCCGGGGAGGTAGCATTCTGGGGCTGTTCCCGCCAGATCAAGACCTTGCCATCGTAGGAGGATGAGGCCAGAATTGTGCCAAACTTCGGGTGAGCCTAGAACAAGAGGAGGACACTGTTAGTCTGGTTGCGCGATGCAATGACTGGTGTTTGGCGTCTCCACTTACCCATGCGACACACCACACTGCGCCCTCGTGACTATTAGATACCCAAGTCAGCGACCAAATCTTTGGATGCAACGATTCACCAGGCAAGCTCACCCCTTCAGTGTCTCGACGAGACGGTGTGACTCTCCCTCAACCTCAAAGATCTTTATCGTTTTGTCCGAGGAACATGTTGCCAATCTGCGGCCGTAGTAATCCAAGGTGGCATCGTGCTATATTCCAAGGAGCTCAGTCAGCTAAAGCTCCGCATCGGACGGCAAGAGCTGTCAATTGGACCTAGTATCCAAGCACATACAATCATCTCCTCGTGCCCTGAGTTCGAGATCACCTGAGCGGAAGCCTGGAGTTTTGTAGGTGTTAGCGAGGCGATTGAGGCATGATCGCAATTGTGCAAAATAAGACACTCACCATTTTGTGCTATAAAAAGAGACAAACAATGGAAGTAGAAGAGCGAAGCGGGACCAGAAACTCCCTGTTTGTATGGGCCAAACAACCTGGCCTGAGTCCGCTTATCCTTATCGTGCTGACTCAGGGCACGTGATGAGTCCGGGGCCTCGGTCGAGCATCGGCAACCCCACGCTCTCTGGTTGTCTTCTGATCTTCTCATCTATCTTCACTATATTTGCTCTTTGTTTTCTGCTTACCGGAGTACCTCAGCCCCAGAATCTCTCTATTGAAATATTTTCTCGCTGATTGTCACGGGTCATCATGGCTGATGCGCTGTGCGGGCCGTCGAACGCGCTTCAAAACTTCCAGAAGCATACGTCGGTTGATCGGACCCTTCAGCAAGATCGGTTGACTTCCAGGCAATCGCCTGCCCAGGTTTGTGATTATGTTGACATATATTCGTTTCACCCGCACTAAATTACGCTCTCCAGGGTTTCCGATCCCAGAACCCCCGAGAGGGAATACTTGACCCGGAGTTCGCCGCATTCGAAGCCAATACCGCCGGTCCTGCATTGCCAGATTTACAATACCCCGCTCATTTCGGAGCACCAGTACAGCACCATGCAGCGCAGCACCCCGCACATCATCCGGGAAACGCCAGCTGGGCGTCGGATTTCCAGAACTTGCAAATCTCAGGACCCTCGCACCCTGTATCGCAACTACACACACCTAATATCGCACCAGTCACGGCACATGGCGGATGGCAGAATGAGTTTATGAATCAACAGCAACGAGGGCCTATGTCCCAGGCCCAGCAGACCCCGCAAATGCATGGTGGCTTCCAGCCATCGTTTGCGCCCAGCTACCCGATGTATGGTTCCATGAATCAGATGCAACCCCCGCAAGCTATGCAGCCCGAACAGCAGAAGCCCATGGAGCAGTTTGATGAGTCTGCATTTGAGGCTGCGTTTGATCAGGCAAGGGCGGACATGGAGTTGCAGGGAGCCGACCTCGCCCAGCAAGATACCCAGCAGAATTTGGATACCGATGAAGTTGATACCATCGAGCCCGTCGCCCAAGAGCAAGTCCGACTTGGGTCCGATCTCATTCCCCAGAGCGACAAGGAGGATCCTCAAACACGGGGCCGAGATGCAGATGAGCTTGCCCGGACCGCAGGCCAACTGCTTGACAGCGTTCGCAATGACCAAAGCGAAAAGTTCCAACAAAGCAACTTCCTAGCTCTGATGCGCCGAATCCGAGATCGCGAGGTGGAGGTTGAAGGTGATGAGTTCCGTGAAGTCAGTACCAACCCGTAACGGTTTTGGCTGTCGGACGACAGAAATGCCGGTATAATTTGGTCAATCTACGAGGGCGTTTGTCCTTGCTAATGTTGGTGCAGACGGCGCAGTCTCTTCACCCGGGTGGGCCATACTATCCGGGCCAACCCTATCCTGATCCCGCCATTCCCCCAAGCAGTAAGGAGCCTCCCCTATCAGCAGGGACCGATGTCAGACACCCATGAGAAACAGCGAAGAATCTGACCAGGCAATGCTCCCTGCCCAGACGGCATAGGCATCAGAGAGACCCCGGCAGCCGAGGAAGGAACCGATGAACTAAGGTCCGGTTCTTTTGGTGACACAAACGCCCTGTACGAAGGCTTGATCCACAGCCAGGGACTAGTGGATAGGCGCATGATCCCATGCTTTTTGAGGAAGGATTTGGAATCACACTTTTTACACTAGATGTATAGGGTACTTACTTGAGTACGGCCCGGCCACCGTAGCCCAGGTACTGGTACACTTTTTATTGATACCCATGAACAATAGCAAACGCGTGATCCCTATTGAGCACACAAGCCTCCATTGAGATTTCCCGATTAGGCAACTAAATGGCCAACCATGGCCTCTGATTGGTCGCCTATTGAATGTCTTCCTATTGTGCCCATTCAATCGCCATCAACAATAGAAACCTCCAAACTTGGCTTAAATATCCAACTTCGCGCTTGTTGACTTCTCACCTTTAGATCTCTCACACTTTTCTCTTCATAATGCTTCCCCCATCAGACTCATTCCGTCATCAGCTTCAAAAGCTGGCAGAGGTTCGAGCTAATCGCAACAATCCTCCACCCACCGCTCCTCCTCCATATACACTGTCGGTCTGCCAACCTGATGGTAGAACTGTCATGGCCATCAACCCCGACCAGGAAGAGGAGTCTGGCCCTATCACCATCCGAATTGATAACTCCATCTCTGTGGCCGGCCAGGACAATACCATTATTCTCCCATCTGGAGCTACCCTTCCTCCAACTCAGACCGAGGCAAACACATCGTCGGCCAATAGGCCTTCCCCTCCGCGACACGCAAACATGTCATCGACTGTGACCGCTATAATTGACGCTTTGAACCGCGTCAACGCCCTTTGCGACGTGTCCGGTAACCTAAGAACATTGGAGGTCAATCTCAATGCTGGTATAAAGGTTGATGGTCGAAGCAACACCATATGCATGGGGAACATGGCCAGGGTTCCCCAGCCTAAGTCGCAGGCGCCTGCTGTGGAAAGAGAGAATCTTGGTCGCAAGCACCGTGCAACCTCGGTTCGTGTCTGACAGTTCCACAAGAAATAGAACATCTACTGACTTCATCTATACAGGAGCCTGCGGGATGTCCCCCACCCACTCGCTCTCGCCCCTCATCCTAAGGCGTGAAATAGATATTTCGGCCGAGGGGTGGGGGGCGGTGTTGTTTGAGTTTGCATTTTGGTATTCGGTATCTCTTGCTTTGGCTTTCGCAAGTTTCCTCTGGGTGTCTTGCATGTTTGTGGTTAGTTTTGGCTAATAACATGTCACATTGCTTTAGTGTTCTAGTCCCCTGTATACCTAGATGCTTGACTTGTGTTGTTTTCTGTGCTGTTAGTGGCTTGTTTATGCTTTTCCTATCATGAATTATGAAATTAGAATGGTGTTTTGGTCGTTAGCTTATCCTTCACGAAGATCACAGGTGCTTGATTAAGAACTGGGATTACAAAGGCAAACTGTCTACAACTAGAATGATCGGCTTACAAAGCGCTATACTACACCTTCCCTAAGACCGTTAGATAAGACCTAGATTATGTGTTAAGAAAATTGATCAGATATACCATGAAATACACTTATAAACCGCACCAAATAGCGGTGAGAGCTCATGAAGCCCCGATGATCGTTGCAGCTTTTTCCTGCGGGGTTTCCCAATGACAGAGAACAGAGAATCAAATTGAAAGACCATGCAACATGTCGGACGATGGGTGCGCCTTGGTGGATCTCATTGATACGCTTACAGCACAAGTGGTTAGACTTGTTGTGGAACACTGTTGACCCACTGTGTTTATGGGGTATTGATCTGGTGGCAAGTAATGGAATTATTTAGAGCTATGGCTGAATCAACCACTTCTATCTTACGGTGCTCTTTATTCATAGAAAGAGAATGACATTGCAAGTGGACAGCTTGGATTCTAAGCCTGTCTTTAAGATTCATCTGCCGAAGTATGAACATCCACCAGAGACGAGATGTCCATGTGAGCAATAACACCCTCGTTAATGAATCCCTAAACTTAACTCTGTGCTAGTGAAATATGCGAATGTCGCTACCATTGATCTTTCTGAATATGATCGTCCGGGAGGCAGAGATCGACTAGCACAGCAAGTCAAAGAATGCGTGCATGACTTTGGTATTTCTCTCGGTTGCTTCCGCCATAGAAAAAATACTAACATAGAACAGGCTTCTTTTATATTACCAATACTGGTCTTTCCCAGGATGAGATTGATCTGCAATTTGCCATTGCAGAAGCATTCTTTGCACTGCCTGTGCAAGAACGACTGAGACACCTTGCACCTTTGCACGAAGGAAATTATAATGGCTACCGGCCATTAGGTACGTTGAGTCTCTTTCCAGGACTGCAAGATTCACTGGAGTTTTACAGTATCTTCAAGTTCATCCCTCAAAGCCAACGCTCGCAGCCAGAACTTATCAAGCAATATTCAGCCGAGATCGAGCGATTCTCCCGTCATATGCACGAGAATGTCTCATTCAAACTTCTACGAATACTTGTGACGATGCTACAGCTTCCAGAAGATCAATTTGTGAACGGCAACCGCTACGAAGACGAATGTGATAGCTCCGTGCGTTATATGTTATACCATGCCCGGTCGCAAGAAGAAAATAGGATGTTTGACGACTATTACCTCCGTGGCCATACAGACAAAGGAACGTTGACATTCCTCTTTCAACAACCAATAGCAGCGCTGCAAGTGCAGCGAGTGCAAACGGACTGGGAGCATTTGAGGATTCCTGCCGGCACTGTTGCAGTGAACATTGCCGATGCATTGCAGTTTCTCACCAATGGGTATCTGAAAAGTGGTTTACATCGGGTTATGGCGCCACCGAAAGACCAGGTGCATATGAATCGCTTGGGGCTTTTGTACTTTGTACGTCCGACGGATAAGTTGCCTTGGAAGTCTCTGGATAGTCCGTTTCTGAGGAGGGCAGGTTATGCGAAGTCGACCGAGCATGATAGAGATATGTCTGGGCTGGAATGGTGGAGGGCAGGTGTGAAGACTCGCAAGGGAGCCAATTATATGAAAGATACAGCTCGTTCAAGTATTTAGTGAATTGCAACTGGATACTCCGGTGATGTCTAAGTAGCGTCATGCCTGGACAAGCCTGCACATTGGTTCGGCTGTTGTCGAAACAATCAAAACAATTATGAATCAGAAAGCACCTAAAGCTCAAACAATTCACTTAGCAATCACCAAATGATCGAATGATATAAAGAACCTTCCACACAACCAAGGCTGTCGACACCCGGCCGCACACCTGGGCAGGATTAGCTAATCACCCCACTACACAGTCATGGCTCTACAACTTTCGACCACATCGCCGTCTAGTCTTGGTTTCATATCTAAAATGGCGCCTTTGATTACCCTCGCAACATGTGCACTGAACCAGTGGAGCTTGGACTTCGCTGGTAACCTGAAGAGGATCAAGCAGAGTATCATGAAGGCCAAGGAAGCCGGCGCAACTCTGCGTGTCGGACCGGAGCTCGAGATTCCGGGCTACGGTACGCGTTGCAATATGCACATGTTACCATCGTATCATTTTCAACTAACTCAATGATATAGGCTGTCTGGACCACTTCCTGGAGACCGAGGTGTATGAGAACTCATGGGACTCCCTCTATTCGATCCTGACAGACCCTTCTCTGCATGGTATCATGATCGATGTTGGGCTTCCTCTTCTTCACCGGAACTGTAGGTACAATGCTCGTGCTATCATTCTGGACGGGAAGATTCTGTGCCTACGGCCCAAACTCTATCTCGCCAACGACGGCAACTTCCGCGAGATGCGCTTCTTCACGCCGTGGAACAGACCCAGACATGTTGAGCAGTACCAACTGCCCTCGTTTATCCAGAAGCATCAAGGCTCTCGTCACGTCCCTATTGGTGATGTTGTCCTCTCCACTATCGATACGTGCCTTGCCGCCGAGACCTGCGAGGAGCTGTTTACTCCCAACAGCCCTCACATCAACATGTCTGTAAATCCTTTCGCCAGATCGTATGTGGGTTGCTAACTTTATATGGTTAAGGGGACTCAATGGTGTAGAGATCTTCACGAACAGTAGTGGAAGTCATCATTCACTCCGAAAGCTCAATGAGCGCATCGCTCTAATCTCAGAGGCTACTCGCAAGAATGGAGGTATTTATCTCTACTCCAACCAACTTGGGTGTGATGGCGATCGACTGTGAGTAGATTCGAACCTGCCAAGAATCCCTAAGTAGAAGATCTAGAGGGGATATCCTGTGCCATGACAGCAAGCAAGAAATGTACTAACCAAAAGCAGGTACTATGACGGTTGTGCCATGATCTTTGTCAACGGAGACATCGTTGGCCAGTCAAGCCAGTTCTCACTTAATGAGGTCGAAGTTGTGGTTGCGACTGTGGATCTTGAGCAAGTGAGAGCATACAGATTTGCCCCGTCGCGTGGTATGCAGGCAGTTGCAGCCCCAGAATATGAACGGATTGAGGTCGATTACTCTCTCTCCTGTGATGACGAAGCACTCGCGCAGATGATAACCCCCGCAAGACCGCCCCGCTATCACCTCCCAGAGGAGGAAATTGCCCTGGGGCCTGCATGCTGGCTTTGGGATTATCTCCGACGCTCCAAGGCCGCTGGCTTCTTCGTTCCTCTCTCTGGTGGAATTGATAGCTGTGCGACAGCCACCATCGTGTACTCCATGTGCCGCCTCGTCATTCAAGCTATCAAGGATGGCAATGAACAGGTCATTGCAGATGCGAAGCGCATTGCTGCTTTTACCGCTGAACTTCCCAAAACGGCTGAAGAGCTATGCAACCAGATCTTCTTCACTTGCTACATGGGAATGGAGAAGCAGAGCAGCAAGGAAACAAGAGACCGGGCCAAAGTCCTATCTGAAAAAATCGGGTCTTATCACACAGATGTGAACATTGACGATATGTTCATTTCCACGAAGAACATGTTGACTCAAGCCACCGGCTTTGAGCCCAAATTCAAGGGTTCGTATCTCTTTGTGCTTTTTTATCTAAATTCAAAAGTTGCTAATCTACTGAAATAGTTCACGGAGGGTCCGTCACACAAAACCTTGCTCTCCAAAACATCCAGGCAAGATCCAGAATGGTGCTTGCCTACTACTTTGCCCAGGAGCTGTGTGAGGTCAGGAACCGACCCGGAGGCGGTAGTTTACTGGTACTTGGAAGCTCTAATGTGGATGAATGCCTACGCGGATGTAAGTATACTCTTTCGAAGAGACCGATTTTTCATAGGGAAAAATGGCACTGTGGTCACATTATCATCACAAGACGCTAACTTCTAGAACAGATCTGACTAAATACGATTGTTCCTCTGCGGATCTCAACCCAATCGGGTCCATCAGCAAGGTTGACTTGAAGCGATTTATTGCCTGGGCTTCCGAAGAATTTGATCTGCCCATTCTCGAAGACTTCATTCATGCCACGCCCACAGCAGAACTCGAGCCAATCACTTCGGATTATGTATGTAAATTATTCTTCTGCTCTGACCTTGATACTGACATTCAAAAGACCCAAAGCGATGAGGTCGACATGAAGATGACCTACGCAGAGCTTTCCCGTTTCGGTACATTGCGGAAGGTCAACCACCTAGGACCCTACGGCATGTTCCTTCGTCTCCTCGAGGAGTGGGGTGGTGAGGGCAAGCTTAGCCCACGCGAGATTGGTGAAAAGGTGAGCCATACCTTTGAATCCCGCTTTCCATCTATCGGTAGTTTCTTGCTAATAGTCTGGTAGGTCAAATTGTTCTTCCACTTCTACCAGATCAACCGCCATAAGCAAACGGTTGCTACACCCTCCTATCACGCAGAGAGCTATTCGCCCGATGATCACCGATTTGACCTTCGACCATTCCTGTACCCACCCGGGTTCGAGAGCTGGTCTTTCAAGAAGATCGATGAGCGGGTCGAAGCACTGGAGAAGAGGAGCAAAAAGAAGGAAGACGCGGGACCTCCAAACTAGATAAGAAAACCTGTACAGTGCGGAGTATTACCCGCCGTGATTCAGAGTGACTTAGATGTTGTCTGGTTAGACCCTTGAATGAGTAAATTATGTCGGATTATGCCCAGTCGCAATTTTGGTTTGTCCAACGATTCAAGCAAGGCTGAGCACCCCAAATTGATGCGGGGACACGAGAGACTTCCGGACTGCTATTTCAGCTTGTATCTGTAGACTCTCATAAAAATCTGCGCGTTACTGCTTATTTCATGAATTCACGGGCCAATTGTCTTGGCTACATACATACGGACCGGATCAGGCTTGCTTTGTGTAATGGAAAGACACCTGGGCCTGCCGGGCAGAAGACGAGATACGTGAAGTTTTCCATGAGCACGGTCAGAAAATCAAGACGACGGCATTGGGCTATGGTAACTCATATGTCATTTCTTTGGGCAGTAGGTGAGATCTCGGAGGAATGAGGTATAAATTCAACTTGCACGGTCACTACAAAGATCTGGATAAGTTTGTCAAGGACAATAAGTCGATGCAGATTGTGGTATGTGAGTTGAGTGAGTCCCACATCACGATAGGCCATCACATTAGATCTCAAGAGTACGACGGATTATATCCTAATCTGGACAAAGCATTATGGATTTGGATCTAATAGGATCCGCTGGATTTTCGAGGATAAAAAGGTCTCAAGTTAATAGTAAACTGGTGGAAATTCTCAAACTAATAGTGTGATCTCTGTCAGGAAGCAACATGTCTGCTTTGCTTGGCAATATATGCTTATTGGTTGTTTATGATATCGTATAAACTAAACGCTTTTATTTCTGCCTTCCGGTTAATCAAGGGACCCATCTCGCTGAATATTCTTCCTAGAAGGCAGCCATGGGTTGGAGCATGTATTTAGACTAATCTAGGCCACTGAATTGTATAAAATCGAGTGCACATAGACCTACACCGCGCTGATAAGACATAGCAGACTTCACATCACAAATCGCCTTAACGATCCAAGGAATAGAAGACTAGCCGGAGCGACATGATAATCATGCAGTGGATACGTGGACACCGCTGAAAGCCGAGTGGCTTCAGATCAGCCAAATAGGCTCGATACGATTGTTGGGGCCTGAGCGGGTTCCCCTCTTCGTTAGGCCCCGTGGAGAATTCAACATCAAATCCGAGTGGAAGTAAGAACCTATAAATGGCGCTTTCTGTAGAACTCCGGAGTACATAGCTGCAGCTGGTAAAACGAAGACTACTAAGTGAGAGAGTGATATGTTCGGCTGTTAACTTGGGAACTATGTACTTGCGCATTGAGTCTTCCTACTTTGATCTTATTTGGGAGCGTACCTCGGAGTTAAATTTCGTTTCTGTTATTGCTTTTTCTCATTAATCCCCGCTTTGCTATAAGCCGAGCTGATGATGAACCTCAGCTCATTGGTGATAGTTCATGCACGCTCGCTCTTAGGGCCCGTTCCGCCAGCCACATTCTTCCTCCGCAGTGCATGTGTCAAACATGAAGTTTGAGCATATGTTAGCGACAAAACGAGGTCATTCTATTGGTGCGACAGAGCTGCAGATCAAGGATGTAGATCAAGAGCTGTCAGAATCTGACATACCCTTCCTAAGTTACCCATGAAGAGATTTCATTTTTTCCATTTGGAAAGATCATCACCGTTCGTAAGATCCAGAAAGAATTTATTTATGACCAACAACCAAAACGAAAATATTATTGCGGCGACCTGGTTTGCCATTACATCCCGTCTATGCATTAGCCCCATGCCTCGGGAAGATCAATCGCATTATTCATAATAGCATTCGCGCTCTCAGGCCTCCTTCTTCCCGTTCACAGCTTGGCTAGCCATGTTCTTTCTCATCTTTGTCCAGGCATACGTGATATTGGCTACATTAGGCAGATGCGAGTTGTCCCCGCCTCGCACAGGAATTGACTCTTCCTTCAAGATGCCCGCTCGAATCATTTCGTTTACGCTTGGATGAATTTCGGCATCTAAAGGTAGATCCCGGGGGGCACCGAGGTTTGGTGGGAGTCGACGAGGGACCCATTTTCCCTTTTCCAACTCGAGACGAGTGAAGATTGGAAGACATTCTGAGAGCACGAGTCAGTCTAGTTTCAATTATGGGTACTGGCAGAGTGTTTGATGTATGAACACTTACCCAGAATCCACCACATAATGACCATCACAAAGAAGGTTCCGTATCCAAATCGCAGTGTGTCGTGTGGCTGGTTAGTTTCTCTCCGAACTTCGAAAGCATTGGTGCCAGGCTCCTCCTTTCCGGGGAAGGCATTTTCTCTCTTCACCACGTCATCGACATTGAGGGTCTGGAATGATAGTTTGCTCTTCGAACCCTCCAGACTTAGGACTTCTTGGATCATCCAGTTCAAAGGCGTGTCCGAGAGAAGATGCTTCTGACCACGTTGCAGTCCATAGCCTCCGCCAACATCGCAGTGATTACCAGCAAACCATACCTCTTTTAGGTCCACAGGGTCTTTATTCTTGTCCATGAGAAACAGTGCCGGTTTGAACTTCAGCCTTCTCTCATGGATAGACACCGCGTGTCGGATATGACGAGCAGCTGGATTGGCAATCGACTTGTAGGAGGTGCGGTAGAATGGGATCTCAAACTGACCAACACTATTCACACAGTCAAAGAGACCGAGGAAATGAATTCCTACATCTGGGCGACAGAACGTAGTCTTGAAATTCTGCAGATATCCTTCCAGTTTGATGTCCTTGTCGGTGGGAGGGTCATTTGCGCGAGATTGCTGATAATTGCTAAACGTTTCCCATGCAAAGTGGACCATTTCTTCATTGCCCTTGGAGAGAAGACCGAGATCTTGAATCATCTCTGCGAGAAAGCGGGCTGTGTACGCACCTCGCGAAAACCCAAAAATGTAAATGTGATCCCCAGGGATGTAATAGCGCATTGCAAACTGGTAGCCGGCCAGAACATGACTCCGGAATGATGTACCAACTGCTTGGTCGATGGTGGTGATAATCTTGGATTTGATCTTGGGCCAAATGGTCAATAAGTTTCCGCTTGAACTTTCGCCTTTGACATAGGTGCCAATTCCGGCTAAAATAAACATGAGCTTCACATTTCTATCGGCTTTACAATGACATACGCTGGTAGTAGTGGAATTGACCAGGAGAGTGTCTCTCGAGCATCTGATAGATTTTCACAATGTTTGTGTCAGACTCATTGCCTTGGAATCGATTGCCCGTGCCATCGAAGCAAAGCACAATTCGACGTGGACCAGAGACTGAGGCAGGTAGCCCTGTTTCATTGGTCGCGTGCGGCATGATGATTCAACTTGAGGAAGCGATGCTCAACAGAACGTCTGTGATACTGCGAAGAGGTTTTATTCAAGATAGGAGGGGAATGGTTAGCCCCCGAAGAGAACTGTTTCCCGTCAATTGCGCCAGCCACTGCAAAAAATCCCTCAATTGGACTTGCACAGTGAGAAGTCCGTGTTGCTGCATATATCCACTCTTATTGACATGTTCATGCAACAACCCCACCACTATGCACGTTCAGCTCAGCTGAATCGGGGCCAGATTTCATCTGCTGCCCAATAGATACGAGGAGATTATGCGTGACGCGAAATCTGATGCGCTGAATCCCCAAGTCCGTGACTGGCTGAAATCTACTCCTCACTTTTGTCCTAAGGAATGACATCAATATGCAGTGTGATAAGAGTGTGTTGTGCGCATCTACTTCCCGATTACTTGGTCTCCAGTTCTATTGGGTTAGAGAACAACAGGTGAGTTTAGATCGTCTTTATGCTGTTTCTCTTGCTGTTCCCCTCCCTCGTGTCTGCCGAATATGGAACCCTTGAACGTGGGAGGTCTTTCAGCCGATGGCTTTTGGCGCCTTGTGGACTGTGCAGATTATCTCCTCACTGAGGATGCAGTGAGAATGGTTACTCGGAATCTAGCCAACAAGATCACTCTATTCCAAATCATCGTACTGGCAGCGGCCCCAGACATGCATGCGGCAGCCATATAAAGCTCGCCGCTCTCTTTCTCGCGTCTTTCCACCAATTCATATTTTTCTTCGATATTCTCACACGTACTCAAATCTTCATTATAATCATTCTGATTCCTGAATCAGTCCCATTTCCTCGTAATGGGTTGGTTCAGTGAGGATGTGCCTAAGCCTAAGCCCTCCTGGGACTTAGGATGGACGTCCCTCCCTTGGACATCCCCTTCCCCGCCAACTCCAACACGAGGTATGCCCTTTCTTTTTTGAAAGACCGAACAATGAATCAAATCTTGAACTAACATGCAATAAGCACCATTATTTAGTCTTGGATCATTAAGTAACAATGGCTGGTGGGCATCTCCAAAAGTTGAGCCCAAGAGCCAGGAATGGTATCTGGTGCTTGTGGAGAAATTCGGTATCAGTGGAACCGTTGGCCTGGTTCTTGGCTTTGTTCTTTGCTTGATCATTCTGAACCTAGGTCAAAAGACCATTAGCCTCCCTTTCAACAAGATCCCATTTCTCGGCAAGCAGCTCTCTGCTAAACCGTCTAAGCGCTTGGTACCCAGGGGCACACAGTCTGCCCTGAA
>ERZ1673737.3193-NODE-3193-length-12784-cov-9.506403_pt1 | contig 12784 bp, 15 predicted proteins | sample MGYA00580211_ERZ1673737 | MGnify/ENA primary metagenome ERZ1673737 (study PRJEB41218, sample SAMN15661789) | gut metagenome | host: Homo sapiens | place: Canada: London | collected 2015-08-20/2019-03-30 | study: EMG produced TPA metagenomics assembly of... | reverse complement strand
CTCTAGTTCCAAAAAAGTTCATAGGAAGATTAACGACATGGTCGTAGTATCCTAGCATTAGTGGTATATCTAATCTTTGTCCTAAATGTATAAGTAATTGCGTTCTAAATGCCTCTGTAATCACTTTAAATATAGCAAGTAATATAAAACCTATAGAAAAAACTGTTAAGGATTCTTTGAGGTTATTAGGTACTATATCATCTAAAAGAAACTTAAAATAAAATGAACCTAATATACCAAAGATAGTTACAAGAACTGAAGCTAAAAAGATATTAAAAAGCAATCCCTTCTGTGGCTTTAATAAATCAAAAAATCTAGTAAATACACCTTTGACTTCATTTCCTTTATTAAAACTAGACGTAGGTGTCATTATTAAAAGTACACCTGTCCAAATATTAAAAAAATCACTAGGTTTATATTTAACTATTCCTTTTCCAGGATCAGCTACTATAATTTCTTTTTCACTAATCTTATGTATAACTACGTAATGTAGCATTGTTTTATCTATAACGACATGAGCTATTGCCGGTAATGGAATTTCACCAAATATATCTTCAGGTTTATTAGCCTTAACTCCTTTTGCTGAAAATCCAAGTTTTTCAGCTGCTTGTATTACTCCTAAGGCACTTGTACCAAATTTATCAGTTCCAGCAACTTCTCTAATTTTGGATATTGGATATTTTAATCCATACTGTCTACAAATCGTTGCTAAACATGCACAACCACAATCTTTAAAATCATGCTGTTTAATACAATAATACTTTCTAAACAAATTATTCATATACTATACCCTTTCGAATTGTTATTTTAATACATAAATAACCTTTTAATTGTCATTTTTGTACTTTTTGTAAACTTTATGTATTTTTACCGTAGTAATTATAGCATTTTATTGAAAAAATTGTTATAATTAATCGAATTTATTTTCAATTTATTCAAAATATTCACAAACGAAAGGAGGTTCTTATAATGGAAAACATCAATTTAAATGAACTAGAAAACATTAATGCTGGTGGATGGAGAGAAGCAGGAAAAGCATTTGTTGGTACACTTGGAATAGCTGCTGGTGTTGGTATATCTATAGCTTCAACTGCGTGCCCACCTTTAATTGAAGTAGGAATAGGATGTATTGGAGCTGGTGCTGGTGCCATCGCATCAATATAATTTATAGTACTAATAATATACAAAGGAGTGAATAATAATGAATACATGTACTTTAGATGAATTAACTATTATTAATGGTGGTGGGGCATTTGATACTATTGCTGGAGTTTGTGAAGTTGTTGGTGGAACAATCGCTATAGTATCTGGTGCTGGAGCAATAGGAGCTGCTGAAGGCTCATTAATCGGTCCTGTTGGTACCGTTATTGGTGGAGTTGTTGGCGTAACTTGTGGTATAGCTAGCCTTTGTTAATTTAAAATAAAAAGCTATATAAAAATATATAGCTTTTTATTTAGATAAAACATTAATATTTTATAATATTAATGGATATCGTGAGAAAAAGACATATTTCTAACATTAATAGAAATTAAGATATTGTTTTCAAGATAAGTCTTATAGGCTCTATCTGAAACATTTTTTCCTGATATTATCCCATTAAAGGAGAATACAATGAAAAATTTAATTGATTCTAAAATTTTAAATCTAATTTTCATAACTTTAATGCTTATATGCTGTATATGTTTTGGTTTGCAAGGATTTATTTATACTAATATAGGTTCAAAGCTATTAAGTTTTTTGGCAAGCTTACTATTTTGCATTAGTGCAATAGTAAGATTAGTCCATATTAAAAAAAAATAATTTAATATATGCTTAGTTATATAATTAAGCATATATTAAATTATTTTTTTAAGTTCAATAAAAAATTTACATATAATAATACTTTCTATCAATTTGAACATATTTAAATTAAACCATTTAATCCTTTTTAAAAAAAATGAACTCTTTAGGTAAATTAAATCGCTATAAAAAATACTTTCTATTACTTTAATTTTAAATCTTTTAAAGTTCTATATACAGTTGATCTACTTAACCCAGTTTGCTTTACTATATCAACTATCTTATAACGCTCCCTATATAGCAACCCTACTGTATCAGCTTTATCACTTCTCTTAGAAGGTCTTCCTCCATTTCTCCCCCTAGCTTTTGCACTTCTTAACCCTTCTTTAGTCCTTTGGCTTATTAAGTCCCTTTCTAATTGACTTAATCCACTCATAACAGTTAGTAAAAAACTATTATATGGATTATCACTTGATGTATCTAACCAAGTATCTTTAATACTTTTTATACTGGCTCCTTTAGCTTTTATTTTATCTATAATATTAAGCAAATCCTTTGTACTTCTTGATATTCTAGTTAAGTCAGTTATTATAACTGTATCTCCTTCTTGAAGCTCTTCTATCGTTTTATCTAGCTGCTCTCTATAAGCCTTAGTACCACTTATCTTTTCTTGATATATATTTCTCTTATCAACTCCATACTCAACTAAAAGATCTATTTGCCTATCTAAACTTTGTCCTTCAGTACTAACTCTTGCATATCCAACTAACATAATTTTATCTCCATTTTTTCTAAATTTATTTCTTTTATTATACCAAAAAGGTATCATAATCTAAATAGATTATGATACCTTTTTTAATACATTTTTACATAGAAAATTTGGCTTTTTTCTGTACAAAAAAATAATGTATCAAAAATCACCATTTTTGATACTTTATCTTACTATCTTTTATACAACTCTATATTATGGTAAAATTAATATGATTTAAGATTGTTCGGGCTACTGGTATCACTCACCCTTATAGAAAGGGGGTGGTACATATGAGTAATGATAATTTAATGTTACTATTTACTGGTGGAATGTTTCTACTAGCATTATTAACTTTTATAGTATTACTTATAGAAAAAATATCAAAAAAATAGTAGCCCCAGCTAGCAATTGGTAAGCTACTATTTTTTAAATCTTAGTGACATCAGTTGCCTTAACAACCTTAATTCATTAGTAGAGTGTTCCCGCACTCTACTTTTTTTATACGCTTTTTATATTTATATTATACCATACTTTTTATTGTTTGTTCTAAAATAAAATTTAATTCAACTTAATTACTACTCTTCCAAACTCTAATTCTAAATTAACACCCTCTTCTTCAGGATATACTTCATAATCAAAAGTTGCTTTTCTTCCCCTATTTACTATTTGTGTTATTTTATCATCAAAAGTTAGTGCTTGTTTCGTCTTACTTCCATTTTCCCCAACCACATTAAACATAGTAGGATCTATTTTCATGTCTTCATCTGATATATTTTCAACTGTTATATTAATAATGTCTTTCTCCTTTCCCATTGTTCCTGATTCTTTTTTCAAACTATTTACTTTTATTTTAAAATTACCTTCTTCAACCCATTCGCCTATTTTTCCATACCTTATCTCTTTATCTTTATTGTTTGCTTTCTCTACTGCACCTTTATAACTTAATTTCTTTTCATGTTCATTTATTAAATTACTTACACTATTAGTTTTAAATAATACATAGATACTTGCTGCTATACATAAAATACTTAATACTAAAATTGGCTTTTTAAAATAGTTTCTTTTTTCTTCTATTTTATTTTTAAACTCTTCTAATTCTTTTTTATTTTTATTATTTTCACTTTCAATTCTTTTTCTCTCACTATCAAAAAACTTTAAATATTCTTTTTTTCTTTCATCAAAAATATCATCTAAATTTTTTCTTATTTCTTCAGCATTATTAAATGATTCTATTTTTTCTAACTCAATACTCTTATTTTCTATATATTCTAATTTACATTTCAAACTCTCTTTCATTTTCTCTGTCTCTTCTAAGACTTTCTTCAAATCTTCTATACTCTTCTTTTTCTCTTCTAATACGTTCTTCTTCAAGCTCTCTAAGTTCTCTTTCTCTTCGCTCTGCCAACTCTCTATCTTTTTTAAGTCTTTCAAAATATTCAATTCCATCTGTTTTATATTTTTCATCATCTTTTCTAATTCTGTCTGAAATCCCCCCTTCAAATATAAGTCTTCTCTTATTCTCTTCACTTCTTCCCTTAATTTTTTCAGCTCCTCTGTTTCCCTCTTCAATTCCTCTCTCTTCTTTTCTTCCTCTATTATCTCCCTTGCTGATTGACCTGTCTGTTTGTTTATTAAACTCATTTATAATCCTCTCCTTTGTATATTTTTCTCCTAATCTTTTTCCCCTTACTGATTTTTTTTGCTCTGGATGTTTGTAACTTATTGTACTTTTTGTTACTCTTGTTTCTACATTATATTTTTCTTTTAAATTCTCTCTAAACTCTTCTAAGCTTTTTGATTTTTTTAATTCTAATTCTATTACTTCTCTAAGCTCTCCTTTCCAAGTTTCTTGTCCTCTTTTTTCTATTCTGTATTCTTCATCTGTTTTTAAAACTTCATTTTTTTTATTTAAATTTATTTCTGTTAAATGTTCCCTTTCACAAATTTTATTACTTTCTTTTTTCATTTTTTCTAATTTTTTTGGACTTATCTGAAGCTTTTTTCCATCCTCAAAACTAACTGAATTAATTATAAAATGATTATGAATATGTTCTTTATCTATGTGAGTTACTAAATAAATTTGATATCCTTTTATATTTTTTTCTATCCATTCCTTTCCGATTTCGTGAGCTTTTTCTGGTGTAATTTTATCTTCTGGATTAAAAGCTTGTGTATAATGATAATATTGTTTTCCTTCTTTTTTGTTATAAAGTTCTTTAACTATATTAAATTCTTTTTCAATATTATCACTTGTACAATTAATTCCTATTTTTAATTCTTCTAAAGTTTTTCCCTCTTTTTCTAAATATTTTAATTGGCTTTTTAAACTTTTTTTACCTGGCAAATATTTTATTACTGCCATTATTTATTACTCTCCTTTAAAATTTTTTCGATTAAATCCCATAAATTATTCAATTTATTTTTCATTTCTTTTATATCTTTTTGTTCACCTTCATTTATTTTTTTTGCTATTTGATTTAAATTATTTCCTTCTCTTGATAGCTCTAAAAGTATTTCTTTTAATCCATCTATTACAATTATTTTTTTATTTAATGCACTCTTTATTAAATATTCTTGTTGTTTTAATTTTGATTTTTCTACTTTCTTTTTTATCTGATCATACTCTTTTTCATTAACGTAAAATTTTATTTGCTTTTCTCTTTTTCTATTTTCATTCATTATTTTTTCTCCTAAAAAAATTTTTGATTTTTGTTGGGTGTGGTCTTGGAGGGCTTTGCCCTAACCCAAGCAAGATAGTAAAACTTGTTTTACGGTCGTATTTGATATGCCCTTTTGGGTACTCAAATACTAATCTTGCAATGCTTACTTTAATTAAATTTTATCCTTGAAGAAAAGAGTTTTCAAGTGTAGATTAGAGAAGCTTTTTTTCCGCAAAAAAAATTAATTAATCATTTTTTTAATACTAAAAATTAATTTTTATTTTCTTAATCCAGGGAAAAAAAGCTTTAATTTATTTGCAAAATTTTTTTCGTTTTTTAATTTTCTTTTTTCTAAATTCAATTTAATTTCTTGAATTTTTTCTTCTGTAGCTACAGATCTTTCGCACATTTTTTTATAATTTCTTTCTTGTTCCTCATAATTTTTTATCACATTTTTTGTAGCTACATTTAAAATTTCACTTATCGTAGTGTTCTTTTCTTTAGCAATCTTTTTTAATTTTTCTTTCTGCTCTTTGGTTACTCTAACCCTTATAACATCATCTTTTATTACCTTTGTAGCCACAAAAAAATCCTCACTTTAAACAAATACTTCTACTAATTTAATTCTGTAGCTACACCAATAAACCTTTATTTTCGATAATACTTTTTACATAACAAGCTACGCCAAAAAATAAAGGGGCACTCTAATAACAGTTCCTTCGGAACTACCTAAAGTAAAAACTTCTCTCTAAACCTCTCCAATAAAAAAGAGCAGGTACGAAGTACCCTATAATACAAGCCGAGAAAAAAAATGGGGGTATTTTTTTCTTAACCCACAAATTGAAATTATTTTTATTTTGTTTTATAATCAAAAATGAATTCGAAAACAATAAAAAATGAGCTTTTATAAAAGCCCATTTTTTTTCAAGTAAGATATATGCCTTTCAAATGTTGTTGTACTGGACATACCCAACATTTGCATTATTCTTTTATTTTTAAAGCCTTTTAATCTAAGTGCTTTAATTTTATTTCTTACTATTTCTAATTCTTCTTTTTTTGTTAATTTACCTTGAGACTTTAATTTCTCTTGGTAAATTTTTTTTGCCTTTTCACTATCATAATTCTTTTTATGATAAACTCTATCTCGCCTCTTATATTCTTCTTTAGAAATTATTATTGTCATATATTTTTGTTCTTCTTCTGTAATTTCTAATAACTCTATAAGAGTTTCATTCTTATACTTATATTGCTTATTTTTATCTAAATAACATCTTTCAGCACTCCTAGTTGCTCTTATAACTTCTCTTTCACTTAAAGCTTGTCTAAACATACTATTAAGTTCTAAAACATCATTTAACGCCTTCTCAACGTCTTCTGTAAAGCTACAAAGATAATATCTATATAAAAATAATATAAGTTCCCTATGTCCTTTTAAATCATATTCCCTTAGTTCACAAAGTTTTATTATGTCTTGTATCCTTCCATAATATAAACTTCTTTCTCTATAAATATAATTTATTTTACTGGGTCTTCCTTTTTTCTTTTCATATGGCTTTAATTCAGGTAAAAATTCATTTTGTATTTCTCTTAAATCATAAACATATTTGTACTCGTCTAATATATTTACTACTGTTTTAGATTTAGAATTTATACTTCCTGGTACTCTTAATATCCTGGTTGCATCTAAGGCTTGTCTATCTGCTCCAAAACACTTTAATTGATTATATAAATATTCCTGAATTGCCTTCCATAATGCTAATGCTTGACTAGGTACTTTATTTATTAGCCAAATTAAATACATTCCTCTTCCACTATCTATTACATAGTTTGGTATAGGAATACTTTGATTAAAATAATTCTTTTCTAAGTTCATTAATACCTGATCCTTAGTTTTACCAGTTTTATAATAATCTAAGTCTATAAATAATGTATTTAATTCCTTTATGTTTTCTAGCCTTCTACAAGGCTTATAGAACGTATTTAAAGTTATATAGATATTTTCGCCACTCATATCTAAATCTTTTAATTCAGCGTATTTATAGTGCCATTGACTATATCCTTTTTTATCTATAACGCTCCTAGTTATCCATCCTTTACTCTCACTATGAACATCATCTATATAGTTTTCCTTATTCACTTGTAATGCGTTCCCCACTCATTCACCTCCCCTTTTGTAAAACTAAGAAAATTATATCATATTTTCTGTAAATAAAAAAAAAGCTTTTAAAAGCTCTTTTTTATTTACAAGATTTAATTTATTTTTTTCATATTTATCACTCATAATATTTAATTTATAAACTTCACCATTATAATCAACAAAATAATGCCAATTAAAAACTACTCTTTCCTCCTTATTTTCACCAACATCTACTTTAATTCCCTCCTTATCATTTATTATATCTTTTGATGGTAAATAGGTAATTTTTATTCCTTTTTCAATTAAATCCTCAATCTCCTTAACTGAAGATACCTTTTTTATTGCATTTTCTTCTGTATTTATATAATTAACCTCTTTATTTTGAGTGTTTTTTTCTTCATCTTTTTTTGCTCTATTTTTTTATTTAATTTATCCTTTAAATCAATTAAGTTTTTATTTTGCATCTCTGTTAACTCTTTATCTTTAAATTCATTTATTTTTTTACTAGCATCATCTAATTTTCCATCATCAATTAAATTGCTTAATTCATTCATCTTATTATCTATTTGTTTTATTTCATCTAATTTTTTGTTTATATTTTCTTTTAAATCATCTACATCACTTTTTATATTATACTTATTATATTCACCAGGTATTTTAGAAATTTCCTCATTTGATTTATCATATTCCTTATTATCATATAATTTTTTTGCATTTTCAAAATTATCTATAATACTAACTATTAAATTAGCCTCTGAATTATTTGAATCCTCTTTTAAAATTGTATTTAACTCTTCCTTCGCCTGACTATAATGTCCAGAATTGAAATCATTAATGGCTTCTTCCATCTGTTGTTTTATCTTATTTCCACACCCAGCTAAAACTAAAATAAAACAACAAAATACTACTGTAGTAACAAATATATTTTAAAATTTTTTCTTATACATTTTATTCATAAAATATCCTTTCTAAAAATTATTTCATATTTTAAACCTCTTTAATTTTGCCTTATAATGATTATAAACTAAAATTAAGGAGATCTAGAATATGAAAATATCATTTAAAAATAAGTTTTTAAAAATAGGAATATGTTTATTTATATTTACTTCCTCATCTTCTTTAATTCATCGCTCTGACTTTTTATTAGGATTCCTATTCGGAATTAGTTTTGGATTTATTATTTTAGGTATTTTAATTGAAAATAACACATTATTATCAATTAACAAGTGTTAGAAAACTTATTACACTTATTAAAATACTCTTAATATTCGAAATATAAATTTCCTGATAAATTACTTGGTGAAAGTTAATGAAAAAAAGAGTAATAACTACTCTTCTTTTCATTAACATATTTATTATTTATATAAATACTTATCATACTTTCCAATCATTTTTATGCTTGAAAAAATTACAAATACAAATCCAACTATCAGTAAAACTATACTCATATTTGGAAAGTTCTCTAATAATTTAGGTATTATTAATATTCCTAATAAATTAAAAGTTATATGTACAGTAATATTTCCTAATATTGAATTTGAATACATATAAACTAAAGCTAATACTATACCAAAAATAAATGTATAAATACCTTGAACTAAATTTAAATGCATAAACCCAAATACTAAAGCTTGTACTATAACAGACACTATTGTATTAAATTCTTTTTTTAAATATCCAAAAATAATACCCCTATAAAAGATTTCTTCATATATTGGTATTAAAACTATAGTTATAATTAACTGTAATACAGAAACTCTTGAAGTCGCTAATTGATTAGCAACTTCAGTATAACTCGGAATTAATTTAGTTAAAATACTACTTAAAAATAACAGTAATATTGTTATACCTATTCCTAAGATAAATATATTAAAGTATTCTTCTATCGATATTTTCTTTATGTTAATCCACTCTTTAATTCTATATTCAGTTGGTAAAAATATTAAAGCTATTAATAGTAAAGTAATGATATCACCTATTAATACTATAGGATATATATTGCTTTTTATAAATTCAGTATTTTTAGTAAACACTAAAAACATTGATTGAATAATACTTACTACCAAAAAATTCAAAAGAGGTAATCCTATGCACATTCCTATTGTTTTTAAAATTTTTTTCATATGTAATCCTCTCTAAACTGCTAGTTGATTATATATTATAATAAATCCAGCTACAAAATTTATAATAGTTAATACTAATCCTATTATATTTAATGCTAGTGCAATTTTATATGCCTTACACTTAAATTCTTTTATTTTTTTAGATGACATAACTATTCCTACTATACTTATAATAGCTCCTATTAATGGTATAAGCCAAGCTATACAACTCACTATTCCTAATATCATTGGTGCTTTTGAATTTTTAATTTGATTTTCCATATTGTTCTCTCCTTTTTGATATGTTTATATTGTTTAGTTAATAATAACTAACTTTTAACATTAATTTACAAATCCTTTAAACCTACTTTTTCTAATAGATAATATAACATTTTCTCTTTTCTTGTTATTATCCTCGCCTCACACATCATTCCTGATTTTATAAAACTTTCTTCCCCTTTATTACTATATAGACTATTAGAATTTAAGCTTCCTTCACCTACAAAAAATGCTATTCCTTTTTCATTGTCAATTTTAGAATCTGGACTTATACTTTCTACTTTACCATCTAAAAATCCATACTCTCTATATGGTAACGCTTCAAAACTATACTTTATCTCTTCACCATCTTTTATATTTGCTATATCCTTTGTTGGTATCATTAAATCAACCTTATATGTATCGGAATCAGGAATTATATTAGCTACCATTGCACCAGTTTGTAAAATAACTCCTTGCTCTAGGTTAATATTAACATTTAGTTTTCCATCTACAGGAGCTTTAACAATACATTTTTCTATGCTCTGTTCTATTTGTTTTTTATTTTCTTCTAGTTCTTTTTTCTTCTGAATATTTAAATTCATTTTTTCCTCAATTTGTGCCAATACTGTTGTTTTATTCTTATCCTTAGAAATATTTACTGATTCTTCTAAACTACTAATATTACTATCTAGCTTGTTTATACTTTGATTTATTTTGTCTATATTTCCTTTAATTTGAGCTATAGTATCACTTTTTAATTTTTCTAATTGCTCATTATTATTTTTAATTTCTAAAGCTATTTGCTCTACTTGATTATTTAACTGTTTATTTTTTTCATCGAAAACTAATTTTTTTTCTTCTAAATTCTCGATAGTGTTATTTTCAGAGTTTAAACCTTCTATTTCTTTGTTATTTGATTCAATTTCATTATTTAAACTATCTTTGCTATTTTTAAGTTGTTCTGTTTTGTTTAAAATCATTTCTCTTGAACTAATATAGCTATCATATTGTGCACTATATACTGACCCCTGCTCCATATAGTTTTTATTTTCATTAATTGATTTATTAAGAGTTTCTAAATTAACTTTTTCATTAAGAAGTTCCTTTTTAGAATTAGAAATATTATTTTTTTCTTCAAGAGAAACCTTATTTCCAGCTTCATAACTTTTAAATTTATAATAATATTCTTTTTCTTCATCATTGTTTTCAAAGTAATTTATATTTTCATTAATAGATTTATTTAACTTTTCAAGTTTTTTGTTATCCTTGTCTAAATAATCTATTTGATCATTTATTTGATTTTTCTTATCTTGTAACTCTGAAGAATCTATTTCAAATAAAATATCCCCTTTTTTTATCTCTTCACCATTCTTCATTTTTACAGATTTTACTTCACCTTGTACTATATTGGATATACTCTGAATCTCATTATCTGGTCTAACTACCCCTTGAACTTTAACTATTATTTCTTTTTCACTAAACCATGCCCAAGTAAGAAATGTTGCTATAATTGCTATTAAGATATAAATAAATATCATTATAAACTTGTTAGGTTTAGATTCCATAACCTGTCTACTATCACTTAGATTTTCAATATTGTCTATCTTAAACTTCATATTCAACAACCTCCTTAATCTCAACTTTTTCTATATCAGGAAGTTGCTCTTTCCAAAGTTCATAATATCGACCTTGTTTTTCTAATAATTCCTTATGACTACCTTGTTCCTTTATTTCACCTTTTTCTAAAATATAAATATTATCACATCGCATAATTGTACTTAGCCTATGAGCTATTATTATAGTTATCATTCCTTCACTAAATTCGTGTATAGTCTTTTCTATAGCCTTTTCGGTTATAGAATCAAGATTGCTTGTAGCTTCGTCCATTATAAGTATTTCAGGCTTTCTAAGTATTGCTCTTGCAATAGATAATCTTTGTTTTTGCCCGCCTGAAAAATTCGAACCATTCTCTTCAACCAAAGTATTATATCTTAATGGTAATGAGTTTATAAAATCATGTATCTGAGCCTTTTTACAAGCTTCTATAATCTCCTCATAGGTTAAATAAGGATTTCCAAGCATTAAGTTTTCTAATATCGTTCCATTAAATAAAAATGTTTCTTGTGATATATACGCAATTTTATCTCTAAGAGCTTCAACATTAATATCTAATAAATTATAATCATTTACTATAATTTCTCCTTTTTCACATTGATAAAAGTTAAGTAAAAGCTTTGCTATAGTAGTCTTACCCGAACCACTTTCACCAACTAATGCAACTCTCTCACCTTTATTTATAGTCATATTTATATTTTTTAAAATAAGTTGCCTTGTTCCATATCTAAAGTCAACATTTTTAAATTCTATTTTTCCATTTAATGAATTGGGATTAATTTTTTTATGTTCATCTCCAGCTTTTTCTAAAGATAAATCTAATATTTCACTTAATCTTTCTGCTGCTACAACTGCTGTTTGTAATGTTGGCTGCAAATTTATTATGTTTTCTATTGGATTTAAAAAATAAACTAATAAAGCATTAAAAGTTAACAACTCACCGAAAGATATTTTCCCATTTAAAACTTGAATAGTTCCAATCCATAAAATAGCTATAGCAAAAACACCTTTTACTAGACTTTTTAAAGACATCTGAATATTATTTATGTACTCATTTTTGAATATTGCTTTTATAAATTTTATAAATCTTTTTTCAGTTTCTAAATTAACTTCTCTTTCTGCATTAAATGCCTTTATAGTTTCTATTCCATTTAAAGATTCAACTAAATATGATGTCAATTTAGCATTGCCTTCCATAGTTTCTCTATTAACTTTTTCTATATTGCTTTTAAAGATAAAAACAATAATTCCATATAAAACTAATGGAACTATAGTTATTCCAAATAATAAAGGACTTTGATAATAAAGTATAAAGCCTCCAATTAAGACCATAAATACATCAATCATCATAGTAAGAGCAACACCTGAAATAGCTTGTCTTATTTTTGAAGCATCATTAAACCTAGATATAATTTCTCCAACTTCTCTAGTTCCAAAAAAGTTCATAGGAAGATTAACGACATGGTCGTAGTATCCTAG
>ERZ1673737.3190-NODE-3190-length-12788-cov-4.276604_pt1 | contig 12788 bp, 6 predicted proteins | sample MGYA00580211_ERZ1673737 | MGnify/ENA primary metagenome ERZ1673737 (study PRJEB41218, sample SAMN15661789) | gut metagenome | host: Homo sapiens | place: Canada: London | collected 2015-08-20/2019-03-30 | study: EMG produced TPA metagenomics assembly of... | reverse complement strand
GTTTATAACACACTTTCCCTCAAGATTTATCTTAGATAATTAGACATCTTCAATATTACTCCATTGCTGGCCGGCGTCATTCCCTTTAGATCCTATCCCTCACCTCAACATATTCTAGCTGGTGGTTAAAGAAATATACATTTACTACGTGCAGCACTTACCACATCTTCCTGGACTAAATGAGATTGCTATAAAAATTCATTATGTTTTGCTGAAAGCGTTACAAGATAATTCAATCTAAAGGAAGAGAGTCTATTTAACAAAGAAAACCCGGCTAGGGAAAAGAAGAATAGAGCATGAGAAGAAACAATCTATTCTCAACTGATGTTTTCATCGGGGGCCGGCACCCCCCATGCACGGTCACGATGAAATGTTTTGAGGATCTTAAAGGGAAGTTGGGGTTGGAATTGGGGCTTTTCTGGGTTTCTTGGGTTGTTAGCGGGTTACTTGGGTTAGACCCATATACAGGTGGATCTATAAACCAATCCTATCATGCTTATATGTTGCTACATGGCTTCCTTAGTGGCCCCTCAGGTAGACGGTGCAACGACCGTAGTAAAGCTGAATTCTCTTCGACACCAGGTTAATCGAGTCAAAATCATAGTTCCCGGAGGATTTACAGCTCCTGAGAGTGAACTGTATAGCTCCAGGGAACGACGAGTTGGTTCCTCGAAAGATCGTTGCTGGTGGGCGATCAGTGGGGCCACCCGCCGGAAAGTATTTCAGCCGAAAAAAAAACATACGCTTTGCATCTGTTCCTGGCCTTCTGAGCTCGAATACTGGGAACATGGGGGGATCTCTGGGACTAACCAATGACTCACTCCCAGGGGTTGGGCACGAGGGATCCAGAAACGTCCAGTCGAGATCCTAGGAATATACAGGGATACGGAAGTCTGCGTTCAGTACCTGCGCACCCTGAGTTCGGGATGAATGTCTTCTCAGCCCTAATCACATAGCCAAGGGAAAATTTAGATCTCGCCATAAATTACCCTTAGCAAGTAGTTAGCCTGGCATATCCCAAGTATTAAACCCAAGTAGGTTGATTTCTCTGGTCTATATTGAAAGTTTTATTCAATTGCACGTGATAAGTTGCGAATAACCAATAACCATTCGGTCGCAGATCTCCACCGATGACTATAACCGCCTGCCCGATACGCTGTTAGGATTTAAAAGGGCCTGGACGTCTGGGGCCATGACGTACTAGATTGTAATTACTCACTATCGAATGCGACAGAGCAGATTAGCGGGGGAAAATCCTTTGAGCCATGGATTTACGAACCTGAGCGAACAGGATGGCTCAAAGATAATTGGACAAATGGAAGTGATCCTTGGTGCCACTTCGCCCAACAGCAATCGTGTCGATGGCTGTTGGTTCCAGTTTCCAGTCTTTGAGAAGAGGTCAGTTAAGTCAGGCGATGGGTTACTATGGTGTAATACTCTAGCTTAGTTCTATAAAGTAGTTTTAACTGTCGCTTCACGTATAGATAGATCTATCCCCATATGTTCAACTGCCACTCGACGGTCCTTCATATATTGGGTCAAGACAAGTGTATCATGACAATATGCACATCCGGCTAATTGAAACTTGGATATGGCTGTCGCTTGTTACAGTTGTCGTGGTATGGCGGTTGTAAGTATTGGCAGCATTTGTAACATGGTATTCTATCTGCGCCTAACACGGATGTCTAGTATATCCCGCTCGATTCTCTTGAAAGGGCCAAAACACTTCTTACTCGAGGATTATCTGATGCTTCTTGTATATGTGAGCTGCTCTTCTTTCCTTAATATAGTTAGTTGCGCGGTATTGACCTTGAAAGGGGTTGTATATCAATCTCATCATATGGGTGAATATACAATCAAGGCACCAGGAAACCAATATACTCCCGCCGACAGGGTTGGAGGGCTTTACAGCTGAAGACATCGAAGATCGCATCTACGCCAGCAAGGTTGCCATGATTGTTGAGCAAAACATGATACTGGTGCAATGGGGCTGCAAATCCTGCCTGATTCTTATCTATTACCGACTGACGTGAGTAACTAATTCCCGAGCTCACCTACGTAATCCTCTGACTAATACCTGTTTCCGCATGAAGCAAAGGACTCAAAGAAGCGGTTTTTGTGAAAATAATGATGGTCTATATTGCACTCAGCTGGATTGTCATAGAAATTTTCATGTATGCAGTCTGGTGCCGTCCAGTGTCCGATTACTGGGCCGTGAAGGTGGGAAATTCAGGTATTCACCTTTTTTTCAAGCCTCTTGCTTCTTAATACTGACATCGGAAAGCTCAATGCACTACTGCAAAGCACCATTTAATCATGTCGTTCGTATTTAATGTATCATCGGATATTGCCATGCTCTTCATCCCAATACCTTTGATCATTAAGTCGAAGATGTCGACTTTGAAGTGCGCACATTCTTTCCCAATATACGGACCATGCTGATAATGACTAGAAAGATTCTGTTAAGCTGTGCTTTTGGCCTTGGAATTTTCGTAGTGAGGCATTCCATACCCGCATGGTTGTTGTATCATCGCTCACAGTAAGCAGATCGCATGCGCGATAGCAAATCGTGTATACTCCTTTGCCAATATCGCCAGCATTCAATGGATTTACTGGTACGTAAGGGAGGCATCAACAGCTGTGATCGTGTCGAATATTCCTAACTGCTACACACTCTTACGCCGGATTCTTGATGTTCTTCGGCGCAAGCGCACCGAAATTGTGAACAGAGCCCGCCAACCCTTGCCCCGCTCTAATGAGGATGACGCTTCCCATCGTACGGGAAAGGTAAGGCCACACATGACCAATACATTTGGGAGCATAAGGAGCAGTATGGGTGGCAATGAAGGTGCATTTTAACAGATAGCTAGTAATCATTTCCTCAGGAGGATGTTTATAAATTTGATAATATCATTCTATCATAATTAATACATCGACCGTGCAGAGAGATTGGAAAGAGATTAAACAGGATCCTAAGCGTTCGCGTTAGATTGGCGACGCCGCCATACGGAAGCCATTATTGCGAGCTAATAGGAACATCTCAACAACGGGTCTACCTCTCTCAAGTCCTGTATGTAGGTTCACACTCCTGTAGACCCTAACAGTCCCTGCTAGCTCAAAAGCTTTTCATACACATGGTCAAACCGTTAAAAAGAAATCAAAATTGCAACAGTTCTTCCATACAAAGTCAGCCCGAGCGACAACTGTAGTTGGCTCAGAATAGCATGGGGTAGAAAACACGTCCCGGAGGGTAATAGGAGTGAGGGGTCAATCAATATCCATCCAGATTCGATGTTATTGTCCACAGTCTAGTCGACGTTAGCATTGGTTCATTAGGTGCACACGAGTGCAATAAGAGGAAGAGGAAAGAAATCATTCAAATATCCCCACGATGCTTACACCTTTGGATCGCTTGGTAACGATCCTCTTGCTAGACTGTAGGGAGAGACCACCAGCGAGAACCTCCTCTGTCCTGGCTCTTGTAGTTCTTAGCGTGTTGCTCCAACCGTGTAGTTTCTTTTTCCACAATTTGCATTGTTTCCAAATTGAGGACTTGTGTCTTTTGAAACGCCGTTGCTTAACAATGCCCTACGCCGTCCACCGTTTGGAGAGTAGCGTGAACTGAGTAACCACCGTTCTTTGCTGCTGATTCAAGACCTTAAAACGCCTTTTGCAGGAGCTGGTAGTTCGAACGTCGCGTTCGGACATTCACTGGACAGATCAAATCCTTCATTTATGATAAACCATCCAACAAGTGCAGTTACCTTACTTCCGTTTGTACGTATCCTTATGGACAGTCACGGTAGGGGTTGTAGAACTGGGTAGGCGGATGTTAATTGGCAAAACCACAATATCACCCAAATCACCACCCTGAGAGATAATTCTGGGGGCTGGTAATTAATAGTTTATTCATAAGAATTGCATGGGGAGAGGGAACTGATGGTACGACGAAGTCAATTAACTTTCAAGGTCTGGCCTGAGAGTTTGATTTATTCAGTTATATTTGAGATTTAAAGCCACTACTGTAAACAAGTAGATAAACTCGACCGTTACTTCAAATCGTAATTGAGCAGATTGTTCATTGCGACCAATCTACAACTCCACTTTCTCCACCACTTATCTGCCCGTTTTTTCTTTATTTAATCGTCGAAGCCAGTGCATCCAATCCTCTAGGGTGATACGTTCAAGTTGCCATCAAAACTTGCACTGCAACATTTTCATTTTAAAAAGAATTTGACGCATAATAGCTGGTTTCCTATTTGGGACTAATGCCTTGCTTGGAATTGGTCTCTGGTAGTTACTTAATTTTATTAAAGGGATGCATAGTAAATAGAAGTACCACGGATCCATGACCGCCGATCCTCAAGGCATTAGCATTGCCAAGAATTGATGATTTTTTTTACCGATCAATGCATTAGAAATACGATTACTGCATAAGACCTAATCGGGCTTAGTGAGCGTAGGTAGGGTCCACGCGACTAGAATGGGGTTCCTTTTAGCATTGCCCCTAAATTATCCGGGCCTATCAAATACTGGCAAGACGGATATTACGCAGGAATTAACAATCCCCAACGGCACATTTATAGGTCCCTAACAATATATTCCTAGAACTTCACGCTAAGCTTCAAATCCAAAGATATCGACAAATTTCCAGCAACCAAGCAAGCCATATCAGACTTTCTCCCTAGATACTGAAGCGCAGCGATACATGCTTCACAATTATCCCGGAAGCACTCAGCTAACACATCATTAGACATATCCAAACATTCTATAGAGATGTACCCCGCCTTGGCAAAGGAATGAACTAGAACGACAGTCCATGGCTCAACTAAGAAAGCCACTTCGTTCACAGAATCATGGAAATGGCGGTTCATGGTGGATTCTTGTCCTTTAAGTGAGGAGCGAGCCAGTCCACCAACTGCAAGAGCATTATCTGTCCTGAGTTTGGACACGATATCTGTAGCTTCGCGACCCCGGCGCTCAGTATCAGAGCCGAGTCTTCCGTTGTCAATGCTTTCTATCACATCTGCCAAAAGCATTGTAGCAAGATGCCAATGGCCATCAAGTATGATGTACCACGATTGAATGCGAGGAGGAAGTAGTTGGTGGTTAGCGACGCAATCTAGCATGAATGTCCGATATGTATGATTCCAGTGCTGGTAGACCAGCATGGTCTTTTTGATCACGTCTTCTAGGCAATCGCTACTTGCCCCTCTATAGACCAGGGTTTGGAGTTGCGTGACTCGACGGTATAGCAAGACTTTGACCGGGGTTGCCTCTGAAAGTACAGAGGCCGCTTCTTCGTAGGAGCATGGCCATCTTGGCTGGGATTGGCTATACTCTCGACCCTGCACGGGATGACGGAGAAAGAAATCACCCCATACATCATGCTTGTGGCGAGCCTTACTTCCTAGAATACTCCAGCCGTCGAGATCGACCTGGTATTCGGTTTCAAGCGTGGTTGGCGATGCCGATGGAATTTGACTGTCCTCATCCGACACCACGAGGGGACGTTGATACATCGCTGCACTCAAGGTATCAAACATGACTCCTAGCCAGAACATAAGGCCAAGTGTACTGCGGTGCTCATGACTCGTGAGAATCGGGTCGACCCGGGGAGATTGAGAAGGAGTAGTCATTTCAAACATGTCGGTCATTGTTGATCCTATCGACCCTCTTCGAGTCTCTCTCAAACATTGAGGGGCCTCTCGTTGAAGCCTTGTAAATTTATGGCGAAGAGTGAAAAGCTGGCGGTTCGCGATTTCCAGGAATATCGGTGCAGGGTCATTCTCTAACAGCTGACCGAGTCGTGAGTCCTGCCTCTTGTCCAACGGGCTCTGGGTCAAGGAGAAGATGATATTCGCGAAAATAATACGGAAAGAAGGTATTCCGGTTGATTGCTCCAAGGCCTGCCTTGCCTTATTCCAAGCGTTCTCTCGAATGGCTCTTTCATCGTACTCGATTTGCGCTGGGACAGAAAGACCTGTACCCTTCTGGGCATGTTGAGTCCACTGCGAGGCAAATGCCATGATTGCCAGATGCAGTGTTTTGAATGCAGTCTTATCCTCTTCCGCGCTTAGAGCCCGACCGCGTATTGAGGACGAAGCACGATCCAAACGACAAACCCGAATACACATTCTGTTCGACCAACTCGGTCCCCACTCCTTCATCTCTCTGTAAGGCAGCATGACACCGACCGAGTCACTGTAAGGGCAATTGTGCTCCGTCAACCAGCATGATAATGCGTTTTCCATACTATCGTGATATATGCGGATCAGGTTGCGTGTCATCGTGGCACGAGCGTATTCCCTAGCTGTATTGTCGGAAGCGGTACAAAAGCCAGGTTGGAAACTTGGCTTCAATATTCCATTGGAAGAAGATGTTGAGGAATATATGTTGTCACTAGGCTTGAAACTTGAGTTCGTGATTCCGGAAGAAGAGGAATTGGACCCATCTTCAACCTCCTGGGCCAGGTCAAGGGTGCTACCAAAAGATATAGGTAAAGAGGCATTCCATGTTGTCTGGTGTCCAATTCCTCCCAAGGCCTGTTCTGACCATTCACTCGCCGCACTGGTATTCCAATCACTAGGACTTTCCATTATCCAAGGAAACGTTCCCGAGTGGCCATCAACTGGCCCGATAGGTTCCAACCCTTCGGGAATAGCTTCTTCCGGGAAAGTCGAGGACGGTGAGGTGGAAGCAAAACTAGAGGCCTCGGCCATATTCGCAGGGTTGACAGTATACCACTGCGAAGATCGCAGTGTCTCGTCTAGGATGGCACTGCATGAACTCGTAATGGAAGAAACATCAGGACTCCGATATGGACCCCCAGCGCTTGACTGTTTTCTTTTCCTGCTTCCGGTGTAGTCTGTATGCTTCAAGGCAAGCCATTTGAACGTGCACTCTTTCTTCCATCGTTTGCAGTTCGAACAAGAGAAGCCATTTTCCTTTCGCTTCTTCTAGAATCTTAGAAGTCAACATCTTCCGATGCTAAGGTAGGGCAATCTTCACAAACCGGTGCATCGCAGCCCCTTTTTCCCTTGCGGCATTGGTCGCAACTATGAAGCTGACGTCGACGGGAGTCCTCCATGGTGAGAAATGGAAGCCAACAACCGTGGTCAGTACCAGAGAGGGAACGATTGTTTTGGCTCTGGCTTTCTCTCAAGATGCATTATTCTAAGGAGTAAGGCAGACATATTTAAGTTAACAAATTTACCAATTTCCGGGGTACGCGAGCTTCGCGAATTTTTGCGGGGTTTGTGGGGGCTGAAAGCGCGTGGCGCCGCTGATAAGATTTCGGGTCAAAGGAACTAGAAGGGCATGCGCCTTCTACCTGACCGGGGTCTATGCCGGTTCGACAAGGCTGTAAGCTGCGATCATCAGAGCTCAGTTACTTAGTCCGTGGGCCGCCCATTTCCGTCCGTGAGGCCGCGAATGTAGAGAATACTGGAATTCCTGGGATCTGGGGGAAACCGGGGAGATCTGGGGAAGGACTGGAAGATGGTGGAGTCAATAAACCAATAATGACCCATCTTACGGCGAAATATCGGAGTGGATGTTTCAATGCATGTCCATCATTGCTGATCCATTGACAGTGATTGGCAGATCACAAGATGCAGACATGTAGACAGGAGAATGTCTGTCGGGTGTCGCCTTCCCTATCTGGGCGGCCGCTTTATGTGGCTCAGATCCAGTGACCACCTCAATTGTGTCTATCATGACTAATCCACGGCGTGCTTAGTGCGTGCTGATGGCCTTCTCCCCGGGATGCCGGGGTCCGTCTGAACCCAACCGGTCTATCACGCCCAGATTCATCAACGTACACGGCGTAGCCGGAGGCTCAAATTGGTGCATGGTTTCTGAATATCTGCCGTCGTCAGCTTTTCATTGACAATCAGGATTCGCATCCCTCATGCTCAGCTGGAGGATAGAGAGCCCACTGCGAGCTCTTCCTCTTTAAGCTTCCAATGGTTGATGTAGTTAGTGTTCATTGAGGTATAGCACAGTATTATCCAGGATAAAGGCCCCTCTTCAACATAAGGCGACTCGATAAATGCCACTGTATTCAGACCAATGCCTAATAGGGGGATGGGTCAGAAACAAAATCCCTCTGAATTGCTGAGAACACGCGCGTTTTTCCATTCGCCAGCCCTTACAATATTCTCCTTTCCATTTTGTTGTACAATTTTTAAATACGCAAGTCTGAGCCCTAACTCCTGGTGCTAGTAGGTAAAGTAAGTGAAACCCAAAGCAACCCACTAGTGATAACAGATTAATGTGCCATCTGTGAGCATATCGAAGCTTTGTTCTCGAAAATAAAATGAAGAAAACAATGTCAATGTCCTTCCTGCGTTAGACCGTCCTGCTGCAGTTCATGCCACTTCCGAATCACCATATTTTGTTCTTCGTTCGACGCTGCACACATCTCTTCAATGCCCTGTGTGATACGTAGTCGAATGATTTCTTTGGATTTGATTTTAGAGAGAGACCCGCGAACGCATTTATACAAGCTATCTAGCATCTGCTCGAGCCACAATGGAACCCCAAAACGGTCGGTCGCCAAAAAAGGGAACAATGACCGTTGGGCGGCCCAGAAGGAGACCAGCAGCAGTAGTTCCAGCACCACCATGGTGTACAACGCACGAGACTTGTCGGAAGAGCCAATCATGGGGACATGGTCCCAACAGAAATATACTGTCGGGAATGTCAGTCTCTCCAGAGCCGATATTACCCCATCCTTTTGCATGGAATTCCAGAAAGTTCAGCACCTGCCGAGTGTTGAGCAGTGGTGGTTGCTGATACATTTCGGCCCAGTTGAAGAGAACGCAATATGGAATAACATACTTAATCATCAATAGCACAAGCGGAGCGTCAATTCCATATTTAGCTGCTATCTTCTTCCATCTTGAGGACCCCTCTTGATGAGCAGTCGCGTGATTTTCAATCGACTCCTGGGGCATCTTTCAAAGTCGGAGTAAATAATTGGGAGCACTAGGACCTGATACTGTATTTAGTCAGCTTACAGGCAGCTAATCTCCCCGAAGAATGCACCGAAATCCCTCCTTCCATGATACTCTCTCTGTGTTAACCCAGCACTCGGGAAGGGGCATACATGGATTTGATCCACCCGACAATGTTGGGAATTTACCCCAGTAATCGCTGTATGTCCACTAAAGGTTGAACCGGTCACCTAAGACACCTGCAAATAGAGATGCAAGTTGAAGCAACCTCGAACATGTAAGTGTCAAGTATGTCGAAAGAGCTCCAATGAATACGGAAGGCAAGAATGGGTTAAACAGCAGCCGGATAGGCAGGATAGTTAAAAGTCAAAATGTGAAAATATGACCTCACCAGGAATCTCATTATCTGAGGTTTATAAAATCTTATCGACCAAATTGTTCGCTGAGAGGAAAGCCAAGGGCTGAGCGGCGGAAATCCATGGTTGACTGGCCATCCGCTCTATATACTGAAACTGACATACGACGCGTTACATCCCAAATAAAATGCCACGGAATCCTCGCTATCATGATTGAACGCCCTTATTACGTTGGCCACGGTAAAGGCTCTATAAATCAGAGACCTAGTGGAGAACAAGGTTAAACTGCTGGAAACCCGAGGCTAAGATTAGATGCCTTTCTTTTCTATTTTTTGACGCTTTTTCCTTAGCTATGCATCTAATTAGTGGGACCGCAATAGTGGAGCCTATCATAATTGCGACGTGGATGGTAAGCCCCAAAAAGAAGACCTAAAAAGTGCATCTGTAGAGCAAATTTGTTCTGCTAAGCGTGTAGATGTTCCGGGTGCATCTAGAATGCGAGATATTACATTCGTACGCAGCGTAGGGTAAAATTCCCTTAGTGCTAGATGGCCAGGTATACAGCCAGATGTAAACAGAGGCTATCCATAGGAGACTTGCTAACTTAAGAAGTGTCTAGCGTGCGATGCGTGCCGTTTTAGGACTGCTGCGAAAGACACAATCATAAGGACGATAACGCATCACATAGCAATATTTCCATGGTGTCAAGCAGCCAAATATGTAGGGCGAGTTCTGCTAGCCTAGGGTGGTTTACCTCATTCCTAATATCTGAGATATACGCGGTGGTAGTAAGGGCAGCGGGCCCCTCAACCTAGATCCCCCACGATCGCCTTATTGCGAACACATAGATGGGGCAACTCAAATTTTGAAGTTTCATGCTGTTTGTTCTTCACTGATACTCTCTGTATTGTTATTGTAACAATTACAATATTCATGCTTAACAATCGAGTGCTATATCACAGTCCAAAAACACAAGGCATCTATTAAGACAGCAACGGGGAGCTGCTTCGTGAGGCTGTGCGATCTGTTTGTAGTTCAGAGGAATGATCCTGATGAACAGTAGGCTATATTTATATGTGAAGTCTAAGTTGATTGGAAATCAACCGTCCTTTTCATATAGACAAGGCAGGAATCATTTCCAATGTTGCGGCTTTTTTCCTGATCCACATCATACGCATATCGTTATTTCCATTATTATTATCAAATCCTTCCGGCCTTTCACGATCTCGGGTCGTATGCAGCCCCCTAGCTAGTGTGCGCTATGCCGTTGAATAGGTATCCAGGATATGTTCACCGTGACTTTGCCCATTGAATAGTACAATTTCAGCACGCTTCATATTTTCTACTGGGAAATATGGAAACGAGGGGCCATCGTACCGAGATACGAGACAGCCTCCAAAAAATTAAAATCCTTGACGGCGTTCAATTTATAACACAAAACGAGTGGAACTAATTCACTACTTGGAGCAAAATATAGACTGAGGGGATACCCGAAAGCAAAGGCCCGACCTGCAGCAGTGACACGTCTGCCTAATCGCCTCCACGATCTGACATGTCAAGATATGTAGAAGTAGGAAACACAAGAGACAAACGGCGAACCCCAAATCAGGAGGCTTAGGATTGAGATAAGTGCACGCGGACTGTTTTCACCTCTGTGTAGTTCTCAAGAGCATATGAACCCAGCTCCCGACCTATTCCTGATTCTTTGAAGCCACCAAAGGGCATTTGGTAGTGGAGAGTGTTGTAGTTGTTAACCCACACGGTTCTGTTGCGAGCGGGTTATCAACAAAATCCGAGAGCTACTGATATATGAGGAAAACTCACCCTGCTTTGATAGCATTTGACACTCTGATGGCAGTATTGATGTTCGTGGTATGAACAGCCGCAGCTAGGCCTGCGATCAGCCGACATAGTCAGCTCAAGCTCCGATACAGTGGAAGGTCCTATAGTTTGGGGTCATTACCGTAGTTTGTGTCATTGGCCACGCGGATCGCTTCATCTTCATCACGAACTTTTTGCACTGTGCAGACAGGCCCAAAGATCTCTTCTTTCACAATCGTCATGTTCTCTTCAACATCGGCAAAAATCGTGGGTTGAATGTAGTATCCTTCCGCTCCATGCCGACCACCACCTGTGATGATATTGGCCCCTGCGCTTTTCCCATCGGCAATATAACTCATGATTCTATCATATTGCACTTGAGACACCTGAGGACCTTGGAAAGTGTCAGAATTGAACGGATCGCCGACTTTGTTCTGCTCGGCTCGCTTCTTGAAAAGCTCCAAAAATCGGTCATAAATAGACTCGTGGACAAGAATTCGAGAGCCCGCACAGCAGCATTGCCCATGGTTGAAGAAGATCCCCATATTCACCCATCCAATTGCCTCCTCCAGATTTGCATCGGGAAGAATTATATTCGGCGACTTCCCTCCAAGTTCAAGAGTCACCTTCTTCAAATTGCTATTAGCAGCCTGTCGCATGATTTGGCGGCCGACTAAAGTTGACCCGGTGAATGCGACTTTGTCGATATCCATATGGGCCGCAATTGCCGCGCCTGCATCTTTTCCAAATCCTGAAATGACGTTGACGACTCCAGGAGGGAAGCCGGCTTCTTTAATGAGGGTAGCAACATAGAGCGCTGAAAGTGGTGTTTGCTCCGCAGTTTTCAGGACAATCGTGTTGCCCGTCGCGAGAGCAGGCCCAATCTTCCATGCAAACATGAGAAGGGGAAAGTTCCATGGGATGATTTGGCCGCAGACGCCGACCGGTTCATGGCGGGTATACGTCAGGCTATTGGCGTCGGTATCGATTGTCTGACCATAGATCTTGTCAGCCCAGCCACCGTAGTAGCGTAAGCACCCGGCTGAAGCAGTGACATCGCCTTTAGCCATTGTCAAACCCTTGCCATTATCAAGGGCTTCGATAGCAGCGACTATATCGATATCCCGTTCTAGAAAGTCCGCGAGACGAGTGAGGAGGCGGCCACGCTCAGAGGGAGTGATCCGTTTCCACTCGCCCTCCAGCGCTTTACGGGCGGTTTTCACGGCAATATCCACGTCTTTTGCTGTGCCTTCGTGCACAGCTACAATCGGCTTCTCGTTATGAGGGTTGATTGTTTCAAAAGTTCTGCCTTCCACACCCTTGACAAATTCATTGTTGATGAACCTAATGTGGACTTGTGAGAAACGGTAACACTTCAAGTTGGGTTTGCCTGACGGGAGCTTACAGTCCCAAGGGTTGTTCATATGTTACCACGGGGGTCTTGATTGTTTGAAACAGAGACATGATTGAGGAAGAGAAAACTGGACGGTAAATGTTCACCTCAGGTATGAATGAAGAATGTGGTACTGAAACATAAAGTGTCTCAGCTGGGGTTGGAACTGCTTTAAATATCAACGCTGAGATAGAATGTTGGAGCCAAGGTGACAGGAATCACCGGCAACCTCGAGCGGGGGAAGATGAGTGATGGCCG
>ERZ1673737.3188-NODE-3188-length-12800-cov-4.658062_pt1 | contig 12800 bp, 15 predicted proteins | sample MGYA00580211_ERZ1673737 | MGnify/ENA primary metagenome ERZ1673737 (study PRJEB41218, sample SAMN15661789) | gut metagenome | host: Homo sapiens | place: Canada: London | collected 2015-08-20/2019-03-30 | study: EMG produced TPA metagenomics assembly of... | reverse complement strand
TGTGATTGGTCGTTGTAATAGTCTGTCGATGCACCGGGGGCCCTAGCGCCTCGTGTGCCACCCCGGGCATCTTCCTCGGCCTGTAGCTTGGCGGCAAGTCGGGCGTCTTCGTCTATGCTGGGGCTGTTGCTGCTCGGTCCGGTATTCACAGGGTTGTAGGGGTTGTTTGAGCCCATATTCTGCTTCTTGTCTCCGGCGCTGGCGATTGCAGCTGGGTCACCGGGTCCGTCATTGTTGTATGATGGTGGGGGGGAATTAGGTGGGAGGTTCTCATCATCGCGCTGGGCGGCAGTCTCGGGTTTCTCCCATTGCGATTTGCCGGTGGCGAGGTTCACATAGAACCTAGCCAATTGTCAGTATTAGTATTTTCTATGTAGTGGGAAACAGATACATACCATGCGTGATATCTCTCATCGTACTGCGGTTTCCATCCCTCGGGTACTGAGGGCGGGGGAGGCCCGGAAGGCGGGGCGAACGACATGGGAGTATCTGCAACAAAGATAATGTAGCGAGATAGGGATCAAAGATACAGGAAGACAGGTTGAAGCTGAGATCAGAGATGGAAAGATGAATGTGAATGGAAAGGAAAAGAGGGTCCTGTTTGTCCATCGATATATACTTGGGGATAAGCGGCGAGTGGCAACCTCAGGCACCAAAGCAACGCAACCGGGCTGCGCCTCTGTGGCTGTGCGATGATGTCATGTGAGAGTATGCAAGTTACTCTTGGCATCACTTACTACCTACGTATCTCCGCTCCGCTCCGCTCCGAAGATGACCTTGCATGCAGACTTGCCATTCAGCAGCGGAAAATCTCACATACCTTCGAAATCATCTCTAAGGCCAATATGCATCTTAGGGGTATCCCCGAGAACGAGATCTATCCGAGAAGGATTCCGGATTTGTCTTTAATATCTCGTCTATGACGAATCACGACGAAACCCCTTGCTCCGAGAGAGTACCTGGGATTTCGTGAATGCCGTGCCCATGCACTGACTGCTCCATGAACCAAGTATGCCGTGAAAGACACTGGATATCCTGCCACCGGAGCTTGTGTTCCTGATATCCAGCTATCTATCGCCCGTTGATGCTTCTTGCCTGGCTTCGTGTAGCCACCATTTAATGGCTTTCTGTTCCGGCTTCTATGACCTCTTAGGTGAACCATTACCTGGCGTCCGTAAAGGAGGGACGGGCGAAAATCTGCGGGTCGACCTTTTAACCAGGCTTGCTCGCCCTTTGCCATAGTATTACCTCTGCTACGCCTGCTCGGGGCCGGGTTTGGACCCAGAGGATGACCGGTGGACAAACCAGCAGGACTGGGCATATCAGAGCACATTGAAAACCAGTGAGATGGTGGATGATCCGCGCATGCGATTCGAGATGCAATTGAATGAGCCAGGCTCTGGTTCTTCCCAAGCTTTATCAGAGGAGAACATGTTTCTTCGGGTGTCTCTTTTGCGAGCACCGCATTTTCGAACTGTCATGAGACGACGGGGTTCGGGGTGGTGGTATCTTCAAGGGAAAGAAGACGAGGTCAAGCATTCCCAATGTATTGTCATTGAAAGGGAATTCACCTCTCGGCCAGAACTAGACACGATTTTAGTGCGAAACGGCGATGGTCTTACCTTATTGACTTGCCTATGTGAGGTAAGGCAGGGGCGCCTCATATTCTCCTGGTGTGCATAGAGGGCCGTTTCGGGACTCCAGTACGGCCTCAAGCGCATTCTGCTCACTGGTAGGGCTAGACATCATTGCTAACAAGTCCCAGCTTACCACACTTACGTCCCTTTCTTTCGGGGAAAATGTTCTTTTTGTACTATATTTCCCAGAAGGATAGAACTCCATGGACTTCAGGCATAAGGTCAATGGACAATTTAGCCATCCTTTTCCCACTGGCTTTCTCCGTAAGACTATGAAGAAGTAGTGCACGGAATAAACAGTCTTACAGGGCAAAGCGACTAAGCAGGGGCTGGGTGACCAATAAAAAACCCCCAATAGATCACTGAGTGATCGGTGAGTAGGCTACTGGGCAATTTGTATAAAGTGTTCTGCTACTTATCATTTACTATGATTGGCTTTATATATGATTTTACCTCTGATATGTGAGAATAGTTACGTATGTCTAAATTGATTTGATAAGCGTCAAACAATATGGGAGTCCCCTAAGAGTATAGTATATCCGTTCAAATCAAAGGCGCCTATGTTATATATAAAAGTGCGAAAGAAGTCTGATTAAATCCGGTTAAATTATCGCTCAACACATACATAATTATCATACATAAACACCTAGCAACATAACACGCTGACATGACAAAAATGAGTATTGTACTCCTTGCTAATGCGAGAAACGACACAAATTGAAGCACCTAGATTCTAGACTGTCTCCTGCTGAATATTAGGATCATAAGTCCCACTACCCGGCCACCAATGATCTTCTTCGAGGGCCTCCTCGAGTTCGGCAAGGTTGAATCTAGGCGGTGATATTGAGAGACTCAAATCCGAGCTCTCACTAGCTGTTTCACCATCCGAGTCGAGAGTCAAATCAACGCTTTCGGTATTCGTAATCAATAGCTCTAAAATAGATCTCTTTTTCTTTCTGCGAGGGCCACGATCTTTTTTCTGGCTCCTCTTTCTCTTACTCGACAGAGAAAGATTCGGAGAAGACACAGGCGAGCGGCTTGCCCGATAACGACGATCGGCGGAGCTTTCGGTGCTGACACGGACTGGCAAAGAAGTGCATCTCCCATTTCGAACCTGAGCATTCTTGATTTGATTGAGGATCTCCCGACGTTGATTCGCATCAAGGGTGGGACGGTCTTGAACTGGCGGACCGTCGAGCTGTTGGTCTTGGTACTTTTGAAGTAATGGGACATTCCCGAGCTGGGTATAGGGTGTGTTGTCTTCGAGCTGGCGGGCCCACGAGGCAAAAGGTCCAATGTAGGCGGGACCTTGGCCCACACCAAATAGATCATGTCGCACAAGCTGACCAGACGATATGAGATCGTTGGCAACTTCGGCGCCGTTTATTTGTTCCTCTGGGGGATCTGGGGCAGCCTCGAATTTGAAATCGGTGATTTCAGGGTCTCCGCAAGGTCCTGAGGACAGCACATGAATCCCCGTTCCGGAATCCCCCACGAGAATATGAGATTTGTCATGCGAGAATTCGGCGCACATAATCCCCGTGTCGAAAGAGGCTGTATTTTCAAGAAGAATATCCTCAGGTGAGCGGCGGATATCCCATCGTTTGAGCACGCCATCTGAGGCGCCAGTGTAAAATTGGTCCACCGAGGCACCCCATAAAGCCACCCTCACACCGACGTCCGCTAGATCTCGGCTTCTTTCGTGATCAATTGGGACAACGGGCTCTCCGTGACGGAGCTGATGAAGGATTTGATCCCCCTTGCGACTATCCCACACATATGTCACACCGTCTGTGCAGCTAGCTGTGACGTAAGTGCCAGTCGCATCTGTCGGACAAAAGGTCACCTCGTTAACATCGAGCGCCGGACAGGAAAATTCCATAACAGCTGGCACGCGCTTCGAAAAATCACAATCCAGACTGAATACGCGCACAATGGATTTGATACTGGTTCCAACCCCTTTCATCCGTGCATTGTGTGCACTTAGAGGGCTAGCTGTCGCAAATTGTGGCAATGAAGAATGCCACTTGATATCAAAGACATTTTGTGAATATGACGTTCGGAGGGGCTCGAAACATGATTCACGAGCTTGCCATAAGCCCAAGTGTCCCTTGTAGCTTACTTCCTCACTAAGATCAGCCATACCTCCGGCTAAAAATTGCTTTGTGGAGGGAGTATGTCCCCAAGCTAGGGCAGTTGACGTGAAATCAGCATCTGAATTGTATCGAGAATCCCGATCAAACGGAAGGGCCGTCGATGTGACATTTGTGGGATCTCGGGTATCCCAAAGTAGGATGGATTTTGTTCCAGTTGCTAGGATGCCAGGATCGATTTTTGAGACAGACATAACTTCAACTCGGGAGTCATGTTGTAAAGTCTGGACACAGGGAGTCTTCGGGCGCGAAGTATCCCAGATCTTGACAGTCTTATCCCAGCTGGCGGTGAAGAGCTTGCTTCCCACCCACTGCATAGCAGTGACGCTCATAAACAGATATGGATCATTCACAGGTGAGAATGTTGGGCGGGGGATGCAGTGGTCCGGAAGTTCCTTCAAACGACTGGTTTGAAGATTGCCTAGGACAAGGTTGTTCCTTTTGTTGTACTGCATATTATGTTCGTCCACATCAGCAGCAGATCCTGCCGCAAACTGGGTGCCATCAGGAGACCAGGCCAAGACGAGAAGATCTTTGGAAGCCCCGTTCCACGTCTTCCATGGCCGTAGATCCGAGATCATATCAACATCAATAGGACGTTGTCTACCTAGTTCACGACCAAAGAGAAGCTTTTGGGTATTCGTGCGACGTGGCACAACGCGACTCGGCTGTTGTGGAGGCGGGTTTGAGAGCGTGTCAGTTGGCCTTGGTGTGCCACGATTTGTCCTAGGCGGCTCTTCAGAGCCAATTCGAACGCGCGCGTAGTAATTGGCCGGCTGGGCTCTCGTGCGACCAGAGCGACGAACCGAGAGCTGATCCATTGGAGAAGCTGACCGGGAGAGAGACTGTTCTGAGTCTGGGCACACGATAGGGAAGGGATCAGGGAGAGGCGGGGTTTGAGACGAGGGTATCTCCAACACATTGTTCTTGTTTGCATTTGGGATCGCAACTAGTTCCCTCGGGTTTGAACGCGTCTCGCGACTGTCCCGGTCCTGGGAGATGTCTGAGGAAGGAGCGACCTGCGTATGGGAAGGAGCGATGGGTGTCCCATTTTGGGAAGGAGCGACCCTGGGTCGAGATGCGAATGTGCTTTGTGAGGAGCTACGTGGGGGAAATGGGAGAAGAGTAGTTTCAGAGCTCTGTGGGCCTTCGCTTTGTGAAGCTTCACGCTGCCGTACATCTCTCGCCTTGGTGTTGGAAAGAGGTTTTAGCTCTGAGCTTCTAGATTGCGAAGAGCAAGCTGAAAATTGCAGCAGCAAGCGCAAGGTCTCTCGCTGGACGTCTGGGTTTTCCGGGATGCTTCGGGCTGTGAGGCCACGGAATGTAGGGACCTGGCCATTGATGTTAGAGATGCTTTGAGGCATCATAGGCACTGGGCTCAATCTGAAGAAACCAAATCAGTCATGGCTCGTTTGAGAAGAAGAAGGGTAATGTACCTGTTCAGTTTGTGAGCAACGTCGATTCTCACTCACGTCTGGCTTTGGGTAATTCCAGAGTGAGAGAGACATAACATCGGCCCTTTCAATTTGTATCACAAAACTGTGGTCTTGTCTTTCGCCCAAATGTTTAAGCCCCTAGGCTTCTATCCTCTTGTTTCGGGGCAAGCAAGTCTGTCGTTATGGTTGGTATGAAAGAAGATATATGTATCTCCTTGGATGAGCCTGCCTTTTGAGGACTCGAGATGATGCTTCTGCTAGATTCCTAGATCCGAAGAGGCAAAGCCAATGACACGTTGAGGAAATGATGAGCTTTCGAAGCAGTCGCAAAGAGTCAATCGAGAATGCGATGATCGAAAGGTGGGTTGGCTTGAACTTCTGACGGATCAGAAGTTTCCCACTCGGAGGAATCGAACCACAGAAACCGGAGAGAGGATTGTAGATCGAAGACGATATCAAGCCACAAATATCAGTGGCAATGTCTGAATATGTGATGTCTTGAAGACAGAAAGGTACAGGAGACTCTGTGGAGTAATTGAGCAGAATCGCGTCCAGACGCGATAACGCGGAAGAATCGCGTGGGCGGTGAGGCGAGGCGGTCAGGAACTATAGCAGCAACTCGACTTCTCAATCCAAGTTGAGAAGGGGTTATTGAGAATGCAACGGCTCTAAAGCAAGGGAATAAGAGACCAGCCCATAAACTATACTGTATAACAAGCTCATTGGGACAATTCAGGCAACAAATACTAAGACAGGGAGAGGACAAAAATGACTTCAAATTAAACTACATAGTTGCGGGGTATCACTTCAAAGGAAATCCCCAAGAATATACATGGGCACAAAGCCTATGCATGGAGCGAAGCACCAAGTCACGATATTTACAATGTGAAGCACGAGCAAAGCCCACATCCAGACAAGTCCCTAGGACTAATGAGCAGAAGTGATCCGACATTGGTTTCTTGCCACTATATGTGGTGAGAGAAGAGAGGTTCTATCACAAAGCGCATAAGAACAAGGGTCATAAGGCATCGTAAAAGCCTGGAAGTCCGGGAAAGGCGGTTTCTCGCTTATTTGCCGAGGCGGCCTCTCTTGCGGGCAGAGACCATCATATCATACAGCACATCCTTGAAGGCGAATAGGAACGCGGCAGTAATGGCACTCTGAGTGACCTTAGGACCAATGCCTAAAGAAAAGGACAAGAGTCAGCGAAAAGCAACCAGACATACTCTACAGAACGTCTTACCCTTGTAAAGCCCCTTCCATCCCTCTTCTTGAATAATCCTCTTCAAGCTTCCATTCAAACTCTCCTTGGGACCATCCTTGCTGGCCACATGCATCCGGCTCTTAATGGTGATATAGGGATAGGTGATGCTGGTGGCCATGATCTTGCCGAGCGCACCCAAGTAGAATGCATCCTTGGGTGTCATCCGCCGGCGGCGCTCTACAATGTTCTTTAATTGCTCGAAGATGGTGTATTGCAAGATTGGGTTGATCACGAGGACCAACGCCGGGAGGACACCAGCGAACAGGGCCTTGGGGCCCTCCTCCCGAAGCAGGTCCATGAGGGTGCTAAGGGTGGATGCCTTTGACTTCTTGGCACCGGGAAGGGCTTGCTCGTCGGCCTCAGACTTGCGGGCAGTCATGCGGGTGTTGATAACCCAGATCGGGTTGGTAATTAGCACGGTTGCGCTCCCTGCAATAGCACCAGCAATCATAGACTCAACAGTCGTGAGCTTCTTGGATGCTCGATTTGATTGAATTGCAGCCTTCTCGAAGGCCGAACGAGTAAACTCGTACCAGTAGTAGTATACGAAGTTGGTCACGCTGATCCCGAACAGCGCGGACTCCAGACCCGAGTAAAGCCCGGAAATACCCTCCCTCTGCACAATGCGGCGTACAGCATCAAGGGTGGTCGAATGTGCGCGCTTCGACTCGACCTGGGCTCTCGTCGACAAAGTGATCAGAGGGTATCTAGAGCGGAGATGGGTTAGCGACATTCATAGGAGTCAAAAGGCGGGGAAGCGCACGTCAAGACCATTGACAGGATTCCACCTCCCGCACCAGACAGCGCGTGCGCAATGTTGTCACTCTGCTGGACAGCAGCAGATGCTGCCGCCTTTCTCTGTTCTGCTCCTGGCTGGGACATGGTGAAAGGAAGGAGGCTGAGGATGACGGGCGATGGTAAGATGACAGATGACAGATGACAGGCGATATATTGCGCAAGAATCAAAAGGAGTTCAAGGGGGCAAATGGGTGAAAGATTAGAAGTCAGGAGTCAGGAATCAACCTAATACAGGGAGCGAGAATGATTCGGCTGGGGGACGTTCATGACGTTTTGCCGAATGAAGTGTGCCTCGGCTCCCGCCCAACTCCACTTCCGGGAGTAACTTATAAGGTGCATCTGTTATAGTAGAGCCTGGGTTCGATCTTGGGCTGTTTCACATGGTATCAGGTGTCTCCTTTCGAGCATATCGATATCTCATACTTTCTAAACATGACATTTGCATTTGATTATATCAGTGCCTAGGCACTACCACTCTACATTTTAGTTTTCAGTTTACAGAGGCCGTGGGGCCGAATGCTCAAGTTCTCGCCATTAGTCCATTCACAAGAAAAATCCAACCTACAACAAGAAAGCGAAAATAGAAAATAAAGAGAAGACATGGAGAGAATGATGGGCCAAGGAAGTCAGAGACGTGGTCAGAGAAGCATGAAACGCAGAAGCCAGCGATAATCGCATAAGCAAAAGCAGAAACGAGGACAAAACGCAAGCCGTCTAAAGCAAAGTGAAGACGAGTAAGGAACCCCAACGGCACTGTCGAGTTTGCTGGCCCCGTAGAGAAGTCTCCGGGCTCGTCTGGACCATGCCATGTTTCAAAGAAGTTTGACAAGCCTGCCGATTAAATACCACGCTTGAAAACCCTCATTTCATGATGTAACATTGCGCCAAATGGAAGCACCGCACCACAGAGAATATCGTGTCATCTAGCAGCAGCCGCCTGCCGATCCGGACTGGACACCTTGCCCCTGGCCAACCTGAACAGTTGGCTTGTTGTTAACGGTGGCCGTTCCCATGCGCTCCTTGATCTGTCGTGCCATCGTCAAGAAAGCCTGCTCAACATTCGACGCGTTCTTGGCGGAGGTCTCGAGGAAAGGAATTCCGAGGCTATCGGCGAACTCCTATAATGGTGCAGACAAGTTGGGTTAACGCTCTGATTCTGATTGTAGGCACCGATCTTTAGATCTAGCCCGAACAGCATACCTTGGCCACAGTGTATTCCACGACCTTCTTGTCCTCCATATCACTCTTGTTACCAACAAGCAGCTTGTTGACGCCCTCGGTGGCGTACCGGTCAATCTCCTGGAGCCACTGCTTCACGTTGTTGAAGGAATCCATGTCGGTGACATCGTAAACCACGCAGATTCCGTGAGCGCCCCGGTAGTAGGAAGATGTGATAGTGCGGAATCGCTCCTGGCCGGCGGTATCCCACTGCATGACCGTTAGCGTTTGCCTCGAAATTATCTTGCGTCCAATATAGCCGTACGATCTGAAGCTTCACAGTCTTGCCATCGAGTTCGATTGTGCGGATTTTCTACAGCAGTCCATATGTCAGCACCCTTGTAGGCCAGATACCCCGCGGATTCCAAGACGTACGAAGTCGACACCAATGGTCGAGATGTAGCTTTCGGTGTAGGTATCGTCGGCAAACCGGAGCAGCAAGCAGGACTTTCCAACACCGGAGTCACCGATGAGGAGTAGCTTGAACAGGTAGTCATATCTATTTGGATGGTTAGGCAACAAACGCAGATCGGCAAGTTTGGGGGTTCGGTTGAAGGAAAATCAGGCGACGCGACGATACTCTAAAAATCAACATTACATCAGTCAGACGCCACGCACTGAGAATTAGGATCCAAACCGGACTCCTTTAGCGCAAGGGGAATTTGGGGGAATCTCCATGAAGGCTTACCACTCGGGATTCATTATGGGCACAGGAAACCGGTAACACACGGGAAAAGAGAAGTAAATCGAGGACCGAGTCCAGAGGAATATAGCCGGGAAAAGCAAGTGATGGAAGAGTTCGAAGTGCTAAGTCGGGGGAGGGGACAATGATGGAACAGTCGCCTGAAATGATAGGAGGTGCAGGTGGCCAGACGCACCTGATGTGCAGCTTTGTTTCACGTCACAACCCACCGCTCCTTTGGGTCAGGAGTATACTATAAAAAGCTTGAGGAATCTCTATAGGCAGTTTTATTTACTGACTTGTCTGGAAATCTGCCTGAAACAGGTTGGATAATCTCATGTCACCTGCTTCCCCAACTGACGCTATCCCGTGCTAAACTCCGCCTCATGGGTGGATCTAAATACTTTTGAGGTTACAGTAAACAGACCCGAGCCACCGCAAGATAAGATGTGACAGAAACGAAAAATCCATTGGATTCAAAAAGAAAAGAGTATTGCTAGACGATAGATCCTAAACGTGTATTTAAGCGTAGCCGTGCGCCCGCAGCCATTCGAGAACCAACGCCTCATCGCGCTCCTTGTAGGATGCATTAGTTCGAATGTTGTCCGCGACAATGACAAGTGCGCGGTCATAGGCGCTCGTGTCCTTGTCCTTGAAGAAGGCCGTGATGTCATCACTGATCTGGTGATCGGCGAACTTTGATAGGCCCATGCGAACAAAGCGCTCAAAGACAACGTTATTGAATGACAGCCGAGTAGAAACAGCAGTCCAGTTGTCCTTGATGTACTGCCACAGCAGGTGGCGGACCTTAGAATTGGCGGCCAAAGACACAGCGCCGCTGTGGATGTCCTGGACAGCAACCTTATCCGAAAACACAAAGTCCAAGTACTCCTGCACCAGGGCGTGATCCTTGGTGCGACCAAGGGCAGACAGGCAGATCTCCTTTCCATCCACGGAGTCGGTCCGGAGATATTCCTCCTTGACGGCATCAAACTCCTTACGGCCACCCTCCGACACATTGATGCTGAAAATAGTCGACCGCAAATTGGTGTGAATGGCATTGACATCTTTGCCAGCAGCCCAGAGATCGAAACGGCGTTTGGCCTCCGAGACAAAGCTATAAGAGTTGAGACTGTATCAGAATAGACGCTCAACATATATCAGTTATAGAAAGAGGTACTTACTCTTTGTGGCCAGCATTGCTCGCCATTGCAATCAGCAACTTCCGGAGTTGCACAATGAGGTAGTCCTCATTGGTCTGGAACTCCCAGCCAGCCCTTTCAGCGGCTGGTGAAGCCAGCTTGAGAGTGAACTTCTTCAGTCCGTCGGCAACCTGCTCGTTCTGGGAGAAAACCGAGCGGAGATTTGCCAAAGATGAAGAGATCTGAGACCAAACACTGTAGATGGAATTATTAGGTAAGTAAACCTAGATCAGAGGGGGTAGGTTCCTCACAGGTAATTTTGTTCATCCTTGAACCCTTCCAAAAGAGTCAACAAAGCAGGCGTGGTGCCTTCCCCGGAGACTGCAAGAGCAGTTGCATCACCTAGTAGACCGATCTTGTCTTCGGTGCTAAGCAGATTAAGTGACTGACCGAGTTTGGCCAGGTGGCCAGGGGGGTAGTTAGTGCGATAGAACCCAGATAGGTCCTTGTTAATCTTGTAGAAAGTGTCCTCGCCAACTCCACCAACGGTGTCAGATTTTGCGGTGAGAGCACGAGTATCGATAGTGGCCAGCTCCGGTCCGGACTTGATGCCAAGAGGAATCCACCACTTTGTCTCATCTTCCTCAGGCTTTGCATCGCCAGTAGACAGGAATCGGTTCTGTCGAACGCTGATCTGGCCAGGTTCCTCTGCCACTGTGACAACCGGGAAACCAATCTTGCGGATCCAGGGATCCTTGGGTAATTAGTTAGATATCACTCCTCCCCAACAAAGGATCAACACTCACCATGAAAGAATGCACATCCTGACCAGAAGCCTTGCTCAAGGCAGACCACAGGTCATTCGTGGTGGCATTTCCTATAAGGAAATTAGCAAATGTTTGCGGTAAAATTCTTGTTCCATGTTTTACCGTATGCATGAGACTTGAGATAGTCCGCAACTCCGCGCAAGAAAGTTTCTCTGCCGAGGTGAACGCTCAGCATACGAATGACAGAGCTTCCCTTCAAGTAACTGATATGATCGAAGATTTGGTCGACTTCGAGAGCATTCTTGACGGGAACCTCAATTGGGTGGGATGCGCGCAGCGAGTCGAGATGAAATGCTTGTTGCACACCTTCAGCCTGTGATAAAGTCAACATTGGTCTTAGCAGGATGTTTATTACCTCGGGAATTGCGTACGACAAACTGAGACCAAACGTTCCATTCTGAGTGCACGTCAGATATACTGGACAAAAACGCACGTAGGATGGAATAAGAACTTACCTGGGTAGAAATGATCAACAGCAAGCCATCCAACCCAGGTTGCGAATCCCTCATTCAGCCACAATTCATTCCACCAATCCATAGTGACAAGGTTACCGAACCACTGGTGAGCCAGCTCTGTGATGTATTGGTCAGCTAACAGTGCTTCATTGATGTCTGGAAGCCCGGGGGAGGATTCTGGGGACTAACCGTGAGCTACAACATAGGCGATACGGTTCTTATAGCGGTTGTCAGACTTTCCTTCATCGAAAAGAACGGCGGTGGTTCGGTATGTCACTAGACCCCAGTTTTCCATGGCTCCCATGGCCTAGAGACGGAATAATTAGCACAGAAAGGCTTCAGAGAATGTGGACGATGACGGTCCCTTACGAATTCGTGAACAGCCAGGAGATCAGCCTTGGGGAGCGGGTACTCGATCTCAAAGACCTCGGAGAAATAGTCGACCGTTCGGTGAGCACATTCCAGCGCAAAACGAGCCTGGTCCTGGAGACCCCGTGTGGTATAGACGCGAATAGGAATACTCTTGCCCTGGTACTTGCGCTGGGTCATGGCCTCAACATATTCAAAGTCACCAACTGCCCAGGCCAAAAGCTGCACGTAGAAAGCTTGCGTTAGTGATCCGAAATCCCAGCAACTCATTGAATCTGGGTTGTACTGACATAGGTGCTCATCACCGGGGTCTTCTCGAAGGTCACGAACTTCAATCCGGGGTTGCTTCCATCTCTTTCCGACTGAACAGGCATGTTGCTCAACGCAGTCTGTCCCTTCGGGACTTCAATCTCGAAGTCAAAGGTGGATTTCAAGTTCGGTTCGTCGAAACAAGGGAAAGCCCGGCGTGCATCACAGGACTCGAATTGAGTGCTCAACATGTAATAGAATTCGTCTTCCTTGGGAGTATCGGCAGATGGCTCTCCAACAGGCTTATACTTTGAGCGGTAGAAACCGGACATAGCATTGTTCATGGTACCGGTGAAATTGATCGACAAGATAACGTTTGCAGGTGCGATTTCTTGCGAGAAAGCAAAGGTTACTCGCTCCGATTTCTTGTCGTAGGTAATATCGGACGATTCGGCCAACTGACTACCTAAGTGACAGACCAGTGTCAGTGTCTTTCATGCTCTATGTCATGTCGGAAATGCTCTCCCATGCATACCGTCTTTTCCTAGAATCTCAGCAGTCTGCACTTCG
>ERZ1673737.3186-NODE-3186-length-12807-cov-4.241923_pt1 | contig 12807 bp, 14 predicted proteins | sample MGYA00580211_ERZ1673737 | MGnify/ENA primary metagenome ERZ1673737 (study PRJEB41218, sample SAMN15661789) | gut metagenome | host: Homo sapiens | place: Canada: London | collected 2015-08-20/2019-03-30 | study: EMG produced TPA metagenomics assembly of... | reverse complement strand
ACTTATCTTCCTTCGATAAGACTACGAATTGCCTGCGGATGCAACTGTCGGAATTTGGCGATCTTTCTCCCTTCCAGCCCTAAGCTTCGATGCGGAGAAGCGTGGGGGTGACATCTCGAAGACCTACAGGATGCAACATTGTTCTTATCTAATAGAGCAAGGGATGTCACCTTGATAAGACAGTCCTCACCTCTGTCTGGGAGCTGTCAGCTTCTTTAATTTTCTTGTCTATAGTACTTTTTTCCTCCAATATGGCGTCCAGTCCTAAGCAGCCGGACGGCATGACCAAGACCGATACGATTGGGATTGACGAGCCCAGCAAACTACATGGCTATGCATCTGCTCCTGGAGTCATTGACGAAGTCACCCGGGTGGTTGATCACAAGGCTGAGCGCCGTCTCTGTCGGAAGTTTGATTATCGCCTTCTCCCTATACTGGCAATTATGTGTAAGCTTGGTGTGCCATGATATCTCGATCAGGACTGACTTGGATAGACCTGTTCAATGCCCTGGATAAGGGAAACCTGGGAAATGCAAAGACTGATGGAATGACAAAGGGTAGGTGATATTGATCAAAGAGTGAGTCTGTATACTAACCCAATGCCCTGACAGACCTCAACTTCAAGCCCAATGAGTACAATCTCCTACTATCGATCTTCTTTGTGCCCTTTGTGGTATTTGCACCACCATTCTCGATGCTGGGAAAGAAGTTCAGTCCGGCACGCGTATTGCCAATCCTAATGTTCTCCTTTGGCTCCTTCACGATTCTGTCTTCGGCCGCCCACAACTTCAGCGGCATGTTTGCTCTGCGCTGGTTCCTGGGCATGTCTGAGGCCGCCTTCTTCCCCTTGGTTATTTACTACCTGACCACCTTCTACCGTCGCGGCGAGCTGGCTCGTCGTCTGGCCGTTTTCTACGCTGCCTCCAACATCGCCAATGCCTTCTCCGGACTTATTGCATTTGGCGTGTTCCAGATCAAGGGTTCTAGTCTGCCTAACTGGCGCTACCTCTTCATAATTGAAGGTGGAGTGACTGTGTTCTTTGCCGTCTTTGCCTTCATCTATCTGCCCCGCAGTGCAGCCGAGGCCAAGTTCCTATCCGAGGAGGAGAAGGCGCTGGCTTTCCACCGTATCCAGGTCGACTCCAGTGCGGTGGTCAACGAAAAGTTCAGGTTCCGCGAGGCGGTTGCGATCTTCAAACATCCCACTACTTATGTCTTCCTGTGCATTGAAATCTGCCTTGGTGTGCCATTACAGGGTGTTGCATTGTTCATGCCCCAGATTGTCGGAGGATTGGGCTATTCCACTGTCAAGACCAACCTATACACCGTGGCCCCGAATGTGAGTGGAGCAGTGATGCTGCTGGTTCTCGCCTTCACTTCAGATTGGGTCAAGCTTCGATCGCCTTTCATCGTGCTGGGCTTCCTGCTCACGTTTTCCGGATTCATGATCTATGCATCCATCGACGACGTTCCAAACAACCTGCAAGTGGCCTACTTTGCTACCTTCATGATGACTTGGGGAACATCTGCGCCATCGGTACTGCTCAGCACCTGGTATAACAACAACATCGCCCACGAAGGTCGCCGTGTGCTATTGACGAGTATCGGTGTGCCACTGGCTAACCTGATGGGCTTGGTGAGCAGCAACCTATTCCGCGAGCAAGATGCGCCCAAGTATATGCCCGCGTTGATCAGCGTTGCTGCCTTCGGCGCCGCCGGTGCCTGTCTGGCCGCCTGCTTGGGCTTTTACATGTGGATGGACAACAAGCGACGCGATCGCCGAGACGGAGTGACGATCCAAGCACGGGATATCCCGACTGAACGATTGAGAGACGGACCGTCGTCTCCTGAATTCCGCTGGTTTTTGTAATAGGAAGTTCGAGCCTAAACCCTGTACTTAGCGAATGAAGATCTGTTCATAGCCCACCTCTTCGTGCCGATTGCCGATGACACGGTTCTCCCATCCCACGCTCATCTCCCCGCGAAGTTCCCTTCCCCCGCAAATCCAAGCGAGCGTGGGGGTTCTCTGGGGTAAATTTGATTGTTTTATAATCTTCAAGGGACGATGAGGTGGAGGTTGGGGACGTGGGATGCAGAAGAAACTGGCCCCTGTATATCCCACGTGATCCTTGCTTGGATCTCTCACCTGGGATCTTTGATGTCTTTCACATTTCACCTCTCCCTCTCTCTCATCCAAGATATCTCATCTCAGCAATCTTCGGCGTTATGCTCGGACATCGGACTTGGATGTCTGTCACCCCGCAATGCCCAATGGGGGAAATCAGGCACCAATCTTTCAATATGACCTCCGACATGCGGCTTGCGAACACGGCCACAGTAGCAAGGAACACGCAGAATACGGCAGCAGACAATGAGACCGTTCGAGCTCACCGCTGAGACCCAGTGGGGCCGGATGTCGACTTGTCTTCTGTGACTATAAAACCGAGAGGTGCTGGGTTTTGTCCCGCCCTCTTTAACTTTAGAGTCGAACTCTTCTCCTATTTACTCCGCTCTCTCTCTCTTCAAATGGCGTCCAACGCCGGTCAACTCTCGCCTCTTCGTGGTGTTACTCGGCACATCACAGGCCACAATGCCGAAGGGAAAGCAGTAATCCATTCTTCGAACGCGGGGCAATGGGAGTCGCTGGACGAAAGCTCCATGGCATTCAACGTTGTCTACACCTCCCAGTTCCCTGCAGACCTGAACAATGATGCGGACCTCAGGGCGCACGAGAAAGTCCAGCAATCAGAGCATATGGGTCTGGTCAACCCTGGCGGAACCGTATGCCGCATTGTGGACTTTGCCCCCAACAACACGGCCGTCGTTCACCGGACTCAGAGTCTGGACTACGGTGTGGTCCTCGAGGGCCAAATTGAATTGATCCTGGAGGAGGGCGAGCCAACCCTCATGCATCGTGGGGATGTCGCGGTGCAGCGGGCCACGATGCACGGCTGGCGAAACCCCAGCGAGACCGAATGGGCGCGGATGCTCTTCGTGCTGCAGGACTGCCAGAAATTGACTGTGGCTGGGAAGGAAATGGGTGAAGAACTGGGAATTGCGACCGGCATCATCCCCCCAAGTGGAAATAGCCAGCCCAAGGAATCCTCTTCTCTTTGACTGTTCAATTCTTTATTTGTTGTTATATCTTATTTACTGGACTTTGATAACTACCTTACCAAAGTGGCTGCCGCTCTCCAGAAATTTGAATGCTTCCTTGGATTCAGCGAACGAAAAGACTCGGTTGACGACCGGGTGAATCTGTTGTTCCTGATAGAAACGAATCATTTCCTCGAAGCGATCCTTGGGGCCGTTGATGATGCCCTTGAGGGTCACTGTACGGCGGAGAGTTAGGAGGTTGACGTTAAGACGATCCTCGTCGGTATCCATCTTGCCCGAAACGTAGCCGATACAGTTAATCAGTCCACCAAAGGCGATGCAATCGAAGCTCTTTCGCAGAGTTTTGGCACCACCAACCTCGAGAATGATGTCAACGCCCCGGTTCTCAGTGAACTTCATGACCTCCGCTTCCCAGTTGGGGTTGGTGCGGTAGTTGATAGTGAAATCGGCACCGAGCTTCTTGGCCTGGTCCAATTTGGCATCGGACGAGGAGGTGATGATCACTACTTGACAGTCAGAGACAGCTATTGCACATCATCGGATATCACTCACCCTTCGCACCGGCGGCTTTGGCAATCTGTAGTCCAGCAATTGCTACGCCGCCGGTTCCCTGAAGGAGGATAAATTCGTCCTTCCCGCCGCTTCCCCCATTCTGTGACATTGGGCGCATTCCGTTGATAGACATCCATGCTGTGACAGAGGCAATGGGAAGTGTAGCAGCCTCCACATCTGACATGAACGAGGGAGCTTCCACCAGGCCGAACTCGGGGAAGACCCGGTGTGTTTGCAGCACTCCATCGTGGGGCAATCCAATACTCCCGCCAAGCTGCTTCTCAGTCACCTGGCCGGTTTGGTGATCGGGGAGGAAGGTCGAGAGGACTCGGTCGCCGACTGTCCATTTCGTTACACCGGGTCCGATCTGCGTCACTACTCCGCACATGTCCGAGCAGGGCACGATGGTGGCATCTTGTTCGGCGGTTTTGTGGTGCTTATACTCGCCATTGGTCACTGGAGAGGAATTCGTTAGGATCCTGTATGTTCATGTTCCGCTTGGCAAGAGACTGACCTTCGACGTCGCGGTAATTCAACGACACAGCGCGGATCTCCACCAAGACTTGGCCTTTGCCTGCCACGGGCATTGGAGCTTCGGTCCGGGTGAGACTGTCCAGACCTTTCAAGGGTGTAATCCATTGTTGAACAGCCATTTTCAAATTGCTTCAGAGGTTGAGAACAGAAGCCCTCAATGTCTCAAGCAACAAATGGAGAAAGTTGGAGATGCCTTGGAGATGTCATGGAGGCGCTGAGTAATCAGGGAGAACGTCGCGGCAACTTTGGACCTCGGAAAGGTTGGAGGGTTGAACTCCTTAACATTTGAAACTCGATGCTCGATGTCCGGGCAATGGAGATGTTGATCACCACTTTTTGGTTCTCATGCAGGATACATGCATAAAGGGCCACACCAATGTGAGCAGCCAGCTCAGCCTGGCGGGGTTTGGGGTCGCCGGTATCTCCGCCAAACTCCGGTGGAGGACCTTTCAGGTTGCCCAACTCTCATCAAGGGCTCAACTTGTACAATCAAGATGGCCGGCTCGTCCTCTATAGCCCAGGAAGGGCCTTTGCATGGTATCCCAGGTTGGTGACACTCTCCCGCGGGGGTTGACCGTATAACTGATCCCTCCAAGCGCACTTCCTTCACTCACCCGTTGACCGCGAGTCCGCCCGTCTGCCTCACACTATCTCCCATCGAGGATTCAAAGGTCAATACCCCGAAAATACGCTTCTCGCGATCGATGAAGCCATTAAGGCTGGAACACACGCTCTCGAACTCGATCTTCATATATCCCGCGATGGAGTGGTCGTTCTGTCCCACGTAGGTGCATACAATCTGTTTCTGGGACCTATACTCATTGTTTAAAGGATGCGAGCCTTCGGCGCTGCTACGGAGTGAAGAAGAAGGTCATTGAATGTGACTGGGAGTATCTACAGACTCTACGCACTGTCCAGGCTCCCCATGAGCCCATGCCCCGGCTGGTCGATGTGTTGGAATACCTCAGACAGCCTGGCCACGAGCATATCTGGGTCATGCTTGATATCAAGGTAGAAATCCTCTCCCGTGCATGTCCTAGAAGTAGTAGCTAATGCCCCTAAGCTCACGAATGAGCCCGCCGATATAATGCAACGGATTGCCAAAACCATCGAGTCAGTACCCATTCCTCGGATTGGGCCCGACTGGCACAGACGGGTCGTCCTTGGATGTTGGTCCTCACGCTACCTCCCCGCCCGAACACAATATCTTCCCCGGTATGCCGTCTCGCTGGTGTGCGTCGATGTGAGCTATGCCAGGCAGTTCCTCCAGGTGCCACGGCTATCCTTCAACATCAACCAGATGGCCTTGATGGGGCCGTTAGGTCGAGGATTCTTAGAAGAAGCCCAAGCAGCCCGGCGTCGAGTGTATGTCTGGACGGTGAATGCCCCCAACTTGATGCGTTGGTGTATCCGACACAAGATCGACGGCGTCATCTCCGATGAGCCAAGTCGATTCCGACAAGTCTGCGACGAGTGGGAGAAGGAACACTCGGGCGGACTTAGTTTGCCAGATCCCAAGCTGGATCGGATTTCCTTTAAACAGCGGTTGCAAATCTACGTTGTGGCACTCTATGTTGTCGTATTTGGCTGGTTCATCAAACGCAAGTACTTCCCTCCTCTTGAACGGGTGCATTTTGAAGAACGCAAGCTGGAATAGATGCAAAGCATTTCACCATGTATAGCGACAGACGAGTTACGATATAATGACTACAATTTCGGGTTAATGAAGTGAACGAAACATTATATCCATTAAACCTGTACATCCTGTGCAAGAAACAAACCGCCAACCAGATACCAAGCCGATAGAGATGAAATAATACATTAAGCATGTCGGCATAACAAAAAGCAGAAGAACGCCGGGCTGATATGATACCATCCAAACAGCAAAGTGCAAAAGTGTGCTAACCAAAGGGTCCAGTGGATACAGATGAAGGGAAGCCCATGAGACATGGGATGAAAAGAGACGGTCAACGCCATGGTCAGCGAAAGCCAGATGGGTCAGAGATAGCAGAGGGTATATCGCGGTCTAAAGAAAGAATGAAGAATGTAGACAAAGTGTGAGTCTGTCGCTGAGGTGTGCTGAACGAAGGATGTGCAACCCAGGGCAAGCCCTGGGTAAAAAGAATAAAAGTATGATAGCTCAGATCATCATGAGCCTGGTGGTTCGTCGCTCGGGGAAGCGTCCTCCGCCTCCAGGGGGGAAACGCGGACCAGGGCGCAGTCCTTGCCCTGGCATAGGAGATGGAGGATATCCGCCCGGAGGGAACTCGCGAGACTGAGACAACGGAGATGATGCAAGAGTGGGACGTCGGCGACCAGGAGGGCCAGGAGGGCCGGGAGGACCAGGTGGTGGATAGTAACCAGCGGCACGACGGGCGTCGCGTTCACAGTAGACTTCACCATTCCACTCAAAGTAGTCACCCTTGAGGAGGATGTGACATGTACGACACTGCAAGCACTCGGTGTGGAATCGACGGCGGTCTGGCCGTGCTGGGTTCCGCTCCACAGTCTCCAAATAGTGACCCTCGATACCGGTGTGACAACCGGCGCAAAGTGAACCGTTGCGCTCGTGGTAATGCTGTGCGCAGAAGGGACGGTTGTTGAGGACGTAGAAATCCGCAGTCTGGAAGGGTGAGTGACACTCGAAGCAGACGAAACAACCACGGTGGTAACGGCCAGTTAAACGACCGTCGGAGGATGAGATCGATTTGCCCGTGATGGTCTCGTTACATCCCTTGCAGATTCCTTTTGAGCGGGACGCTGATTGAGTCGGTGGGCGGGGGGTTGGTGCTGTGAAGGATCGCTGGGGCATTGGCATAGGAGAAGGCTCTCTTGATTCAGTCGGTGTCAGACCAGTAGGGGTTGGGATTACTTCTGCCTTTGATGCGATCAAGGACAGACCACCTTGGCCGATGGCAGGATCGGTAGGCGAGTCTGGGCTGAAGTACGCAGCTGGAATGGTAGGGACCTCCTCCATAGGACTGCGTTGACGACCGGGTATTTCCAAAATAGTCTGTCGGGTTCGTGCTGGTAGTTCCTCAACCAATGGTCCTAGATTGAGAGGATCGGTGGCTTTGTGTCGGTTCAAGCTGGCATCGGAGGGAAGGCTGGACATAGAACTGCCACTGCGCGCGTCGGAAGGAGACGAATCAGACGAAGTAGAGCTGTCATGGTTCATTTGGTCTTCCAGACCAAGAGCACGGGCAAAGCTTGTCACGGACAATGCACTGGCTGTGCTTGCGTCGGAGTTTTTCCTGGGGGCATCACTACCTGGCTCCGCCGCTGCTGCTGCTGCGGGATGCAGATGAGTCTGCGCAGATGACTGGAAATCGTATTCGTCGTTGCTCCGGTGTTCATCGGAGGGGGACTCTTCGGGGAGTTCGTGTAGTGTCGAGTTCTGGTCTGTGGGAATGCCAAAGTCGAATCCGCCATGGATCTCCTCCCTATCACTTCGCGATGAAACCCGGGATGAAACAACGGACATGTTTGAATCGCGTGAGAAAGCATTCTTGTTAGGAGTGCGGAGAGGCGCTGGAGGCACTGGTGGTGTGTCGTCCATAAATGTTCTAAAGCCACGCGTAAAGCTATTTGTCGATGATCTCGCTGTCGAGTCACCATAGCGGCTGCTAGCAAAAGATGATCCATAGCTGCTGCGGCTGGCCACTGAGTCTCCCCTCGAGTGATTCATTTCTGGGACTGGCGATTTTGCTGGCGGAAGTGGACTGGGGGGCAGCTGTATGTTCTCTGGCACCATGCCCAGTCCAAACGTTGACGATGGGATCGGCGGTAGTGATTTGGCCGTTCCTCCAGTCATTGGACTCGGTGTCCTTACATGAGTCGGCGACCTGTTTCCAGGCATTGGAAACGAGAAAACCGAATCCAAGTCGATCACGGAGTTGTTATCGGCCGGGCTGTGTGGCATTGGAGATTTTGGTGCAGCGCTGACCGACATGGGCGATAAACCGACACTGCTGGCGGGCGTAGGCACGTTCGGCTGCAGGTATGCTTTGTCTATTGGGGTTAGTTGCGTATCTCCCACATGGCCATTTGAGACATACTGGCAACCGATGGATCAATCCGCGGGGGAGGACCTCTCCCTGGCTTCGACAGTCGGTCGGGCGATCCTAACCCTGCGGAGGGAGGTGGTGATGGGAGCGCAGGGGCTATACGCGGCATTAGCATGATGCAGGAGAGCAGGAGATGGCAAGTATTGACACTTACGATAGCCAGTCTGCACGCAGACATGATCCCCCAGGGCCGAGATCTCGACATTGCAACCGCAATCCGAGCATTTGATGCTGGGCAAGATCATGGACGCCATCTCAACTCAAGACATTGAATTGGCCCATCACCTGCAATGAAGTCAAAAGGAAAGAAGTCGAAACCCCAGGGAGGAGAGACGATCGAAGTGCTAAATCCGAAAGGAGGAAAGTCCAGCGCTAGTGAGAGTAGCGTCTCCAGTGTGGAAAGGGGTGCGTAAGTGTTGGTTCAGGGGGTTCACGTCGATTTTCTTAGACGTTAATATTAATTGAGATGTTGAGGATGTGATTGAAGTAATTACTTCTGTATAAATTGTTCTATTGCGTATATCGCGTATACTATGTACACATATGCAAAGTGTACACAGTATAAGTTCATCTACAGAGTGCATCTGGTGGAGAAGAGCACAGGGTCCCCTGGAGCCTCCGCATACAATTGATCACCGCAAACAACATCAGCTTGCACTGCGACTGGTCCGTTCCTGGTGCCTGCTCCCGGGCCTCGCCCCTCTCACTGCCAATCATATTGTTCACCTCAGTTTCGAGGCTTGCAATCGGTGGGGGAGGAGTCCCTCGATCTGCCTTTGCTCACACTCGGTCTCCCCCTGGCAATTGTCATACATGAACTCATGTGGCGAGAGTGATATTCTTAGAACCAACAGAAGATCGCCAGTTGCGTGCTCTGTGCCCGTGTTGCCTGACGATCCGCGGGGCCAATTCCTCTCGAGCTCAGTGGCTGTCAATTCACTCACAATGGATCATGCACGACCCTGACGCTTGGCCAGATAGAGTAGTAGAAGTCCCTGTACAGTAGCACAACCGCGTTCACTTTGCTGGGCTGGATCCTGCCCTGGTCAGAATTCCTTTGTCTAAATACAAGTTACCGATGGGGGGAAAGTTGACAGGGTGAAATGCTGCTCCTTGACCTTGCGTGCTAGAGAACCGCATCATATCATGTTCGTACTGTAAAGGCGGCCCGGGAGAAGAATCCCTTGGTTCTCCTGAAACATCAGCGCACGACCCAAGTCTCCCGAAGCTGTCGCTGGAGCGCATCAGTTGGCCAGCCATGGAGTGCATCCATTCGGATAAGAACATGAATCAAAAGGTCTTGTTGCTGTGGGTCCGTGAACCGATCACCACCTGTCGCTGATTAGCTTCAGCTCCTCGTGATTCCTTCCCTGGCGCTTACAGAGGTGAATGGCCATGCACCCAACAACCATGGCTGGGGCAACAGAGGCATTGGATAATGCAGCGCCGCATACCGTCCAAACCCTTTGACGAATTTGATCCTGGTTATCTGTCAGTCCCTGGTGAAGCAAGTATGCTCGGTCAGCTTACATCTGCTTCCTGAACGAGACGCCTGCGCAAAGGTCCAACCGTCGGCACACTTGGGTCGTGCACAGACAGAAGAATCCGCGCAAGATCGTTGTACTGATTGCCAATTGCTATAATCAGAAGCGATCAGCCCATTTTCGGGAGTCCGATTTTCGCATTGGGGCCTACTACATGTACATACCATGCCAAGCACACCTGAAACGAATGTCAGGAAAGGTGGTCCCGACCTCCACCTCGTCGCCGACAAAATATGGGTCGAAGGAATCAGGACGCGTCTCATTCCATTGCTGATTCTGTGCTTTGAGCTCTGCGTGCACAATAGCCGAGCGATGAGCTTGCCCGAAACAAAATACCAAGACATCCGCGCAATGCGCAATTGCCTGGTTTGCCCATGCACAGTCACCAGCATCTGGCCCCAGTGGGCTAAAGTAGGAGTTCAGGGAGCTCATGTCGAAATCGGGCGCTTGTTGGAGGCTGAGTGCATTGTAAATCTCCTGGCGAAGACCGCTCCAATAGACAGCTTGCCGTAGACTTGGTGTCGTGGTCATCGAGGCCGGACCCTGAATGAAAGCTTTTGTTCCAAACGAGTGGCCACGAAGATCAGACCCCGCCAGTGGAACTGCGATCACCATCAGAAAACGTCTTGACACATACCGGTGGAGACATCCACTGCTCACCGTCAAATTCTTCCAGCAAACGTAAAATGACCGTCGCAGCGAGCAAGTCGTCATCCATTGTGACGCCGTGATCATCCAGCGCAGGGATCAATTTCTCCAAACATGCTTGATAGTAATGATCCGAGGCGAAAGGATCGAAAGAGGTGGTGCGATTCAAGTGACGTGCTGACATGGCGAGGATTGCATTGAATAGCGTCTCACATCGACGGGCGCGATACGGGATGTGGACAGCAAAATGCTGTTGACGATCGGTGCAATCGAACTATATCGCACCCCTTAGACAATGCTGCTCCCTTCGACCTCGAGAGGCGATACTCACAAACGGTGCGATCTTATCCACAAAATGCTGCAAGAGATGTGCCTCCTGAGGATCTCTCAATGGCCAGGGTCGCGACTGGGGTTGTCGTTTCAAGATATCGCCCATCGACAGGAGAGAGAGTTGGCCGCCTCCCCTCGCGCGTGTTTGTTGACCATTGCCATGGTATTGCGGTAGAGTGGAAGATGGCCTCTCTGACAGAGGCACCGGGTCGGCATCACCAACCGATCCCCTCCCCGGTGACGGATTATCAGACGGTCTCTCGGTCAAATCATCTGGCTCTCCGCTACCAGATTCGAGCACGAAGTCAACTATAGATCCGGGTGGTCAGATCATATCGCATAAATTCCAGCTTGGTCCAACCTCTGGGTGGCGGCCGTAGCCAAACCTGATTGCTAGGAAACCGGTCGCGCGTAGATCGACCCTTCGCCTGTCGGAACTTGGTCTCTCGTCGACCCCGTGTACATGTGCGCCCGGTGCGAACACATCGGCTGCAGTTTGGCACAATTCCGTCACCTGCAGGTCATTAGCGAGGAACTCGTTCGGGGAAGGCATGGACGCACATTTATGGTGAAGATCTCGACATGGATCGCTAGAAGTCAACAGTCAGGGATTTGCCAGATCATCCAGCACACGACTTACCAGCATTGGGACTTCTTAGTCCCTGGCATGACGAAGATGTTTCTTATAAATTTCGACCGGGGAAGTTTCCCCGCATGTCCGCGGGGTGACCTAATCGGACTTGACTCGCCCGTAAATAGAGCTATAAGTTAACTTGGTACATAGTTATACTAACCTCACATTTGACTGCTTCATGTTTGTCGTCATTCCTTTTTTTAGTTAAATTACTCTATGTTTTCTAGTGGATGTTGGTGTATCAGAAAAATAGGTGGTCGATATATATGTTTCCATCGTCTTTATACTTTCGCCCAAGGACAATGTGTATGATTTGTTTAGACTACCCCTGTTATATGTTTAGCCAAAGCGATCGATATGCTACCAGTCATCTGCTAGTCAGAATACACGTACATCGGTAGGAACGTCGGAGAATATATCTGTTTCAGTGTTCGATCTACACAAATAGAGCCAAGTCGCTTGGCGATAAGTCTTGACAACTTCGCTCTCGGTATATAGAGTCTTCCTACTGAAAGGCAAACAGACATTACCACGTCAGGCACATGCTGTGAAACGTTCTCTGGGGTCCTAGGTGCTGACCCAATAATGCAATGGAAAAAGCAAACACAATGCAAGGGTGGGATCGATTAACCTTACGAGAATTACGCGGCCTGGAGAAATCGTCCGAGCACTCAATCCCATATCTCTCCTTACACGCTATATGACACGTCTTCTGCGTCTTCGGGGCAATGGCCTCCACTATGCAGCGATACTTGGCGTGGAAATGCCTGCAATCATGACCCTAGGCTATGGCCAGGGAGTGCTTAGGGGACTTCTGACCCTACAGAGCTTAGAGAACCAATTCCACGAAATGGATGTGACTGATGCCTATCCGTCTGAGCGATTACACAAACCGACGATACAGGGCACATTGTAGCTTTGTTTTCAGTGGGTGGACTCTTTGGAGCCATTTCCTGCATTGGGCTGGGGGATGTCCTTGGACGTCGGCGAACTATCATCAATGCATTAGGTTTCCTGGAATCTGTCCGTGTGGCCAAACGGCTACCGCGGACAGATTCTTGTTCCCAGACAAATGTTTCATCTAATAACCCAGAAATTCGGAGTCCAGACGTTTGAGGAGCGTTGGCATATCTAATACGTTCAAATTGGTAGCCCCTCGACTACAGGTTCCGGCCTTAGGTTTAACTCACTGCTTTTCGGGATAAACCCATAGACTATAATTCAATTTAGGCTCTAGATCAATTATGTACGCCCTGCTAGTGTGGTAGTTACGTATATGGAAATGCATTGGAACTACATTTTATACACCATCTCCCACTTCATAAAACTTATTCCATCTCTGCCCTTTATTAGTCCAAGGTAATCCGTAAAGCTAGTAAAA
>ERZ1673737.3184-NODE-3184-length-12813-cov-6.321524_pt1 | contig 12813 bp, 11 predicted proteins | sample MGYA00580211_ERZ1673737 | MGnify/ENA primary metagenome ERZ1673737 (study PRJEB41218, sample SAMN15661789) | gut metagenome | host: Homo sapiens | place: Canada: London | collected 2015-08-20/2019-03-30 | study: EMG produced TPA metagenomics assembly of... | reverse complement strand
AGTAATATCTAGCAGTAGGAATCCCCTTGCTTTAGCAAGGGGAGGAAGTCAATGCTAGCATAAATATAGAGAACATAACTTTTAGACATTACTATTTTTTATCTGGATCTATTGCCATTTGTCTACTGCCTGCCCTCAAGAATATGCTTTATTAAAAAAAGACAACCACCTTATTTTATGACAGATTATTAACAATAATCTGCTGATTTTAGCTTAAATAAGCTTAAAAAAAAACTTAAACAAAATAAAATGACATGTAACTATCATTTACAAACAGCTTATTTATGCTATTTGAAATATACATTGATATAAAAACAGCATATTTTGTGACAAAAATCTTATTCTTTTGAAATATATTTATCATTGTGCACAATTATGTGACTTAAGTCTGATATTCATCTGTCATTTTTTACTAGAATTTTTGATATACATTGTTCATAGGAGAAGACTTATTCTATGCAGAACCTATCAAATATTCTTATGAAAGGACTTGAGATCCTTGTGGTTGTCATCCTTGCAATCATGTCACTTCTGGTGATCATCAACGTAGGATTACGCTTTGCTTTTTCTTCAGGTATCGTGGTATCAGAAGAATTATCACGTTTCCTATTTATATGGGTAGTTTTCCTAGGCTCTATCTTAGCTATGAAAAATGATGGCCATATTTATGTTGACTTCATTCGTAAAGCAATGCCTTTAAAAATCCAATCTTTTATTAAGCTCTTTTGTTACCTCGCCATGCTCTATTGCTGCTATTTACTCTGCGTAGGTAGCTATGAACTCTATGAATTCAACATGGAAGATTTGTCACCTGTGGCACAAATTCCTTTAGGTTACATCTATATATCAGGTTCCATTGGAGCTATCGGAATGGGCATTATCTTATTTTTCAAGATTATCTCCATCATCTTAAATATTGCTAAAGGAAAATGGGAGTAATTTAAATGACTGTAGCTATTTTCTTAATAATTCTTTTGACTTCCGTTGCCATCGGTATTCCTATTGCTTTTGCGTTATTACTTTGCAGTTTAGGTTTGATGCTCCATTTAGATATGGTTGATCCTCAGATTATGGCTCAAAGTATTATCAATGGCGCAGATAACTTTACCTTGCTAGCGATTCCCTTCTTCGTTTTCGCAGGTGAAATCATGAATGTAGGCGGTTTAGCTAAACGCTTAATCGATCTGCCAATGAAATTAGTTGGTCATAAAGCTGGTGGCTTAGGTTTTGTAGTTATTATTGCTGCCGTCATCATGGCCTCTTTATCAGGATCCCCTGCAGCCGATACTGCTGCCATTGCCGCTATCATGTTTCCAATGATGACTAAGGCTAAATATGATGGTCCTAGATCTGCAGGTTTAATTGCCGCTGGCGGTATTATTGCCCCGATCATTCCGCCTTCAATTCCTTTCATTGTTATCGGTGTTACTGCTTCCGTTTCAATTTCTGAATTGTTCATGGCAGGTATTTTCCCTGGCCTCTTGATGGGCGTATCTTTATGTATTATTTGGTACTTCCAGTCTCGCAAACTTGAAACTAACCAAAAAGCTACTGGTAAAGAAATCTTTGATGCCTTTAAGAGTTCTATATTGGCTTTGCTCTTACCTATTATTGTTATCGGTGGCTTCCGTTTAGGTATCTTTACCCCAACTGAAGCGGGTGCTGTAGCCTCAGTCTATGCTCTATTCATCTCAATTTGTGTATATCGTGAATTAACATTAAAAGCTATTTACAACGCTTTATTATCCACAGCTATTACTACTGCCGTAATCATGTTGATGGTATCTGCAGCTCAAGTATCAGCTTGGCTTATGACTGTTGCTGACTTACCTTTAATGGTTGCTGAATTATTAAAACCTCTAGCTTCAAGTCCAACCTTATTGATGGCTCTTATATTAGTTGTGCTTTTAATGATGGGTATGGTCTTAGACTTAATTCCGATCGTTTTAATCTTAGTTCCAGTATTACTTCCGATCATAAGAGAAGCTGGTATCAATGAAATTTACTTCTGCGTAATGTTCATCTTCTGTTGTTCTATCGGTTTAATTACTCCTCCTGTTGGCAACGTTTTAAATGTTGTATCAGGTGTAACCCGTGTACCTTTTGAGCGAGCTGTATTAGGTGTACTTCCTTATGCTGGTGTTCTGATTTTATTGATGATTTTGATGCTGTTATTCCCTTCAATCATCATAGGTCCTATGGAATTCTTTGTTGGTAAATAATCTACTTTTTGGAGAATATTATTATGAAAAAAACTATTGCATCCTTATTAGCAGTTGTTGTTTCTCTCGCTGTTGCCACCGGCGCTGAGGCTAAAACTACCTTGCGCTTTGCAACTGATATTTCTCGTGCCGATACTCAAGGTCAAGGTGCAGAGCATTTTATCGACTTAGTCTCCAAGAAGACTAATGGTGAGATTGTTATTAAGTTCTATCCTGATAGCACCTTAGGTAATACCCAAGCTATCGTTTCTGGTACTCGTGGTGGCACCATTGATATCGGTATGGTCGGTGCTCACGCATTAAGTGGTTTATCTAAAGACTTCTCTGTTTTAGATATTCCTTTCATCTTCAAAGATAAAGATCATGCTCACCGTGCCTTAGATGGCAAAGTAGGTCAAGAATTATTTGACACTGTTAAGAGCAAAGGTATTGTTGGTTTAGCTTACTTTGAAAACGGCTTCCGTAATATTACTAATAACAATAAACCAATTAAGACCCCTGATGATGTTAAAGGCTTAAAGATCCGTGTACCTCAAAGCCAGATCTTAGTTAAAACCTTCGAAGCTTTAGGAGCCAACCCTGTGCCAATGGCTTTCGGTGAACTCTACACTGCTATGGAAACTGGCGCTATTGATTCACAAGATCACCCTATGCCAGCTTTATACTCAGGTAAGTTCTATGAGGTACAAAAATACTTATCTTTAACTAATCATGCTTATACCGCTGTTGCAGTTGTCATGAACAAAAAGAAGTTTGATAAGTTAACAGACGAACAGCAAAAGATCATTGTAGAAAGTGCTAGAGAGGCTGCTAAATTCCAGCGAGATCTCAATAACAAGTCTGAAAATGACATGATCTCTAAGATGAATGCAGAATCTGGCATTGTTGTAAATGACGATGTACAAAAAGATCTCTTTGTTGAGAAGACCAAGAGCATTCGTGATGAATATATCAACGCTAATGGCGATTACTTCGTAAAACTCATCGAAGCTGAGCGCAAGTAGTTAGAGGATAAAAGATGAAAAAATTACTTACTGTTGTTGGTCTTAATGAAAATGTAGCCTCTTTTATTAAAGAACAACAATATGAGGTTTTAACTGAAGACCAAATCAATGAGTCCAATGCCTCTGAAATTGAAATCATCATGTCTAATGGTGGTGGTGTGGTTTCTAAGGCTTTGTTAGACAAACTACCTAACGTCAAGATTATTGATAATTTTGGTGTAGGTTATGACGGTGTAGATGTTGCCGAATGCAAAAAACGCGATATTGCCATATGTACTACTCCAGGAGTCTTAACTGAAGATGTTGCTGATTTAGCCATATCCTTAATGCTAAATGTTTCAAGAAAAATTACCTTTGCCAATAACTTTATTGCAGATGGTAAATGGGAACAAAACCACAAACTTGCTTTAGCAACTAAGGTTTCAGGTAAAAAAGTTGGTATCGTAGGTCTTGGACGTATAGGTAATGCCGTAGCTAAAAGAGCTTGTGCCTTTGATATGGAAATCTACTATTACGATAATTTTATTGAAAACAAAAATTATACAAAGGTAGATGACCTTATTAAGCTTGCTTCTTTAGTTGATTATTTGATTATCTGCGCTGCAGCCACTGAGGAAAACCGCAACTTAATCAATGCCGAGGTTTTAAAAGCCTTAGGTACTGAAGGATTTTTAATCAACGTTGCTCGTGGTTCTTTAGTTGATGAACAGGCCTTAGTAGATGCCATTGTTAACAATCAAATCAAAGGTGCTGGTTTAGACGTATTTGTCAAAGAACCTTATGTTCCACAGCAGTTAATTGGTAGAGATAATGTGGTAGTAACTCCACATATTGCTAGCGCTACTGTTGAAACTAGATTGTTAATGGCAAATATAGTCATAGACAACATGAAAGCGTTCTTAGAAGGTCGCGACCTACCCACTAAACTAAAACTATAACTTAATTAAGCTTCTATGTTTTATAGCCAGCAACCTGCTGGCTATTTTTTTCTAACTCTTCAAAGCGGCCAAGGCTTTACGCATACTTACAATATTTTGTGTATATAGTTTGTTTCTTAAAATCGCAACTCTAGTGTATAGCACATCAACAATTGCCAAATAAGCAAAACGTGTAACTGTAGATTCAGCTAATAACTTGATTTCAGGACCTAAACCAACTAAAACCTCATCAGCTTTTTCTGCAAGAGGTGAACGTTTATGAGAAGTAATTAAAACAATCTTCGCACCATTATTTTTAGCAAGTTCAACGCTATGTACAAGATCTATGGAACTACCTGATAAAGATACCACAACTACAGTAGTATCATAGTTTTGGCACATAGCTGCAATAGTTGCCTGCTGATGAGGATCGGTAAAAACTTCAGTTGGAATACCAAAACGCACAAAGCGAATGCCAATATCTCGACAAATAGTACCAGAGGTACCATAACCAAAAACCATTAAACGATTACTACAAGCGATCAAATTAGCGGCACGATCTATAGCATCATAATCGACCACATTTTGCGTCATATTCAATCCTTCTTGAATCTTCAAAAAGATCTTAGAAGCAATAGTCTTAACATCATCGCCAACGCCTACCTCAACATCATCAATTTTTTGATTTGTAAAAGAAGCTAATTGTACTTTTAATGATTGAAAACCAGACAAATCTAATTTTTTACAAAATCTTGAAATAGTTACATCCGAGGTTTTGGTTTCTGTAGCTACATCAGAAATTGTCATCTCTAAAACTTTAGAAATATTATTAGCAATAAAATTAGCAATAATTGCATCTGACTTGGTGAGCTTATTTATACAACTACCAAAAATTGGAATAGCTAAAGCTTTTTCATCTAACAATGAGTTATCTTTAGTCATTTTAGCTCCAAAAAAACAGCTTCAGTACATCTTTATATACGAAAAATAATGGTCTTATAATATGAATTATTATTTTGCTTATATATTCTTTATAATACCTTTTTTTAACTAAGCCTGCCTTAATTTAAAGTTATTTTTTAAAATTTAAGGCTTTTTTAACCATAGTCCATGATGCAAAATACCTTTTAAATTCAAAGCATCATCTAAAAATAAAATATTGGCGCGTCGTCCTGCTTTTAAAAGTCCAACCTTATCTAAAATTCCCACATTTAAAGCTGGATTATAAGTACAAGCACGAACAGCATCCTCAAGAGAAATTCCCATTGAGACTGCACTTTTTAACATTAAAAATAGATTGCAAACTGATCCTGCCAAAGTACCATCCTCTAAAGTAGCTTTTTTACCGCATACTCTTACCTTTTGCCCACCTAAGCTATATTCACCATCTTCTAAGCCCGTTGCCATCATTGAATCTGAAATCATAATGATACGTTCTTTAGAGAAAAGCTTAAACGCAAGTCTAACCATAGCCTCATGTATATGTATACCATCACAGATAAGTTCAGCCTTTACATTTTTATCTAAAGCCGCAGCGGCAATTGGACCTGGAGAGCGATGTAATAAAGGATTCATGGCATTGAAAATATGTGTCAATTCACTTGCACCACAAGTTATAGCTTCACAAGCCTTATCATAATCACAACAAGTATGCCCTAGCGATACTTTAACCTGTGATGAGACTTTTTTAATAAATTCACAAGCATTTTCAGTCTCTGGAGATACCACAATAACCTTAATAAGATCACAAGCTAAAGCTTGTAATTTCAAAAAAAAGTCTAAATCAGCTTCTTTTACGTATTGAGGATTTTGTGCCCCCACCTTATTCGGACTTATAAAAGGGCCTTCTAAATAAATTCCCTCCAGATCGGCTCCATTTTGCGGAGCCTTAAATGCTACTGCATTTTTTAAGGCTTTCGTAATTGAAGTCGCAGACATTGTCATAGTTGCAGGGACAATAGTCCCCACGCCTACAGAGGCTTCATAGATACTGATTGCTTTTAAACCTTCATAGTCTGCATCCATAAAATCATGACCAAAAGCCCCATGAAAATGAATGTCTATTAAACTTGGAATGGCATATAAATTTTGAGCATCAAAAACATAATCTGTACTAAAAGGGGAGCTTAAAAGCTCCCCTTTTATAAACAGATCGTGTTTTTCAAAGCTAAAATTATCGCTATATACTCTAGCATTTATAATTTTCACTTTTTCCCCTAAAGTTTAGCTTTGAGAACTTTTATAAGCCTCTTCTAAAGCATAGGTCAACTGATCTGGACAAGATGTTGTTTTACTCTTACAAGTATTACCACGCAAAATAGGGATGATATCGTCGATATTTTTACCGGTAATCAATTTACTAATACCTTTTAGATTACCGTTACAACCACCGATAAACTCCACACTCTTGATAATTTTGCCATCAAGCTCAACATTTATAAATTTAGAGCAAGTTCCTTGGGTTCTATATGTATACATCTACTAACTAATCCAAAAAAGTTACAATATCTTTTAAATTTTTACGAGATTTAGGACGCTTACGATTGCTATCATTACAATCTCCATAACCTAAGGAGACTACTGCTACACTATGTAAATTTTGAGCAGGTAAATTTAAAATTTCATCTAATTTATCAAATAAAACACCTTCCATAGGTGTAGAGTCAATACCTAATGACTTAGCTCCATACATAAGTGCGGCCATAGCAATATAAACTTGCTTTGCAGTCCATTGTGCATAATCACCAGCTTCTTGATGCATGCGACCAAAGGCTATACGATGTTCATCAACAATATCACGAATTTCAGGATGATTTGGATAACGACCATCCGCATCCTCTTTAGCAGTAACAGCCTTATAAGAATCAATATCAAGCTTAGTCTGTGCACATAAAACAATAAAATGTGAGCAATTTGTAATGCGATCATGATTAAAATCGCAAATTGCCGGCAAAATCAAATCTTTTGATTTCTGAGATCCAACAAAAAACTTCCAAGCCTGAGCATTAACTGCACTTGGTGTAAGTCTTAAAATTTCTAAAAGTTTATCTAAATCTTCTTTAGAAATAATACGACTAGGATCATAGTGTTTTGCTGTATAACGTTCATTTGATAAAGAAACAAAATCTAGCATAATGAGCTCTCAACGAAATTTAAATATCAATACTTTCTAACTTAAGCATATTACTGTATGCAAATTCTGACAAGTCCACGCTTATTTAAACCATAACTTAGCATAATTCGATAATGTATCTAATTGATGACTCATAATTTCACACTTCAATGAAACTAAATGTCGCAAAAAACTTAACCTAAAAAGTACCTTATTTAATTTTTATCGAAATGATTTACAAATTAAACAAAGTATTACATCCAAATCCGTGATATTCGACGTTGAACTTAAAACGTTTGCATCTTAGACTATCTAGAAATAAACACCTAACGAATATTTTATTTTTATAGGCAATAAAAATGGCAGATACATATTCTTCAAATCCACAAATTGAAACTATCCAAAATCAATATGGCATGAGTGTTACCATCATGGATTGGGGTGCAACTATTATTTCTATTAAAGTCCCAGTAAATGGTGAAAAAGAACCTCGTGAGGTTTTACTAGGAGTAAAAAAACCCGCAGACTGGTATAAACAAAGTTGCTACTTCAATGCCACTATTGGCAGATTTGCTAATCGTATTGCTAACAATGAATTTTCCATTAACGGGAAAACCTACAAATTAAATTCAGTAGCTCAACATTGTCTACATGGTGGTGTTGACGGTTTTGACAAACGTCGTTTTACTCTTGTAAGTAAGAGCTACAATAGTCTTACTTATACCTTACACTCTGATGACGGTGATATGGGTTTCCCCGGTAACTACGATCTTACTGTTATCTATACTGTAAGCGATGACAATGCTTTAAATGTTCAATATCAGGGTAAATGCGACGCTCCTTGCTGGTCTTGTATTACCAATCATGCTTATTTCAACTTAAACGGTTATCACAGCACTGCTTTAAATCACACCTTATGGTTGGATTCTAAAGCCTTCTTACCTTGCGATAGCGGCTCTATACCTACAGGCGAGGTAAGAGATGTTGCTAATACAGCTTTTGACTTCAATACTCCCAAAACCATAGGTCAGGATTTCTTAAAAGATGAACAAATGAAAACTTGCTTAGGATACGATCATCCTTATCTCATCGAAGGTAATCCTGAAAAACCTTTCGCTTGTGTTGAATCCGATGATCACAAATTAAAGATGTCTGTCTACACAGATTATCCTGCAGTTCAATTCTATTCAGGCAATTATATCAATACCCCTGATAACAAAATCCCAGCTCGTGATGACGGCAAAATTTATGAAAATCAGACCGCTTTATGTTTAGAACCTGAGTTCTATCCTGATTGCCCTCATCAACCACAGTTTGCCGACATCAACACTATGGTTACTCCCGAAGAGCCTTTGGATAAGTTCATCTGCTATAAATTTGAATCTATCTAATCAATGAAATAGAAAATCTTTTTTAAAACGCTGGTTATATAATCGGCGTTTTTTTATAGCTATTTATCAATAGTTTCTGACATGTAGTCGGATAATTCTTTTTACGAATTAGCAAACTTTTAGTGCCTTTTAAAAAATGGACTAATTCAGAAACAGCAACTTTTGGAAGATAACTGTTAAATCCAGGTAACCATGTAAAAGACTAATCAGGATTAAACCGTTCTATATTGACTGAAGGCTTTGAAATATTCTTTAAACAGCCTAAGTACAAGCAAAAGACGAGAGAACAAATCTTTTTAAAGATAAATCCCAAGAATACGAGCAGAAAGTGTCCAAAATGCGGACATATATTAAAAGATAACAGACTTTCCCAAGCTATTTTCTTATGTACAAACTGTGGACATACAGCCAATGTATATGAAAACGTAGCGTGGAATATCCTAAGGGCGTAGCTTACCCGGATAGATTAGGAAATGAACTTTCAAAAGAGTCAGCACTGAAAAAGCACTGAAGACAGATAATAATATCAGCAGTAGGGCTCCCCTTGCTAAAGCAAGGGGAGGAAATCAATAAAATTTACTCATCATGAGTAGCTAAATACTCTTTCTCGTGTCCCCAAGATGCAATACCTTCTTGAGAAGGCAGGCATTTAGGATCAAAACGAGGATCTTTAATGCCATTTTGACGTTGGGTACGATAGTCTTTTAAAGCAATAAAAGCAAATTTACCTAATCTTGCAATTGCATAAAGATTGGTTAAAGCCAATAAAGCCATGAATAAATCAGCTAAATTCCATACCAATTCTAAAGTTGCATAAGAACCAAAGAAAACCATACCAACAACAAAAACTCTAAATAAAGTTAGGATATATGGATTCTTTGATAAATAGCCCATATTGATTTCACCATAGTAATAGTTACCAATAATGGAGCTAAATGCAAACAAAGTAATAGTAAAGGACATGAAGTAACCGGCAAATGGACCTAATTCAGAACTTAAGGACAATTGCATTAAAGCGATACCTGTAACTTCTCCACCAATCTCATATTTTTGACATAACAATACAATTACGCCTGAAGCGGTACAAATAAACAAAGTATCAACGAAAACACCGAAAGCCTGAACTAAACCTTGCTTAACTGGATGAGAGGTAACAGCACAGGCTGCAGCATTTGGAACAGAACCTTCACCGGCTTCGTTAGAGAATAAACCGCGCTTAATACCAGTCATAACTACAGCTGCAAAACCACCAGAAACTGCGGCTTGAGGACAAAATGCATCATGAAAAATAAGATAGAACATGCCAGGAACAAGTTCGATATTCTTAAATAAAATGATAAGAGCAACACCTAAATATAATAAAGCCATGATCGGCACCATAAAGGTTGCTGCTTTAGCAATACGATGAGCACCACCAAAAATAATCATTGAGGTAAATACACAAAGAACTAAACCGGTGATAATTGGATTAAAGCCAAAAGAATCCTTTAAGGCCATAGCGATAGTATTTGACTGTACGCTATTGTAGAAAAGAGCAAAAGTTGAGGTGATTAAAATTGCAAATAAAGCAGCAACAGCTGGTTGTTTTAAAGCATTTTTAATGTAATATGCAGGACCTCCGTGATAGCCTCCCTCACGATATGGAACTTTATATATCTGAGCTAAAGTACTCTCAACAAAACCTGAGGCACTGCCAATAATAGCAATAACCCACATCCAAAAAATTGCACCAGGACCACCTAACACCACAGCAATGGCAATACCTGCAATATTACCAACACCGACACGTGAAGCAGTACTAATACAAAAAGCCTGGAAAGAACTAATTTCTTTTCCCTTTGGCTTATGACTGGTGATACCATGTCTTAACACCGAAAACATTTCAAAGAAATAACGGATCTGTACAAATCCAGTTTTAAAGGTGAAATAAAGACCGATACCAACTAAGACAATGATCAAAACATATGACCATAAAACACCGTTGATACTGCCTACGACAGCATTCATTGCATCTAGCATGTTTAAGTTCCTGTATTAAAAATTTTAAAGCTAGCTTATTCTTACAGCTTTTAAAAACTGTAATATTTTAACCTTTTTCAAAAATGTTGCAATTTTTGGCATTTATACCTAGAAAACACCTGTTTTTTGCAATTTAAGCTCTCAATAATTAAAATAGTTGCATAAAATCTTTAAAGCAATATTTAATTTAAGGAGTGTTCCTGTTTTTTGAGTTTGTGAACAAAACGAACGTAGACAATGTATAAAAGCACAGCCGTAATTGCCCAGCTAATTCCATAGACTGCCATCAGTACAGAATATGTTGGGTGCATTTCAAAAACTGTAAAAATCCAGACAATACGAACACAACAAATACCAAATAAAGTAACCAAAGCTGGTGGCAAAGAATAACCAAAACCACGCATCGCACCTGACATGATCTCCATGGTAACACTGATCATTTCAGGGCCTACAACATACAAAATTCTAATCACACCTAAAGCAATAACAGCTTCACTGTCCGAGAAAAATCCAACCAACTCATAACTGAAAAATAAGATAAAGGCAGAGAAAACTGAAGTAATAATAAAATCTAGCCAAAAACATGCATGAATAATCTGACGACAACGAGGTAAATTTCCTGCACCATAGTTTTGGCTAATAAAAGTTGTAGCAGCAAGACCAAAAGCATTTATAAAACAATAAACATTGATCTCAATTGTAAAAGCGGCAGCTGAAGCTGCCATAACATCTGTACCTAAACTATTTATAGCTGATTGAATCAAAAGATTAGATAAGGAGAAAACCATGCCCTGAATTCCGGCAGGAAGTCCGATACTGACAATAGCCCTTGCTTTTCTTGGTCTAAACTCCACAACTTTTTTATAATCTAAATGTAAAAATCCACTCTCTTTTCTTAACTTATAAAATAAATACAGAGCACATAAACCATTACTTAAAGCCGTAGTTAAGGCCACTCCTCCTGTTTGCATATCAAATACTAAAACTACAACTAAATTACCTATGATATTAAATACACTTGCATAAGCAAGAGCAATTAAAGGTGTATTGGTATCCCCTTTACTTCTAAATAAAGCCGCTTCAAAATTATACATAGCGATAAAAGGCATACCAAGGAAATACACTCTTAAGTATGTTGAAGCGCCTTCTTTAACATTATCAGGAACGCCTAACCAAGACACTATAGTATCTGCAAAAGGAATACCTACAAGTGCAATCACCAATCCAATAATGATTGCCAAAGAAAAAGCCGTATGCACAGCATCATTAGCATTATTGGGATCTTTCATGCCTATATAACGCGCTACTACCACATTAGCGCCTAAAGAAATACCTACAAAAAGATTTACCACAAGGCCAATAATAGGAATATTGTTACCCACAGCAGCAACAGCATCTTTTCCCACAAAGTTTCCCAAAACAGCCACATCTGCCGCATTAAATAACTGTTGCAAAATACTTGTAAAAGCTAAAGGCAATGAAAAAACAATGATTTTATCCCAAAGGGATCCTTGCAATAGATCCATATTGCGATATTTAGACAAGAAATTGCCCATAAAAATATGACCTTATTGATTTAACTTATTTATGACCATACATACTCTAATATAGATGATTTACCAAAAGAATATTTTTTTTATTATTTAGTATGCAATCTAAACGTGACTATATTCCCAAAACAGCCCTATTTATCAAAGAAAAATCTATATTTTCCTCAGATAAAAGGCTTTAACTCACTGATATTTTTTTTAATTTTATAACCTATAAAAAAATTGTTGCCAATTATCATATTGATAAGTATAATACCACTCATTGATTCACTCCTGCCGGAGTGGCGGAATTGGTAGACGCAGCGGATTCAAAATCCGCCGCTGGTAACAGTGTGTGGGTTCGAGTCCCACCTCCGGCACCACTAACCACCTTTTATGGTGGTTTTTTTATGTCCTATAAAGTCCACTTTTAACAATACAATTTTATTGTTTATCATATAGATAAAGTCTATCTTTGTCCTATAAAGTCCTAACGTGTAAAATACAGTTTTAAACCTATAATATAAAAAATGGTCCCCTACTTGGTCCCCTAATATTATTTTAGGTTCTTCCGAGGATCTGTGGAAGCTCTGAAAATAATATAACAATATTCATATTC
>ERZ1673737.3179-NODE-3179-length-12818-cov-8.470892_pt1 | contig 12818 bp, 10 predicted proteins | sample MGYA00580211_ERZ1673737 | MGnify/ENA primary metagenome ERZ1673737 (study PRJEB41218, sample SAMN15661789) | gut metagenome | host: Homo sapiens | place: Canada: London | collected 2015-08-20/2019-03-30 | study: EMG produced TPA metagenomics assembly of... | reverse complement strand
ATTCGTGAATACGGTGAGGCGGCTGCCTATGAAATTGGTGCGCCAAACCTCCATCCAGATTTGATGAAAATCATGGGACGGTTGCAATTCCGGACTTCTTATGGTCAAAACGTTTTGCGTCACTCCATTGAAGTTGCCAAACTTTCTGGTATTATTGCTAGCGAGTTGGGTGAAAATGCTACCTTGGCACGACGTGCAGGTTTCTTACATGATATCGGTAAAGCGATTGACCGTGAGGTTGAAGGAAGTCACGTTGAGATTGGGACGGAATTGGCACGGAAGTACAAGGAACACCCAGTGGTTGTCAATACTATTGCCAGTCACCATGGTGATGTGGAACCCGAAAGTGTCATCGCAGTCATTGTCGCTGCAGCGGATGCCTTGAGTGCGGCTCGACCTGGGGCACGAAGTGAGTCACTTGAAAGCTACATCAAACGCTTGCAAGATCTTGAAGAAATTGCAAATAGTTTTGAAGGAGTTAAGACAAGTTTTGCCCTTCAAGCGGGTCGTGAAATCCGCATTATGGTTAGTCCTGAGGCAATTAAGGATGATAAAGTGACGATCTTAGCTCATGATATTCGTGAGAAGATCGAATCCAATCTTGAATATCCTGGAAACATTAAGGTTACCGTTATTCGAGAATTGCGTGCAGTCGATTACGCAAAATAAACAAAAAGCTTGAGATCTAGCATCTCAAGCTTTTTGAATGAAAAAATCAGTTGAAAATTAGGCCGATTTTTGTTACACTAGATAGAAAGACATTGAAGGAGAAATCATGGCGGATCGTGGCTTATTAATCGTATTTTCTGGCCCTTCGGGGGTTGGAAAAGGAACGGTCAGACGAGAAATTTTTGAAAACTCGGACAATCAGTTTCAGTATTCTGTATCGATGACGACGCGTGCACAACGTCCAGGTGAAGTGGATGGTGTCGACTATTTTTTCCGTACACGTGAAGAATTTGAAGATTTGATCCGTCAAGGGCAAATGTTGGAGTACGCTGAGTACGTTGGAAATTACTATGGGACTCCTTTAACCTATGTGAATGAAACCTTGGACAAGGGAATCGATGTATTCCTTGAAATTGAAGTTCAGGGTGCCCTTCAAGTAAAGAAGAAAGTTCCAGATGCAGTTTTTATTTTCTTAACTCCGCCTGATTTGGATGAATTGCAAGATCGATTAGTGGGTCGCGGGACAGATAGTGCAGAAGTTATTGCGCAACGGATTGAAAAAGCAAAAGAAGAAATCGCCATGATGCGTGAATATGACTACGCCATTGTGAACGATGAAGTTCCTCTTGCTGCTGAGCGTGTCAAACGTGTGATCGAAGCAGAGCATTTCCGTGTAGACCGTGTCATTGGCCATTATCTGGATATGTTACCAAAAACACAAACTATTGTGAAGAGATAAATAATTAGAAATTAGGTATAGGAATATGATGTTAAAACCTTCTATTGATACATTGCTTGACAAAGTACCATCAAAATATTCATTGGTCATTCTTGAGGCAAAACGGGCCCACGAATTGGAAAGTGGTGCAGTACCAACTCAAGAATTCCAATCAGTTAAATCAACATTACAAGCGCTTGAAGAAATCGAGTCTGGAAACGTAGTTGTTCACCCGGATCCAGAAGCAAAACGTGAAGCGCTTCGTCGTCGGATTGAAGCAGAGCGGATTCGCAAAGAAGAAGAAGAGCGCAAAATTAAGGAACAAATTGCCAAAGAAAAAGAAGATGGTGAAAAAATTTAAGGTTGGGGCTTCTCAATCTTATTTTTTGCTATTTAAAGGGTTCCGTGATAAAGTAAAGCTCATATGATAGAGGCTGGAGGTGAAAAAGTGATAGCAAAAGTCATCGTAGATGTCCCATTGATGCAGACAGATAAACCCTATTCTTATCAGATTCCATTAGAATTTGAGGATATGGTGGAGGCAGGTATGCGAGTTCATGTCCCCTTTGGTAAAGGGAATCGCCTCATTCAAGGGATTGTGGTAGATGTTTTAGAAGAGGCAGACACAAGCGAGGAATTAAAAGCGATTGTGGAGGTCTTGGATTACACTCCGGTCTTAAATCAAGAGCAGTTCTGGTTGGCAGATCAATTACGAAAAAGTGTTTTTTCTTATAAGATCACGATTTTAAAAACCATGCTTCCTTCTCTCCTCAATTCGAGTTATGATAAGATTTTGTATCCTCAACCTTCTTTAGATCCAACTCTCAAAGTGAAACTTTTTGGTGAAAAAAATGAAGTTTCTTTTTCTTCTCTAGATGCGGCCGATCAAGCCCAAGTGATGCGGTTGGTCAGAAAAGGAGATTTGGTACTTGAATACAAGGCCAAGGATAGGAAACAAATTAAAACAGAAAAATGGTATCGCGTTAACCAGGAAGGATTAAAAGAACTTCAACCATCAGGAAGAGCTAAAAAAAGGCTAGCATTGAAAGAGCGCCTGTTACTAGAGCAAGGGGAGCAACCCTTAGCAGGATTGTATCAGGATTTTTCACGAGAAGTGGTAGCTTATTTTATCGAACAGGGTGTTTTAGAAATTACAGAACGAGAAGTGAATCGGGCGGCTGCATATTATGAAGGCAAAGAACAGACCCAGGCTCTGCTTTTAAATTCAGAGCAAGCAAAAGCTGTCGAAACAGTAGTTTCTCAAATTGGGAAAACATCAAAACCTTTTTTACTAGAAGGTGTGACTGGAAGTGGGAAAACAGAAGTTTATCTGCAGATTATTCAAGAAGTTCTAAATAAGGGGAAAACGGCTATTATGTTGGTTCCTGAGATTTCCCTGACGCCACAGATGACGGATCGTTTTATCTCGCGTTTTGGCCAGGAAGTAGCTATTCTGCACTCGGGCTTATCAAATGGTGAGAAGTATGATCAATGGCGAAAAGTTGAACGTGGGGAGGCCAAGGTAGTCGTTGGAGCGCGCTCAGCCATCTTTGCCCCTTTAAAAAACATCGGAGCCATCATCATTGATGAGGAGCATGAGGCTTCCTACAAACAAGATAGTAATCCACGCTACCACGCAAGGGAAGTCGCAGTCCTAAGGGCTCAGTACAATCAAGCAGTCTTGCTTCTTGGATCTGCTACACCAAGTTTAGAATCGAGGGCTCGTGCAACAAAAGGGGTTTATGAATTAATTCGTCTCACCCAACGGGCCAATCCGGCAGCCAAAATTCCAGAAGTTAAAGTCGTTGATTTCCGTGATTATATTGGCCAAAATGAAGCTGGTAACTTCACTCCGGTTCTAGTGGAAGCTATTGCTGATCGCTTGCAGAAAAAAGAGCAGGTCGTCTTGATGTTGAACCGCCGTGGTTATTCCAGCTTTGTCATGTGTCGCGAGTGTGGAACTGTGGATACTTGTCCCAATTGTGATATCTCACTGACCCTCCACATGGATACTAAAACCATGAACTGTCATTATTGTGGCTATAGCAAAGCGATTCCTCGACACTGTCCAAATTGCCAAAGTCCTTCCATTCGTTATTACGGGACAGGAACACAAAAAGCCTATGATGAATTACAAGAGATCTTTCCTGAGGCTAAAATTTTGCGTATGGATGTGGATACTACCCGAAAAAAAGGGAGCCACGCAGCAATATTAGATGCTTTCGGGAATGGAGAAGCGGATATTTTATTAGGGACGCAAATGATTGCGAAGGGCTTGGATTTTCCAAATGTGACGTTAGTGGGTGTCTTGAATGCGGATACTTCTTTAAATTTACCGGATTATCGATCCTCAGAGCGAACCTTTCAACTCTTGACTCAGGTGGCAGGAAGGGCCGGACGAGCAGAGAAAGAAGGAGAGGTTATCATTCAGAGCTACAACCCCAATCATTATGCGATTCGATTTGCCAAAGACCAAGATTATGAAGGCTTTTTTGCCTATGAAATGCAAATTCGCCGGCAGTTAGGCTATACGCCTTATTACTTCACAGTTGGGTTAACCCTATCCCATAAGAGTGAGGAAATTGTGATGGAGAAGTCACATCAGGTTATGGAAATCCTCCGTTCTGGCTTATCCGATCAGGTCCAAATCTTAGGACCAACTCCTAAACCAATTGCACGCACACATAATTTGTATCATTATCAAATCATTGTGAAATATCGTTTTGAAGAAGGCATGACTCAGGTCTTGAATCAAATCTTAGAATTTACACAAGAAAGAGGCAACCAAGATCTCCGTGTCAGTATTGATAATGAACCTCAAAGTTTTATGTAAGGAAGAAAGAAATGACAAAATTAATTTTTATGGGAACGCCTGATTTTTCAGCGACGGTTTTAAAGGGATTGTTAGCAGATTCGCGCTATGAAATTTTGGCAGTTGTGACGCAACCGGACCGCAAAGTAGGTCGCAAAAAAGAGATTCGAATGACCCCAGTGAAGCAGGTAGCTTTGGAACATCAACTACCGGTTCTTCAGCCGGAGAAATTATCGGGTAGTCCAGAAATGGAAACTCTCTTATCCCTAGATGCAGATGGAATTGTGACCGCTGCTTTTGGACAATTTTTACCGACAAAATTGTTGGAGAACTTCCAATTTGCGGTGAATGTCCACGCGTCTTTATTGCCTAAATATAGAGGTGGAGCTCCCATTCACTATGCCCTGATCAATGGTGACGAAGAAGCTGGGGTTACAATTATGGAAATGGTCAAGGAAATGGATGCCGGAGACATGATTGCAGCTCGTTCTCTCCCAATTTTAGATGAGGACAATGTGGGAACTTTGTTTGAAAAATTGGCTGTCCTTGGACGTGACTTACTCCTAGATACTTTGCCAGCTTACCTGGCAGGGGAGATCAAGCCAAGTCCACAAGATCCAAGTTTGGTCACATTTTCACCGAATATTTTACCGGAAGAAGAGGTTTTGGACTGGACCAAAACCAATCGCCAAGTCTTTAACCAGATTCGGGGGATGAATCCTTGGCCGGTCGCTCATACATTATTAAATGGGCAACGCTTTAAAGTTTATGAAGCAGAGCTATGCGAAGGAAATGGAAATCCAGGAGAAGTGATTGCTTTGACCAAAAAAGAGTTGCTAGTCGCTGCAGGAGAAGGCGCATTGTCCCTAAAAGTTGTGCAGCCGGCAGGAAAACCAAAAATGTCCATCACAGACTTTTTGAATGGCGCCGGCCGTCAATTGAAAGTAGGAGATCACTTTGGAAGGTAAACAAATGAATGCGCGGGAACAGATCGTTCGAGTGTTAGAAGAGGTTTTTGAACAGGGAGCTTATTCTAATATTGCCCTAAATCAAGCGCTAGAACACTCTCAACTTTCAGATAAAGATAGAAGCTTTGTTACGGAAGTTGTATACGGTACTGTAGCACGGAAGATAACACTCGAGTGGTATCTCGCCCACGTAATTGAAGACCGGACGAAATTAGATCCTTGGCTCTATTATCTTTTGATGATGAGTTTGTATCAACTTGTCTATTTAGACCGAATTCCTGATCATGCCATCGTCAATGAAGCTGTCCGGATAGCAAAACGTCGTAAAGAAGGCAGTGAGAAGTTTGTCAATGCTATTCTTAGAAAGCTCATCCGCGAAGGACTACCAGCTATTGATACAATCAAGCGAAAGAATAAACGTTATTCGGTAGAGTATTCCCTACCTGTATGGTTGGTCAAAGCATTGATCGAAGAATACGGTGAAGAACGTGCTTGTGCTATTTTTAAGAGTCTTTATCAGCGTAATAAATCCAGTATTCGTGTGATTGATCTGGACGAAAAAGAAGAGTTGGCTCAGCTGTTCGAAGCAACCTCCTCTCTACTTGCTCCGTCCGCTCTCGTGAAAGAGCAGGGACATTTTGCGGCGCATTCCTTGTTTAAAGAGGGGCGCATTACTATTCAAGACGAGTCCAGTCAATTGGTGGCACCAGCTTTGGATTTGCAAGGAGATGAGTGTGTTTTAGATGCCTGTGCGGCGCCAGGTGGAAAGACGACCCACCTGGCTTCTTATCTCACAACTGGGAAAGTCACAGCCTTGGATCTCTATGACCATAAGCTCAAATTGATTCAAGAAAATGCTAATCGGCTCCATGTTGCGGACAAAATTTTGACAAAGAAGTTAGATGCGACAAAAGTCTTTGAAACATTTGGACCTGATGCTTTCGATAAAATTTTGGTGGATGCGCCTTGTTCAGGGATTGGTTTGATACGGAGAAAGCCTGATATCAAGTACAATAAAGAGAGTGCAGATTTTGTATCTTTACAAGCTATTCAATTGGCAATCCTGGATAGTGTTTGTCAAAGTGTGCGTAAAGGTGGTATAATAGTGTACAGTACGTGTACAATTATGGGCAAAGAGAATTTTGAAGTGGTGGACCAATTTTTGAAAAACCATCCAAATTTCGAACAAGTCCCATTGGATCACGAAAGAAAAGATATTCTTAAAAATGATTGTATCCTTATTACACCCGAATTATATGGAAGCGACGGCTTCTTTATTAGTCGTTTTAAGAGAATCTCATAATATCAGGAGGAAACTGACAGTATGGATATGACGATCTTAACCGATGTAGGTCAAAGACGGACAAATAACCAAGACTATGCAAATCAATATACAAACAAGGCAGGAAAACCGATGGTTTTTCTTGCTGATGGTATGGGAGGACACCGTGCCGGTAATATTGCTAGTGAAATGGCAGTCACAGACCTAGGTGCGGCTTGGGTTTCTTCTGAGATCGAGACGGTTAATCAAGTACGGGAATGGTTTGCAGAACATTTAGAAGCTGTGAATCGTCGGATTCATTTGGCTGGGCAAGATGATGAGCACAAAGGAATGGGAACGACACTAGAAGCCTTGGCTTTTGTAGAAGGACAAGTGATTTATGCCCACGTTGGGGATTCACGGATTGGCCTCATTCGTCAGGGCGAATACCAGCAGTTGACCAGTGACCATTCTCTTGTAAATGCTCTTTTGCGAGCTGGTCAAATTACAGAGGAAGAAGCTGCCCATCATCCTCAACGTAACATCATCACTCAGTCCATTGGTCAAAAAGATGAGTTAGAGCCGGATTATGGTTTGGTGACGGTTGAAGCAGATGATTATATTTTGATCAATAGTGACGGTTTAACCAATATGATTGGCCCGGATGAAATCAGAGATATTGTCTTGAGTGATGTTTCACTGGAAGAAAAAGCTCAAACCTTGATTCGTTTTGCCAATAATGCTGGAGGCTTGGATAATATCACTGTTGTACTGCTCCACTTTACTGAGGAGGACGCAGCATGATTCAAATCGGCAAAATTTTTGCCGGGCGATATAAAATCATCCAACAAATTGGACGCGGCGGGATGGCAGATGTTTATCTTGCGCGTGATTTGATTTTAGATGGGGAAGAAGTTGCAGTCAAGGTACTGCGTACGAATTACCAGACGGATCCCATTGCGGTTGCGCGTTTTCAGCGTGAAGCAAAGGCGATGGCAGAGCTGGACCATCCAAATATCGTTCGGATTACAGATATTGGCGAAGAAGAAGGACAACAATACCTTGCAATGGAATATGTTGCAGGTTTAGACTTGAAACGCTATATCAAAGAAAATGCTCCTTTATCAAATGAAGAAGCTGTTCGTTTGATGGGGCAGATCCTTCTAGCTATGCGTCTTGCCCATACGCGTGGCATTATCCATAGAGATTTAAAACCACAGAATGTCCTCTTGACACCAGATGGAACAGCAAAAGTTTCAGACTTTGGGATTGCAGTGGCCTTTGCAGAGACTAGTTTGACCCAGACCAACTCGATGTTGGGGTCGGTTCATTATTTGTCCCCTGAGCAGGCGCGTGGTTCAAAAGCTACGGTGCAAAGTGACATCTACGCTATGGGAATCATTTTCTATGAGATGTTGACAGGACACATTCCTTATGATGGAGATAGTGCAGTCACAATTGCTTTGCAGCATTTTCAAAAGCCACTCCCATCTATTCGTGAAGAAAATAAGAATGTTCCACAAGCTTTAGAAAATGTAGTGATCAAAGCGACAGCTAAAAAACTGACGGATCGCTATAAATCAGTGGCAGAGATGTATGTGGATCTTTCAAGTTGCTTGTCCTATGAGAGAAGAAATGAGAAAAAACTGGTTTTTGAAGACCAAGCGAAAGCTGATACAAAGACTCTTCCAAAAGTGAGTCCAACTCCAAAAACGGCTCCTGTTCCAATCTCTGAGGTACGCAGTGAAATCAGTTCGGTAGATCCTAATCGACCATTATCTGACCAGCAGACCATGGCACCAAGTAAAAAGCCAAGAAGACGCTTGCGGGCGCGCTACAAGGTCTTGTTTGTTGCCATTGCCCTAGTTCTTGCTGCCTTTACTTTCTTGTTGTATATGAGCCCAGCCAATAAAACCGTTCCAGATGTTTCCGGCAAAACCATTGCCGAAGCTAGAGCGGTTATTGAGGGACAAGACCTTCAAGTCGGTGAAGAGAAAGAAGAGTACAGTGATTCGGTTGCAGAAGGCTATGTCATTCGAACCAATCCAAATGCAGGGGCCCAAAAGAAAGAACAAAGTCGAATTGATTTGATCGTTTCAAAAGGACCAAACAGCTTTGAAATGCCAAATTACGTGGGCGAAACACGGGCAGCAGCTGAAGAGGATCTGAAAAACACTTATAAAGTATCGAGCAAAATGATCACCGTTGAAGAAGTTGAGACCTTTGATGATCCTGCAGGGACAGTTCTTGAACAAACTCCAGCTCCAGGAGAGCAATATTCTCTGAATTCAAAAACTAAGATTGTTTTGAAAGTAGCGAAAGAAACGACTTCAATTGAAATGCCAAACTATGTTGGATCAACTTATGATTTTGCTAGAAGTAATTTGATTGAGATCTATGGTATTAAAGAAGCCAATATCGAATTAAGAAAAACAGAACATCTCCCTGATGGAGTATCTGTTTCTGCCGGTCAAATTGTTAGTCAAACTCCAGAAGTTTCGAGTACGGTGGATATTAACCGAACACGAATTGTTTTAACGGTATATGAGCCTAAAGTGACAGCTTCTTCAAGTACGAAAGCCTCATCAAGTTCTGATACATCTAGTTCATCCTCTGGTGAACGATCAGATACAGAAAGTTCAAGCAGTAGTGCAACTAGTGGAGATTAATAAATCAGTCTAAGACTCAGATGGATTTCTGGGTCTTTTTGATTGTCTGCTATTATCCAACCACAGACGGAAGTCAAATGAGGAAAAATTTGATAAAATAGGAAAAGATGAGGTAGACTATGTGGAAAATACAAATTTTTATTTTCGTTGAAGCCGTTTTGTTAACATTAGCAGCGATCACCATTTTATCAATCGATTTTTCCAGATTTGTTGTCTTGATGGTTCTCTTTTTGCTCCTTTTGTATTACTATTTTGGCAAACAAAAAGCAAATTTTCTATTAATCGCGCTGAGTGTGCTCTTGTTTTTTATCGTGATGCTGAATCCTTTTGTGATTGCAGCCATTTTATTTGCGGTGGTTTATGGTTTATTGATTGCTTACCCTTATATGTATAAGGAAAATGAAGCCGTTGTGTTTGATGTTGAAGAGGATACGAAAATTCGTCAGGAAAAAACTCGATGGATTGGTGATTTACAACATTTTTCAAAGCAAAGTCGAGGGTATCGAGATCTGAATGTGATCCGAGTTTTTGGGAATGACACCCTCCATTTAGAGGAGGTAGCCATTTGCAATTGGGACAATGTAGTGATCATTCGGAAAGGGTTTGGAAATACAAAAATTATCTTACCGATTGATTTGGAATTGCATTTACAAATTAACACCCTGTATGGAGATCTGAAGTTTTTGGATCTTCCTGTCCGTAAAATGAGGAATGAAACCATAGACATTGAAACGGCACACTATCGGAGATCGCACCGTTCTATAAAAATTGTGTTAGTTGGTATTGTTGGGGGTGTTGAGGTGATTCGCGCATGAAGAAATTAGACTATCTCCTATTGTATTTCTATTCCCTAATGGTGGTTGCGGTCATTTGTCATACCATTTTCCATTTTGTTGGTTTTCAGTGGGGCAAACTTCTCTCAGATCTTTCCTTGCTTCAGTCATTCCTATTTTTGGTTTTTAGTCTGACGCTTGCATTGACGGCTTTGGTTGTCTTAATTATCAAAATCACGCAATTTGTAACAGTTCATGCAGTACAACAAAAGGTAGAATCTATCCTGACTGCTTCACAGCGAAAAGAAATTGCCCCCAAAGAATTGAATCAACAGTTAGATTTATTGGACAGCAAATTGCTTCGACTAGAAGAAAATTTACAAAAGAGTGAAAATCGTGTGATGCGAAATGAAGAAGAAATTGTGGAAATCGAGCGTAAGAGAATTGCGCGTGATCTACATGATACGGTTAGTCAAGAATTGTTTGCAGCCAATATGATTTTATCTGGAGTGGCAGCACAGGCTCTTGAGTTAGAGAAAAGTCAGATCCAGCAGCAACTAAATGGTGTGTCAGATATTCTAGGTACAGCCCAAAATGATTTACGCGTCTTGCTCCTACATCTTCGTCCTACAGAATTGGAAGGAAAAAGTTTGGTAGAAGGGATGGAGATGATTTTTAGAGAATTGAAGGAAAAGAGTAACCTAGCAGTTGTCTTCCATCATAATGACGTGAGCATTCCAAAAGATATGGAAGAACATCTGTTTCGGATTGTCCAAGAAATTGTTAGCAATACCTTGAAACACGCTAGAGCTCAACAAATGGATGTCTTTTTGCAACAGGAAGGAAAACAACTTCATTTACGGATGGTAGATGATGGAATCGGATTTGAGCAGGAAAAATTGGAACGATTGAGTTATGGGTTGAAAAATATTCAAGAACGTGTAGAAGACATGGCGGGAACCATTAAAATAAGAACGAGTCTTCAAAAGGGAGTGGCTGTAGATATTCGTGTTCCCCTCCTTGTAAAAGATAAAAATGAAAAGGAAACTGTATGAAAGTATTATTAGTAGATGATCATGAAATGGTCCGATTGGGATTGAAAAGCTTTTTGTCCATGCAAACCGATATTGAGCAAGTCTTAGAGGCACAAAATGGGCAAGAAGGCGTGGAGTTGGCGCTGAAAGAAAGACCAGACGTCATCATCATGGATATTGTGATGCCAGAGCTAAATGGTATCGATGCAACTCTAGCCATCCTAAAAGAGTGGCCGGAAGCTAAAATTGTCATTTTGACGTCTTATTTAGATAACGAAAAGATTTACCCAGTCTTAGATGCAGGTGCAAAAGGGTATATTTTAAAGACCTCGTCAGCAACTGAGATCTTACAGGCTGTCAGAAAGGTTGCAAAGGGAGAATTTGCAATTGAGACAGAAGTTAGTCAAAAAGTTAAGTCACGAAAGAACCATGCTGAATTGCATGATGATTTGACAGCTAGAGAACGAGATATTCTGGCTTTATTGACGAAAGGATATGAAAATCAACGAATAGCAGATGAACTCTTCATTTCTTTAAAAACAGTGAAGACCCATGTCTCCAACATCTTATCCAAATTAGAAGTCAGTGATCGGACGCAAGCAGTCGTCTATGCCTTCCGACACCATCTGGTGAATCAAGAAGATTTTTAAAGGGAAACATGCTATAATAGAGCATGATCATAAGGGGGAGACAAGTGGACGCAAAATTACGTTATAAAGCCAAAAAAGTTAAAATCGTCTTTTTTGATATTGATGATACATTACGTGCAAAAGAAACTGGATTGATCCCAGAATCTGTCAAAGAAGTCTTTCATCAATTGAAAGAAAAAGGAATCCGAACAGGGATTGCAACGGGTAGAGGGATTTTTGGGGTTGTTCCTGAAATCATGGACTTAAAGCCTGATTTTCTAGTAACCTTAAACGGTGCCTATATAGAAGATACAAAAGGAACTGTGATCTACCAATCACCAATCAATGAAGCAATCGTTTCTTCTTTTGTGGATTGGGCCAAAGAATCCGAGATTGATTATGGGTTAGTAGCTAGTCATCAAGCTTCCCTGTCTAATCGGACACCCTTGATCAGTGATGCTATTGACATCATTTATCCAAACTTACCAGTAGATCCAGACCTGCATTTGAAAGAACCTATTTTCCAAATGTGGACCTTTGATGAACAGGATAGTGAGCTAGAGTTGCCCCCTTCTTTGCAAGAGAACTTGCGCCTAGTTTCGTGGCATCCCCATTCGTCAGATGTTGTTCGCTTTGAAGCTTCAAAAGCTTCAGGAGTTTCTCATCTTGTAAATCATTTGGGCTTGAAGCCAGAGAATGTTTTAGTATTTGGGGATGGATTAAATGATCTAGAACTGTTTGATTACGCTGGAATTAGTATCGCAATGGGAAAATCTGCCCCAGAGTTACAAGAAAAAGCTGATTATATCACTAAGAATTTAGAAGAAGATGGCATATTCTATGCCTTAGAGGAGTTAAATATGGTTGAAAAAGAATTGACATTACCACAGTTAGAACTTGCTACGGTTGACGGTCCTGTCGCTGTGATCAAAACCAATCACGGTGAGATGAACATTCAATTGTTCCCGGATCAAGCGCCAAAAACAGTTGCAAACTTTGTAGCTCTTGCTAAGTCTGGCTATTATGATGGTGTCATTTTCCATCGAATTATTAAAGATTTTATGATCCAAGGGGGAGATCCAACAGGCACAGGTATGGGTGGTGAATCCATCTATGGGGAGAGCTTCGAAGACGAGTTTTCAAAAGAATTGTACAATATTCGCGGAGCCCTTTCGATGGCAAATGCTGGACCAAACACAAATGGCAGCCAATTCTTTATTGTACAAAATCAACATCTTCCATATTCGAAAAAGGAATTGGTCCGCGGTGGCTGGCCTGAAAAAAT
>ERZ1673737.3176-NODE-3176-length-12823-cov-5.942591_pt1 | contig 12823 bp, 8 predicted proteins | sample MGYA00580211_ERZ1673737 | MGnify/ENA primary metagenome ERZ1673737 (study PRJEB41218, sample SAMN15661789) | gut metagenome | host: Homo sapiens | place: Canada: London | collected 2015-08-20/2019-03-30 | study: EMG produced TPA metagenomics assembly of... | reverse complement strand
CTATCCCCTATATTTGTGGCCTCGGAGCAAGGTTTGGATACGAGCATATGAAGCTAGTATTCAAACCGCAGCGACTAAAGTCACAAATATAGGGGATAGGCTCTCTTTGCTGGCGTCCGTTTCGTTCTACAAATCAGAAGTTACTTGATTCTCTCTACAATCTGATCATATAAGTCTAAATCACAGTGTTCCTGATCTGTAAAATGAGTACAGTTTAAGCAGCTTGGTGTGTTGCATTCACAGGAAGAATTTTTAAATCCGTATTCTTCAGATACTGGCTGGTATTTGCTACAGGCTTCTGCAACTTCCTGATAGGTTTTCTTTGAACTTTTCATGATAAATCCTCCTTTTTTAAGAATGTACTCTCGGAGTCTTTCTTGCGCTTGCTTTCGTGGCTGATTTTCCGCCAGCCGCACCCGAATTTCATCAACGTACGCACCGCGTACGCTTCAAAAAATTGGGCACAACTGACAAAAAATCTTCTCACAAAATCAAGCATAAAAAGATTCCGAGAGTACATAAGAGCATATTGATTAGGTACAGGAGGTAGTATGTGAAAAGTTCAAAGATTTATGCAGGATAAATCAGATTTTTTTCAGAAGGGTTATTTAACGCTTCGTTTAAATATTTTTTCGCAAGATATTTTGCCATTGGAAGGTTCTGGTCAAGATAATTGCCACAGTCTCTTGCAGCGGCGCCCGGAATTTCTCCCTCGTAATCAGCGATAAATGAAAAAGTGTCGCGTACAAGTCCTACGACATCTTTGGATTCGTAATCGCCTGCAAGAATTAAATAACATCCAGTACGGCAGCCCATTGGTCCAAAGTAAATAACTTTTTCTTTCCACTCATCATTATTTCTTAAATAGGTTGCGGCCAGATGTTCGATTGTATGAAGTTCGGCAGTGTTCATAACAGGTTCTCTGTTTGGTGCAGTCATACGCAGGTCAAAAGTGGTGAGAACTTCTTTTCCAACATAGTCTTTTCTTGAAACATAAACCCCTGGAATTAAATCAAGGTGATTTACGGTAAAACTTGCTATTTTATCCATAATTTACATCCTCCTAATATAAAAATTTGCAAAAGATAAATTTATAGTATATTCTATATGAAGTTAATGATAGCTCACAAAAGCCAAAAGGTCAATAAGTGAAGCGGCCGTAAAAGCAAAAGGAAGTATAAAAAATAGTTTTGAGAGTTATTTCAAAAGCGTCATAATGATTTTTAATTAACAGAAGGGAGACTATAGATGATAGAGACAGTAATGACGGCGCAGATGCCGGTAGGACTTCCAATAAAAATAAAGAAAAACAGGTTAGAGCCAGATTATATACGGGAGGATATGCCAAGATTAAGTATTGTTGCCGGGGTTCATGGAGATGAATTACAGGGACAGTATATCTGTTATGAGCTGATACGAAGAATTAAGGAAGAGAGAGAACATTTAAGAGGGATTGTCGATATATATCCTTGTGTGACCCCGATGGCACTGGAGATAAGAAAGCGGAATGCTCCGGGTGCATTAGATATGAATGCAATGTTTCCGGGTAGCCGTCATGGACATACGATAGAATATATGGCGGCAGAAGTCGTTGCAGATTTAATGGGATCAGATTTTTGCATTGATATTCATTCGAGTGATATTTTTATCCGGGAGATTCCGCAGATTCGAGTGCCGGAAAATGCTGGAAAAAAAGTGACAGAACTTGCGCAAAAGTCAGGGATTCCTGTGTTGTGGATGAATAGTAATTCTTCTTCTGTGTGGGAGGGAAGTCTTGCTTACAGCTTACGAAGAAAAGGCATTCCGAACGTGGTGATTGAGTCGGGAATCGCACTGAAGATAGATTATGACTATTGTAAAAAAGTGCTGGATGGTGTTTTTCGGATGATGAAAGAGTTAGACATTTTTGATGGAGAAGTTTCGCCTACGAAAAAGACTGTAACGGTAAAGAAAAATGACGTGGAAGTAGTACACTGTAATACAAGTGGGATTTTTATTCCTAAAGCGCAGATTGGAAGTTATGTGAGAGAAGGACAGATGATAGGCTCAATCGTGCGTCCCATTCTTGGTGCGGAAATCGAGGAGATAACAGTACCGTGTGATGGAATGATTTTTAGTTTAAGAGAATATCCGGCAGTTTGTGAGGGAGAGCTTTTGGCAAGGATTTGTAAAACAGAAAGACCTGCTGGAAAGTACGAATAAAAGTAAGAACTCCGATAGATGTATCCTAATTTTGTTAGAGTACGCCCTGTGCATACCTTATAAATTGGGACACCGGTAACATAAAAATCTTCTTACAGAATGAAGAATAAAAAGGTTTGGAAGTACATGAAGAAAGAGAGGATATTTACATGGAAGAAAAGGTCTTATATTCGATGGAGTCTCCTTTTCAACAGGAAATTAATGTAAAAGGATATTATTTTGGGAAAAATGAAGGAAAAGAACATTCTGCCTGCATTGTTGGGGCCTTGAGAGGAAATGAATACCAGCAGCTTTACATTTGTTCAAAGCTGATTGATGTATTGAAAAAAATAGAAAAGCATGGAGACATTGTGGGGGAGAATGGCATTTTAGTAATCCCTTCTGTAAGTAATATGTCGATGGATTTTGGAAAGCGTTTCTGGATTTCTGATGACACCGATTTAAACAGATTGTTTCCTGGAAATCCGTCTGGGGAATCGGGAAGCCGTGTGGCATATGCGATTATGGAAACGACAAAAGGATACCGATATGGCATTCATCTGCCATCCTTTTATCTTGGGGGAACGTTTATGCCGCATATCCGATTGCTTGATCCGGAACATGGAAGTACCAGCCTTGCAAACCTGTTCGGACTGCCTTATGTTATTGAGGCAAAAAGCAGACCATTTGACAGAACAACATTACATAATAACTGGCAAAGAAATGGTACGGAGGCTTTTTCTTTGTATACAGGCATGACAGGAAAAATCGATGATGAACTGGCAGCGCAGGCCGTTTCTTCTATTCTGCGTTTCCTTACAAGAATGGGGATTATCCGTTATTATTCTCACAGCGGTTATATTGCGAGCGTCTTAAAAGAGGGAGATTTAGAGCCCATCATGACAGAGGCTGCAGGCATTTTTATAAAGAAAGCAGAATGTGGTCAGGAAGTCAGCAGAGGAGATGTTTTGGCGCAGATTATGAAGGCAGATAGCGGGGAGATTATTTCCGAAGTAAAAGCACCAACAGATGGTATCATTTTTTACGCGGAAACAAGGCCGGTTGTCTATTCAAATCTTTTGGTATTTCAGATAATCAAGAGGATTCATCTGTAAAAAATCTAAAAATTTTTGAATTTTTTTCGTCGATTTTTGTCAGAATTCATGGTTTTGAAGAAACTGATATAAAACCATAGGAAATAGAATAAAAAAGTGTTATCATATTTTTAACAGAAAAGCAGGGGATAATTTCTGAATTGTCCCCACAATTTAATTAAACATACTTGGAGGATATCATGAGTCAGGTAAAGAGATTATATGTGGAAAAGAAACCGTCCTATGCGGTAAAGGCAAAAGAACTTGCAGAAGAATTAAAGGCATATCTTTCTATAGATGATGTCAGTAATGTCAGAGTTCTGATTCGCTATGATGTGGAGAATGTCTCAGCAGAAACGATGGAAAAAGCGGCAGTTACCGTATTCTCAGAACCACCTGTAGATGATTTGTACGAGGAAGATTTCCCTAAAAAAGAGGGAGACAGAATATTTAGCGTAGAATATCTTCCTGGACAGTTTGATCAGAGAGCCGATTCAGCTATGCAGTGTTTACAGCTTCTTAATGAGAAGGAAGAACCAATTATCCGCTCTGCAACAACTTATGTTTTTTCTGGTAATATCAGTGATGAGGAATTTGAGAAGATCAAAGAATACTGTATCAACCCGGTAGATTCCAGAGAGACAGACGAGAAGAAGCCGGAAACCCTCGTTATGGATTACGAAGAACCAGCAGATGTTGCAATCTTTGACGGATTTAAGGATATGCCAGAAGAAGAACTGAAGGCACTTTACGATTCTTTAGGTCTTGCAATGACATTTGAAGATTTCCGTTATATCCAGAATTACTATCATGGAGAAGAAGACAGAAACCCTTCCATGACAGAGATTCGTGTGTTAGATACATACTGGTCTGACCATTGCCGTCATACAACATTCTCTACAGAACTTAAGGATGTTACATTTGGTGATGGATATTATAAACCTCTTTTTGAAAAGACATATAATGAATATCTTGCTGACCGTGCAGAAGTATATGGAGACAGAAAGGATAAGTTTATCTGCCTGATGGATCTTGCTCTTATGGGAATGAAGAAGTTAAAACAGGACGGACTTCTTGATAATATGGAAGAGAGCGATGAAATTAATGCCTGCAGTATCGTTGTTCCTGTAGAATTTGAAGATAAGACAGAAGAATGGCTGATCAGCTTTAAGAACGAGACACATAACCATCCAACAGAGATCGAACCATTTGGTGGTGCAGCTACCTGTCTTGGTGGTGCAATCCGTGACCCGTTATCAGGACGTTCCTATGTATATCAGGCAATGCGAGTAACTGGTTGTGCAGATCCTACTGTTCCTATGGCAGAGACGATGAAAGGTAAGCTTCCACAGAGAAAGCTGACTACTGGCGCTGCAAAGGGATATAGCTCTTATGGTAACCAGATTGGTCTTGCTACAGGATTAGTAGATGAAGTATATCATCCAGGTTATGTTGCAAAGCGTATGGAGATTGGTGCAGTTATCGGTGCAGCTCCAAGAAAGAATGTTATCAGAGAAACTTCTGATCCAGGCGATATCATCGTATTATTAGGTGGACGTACTGGTCGTGATGGCTGTGGTGGAGCAACAGGTTCTTCCAAAGCTCACACAACAAAGTCTATTGATACTTGTGGAGCAGAAGTACAGAAAGGTAACGCACCTACAGAACGTAAGATTCAGAGATTATTCCGTCGTGAGGAAGTAAGTATCCTTATTAAGAAGTGTAATGACTTTGGTGCCGGCGGTGTATCTGTAGCAATCGGCGAGCTTGCTGACGGACTTTGCATCGACCTTGACAAAGTACCTAAGAAATACGCCGGACTTGACGGAACAGAACTTGCCATTTCTGAATCTCAGGAACGTATGGCAGTTGTTCTTGATAAAAAAGATGTAGAACAGTTCCTCACTTACGCAGAAGAAGAGAACTTAGAAGCAACAGTAGTTGCAGAAGTAACAGAGGCAAAACGTCTTGTTATGTCCTGGAGAGGCAAAGAAATCGTAAACCTCTCTCGTGCATTCTTAGATACGAATGGTGCACATCAGGAAACAACGGTTGAAGTAGAAATGCCTGACGAGAAAGAATGTTACTACAAAAAACAGGATGAATTCAAAGACGCAAAAGAGATGTGGACAGAGAAACTTTCTGACCTTAATGTATGTTCTAAGAAAGGCTTAGTAGAAATGTTTGACAGCTCTATCGGAGCTGGAACAGTTACCATGCCATTTGGTGGAAAGACACAGCTTACTCCAATCCAGACAATGACAGCGAAGTTACCTGTATTAGAAGGTAAGACAGAACTTACAACGATGATGTCCTACGGATTTGATCCATATCTTTCAAGCTGGAGTCCATACCATGGAGCCGTTTATGCAGTACTTGAGTCTGTAGCTAAGATTGTAGCTGCCGGTGGAGACTTCCGTAAGATTCGTCTGACATTCCAGGAATATTTTGAAAGACTTGGCACAGATCCTAAGAGATGGGGTAAACCATTTGCTGCATTACTCGGTGCTTACAATGCACAGAAAGGTTTTGGAATTCCATCCATCGGAGGAAAAGATAGTATGTCTGGCTCCTTTGAAGATATCGATGTTCCACCAACATTAGTTTCCTTTGCTGTAGATTATACAAAGGCTTCCCATGTTGTAACACCAGAATTTAAGAAAGCAGGTAATAATCTTCTTCGTGTGGATATTCCATTTGATGAATATGGTATTCCGGATTATAAAGAGGCCGGAAAGATTTATGATACGATTCATAAATTAATGCGTAAAGATGTTATCGCATCTGCATATGCTCTTGGAGCAGGCGGACTGATTGAGGCAATCAGCAAGATGAGCTTTGGAAATATGTATGGTGTGAAGTTAGTAAGAGACTTTAATAAGGAAGATCTTACAAAGAAATATTATGGTTCTATTCTTGTAGAGATTCCTACAGAATGGATGGATGAGATGGCAGTTCTGCCGAATATATTTGTAGGACGAGTTACAGATGATCCATTCTTCCAGGTTGGTGAAGAAGAGATTTCTTTAAAAGAGATGTGTGACGTATGGCAGAAACCATTAGAATCTGTATTCCCTACAAAGACAAATGCAACGAAACATAACGTATCACAGCCATTATACCGTACAAATGACATTTATGTATGCAAAAATAAAGTTGCAGTTCCAAAGGTATTTATTCCAGTATTCCCAGGAACAAACTGTGAATACGATTCTGCAAAGGCATTCCGCCGCGCAGGAGCAGAAGTAGAGACACTTGTACTTAAGAACCAGTCAGAATCCGACATTCTTGAATCTGTAGATGCATTTGAAAAGGCAATCAGCCAGGCACAGATTATTATGTTCCCAGGCGGATTCAGTGCGGGTGATGAACCAGAAGGTTCTGCGAAGTTCTTTGCAACCGTATTTAGAAATGAAAAGATTAAAGAGTCCGTTATGAAGCTTCTTAACGAGAGAGACGGTCTTGCACTTGGTATCTGTAATGGATTCCAGGCACTCATTAAGCTCGGTCTTGTACCATATGGAGAAATCGTTAACCAGACAGAAGATTCTCCAACACTGACAATGAATGAGATTGGCCGCCATGTATCTACTATGGTATATACAAAAGTAGTAACCAACAAGTCCCCATGGCTTCGTAAAGCCGTACTTGACCAGATTTATGCAATTCCTGCATCTCATGGTGAAGGACGTTTTGTTGCAAGCAAAGAATGGATTGAAAAATTATTCAAGAATGGACAGGTTGCAACACAGTATGTTAACTTAAACGGAGAACCTACAATGGATGACCGCTACAATCCAAATGGTTCCTACTATGCTATTGAAGGTATCACAAGCCCAGACGGACGTGTCCTTGGTAAGATGGCACATTCCGAACGTATCGGAGAGAATATTGCTAAGAATATTTACGCAAAACAGGATCAGAAGATTTTCGAAAGTGGAGTAGAATACTTTAAGTAAATTCTGAATTGCCGCAGGCAAGGGGGAGACGCCCCCAGAGAAAGTGGCAGTCGTATTTTTTAATTATTCTGTAGGCAAGAGACAGAAACCTGAGAAACCCAGACCACAAATATGCAGTATTGGTTTCTCAGGTTTCATCTGTTTTGTTTATAAAAAGTCAAAAATTTTTGAAAAAAATTCTTGCATTTTAAAAATCCTTGTGATATAATGATTTTCGTCGGTGAGAGAGATAACCACTGATAAGCAGTTGTGGCGGAATTGGCATACGCGCTAGACTAAGGATCTAGTCCGGGCTGACTGGGTACGGGTTCAAGTCCCGTCAACTGCATTGTTGGAAGAAGCTGAAGACCTTTGTGGTTTTCAGCTTTTTTTGTTATCGCAGAAAAGTTAAAAAATAGGAGTTTACTATGAGTGTAATAAACGTAGAGCATATTTCAAAATTATATGGGGATAAGATGATTTTGGAAGACTTATCCTGCAGTGTAGATGAAGGGGATAAAATTGGAATTATTGGCATTAATGGGACCGGTAAGTCAACACTTCTTCGAATTATCGCGGGCGAGGAAGAAGCAGATGAGGGAAAAATTATTTTCTCAAATGGTATGACGATTGGCTGGATGGGGCAAAATCCTGAGTTTGATGAAGAGAGCAGTATTTTAAAGTATGTCTGTGAAGGAAAGAAAATAGAAGATGACTATGGTTATGAGAGTGATGCGAAGGCGATGCTTACTGTATTAGAATTAGAGAATTTTGATGAGAAAATTAAAAATCTTTCCGGTGGACAGAAGAAAAGGGCCGCGCTTTGTAAAGTTTTATTGCAAAAGCCAGATATTTTGATTTTAGATGAGCCTACGAACCATTTGGATAATAAGATGTCTGACTGGCTGGAGAATTATCTTAAAAGTTTTCGTGGTGTACTGTTAATGGTAACGCATGATCGCTATTTCCTTGATAAGGTAACGAATCATATTTGGGAAGTAGAAGGTGGCAAAGTTTATTATTATGATGAAAATTATTCTGGTTATCTGGAACGGAAAGCAGAGAGAGAGGAAAGAGAGCTTGCCTCAGAAAGAAAAAGACAAAGTATTCTCCGCAGTGAAGTAAAGTGGGTAATGCGTGGGGCAAGGGCACGTTCGACAAAGCAAAAGGCACGTTTAGAGCGTTTTGAACAGTTAAAAGCGATGGATTCCCCAAAGACAGCAAAGCAGGTAGAGATGGGATCTGTTGGAACCAGACTTGGAAAAAAAACGATTGAACTTTATGATATTTCAAAAGCATATGGAGACAAGGTACTTTTTAAACATTTTTCCTATATATTTAAACGATTTGAACGAATTGGATTTGTCGGGCATAATGGCTGTGGAAAGTCCACATTGATGAAGATTTTAGCAGATTTAGAACAGGAAGATTCTGGAGCGATTGAATGGGGAGAGACAATAAAAATTGGTTACTTTGCACAGGAATGTGAAGTAATGGATGAAAGAGAAAGAGTTATTGATTACATTAAAGATGCAGCAGAATATGTACGAACTTCCGAGGGACTGGTCAGTGCATCAAAAATGTTAGAACGTTTCCTTTTCAGTTCAGATATGCAGTATACGCCGATTGCTAAGATTTCTGGTGGTGAAAGAAGAAGATTATACCTTTTAAAAGTGCTGATGCAGTCTCCGAACGTTTTAATACTTGATGAGCCGACAAATGATCTTGATATTGCGACACTTCGGGTTTTAGAAGATTTTCTTGATGAATTTGCGGGAATTGTCATCACCGTTTCTCATGACCGTTATTTCCTTGATAGAACAGTTGACCGTATTGCTGCTTTTGAAAATGGAAATATTGTAGTCTACGAGGGTGATTATACAGAATATCAGGAAAAATCAGGAAGAATTGAGACGGATTCCATTGACAGTGTGGATTCTGGTTCCGGGCTTCATATTAAAAAGAGCAATGAGAAGAAGAAAGAAGGAAGAGAACAGTGGCTTGCTTCTAAAAATAAAGAAAAGAAGTTGAAATTCTCTTATAAGGAACAGAAAGAATTTGAGACAATTGATGAGGATATTGAGAAATTAGAAGAAAAAATTACAGAGTTAGAAGAACAAATCAGCAAATGTGCGACCGATTTCATAAAATTGAATGAATTAATGCAAGAAAAAGAAAAGACGGAAGCCGAACTTTCTGATAAAATGGAACGGTGGGTATATTTAAATGATCTTGCTGAAAAAATAGAAGCACAAAAGAGGGAGAATAATAATGAAAACATTTAAAGAGGCAGATATTTTACTGCCTGGAAAAGAAGTAAATATGGAGAAGTGGTCTGTTATTGCCTGTGACCAGTTTACCAGTGAGCCGGAATATTGGGAAGAGGTAAAGAAATTTGCCGGTGATAGTCCCTCTACTCTCGATATGATTTTGCCGGAAGTATATTTGGAACAGGAAAATCATGAGGAGCAACTTAAAAATATTGAGGCTTCTATGAATAAGTATCTGCATGAAAAGGTTTTTACAGAATATAAAGATGCGATGATTTATGTAGAGCGGACAGACAGTGTTGGGAATGTTCGCGCAGGTATTGTTGGAAAGATTGATTTGGAACAGTACGATTATAGCAAAAAGAGTACATCTTTTATAAGAGCAACAGAGGCAACGGTAGCAGAAAGAATTCCAGCCAGAGTGGAGATTCGTAACAATGCGGTAGTGGAACTTCCACACGTTATGCTACTTGTAGATGATGCGGGAAAGCATGTCATAGAACCGTGTGAGCAGGAAAAGGAACATCTTCCACTTTTATATGATTTTGACCTTATGATGGGCGGCGGACATCTATGTGGCTATCTTCTTGGAAAAGAGGAAAAGAAACGGATTGAAAAAGCACTTACATTCCTGGCAGATCCAAAGTGTTTTGCCGATAAATATCATGTAAAAGACCGTCCGGTTCTTTTGTTTGCAGTTGGAGATGGCAATCATTCACTTGCAGCTGCTAAAGCATACTATGAACAGTTAAAGGCTGCACATCCAGATGAAGATCTGTCGGAGCACCCAGCGAGATATGCGCTCGTAGAGGTTGTAAATCTTCACAGCCCTGCTCTTCAGTTTGAGGCGATTCACCGAATTGTTACCGGTGTTCATGTAGAAGATTTATTAAGCAAGATGAATGCGGCTTTACATATTAAAAAAGAAGGAAAAGGGCAGACCTTCTATACTATTTATAATGGAAAGAAAAAGAAATGTGTTATTGAACGTCCAACGTCTAAGTTAACAGTAGGAAGCCTGCAGAGATTTCTTGATGGATATCTGGCACACAATGGCGGAAAGATTGATTACATTCATGGAGAAGAGGTAGTAGAAAGCCTTGCCAGGGAAAAAGACAGCATAGGATTTATTTTACCGGATATGGGAAAGGAAGAACTGTTCCCTACAGTAATTCATGATGGAGCATTACCGAGAAAGACATTTTCTATGGGACATGCACAGGATAAACGTTACTATACCGAATGCCGCAAAATAAGAAAATAGTATTACAGATACGTTTGATTTTAAATTCTGTAGTGATTATAATAACAGAAAGAAAAATTTTGCGAAAATCTCCGGTAATACATTACTGGAATTAAGGTGTCACAATAGTCAGTTTACTCAAGAAAAGGAGATGATGTTATGCCGACAACATATACACATTATGCCTATGGACAGGAAGTTTTTCATAAACTTCCCGAAGAATTACAAAGAAAAATAGAACCATATATCGAATACTATAATATTGGCGTACATGGTCCGGATATTCTGTTTTATTATCATTCTTATTGCAAAAATAAAGTAAATCAGTATGGGGTAAAAGTACATCACGAACCTGCCAGAGAGTTTTTTAAACGGGCATTTAAGGTGTTTCAGGCACAGAAAAATAGGAATGAGGCATTTGCCTATCTTGCTGGATTTATGACACATTTTATTCTGGACAGTTCCTGCCATCCTTATGTAAGAAAGCGCATAAAGGAAACGGGAATCAGTCATACAGAGATAGAGACAGATTGGGATTTTGAGGTGATGCAGCGTGATGGCAGAAATCTAAATCATTATAAGAGAGCCTGCCATATAAAGGATAAAAAAGAGATTGCCGCCGTAATTGCACCATATTTTAAGAAGTCTGCGAAACAGATACAAGTCAGTCTTTTTCACATGAAACTGGTGATCAATTATATTTTCCGTTCTGGATTTGGAGTAAAGAGAGCGATTACAACAGTGATTGGCGGATATGTCAGTCCAGAATTAGATCTGCATCATCATTTTATTCCAAAAGAAATCAATCCAGCGGATGCAGAAACCTGTAAACATCTCTGGGAACTCTATAACGGCAGTCAGGAACTTTGTGTGGAGATGATAATAAAGCTTTATAAGGCATTACATAGTATGGATATGTCTTTTTGTAAGGAGAGAAGATTGTCCAGAAACTTTTCTTAGAGTGTGTTTGGAAAATCATTAAACTTAAGAGAAAATTAAAAAGGAGAGGCGATATGAAAAAGAAATTAACAGGAATACTTTTACTGTTGCTGTTTATTGCCCTGCCTTTGCAGGGACAGGCAAAAGTGAAAGCACCGAAGAAACAATGCCATGCTTATGTGGTGATGGATGCAGGCTCTGGGGAAGTTCTTTTTGGGCAGGATGCAAATAAAAAGATTTATCCGGCAAGTACAGCAAAGCTTATGACAGCGATTGTTTGTGTAGAAAAGGGAAATGTAAACTCTGTGATAAAGACAAAGTCTGATGTTGTATACCGCACAACGCCGGGTACATACAGCTTAGGAATTGGTGCAGGAGTAAACTATACTTTTAAAGATTTATTACATATGAGTTTGATGTCTTCTGCAGCAGATGCGACAGATTCTCTGGCAGTTGGTGTTTTTGGTTCTAAAAAGGCCTGCGTAGAAGCAATGAACGAAAAATGTAAAGAACTTGGTTTAAAGAAGACCCATTTTGATAATCCGGTTGGTTCTGATATTGGCGCAGGATATAATGAAACTTATGCCAGTGCAAAGGAAATGGCTAAAATATGCCGTTACGCAATGGCAATACCATTAATTCGAAGTGCTGTTTCAAAGGCACATTATTCCACACAAAAAGGCGGAATGTATGTTAATACAACAAACTGGTTTTTGAAAGGAATGGCTTATTATGACCGTGATACATATAAGATTATCGGTTCAAAATCCGGCACTACCAATGCAGCAGGTCATGTATTTATTGCAACAGCAGCGGATTATGAAGGACACGAACTGATTTGTGCCTACTTTGGAAATGTCAGTAAAGAAAGTACATTTGCTTCTATAAGAAGCCTGTTTGATTACGCATTTAACAACTATAAAAAGGGTAAACTTACCCTGACACCAAGTAATTACGATGTGAGAAGTTCCCAAAAGTACGGCGCGGTTTATAGCGAATATTCTGCACTTCATTGTTATCCAGCGCAGAAAGACGGTCTGTTTGCACCAAACAAGGCAATTACAAGAAAACAGCTTGGAACAATGCTCGAAGCAATTGGTTCTTTAAAAGATAATGCAACCTTATCTGCTTTTGTTTCCGAAAATGAAAATGGAACTG
>ERZ1673737.3175-NODE-3175-length-12824-cov-4.861305_pt1 | contig 12824 bp, 14 predicted proteins | sample MGYA00580211_ERZ1673737 | MGnify/ENA primary metagenome ERZ1673737 (study PRJEB41218, sample SAMN15661789) | gut metagenome | host: Homo sapiens | place: Canada: London | collected 2015-08-20/2019-03-30 | study: EMG produced TPA metagenomics assembly of... | reverse complement strand
GGGCTCCTCGGATCAAATTCATGGAGGCCAGCAGTCTTGCATTCGATGCATGCAACTGGTACCAGAGTCGATTGGAAGGCCTCCTTATGGCCATCAAGCTACACCCCATCTGCATACCACTTTGTGTGCCAGTCAGCTCAGGAATCTACACCAAATATCAGCCAATCGAAATCGAACAAAGCTTCGTGGATGGCAACCGACAGCGGCGTCTCCCATTACGTTCAATATCAACGCGGTCCGATGCGCTGAGACACGAAATCCACCCGAAGGAACGATGGAATTGAGAAACTCCGAATTATACTGCAAAAATTGCAAGCCTAGCTATGATTATCCTCATATCGGCCAACATCAAAGCAGAAGAAGCCCAGAGCAATGTACACGAGAAATGCAGAGAGGGGAATCGAAACAGAGGAAATAGCAGAAGCATCAAATCAAGGACAGAAAGAGTCGTGTTTATACACTCGGAAACACATTAAAAATCCTTCATGATAGTCATCAAATCTCAGGGATTTCCAGCAAGATGAGTGCTCTGGCCTTCATCAATCCAACTCCAGTGCCATCGTATACTGCCATCCTATCGAGGTCGTGTTCTCATTCAGTCGACTCGACGGTGCCGTGAGGCATACAGTTCTTTTAACCAATTGTTCAATAAATCAGAAACGCGGGCAAATGAAATGTGGAATATGGTGACTAGCAAATATTCGAGAAATAGTCCGCGAGGACACAGTCGGTATATAGTTTTTTGTTTCTTTTTGTTCTGTTGGCTTTCATTCACGTATCGTGTGGAGAGGAATAGGTGTATCGGTCGGACCATCCAGCGGTCGAGTAGAAGAGAGGTATGGAGAGGTGAAGAATTTATGACCTTGTGCAATGCGAGGTTTGGTAGAAGGTATGTCAGGAAGTGTAAGAGTAAACTCATCGTCGTCGTCGGGAACTCTGGTCAATGCGGTGATCCAAGTTCTCGATGCGGCCACGGAAACCCTTGACGATATCACGGATATGAGCGATTTTGGCCAACTCATTATCCAACTCGTCGATAGAAGCAAGAATCTCACGGGTGCGGGCAATCTCCGCATCGGCATTGCGAATGACGTTGCCCGCGCGGTCGTAGGTGTTTTGAATGGAGCGCTGCATTTGATCTTCTAGCTATACCACACATCCCACGTTAGAAGCACATCCACTAACCAGGCCGAACGAGACAAACATACATATTCGATCCGATGACGGATCTGAGCCTGCAAGCCGTCGAGCTGGTGCGACAACGCGCGGAGACTCATCGGATCCAGCAGCAAGCGACCCTGACTGCTGGCGGCGCTGGTAGCGCGCGAGCTGGAGTTGCTGGTTCTCCCTGTTCCCCTGCCCCTGGCAACCCCATTGCCGGCATGGCCGCCCTGCAGGGCAATCTGCTGCTGCTGTCGGAGGATCTGGATCTCGGAGGAGGTGAGGCCAAGCGAAGTGTCGGGGATCGAGGCTGAGACGGACATTTGGTCCCGGCAGAGACATGCTCCGACCGCGACAGTCTACGAGGCGCCGATCAAACTCGATGTGAGACCGAACGGACCACAGGTCATGATGGTGGATGGGCGGGGGGAGGAGGTGCGGAGAGAGAGTGCAAGAGACTGTGCGTAGTCAGACCGAAGTGCGACTATTCGACTGTCGAGGGGAGAAAAGCAGATAGCTTGCTTTTGGTAAAAAAGAGAGAGGAAGAAGATGTGAACTGGGGGTATCGGCGCCAACTGAACAGCGCGCGGCTCGAGTCCAGTTACTCCCGAAGGGTCTAGTGGGATTTCAGTGTTTTATATCCTTGGTCGGAGCACAGGCTCAGGCGGAAATCTGATACCTCGGACCCCCATAAAGAGGGGTTTGTAAGGAGTCAAAAGAAGCAATTTGTGATTGTATTCTACTATATACTGCATTACATCTGATCTAATGCTACTGCACCTGTCCCAAGATGGGGAAGAGGCTCTGCAATATCTGCAAACTACGAAACCAATCAGACTCAATGAATAGTCCAATATGGTCCACGGTAATCCCGTGTAGTGCAATATAGTGCAATATACTCTATAGTTATGTACTGCAGTGAGGTGAACCATGGATCCGACAGCTCTCCACTCCGCTTTAGCTTCTGCCAAATTCCATCGCCTAAATTGTGAGGCTGACTTCCTGCATCTAACTAACGGCCCGATTGAAGACGCTTTGATCCCCAGCCTGTAACACTCTCCTCTCATTGCGCGCCCTCCTTTCCTGCACCTCCAATTTTGATTCCTTCACGTGCCTCAGAGCCCAGACCGTTGTACCGGTACCGACGAGCAAGCAGGGCAATCGATTCGACAAACCCCCGAAGCACTCACTACCGGGCCAAGCTCCCGCAATACCGGCTGATACAATCAAACCAAGAAATTCGATACAAACACCGGAACCGACACCATGGCCAGAGACAAAGAACGCTCGATCAACCCAGCCGCAGCGCAACGAAAACAAGACAAACAGAAAAGCCTAAAAAAGGGCAAAGCAGAGGCACTAGCACGACGAAATGAGAAGCTCGCACGGCGCAATCCGGATCGAATCCAACGACAGATCAACGAGCTCAAAGAAGCCGAAGAATCAGGCCAGAAACTACGACCGCGTGACAAGGAGATTCTCGAGGCTCTAGAGAAAGATCTACGAGGCGTATTGAAAGCGCGCGAAGCCCTCGGCGAGAAAGCACCCCGATTCAACAATGACAACCGAGGCGGCGGCCAGGGCGGCGGACGAGGGGGTCGAGAAGGCGTACTAGGCAAGCGGAGACGCGAGTCTGACGAGACGCGCATGCCGGCCGATGATGAGAGCAGTGATACAGATGAGGATGTGAGGAGGATACCCATGCCGCGGGATACACCACCGCCGATTCCGCGCCAGCAGCGGAGACGAGGTGGGGATAACGCGCAGGGCGAGAGTGGTGCGCAGCGTGGTCCTCATCCATTACCGTCCAGGCCGACGACGGTTGCAGCGCCCAAGACTGTGTATGAGGCCAAGCCTGAGATTCGTGATTTGCGGCGGGAGGCGACGAATAAGTTTATTCCGGCTGCGGTTCGGATGAAGCAGCAGTCTATTAAAGGTCAAGGAAAATTGTTGGAGCCTGAGGAGATGGATCGGCTTGAGAAGGCTGGGTATAGTGCTTCTGCTGGGCCTGGGCCTGAAACTCCAGCGAAGGAGGAGCATATTTCGTTGGAGGAGGAGGAGCAGCGGTTTAATCGGGAACTTAGGACTGTGCAGATGGAGGAAGTTGAGGATGAGGAATCTTGGGCGTAATCTTACTCAATCTACTCTATGAACTGGTTTATGGGACATGATGCGGTTGCAAGTTGAGGGTTGAGATGTGTATCACTCAACCTGTTAGTAGTGAGTATAGGATCGAAGATCTTGGGATATATATCCCAGCCGAGGTAGTCCACGTACGTCCGCGCAGGCATTAGATCTATTGAAAATGAATCTAAGCTTACGTTGGAATAAAGTGAGTGAGAATGTTCCTTCTGATCATGGATATGTACATCTAACAGACAATGCTAGCACCAAAACTCCTCAACCATGGGCTCACAAAAAGTGGTCCAAGAACAAAGTCGAGAAGAAGTATTAACCAATGAGATGCAGATATGAAGCACTCCAAATTGGGAGGCGCAGCAAAGATTTATCCAATATGACAAGCAAACCCGGTATTTGCGAGGGACAGTACGATGAACAGTGGAATTAACACCAGGGGGGAAAAAGCAAAGAAATCAACAGTGTATGGCTGATGCAAAACGAATACATGTACAGAGAATCAATCGTCTCCTTCATCGAAGGAAACGGCATGACGGCATAACAACAAAAGAAAGGTAAAGAGTCGAGTCGGGGCGAGGCAGGGTAGCCAACGCAGGCTAAAGGGCCAAACAGAAACACAGTAAAGGGGCATATGTGTATCCAACTCCGTGTACTTGCAATGCAGGCAAGGATGCACCCAGAACGCAACATTAGAGCCAACTCCGTGACGTAGGGGGAAATTATGCACAAGAAACGAAGTGAGAATCGGAAACCAAAATGGTGGACAGGGCAATGGGAATCAAACGACTTTCCAAAGAACCAAATCAAAATCAAAATCAATCAGGAAAAACTCCAGTTCATAACAAGCCCCAAGCACACCAAAAAACTCCAGAAAACCATAACTGAAAGGGGAAGGAAATATGAATGTACCATGGAAACAGCAGGTAATCACCGCAGGTTGCGGATGACCTTCTTTCCACGGGCGAGGAAGGGACTGGGCATTTCGTCTAGTTCAGGATTCCAGATGGCAGGGGGATCCCGCTCAGAGCACTTCAGCATCGATGGACCGGAAGAGCGAGAGTCGCTAGCACAGCGCTTGACCTCGTCCATGGGTCGACCTCCAGCACGGGCTTGGGCAAGCTCGACAAGGGTACGACCACCCATGTTGCGCTGCATGACAGCCTTCATCATTTCCTCGCCACCACCGTTGGCCTTGGGTTGGGCCTGCTTGGGCGCACTCTTGCGGGTTGGAGATGCATCAGCAGCGAGATTGGCGGACGAGGGAATCTTGGTGAGACGACGGTGGGGAGACTTGGCTCTGCTTTCGCTGACGCTGCGCTCCTCAGACTGAGAGGTAGATGCATTTGTTGACTGAGGCAGGCGGGTACCACTAGATGGGAACAGGGATGGTTGAGTGCTGAGCTTCTGCACAAAGGCGGCAGTGTGCTGACGCAAAAGAGGTCGGCGAGGCGCCTTCAATGGGTCAGGCTTGACCTTGGGCCGGGTAGGCGATGGCAGATCGGGGGTATCGTCCTCGTCATCAGAGTAAGCAAGAGTGGGCTCCCACTTCGCCTTGTTGCGCTCAGCCTCTGCAAAGATGTTGCGGGCACCTCCGGTTCCAGAAGTACGGCGAGGAGAAAGTGAGAGGGACGCAATCGAGATGGGAGAAGGTTCGGCCATCTGAACATCAACTGGGGAGTCGACCACGGTCTTTGAGCGACAGAATGGAGTACGGGTCTCCTTCTTTGGCTGTTTCCTCTTGCTCGAAGGGGGTGACCCGAGAGACAGTTGGGTGATATCGGCGGTGCTCGATGGAGTGTTGTCACTGTCGTCCGTCATATTGGCTGAAGACCGAGAAGACCGCCAGCCCTGACCACTGGAGCGAGAAGAACTAGAGCCCTGGGTGCTGGTACGGAAAACATCGTCGCGGGAGGTATTGTTGTTCGCCTTGTGCTTCTTGACCTCAATGGAAACTCTGTCTTGAACCTCAGACTCAAATCGTTTGCGCAGGCGCTCAAGCTCGCTCTGTACTTGACGATCAATCTCCAAGCGCGCTTTGACCTCCCATTCTCTGCGAACGGTGCTCTCGATTTAAGCCTTCATTTGTTGCTTTTCCCTTTCGAGCTTGGCCAGGTTCTGTTCCATATCGCGGACCTTGGCCACAGCAACTTCCTCACGGCGACGCAGGGTCTTACCCAGGTCAACAACCTCCTTTTCCTTGCGCATGAGACGGATGATAGGAAGATTGATCAAAGCCGCAGTGTCAGGGCGATGATCGGGGTTAACTCGCAAACAGCTCCCAATGACATTCTTAAGCTCAGGCGAGTAGTAGTCAGGCAAAGGGGCGAATTTACCCTCTCGGATTTTTTGCACAAGTTGGATGTGGGTGCGAGCGTTGAAAGGAGGCTCTTTTTGGCACAGCTCATACATGATGCAGCCAACCGCCCAGATATCGGAACGCAAGGTGTACTTTTCGGCGGCACAGATCTCTGGTGACATGTAGAAAGGAGTGCCGACGTAGGTGGAGGCGAAATCATGCGATTGCATCTGCTTGGACAATCCGAAATCACCGAGCTTGACTGTGTTGTCGCTACCAAGGAAGATGTTTTCGGGTTTGAGATCACGATGCAGGATGGTTACCTGTCCCTGCTTGCCCTTAAGACCAGATGCTTTTGGGGCAGGGCCCAATATGTTCGATCCCACCTCAGAGGGGTCAGTGCCGTAATGACACCGGAACAAAGCAGTGACAAGTTGGGACAGAATGCGCCAGACGAATTCCTCCTCGGCATACTTGTTTGCCTTCTTCAAGTTCTTGATCACCATACCCAAGTCTCCACCTCCACAATACTCCATGTAGAGGTATAGGTCCTGGCTGGCCTTAAGGTGTTCCCGGTGGTAGTACGCGACGATGTTGGGATGACGAAGGGAGCTTAGGATGTTGAACTCGGCGGTGAGTTGTTCGCGTTCTTTCTGTGACATCTTGATGTAGTTGATTTCCTTGCGACAAAGGATCTATATCGCCAAACATGTCAGTCTTTCCCACGTACGCAACATGCACCACGCAACACTTACGAATCCATCGGTCTTGCGCTTGACCTTGCGGATGATTCCAAAGGAACCGCAACCTGAATGAAGAGTATGATTAGATTCGAACTTAGATCGAGTTATTGGAGTCATAACATGGCACACTCACCAATCTTGTCCAAGATTTCATACTTGTCGGCCTCAGCCAAAGCAATCGCCATGGCTATGGATTGCAATTCGAGGACAACAGAAAGCTAGAGACCAAACGGAAGAATAAGAGTCAAAGATGCATGAAGGTAAACAGAGACCTGTGTTAGTAAAATGGTAGAATTGAGGAATTGAGGGTTTGAAGCAGAGTAGACAATGGAAGCATTGAAGATTAAAGTGTTTGGGTTGGCTGTTGCTTAGCAACCGCAGGAATATTGGCACTTGCCCCTCTACGGCAGGCGGTATTGAACTTCAAGGGATGACGTTACAGAAGGACGAGGATCGATCCTGCAGATCATTGTATTGCAGCTTCTATTTGTTTGTATCTTCTATATATCCTGTCGCAAAAAAAGAAAAAATCCCTGGGGGAGCGTACCTAGGTACCAAGTCAGGGCCTGACAGGTCAGGTATGGGCCTGTGACGAGGGGAAGCAACTACGCCCTATTCTGTCTACTATCTTTGCCTTTGGTAGATTGCATGTGGCCAAGTTAGAGCAAAGAGGGCCAAATCAGAGCAACAATGTCATAAAAGAACCTGATATCCAAATCATATAGATATGACCCCCAGGTAGGGAAGGCGGTGGTCTACTTGTTCTGCCGTCTATTTGACTGTGTATAAGCACGTGAGCTTATCGATAGCTCATCCCAGCCGTTTGCCCCGAGGTGGCAACTTGCATATGCCATGGATACCGAAGAGCCGACTGTGTTACGGAAGGATCAGCTGGAGATCAGCTTGGTCAACGAGAAGAAGCTGATCAAGGAGGGCACTATTAAGGATGATAACCCTTTGGACCTTAGTGAGCCGTTCCGTCAGCTCTGCAGTGCATGTCGTCAGGGCGATCTGAAAGTTTGCCAGGAGAAAATCACCGATGGCGTGAATGTCAATGCCCGTGATCCTTATGATTACACACCATTGATCCTGGTGAGTGCCATGTAACCGCAGGGCCAAGCCCGAGAACATGTAATAACCAATCGTTCAAAGGCGAGTCTCTGTGGCCATTATGAAGTCGTACAGCTGCTGCTCGAGTCCGGTGCATTATGTGAACGAGACACGTTCCAAGGCGAAAGGTATACTAGAATGAAGTATCTACCCACGAGCTAAAATTGACAATGGCAACCCTTCAGATGTCTATACAATGCCCTAAATGACCGGATCCGAAACCTTCTCCTCGAATACGACTATTCGAAATCTACGGACCCTCTGCAACCGCTCGCCGCGCATATAACTTCCCTTTTAACGCGGGAGTCTCCGGTGACAACCGATATCGTGGTTACTGCTTCCAATGAATCCCTCCACCTGCACAAATTCATCCTCGCAGCGCGTTCCCCGTACTTCCGCGGAAAATTGGCAGCGGCCCCAGAATCCGCAACATGGAAGCTTCCCAGTACAATCCCCCCGGAGGCATTTGGTGCCGCAATCAAATACCTCTACTTTGGAGAAGCTCCTCGGGACTTGAGAAGTGGACCTGGAACCGGTTTCACCGAGTCTGAAGTGTTTGCCGGAGTGGACAGAGTCTCACAGTACCTGGAAATCCACAGTCTTCTGGATAGTATCCTTGATAGCGGAGACAGGAGACGCGCCCGACAACGGAGAACCGACGAGATCTCCAAGGGTCGGGACCAAATGGAACAATGGTTCCAGGCGAACGTTCTGGGAAACAAGCTGAAGGTTGAAACCTCAAAAGTGAACGATGTGAAATGGGATCACAATAACGCAATCTTCGCCGATGTTCTTCTAAGGGCGGATGAACTCCCCGATGAAGATGAAGATGAAGTTGAACCACAGGCCAGCAATGGAATAGCTAGCTCGATCCCTATCGGCCCTACAGCTTCCACGGAAGAAAAGAAAACCGAAGGACCAAAGTCAATCCTGTTCCCATGTCATCGAGCAATGCTTCTGCGATCAGAGTTCTTCCAGGCTATGTTCACATCTGCATTCCGCGAAGCTCACCTCAGAGAGCATCTAACGATCATTGACATAGACTGTTCACCAGAGGTATTGGAGATCATTCTTACATTTTTGTACACAGAAAGAGCCGACTTCCCCTTGGAAATCGCCGTCGATGTCCTCTTCGCGGCAGACATGCTCTTCATCGAAAAGCTGAAGACCAAAGCTGCAGTGGTCATTAGTACACTGGGCAGTGCCGGAATGTCCCAAGCGGAAGCCGCAAAGACTCGTGGAACAACAGACGAGGACGATATTGATATATACTCGATTGTGCGAGCTGCGTGGTTGACACGTGTGCAGCGACTGGAAGAGTTCGCTGCTCGATATCTAGCATACCGACTAGAAGCGCATATCGATTCTCCAGAATTCGCGGAGTTGATCCAGGAATCTGCATCTCGTATCAAAGCGAGACAGGAAACCGATTCCATTGAAATGCTGGATGACATTCGTTTCTATCTTGGGGAACGGTTTAGGTTGAGATTCGACGAGGCGGGTCTTGATGAGATGATGGACGAGGAGTTGCCACCGGAGGAGGTTGAGGATGAGGATGTCACGAAGCTTGCAGAAGGCGTCGACGCACTCGATGTATCCAAGAAGACGACTCCTGCGGTTGTGAAACACGTCCAGCAGCAGGCGCACGTTCCGGAAATTCGAACTCTGGATGGTGCAGTCGTTGAGGATGAATTCGACGAAGATGCGATGAATTATCAGATCTTGTTGGAGAAGCTGGATACCCTGCTTGAAAATCTCAACCTGGAGGCTTGAGCATGGTTTACTCCGCTCCCCTTAGTATATGAAACCTTGACATTGAACATACACGCATATATACATTGCTTGAGATAGAACAAAATATACAGATGGTTGGGTATGTACATCAGACAATTGTCTCACATTTGTTTCAAATATAAGTAGTCAAATATCAACGACTTGTTCATAGAGCAGAGACCAAAGGGTTCGGTATGTTTATGTTTAGATCCCAAGTGCGGCTGGATGGATGACGTGAGGTCAGTACCTCACCCTTGATGCAATTGGCCTGGCGTGAAGCTCGTGGGGCGGCTGATGCTCCTTATTACCAGAGTAAAATATGCTCGAGGATCCAACTTGGTGGTATTGTTTCGAGGGCGGCACTGCAAAGCATGTTTGACGCCTGCATCAGAGGGCATAAGGTGATATGCCGTCATTCGAGTTGTATGTTAGTCGATTATGGGCTGCCTCTTGTAGGCTGAAGTCGTATCTCTCATTGTTCTTTGGGCGACTGCTGCTTGTCTCCGCCAATGCCTTTCTGCTGCTTCTCCAGCATCCTTGCATCAAGGTCTCGGATTTGTTTCTCGAGGATGCCTCTCCGAGCTGTCAAATTTGAGCGCATTCCTTGTAAAGCTTTCATCTGTTCATCGAATGTAGACTCTTGTCGTTGCTTTGCTGTCTGATCCCAAGGTAAGTTAGGTAAATTCTAGGTGATGTGACAATTCGGAAAGCTCCGCAAAGTGATCGCTCATACCTCTGCAATTTCTTGATTTGTTTTGATACTTGCACCATACAGCGTGCCCGTAATTGTAATTGAGGTGACTGCGGCAGTCAAGATCAACCGCTTAACGTTCGGAGGAGGCATGGTGAATGCTATCAAGGTGAAGCTGTTCGCCAAACTATTGCCATGTGCTGATCCTCACCGCCTTCCCAAACCAGGCTTAGTATTGATCTTCCTCGACGCGTCCCCCTCGCGTTGTGACACTTCAAGGCGATCAAAAGACATTTAATTCGACAGCCCATGAGCGGCCCTCAACCATTTCGAGGGCTTCGTCCATCATGTCATCACCAAATATTTCCCGCCGTCGAAGAGGCACCGAGGATGAAGATAGCGACGAACTCGCGTACACCTCTTCATCGAGCAACAAGCGCCCCCGCCTCAACCCCGCGGATGACAATGAATCGGAGACTGGAGAGGAGAGCGAAGAAGAAAGCCCTCTATCGGAGAGCCCAGAGCCTGCCTCTCAAGTCCCTCCAGCCGCTCACACGGGACTCGGACCTGGTGGCTACAAGCCGGGCGCGATTGTGCGCATCAAGGTGAAGAACTTTGTCACATACACGTCGGCAGAGTTCTTCCCAGGCCCGAAGTTGAACATGGTTATTGGACCAAATGGAACGGGCAAGAGTACGCTTGTCTGTGCTATCTGTCTGGGCTTAGGCTGGGGACCTCAGGTATGGTTTATCCTGGTGTCGCGCATCCATATGTATATGTCTGGTGTACTAATGGAGGTTCATCTATAGCACCTCGGGCGCGCCAAAGACCAGGGCGAATTCGTGAAACACGGCAGCCGAGAGGCTACTATCGAGATTGAACTCTGTGGACCCCCGAAGATGGGTCGTAACCCCATCATTCAGCGAACCATCAAACGTGATGGAAATAAGAGCACATTCATGATCAATGGAGAGCCCGCATCTAACAGACAAGTGCTGAAGCTGGCGCAGTCGTTTGCTATCCAGGTGGACAATCTGTGCCAATTCCTCCCTCAAGATAAGGTTGCGGAGTTCGCTGCACTTTCCCCGGTCGACCTTCTCCGCTCTACGCAAAGAGCGGCAGCTGGCCCAGAGATGATTGAGTGGCATGACGCCTTGAAAGCGCTTAGAGGCGAGCAGAAGAAACTGGAGATCGATAACCGCGGAGACAAGGATATGCTAGCGAACATGGAAAACCGCCAAGAAACGCAAAGAGCCGACGTGGAGCGAATGCGCCAGAGAGCCGTGGTCAAAAGAAAAATCGAGATTCTCGAGTTTTTGCGTCCAATTGTTGAGTACAAAGAAGGGTACGCGGCTCTTGAGGTCCTGAAAGCCACCACAGCTCAACTCCAGCAAGAACATGAACAGCTCAAGGCAGATCTGGAGCCTGCGCTGCGCGCGCTCAATCTCAAAGAAGCCTATATTGAGCGGTTGAACAGTGTCAAAAATCACAGAAAGGACTCCGTTGAACGAGCATCCAGACTTGCCACCGCACGCGGTACACAAATCGACGAATACGACAGCAAGATCAAGGACCTTGCTGGTCAGATTGAGGCAGAAAGAAAGACTGGAGTGACGCATAAGAAGGAAGCAGCAAACGCCCAGCAAAATATCAAGATGCTCCAACGCAAGTTGGAGGAAGAGCCTGTCGAGTTCGATCCAGATGTCTTCAACGAAAGCTTGGTAAGAACCCTATACAATTTGGTTCAGAACAATGCACTGACTATGACAACAGAGAGAGAAACGACTTGAGAAGCGCGAGCTTGAAACTCAAGCCAGAGAGATCAAGGACCGACGGCAACCCCTGATTGACCAAAGCCAGGAGGTGCAAAGGAAGATTCAGCAAGCCGAACGACAGCTAGGCAGTCTAGACTCGCAATCCGGCCAACAAGAACACAAGTTGGCACAAGCATCCCACGATTCGCTGAAAGCCTACCGATGGCTTCTTGACAACCAAGACAAATTTGAAAAGGAAGTCTTTGGTCCGCCCATTGTGACCTGCTCGGTCACCGACCCAAAGTTTGCCGATGCCGTCGAATCCTTGTTCCAGAAGAGTGATTTCACATCGTTCACCACACAGACCCGGAACGATTTCCGCACCTTGCAGAGGGCGCTCAATGGAGAACTGCGCCTTCATGATGTCAGTATCCGCACATGCTCGATGTCACTGGATAGTATGAGGGCCCCCATGCCCGACGATCAAATTCGCCAAATGGGATTCGATGGTTGGGCGAAGGATTTCCTCATTGGCCCCGAGCCTGTCATTGCCATGCTGTGCAGCGAAAAGTTACTACACTCCACTCCCATCGGACTCGGAGACATCCCAGAGGAAGTTTTCAACCAATTGCAGAACGGTACACTGAGCTCTTGGGTGTCTGGGCAGAACAGCTTCCAAGTGAATCGACGAAAGGAATACGGTCCCAGCGCTACTTCCACCCGGGTTCGGCAAATCAAGCCTGCTCAGGTGTGGACGTCACGGCCTGTGGATGTTAGTCACAGGCGGCAGTACCAGGAGAACATTGACTTGTGGAGAGAACAATTGAAAGACATCCAGGACAAGCTCCAGTCTGAGAAAGCTACCATGGAAAAGATCAAACAAGATCATGACCTAATCGACCAAGAAACGGTAATTACACCTTTGCCTCTGCTTCAATCGACTCACTAACCGATCCTACAGAATGATATCGAGAAGGAGAAAATCACAAAACAGACAGCGCATACTCAGTATCGAGCCATTCCTGAGAAGATCGGTATGTACTGCTCTTAGTTATGGTCATTCAGCTGGCTAACATCGCGCAGCTCAACAAGAGGCCAAACTACGAAATCTCACTTCATTATTTGAGGGGGTACGGGATACAGTCCGCGAGTATAGA
>ERZ1673737.3174-NODE-3174-length-12835-cov-4.117840_pt1 | contig 12835 bp, 13 predicted proteins | sample MGYA00580211_ERZ1673737 | MGnify/ENA primary metagenome ERZ1673737 (study PRJEB41218, sample SAMN15661789) | gut metagenome | host: Homo sapiens | place: Canada: London | collected 2015-08-20/2019-03-30 | study: EMG produced TPA metagenomics assembly of... | reverse complement strand
GTGCCCAGTCAGGCAGCGTGTATTCGAATAGCTCATCAAGGTTCTCTCCACCCTCGACGGTGTTGGCAAGCGTTGGTGAGTGCCCAGCGTCTTCGGAACTCTGCTCCATGACCTCTAGGTTCAGGTCTTCAGCTTCATCATCGGACTCTTCTTGATTAGCGTGTTGAAACTGGGCAAGAAGACCGGTTTGGTGCATGAACTTGGCAACGTAGCGGTCCGCTAGGCAGTAGGGAGGTGAACTGTGACTATAAATACCTAGCTTTTTTCTAATAGATTAAAAAGATCATCATCACACTTGTACTTCAATTCAGGGTTTCAATTTCGGTGAGGCGTCGGGGTAAATGAAATCATCCATCCATCCATCCATCCACCGTAACAGGTAATTCTGTTTGCCTCTCAATGACTCGCCCGTTTTTTCAGTCGGAATTGCCTGACGTATGCCTTGTATCTTTCCTTCGAGGACGTCTCTCAATGCTGGTGCAATCTTGTCGGTCTTAGGAATCTTGGTTCTAGGCAATTTAATGACAAGCACAGCTCTGAATGGGGATGACAGTGGAAGGTGAGTTTGTGCAGATATCGTGTACAATGAAAAGTATTGAAGGAATTCGGTCGAACTTGGGGGTGGCCACTGGTTTATCAAGGATGGAAAAGCTCCAAAGCGGCCTTTTTTAATTGTGGTCTTCTGCTACAACGGTGCCTGCGGGCTTTGCCCGACATGGCGCTACTTAATGGTTCTCCACCAGATGCATCCTGGCTCAGGCCGGTTATAGGGCTTCTGTGTAGATACTGAGGGGGAACAGTAAGTGCGGAAGCGAAAAATAGCTGTAGCTTCTTGTTAAAAGTCAAGTTTAGTTCAATTCTATGGATCCACACGGCTAAACACGTTGTTCAGTTGGCGGAAGAGGCCTGCAGTTTTGTGAGGTCAATGTGGAGGTCTGTCAGTATACCTCACCGGTTGAGAAAACGGTCGAAATTCGAGGTTATCTGTCGCCTTCGGTGTAAACGTTAGTCCCAGTCAAATTTTGGTTGTGATTCGGTCATAGGCACGAGCCTCTTCCGAGCAGGCTACGGCCTTTTGTCGCTGCTCTGCGTGTAAAAGTGAAGTCGTTCGGGAAGAAAAGAATAATAAAAAAAGAAAAATGAGTTTCAAAGTAGACTTATGACAGATTTTATGAAGATAGCAAGCATTAATCACAGTAGGGCCGTTTATTTGAGTTCCTGCATCGAGGTTGTGTTTGGTTGCTGATATGTTTATTTGAATTGATGCATCAACTGCATGCCTCAATGCAAGGGGTGGCCAGGAAAAGCCAAAAAAAAAAGAAGGAACAAATATAAACAACAGGCGGCTCCAGTCAGGAAATGATATTTAAGACCTCACCCAAATGCAACATTTATGCGCTGAGTATCCCACAGACCTGCATTGTCAGGATGTCAAAGCCACGGGGCAAGCTCGCCCAACTGGTGCCCCATGCTGCCTCCCGTCACACCTGGAAGACTGAATTCGAGTGGTACCGACGAAATTTCCACGGGTTCCTTCATACGAGCCTTGTGGGACCAATAGTTGTTATATTTCTCACTGCCCCGTACGTGGTTCCCAAGCAAAACACGATCCTTATGGCTATCGTTTGGGGGATTATAGGGGGCTTTAGCATTACGATTGGTGAGTGGGGTCATTCCACCTAAAGACCATTGAGAATCGAAATATCTGTCGCTAACCCGACCGTAGGATACCATCGACTTTGGGCTCATCGATCATTTACGGCATGCATAGGGATAAGAATTGTACTTGCTGTCATTGGAGCTGCCCAGAATCAATGGCCCATTCTATGGTGGGTGAAACATCACCGTGCCCACCATAAATATACGGATACGGATCAAGATCCATACAATGCCAAAAGAGGCCTACTCTTCTCTCATATTGGCTGGCTACTTGGACTGAACGAGATTGCGTGGGGCCCAGTGGACTTGTCAGACCTGAAACAGGATCCAGTCGTCATCTGGCAAGATCGATTATACTGGCCTATTCTCATCACGATCGGTATTCTTCTACCTGGTGCCGTAGCTCATTGTGGCTGGAATGACTGGAAGGGTGGGATGCTCTATGCAGGGTTGACACGGATCATCATAACGCAACATATCACTTTTCTGATCAACTCAGTGGCTCATGCTTCGTGGGCTGGGACTCAGCCGTACTCTGCTTGCACAACTGCACGGAATATCCCTCTTCTCGCCATTTTGACCCTCGGAGAAGCAAACCACAACTTCCATCATGCGTTTCCGACTGATTATCGGAATGGAGTGAATTGGATGGAACCGGACTTTTCGCGATGGATTATCTGGCTCTGGGAGAGACTCGGGTGGGCGAGTGATTTAAAAACTGCCAACCGACTTGAGATCGAACAATCCCGCCTCAACCAGCAGAAGGAAAGGACTCAGCGTCAGGGAGGCAATCATGAGGTCATCCAGGCCTTGTTCAAGCTCCCTCGAATGAGTTGGGAAGAGTATAGGCAGCGATCTGATGATTTACACAACCTCACTTGCATCAACGGGGTGGTATATAACGTAGCAGATTTCATGGACGATCACCCAGGTGGTCGTGACCTGATTCAGCAATCACTTGGGAAAGATGCGACGGGGCTTTATCATGGAAATCACCTACATTCTCCCCATGCCGATAACATCTTGAAGGGTCTACAGGTCTCAATGTTAGAAGACTCTTGTCAATGATATTATCAAATCAACGTTTTATATAGAGCCTGTTGAACTGTGAGTTTTACAAATACTATTCACGTTTTCCTTTCGAGCTGATATTTGAAGACTTGAATTTTACGTCGTGTGGCTGGCCTAGTGATTTTGCAGATCTCGATTAGACGTATCATTACATGGGCAGACTGGAGAACAATATATGACACTAAATTTCTATCCTTGATACTTGCATTGGAAGGCTAACGTTTCACGGAGTATTTCAGGCTCAGCGCAGCCATTGTTAGAGAGACGACGCCGTGAACAGTGCCCGCAGTCGCGATGTCGACAAGGCCAAGCTCAACCCCTAGGTTGCGCTTCAACCATGCTCGAGCCTCCACAGCTACTAGCGAGTCAACCGAGATCTCAGCCATGGCCGCCCAATCTTCGTTCTTGACCGCGGCCGAATATGGCCCCATCAAAAGTGCCATTTTCTTAGTAAGAAGTTCGACAGTAGGAGCAAGTTTCAAGATTTCGGGATTCTCTTCCACGGCATGAAGAAGACCTTTGATAATGCTCTCTTCTGATGAGCGAGGTTCGAGGCGTGTGACTCCAACTGCTGGGTCGTGGCGGTAACGGGCATCTTTGCATCGTACATCACCGGAAGCCTGTACCCACAGGAGACCCAGTCCGATCGACAAATGATTCTCATCACGGAACTTGGATGGCACCCCATCGACCAACTTGGGCGGGGACAAGAGCAGTTGCATGGCTCCTAGAAGATGAGTTTCTCGTAGTGGAATGAAGCTTTTGGACTGCATCACGTCCAAGAGCTCGGGACGCTGGCTAACATAGCCAACATCGGTGATCCAACCAACATCGAGGACGGAGGCCTCCAATCCCAAGGACTGGCGATATCTCGCGAAGGCACCGAGGAAGGTATTGGCCGCTGTATAGTTTGCTTGTCCAGCAGAGCCTGCGGCTGCTGCGACGGAGCTGAACATGACGAAGAAGTCGAGATCAACAGACTGCAAGGCGTCGTGTAGGTTCCACGCTCCCTCGACTTTGGGGCGCAGTGCTTTTGTCCACTGCTCATGGGTCATGTTAAAGAAGGGAGAGTCCTGAATATCACGATAGATGAGCCTCGCGCTCTGATATGTCTGGCTGTGAGAGATAATAACTTACCTTCATTAGCATTGCCATGTGGATGACTCCCTTCATCGGCTTGCAGCTGGCAGCAACTGCTCTTTTGACATCCGCCAGTTTGGCCACGTCACCCGGGATCAAGAGGGGTTGACACCCTTGAAGCTCCAGGTCGTGGACAAAATTGGCGTCATTGTCACTGGCCCCTGCAGTCCGTGAAAGGAAGACCAGGTGTCTGGCACCATTTTCAATCATCCATTGCGCCACTGCACGACCTAAGCCACCTAGACCACCCACAAGGAGATAGGCGCCATCATTGCAGAAGGAGATGTGTGATGGCGTTTTGGATATGGGTAGCGTTCTAGTGTCGTCTGGCATTTCAACGATTATTTTTCCCGTATGTTTCCCTTCCTGCATATACTTGAAGGCCTCGGTGATTTGACCAGCTGCAAAGGTATGCATCGGCTGAATAGGCGCGATCAATTTCTTGGCTAAGAGCGTAGAGACTTGATTCAAACACCTGTCCACTCATGTTAATATCTGATTTCCTGAAAGCCTAATGTATCAACTCACTCTAGCACGACTTGAGGTCGTGATTTGGCAAGGGAAAGAATATCCACCCCCACAAAGGATCTATTGGCAAGGAACCGATCCATGGGTAACATAGCATGACCCATCAAGTCGCGTTTACCAATTTCCACCATCATGCCTCCTTCAGCTACGCAATCCCATGATGCTAGCAAGAGGTCTCCTGCTAGAGAGTTGAGGACTAGATCGACACCTCGGCCCTGGGTTCTTTTCAGCAGATTCGGCGCGAAGGAGGTACTGCGAGAATCGAAAATGTGCTCTTTCCGAATTCCGAAGGTTTCGGTGAGATACTTTGCCTTTCCTTGATTACCGACCGTCGCAAAGACCTGTTAAGGTTAGAAATATTGCAAACGTTGTCAGAATAATAGGAGGCAGTGCAGTTCTTCACTTCTATTTGAACTCACCTGTAAGCCGAGCATCTGACAGATCATGATAGATGCGATCCCTACTCCGCCCGCAGCAGAGTGAATCAACACCGACTGTTATGAAATTAGTTACTCTCTTTGAATGATCTTAATTGCCATCGGAAAGCTCATACCTGATCTTTTTGCAGTCGTCCCACGCTCAGCAGACAGTACACTGCGGTAGTGTATGCACATCCAATTGTGGCTGCTTGATCCAACGGAAGCTCAGCAGGTATCGTAACAACTAGAGCCCCTGGAATGACGATGCGGGTACTGAAAGCTGGCGAGGAGAGAAATACCACTTGATCTCCCTCGTGGAGATGTGTAACGTCGCTTCCTACACGTCGGACCACGCCGCTTCCCTCTAATCCAATATCGTTCTTGCCTTGCAACATTCCGAGACTCACCATCAGGTCCTGTTCATACGGTCAACCTCCAGACACTGGAATTAGAGGTGAAGAAATGCCTTACCCGGAAGTTGAGGCCCACGAATTTCACATCGATCTCGACTTCGTCCCTACTCAATGTGGGCAAATCATTCTCAATCCACTTGAGAGAGTCTAGACTTCCCGGCTGCTCGACTGCGAGGGTTTTGGGGCTTGCTGGAGAAGGGTCCCCAAGTAAGTTTTCAGACAGGTTGCTCCAGTGGTATCTAGGAATGTGAACCACTCCATCCTGGATGGCATACTCATGGTCCACCGTTTCATCCTTTTGAAACCTCTGCTGATGGAACCTTTGGTAAATTTTAACAACAGCTTGTTCTGAGACCTGATCAAGCTCTTCCAGCTCCACCGTATCAAAGTCAATTTCGTATTCCGTGCGCATTGTCCGCGCGAAACCCAGTGTCAACCCATAACGGGGATTTGGAGAACACATCTGGGAGCTGCGGGTCATCCATAGAACACGAGTGGAGGTACAAGACGAAAGATACCGTTGAAGCTGGGTAAGTTGGGCATCGGTCAAAGAATACAAGAACGGCTCTTCAGTATCGAGGAAGGAAATGACGTCTTGGTTGGCAGGAGGTGGATCTGAAATGGTACACCAACGAACAGGGAACCCGAGCGCCTCTATCCTTTTAGCAACTTGGATTGCCCATGGATGTCTCTGCGAATTGTAGAGTATGTTCACTGTGCGCTTTTCACTCGGCAGTATCGGGGGAAGAGATGCTAGTATTGAGGTCACGTAGATCTCCGCTTCACCCGGGGCCGATTGGACATCTTCAAAGCCGGCTTTTCGTAGCTCGCTATGCCAACGATCTACCGAAATATATGGGGCGTCGACACGGTTGTCTTCCCCTCCTATCCACCAACCGGGGAGCACACCCTGTAGTCATTAATATTACGTTTTATCACATTAGCCTGCGCGTAAGAATGACCTACCATGATGAAGTCGATTGGTTGGGCCTCTTCGAGTGTGTTAGTCCTCGCTTGCGAATTTCTCTTCTATCGTTCGTAACTGACCAGAGCAAATTTCTTCGATCAGGACCCGCCCACCGGGCTTCAGGAGGGATTTGACATTTATCAAAGTCTCTTGTATACTGCCTGTGGCATGGAGCACCTGTGATCGAGTTGAGTATGTTGCGACACGGTAAATATCCACAACAAACGTACATTCGACGCAATAACTAGATCAAAGCTTGCGGGCTCAATTTCCTGGTCCGCTGGAGGGTGACTAATATCTAAAACCGCAAATTCAATGGCTGCGTGTTCTTTGAACCTTTCCATTGCTGGCTGGAAAAAGGCCGAGGAAATATCAGTAAACATGTAGCGCGAATACTGACGAACCTTTCCTTCAGGATGGAGGCATTGTAGGGCCCTTGCTGTCGTTGCCCCAGTGCCCGCTCCAATCTCAATGATCTGAAGATTGGGTTGAGAGTGCCCTAGGAGCTTCAAAAACTCCTCATAATTTCTGCTGTCGCCAGTGCCGTACAGCTTGGATAAACCGTCGTTTTCCATTAGTAGACCCAGTGGCTGGCATCTTCCCTTCAGGATGTCGGTGCAGTTTTCCAAAATAACGAGCGAAAGTTCTGCGAAATGTCTAGTGAGTGGCATCGTTTCATCGATCTGCCGCCTTAGACCTGTCAGGATTTTGGCCCACTCTTCTCTAGGCGCTCCCAAGAACTCCCTGTCCTTAGCTGGAACGCCAGAACGGAGATTTTTGAGGATCGCAGCTGAACTTGTGGTCATCCAATTTCGATACTTGCGCAGGTGCTCGGAGACTGGTTCCAAATCAGCAACTCGTCGAGCAGTTTCAATGATGCACATGTCAAAGAACTGTTGTCTTGGAGCATACGCCTCATTAATGATAGGCATGGCAGGTTTTGAGGGCGAGAGAAAGTACTCTGCTGGAACCAGATCCACGTCTGGGGCCCACACAAGGTTTGAGCAGAGTTTCTGGTCGCCGTCTTCCGGAGAACCTTCATCGAAGCCCATAAACTCGACACCATCAAGCTTTGCTCCCACTTCGGCTCCCCACTGTGCAATTGCCGATCCAGAGGTCACCCCGAGAGTCGTCCCCGCTGCAGTTGCTTCAAGAAACACGTCTGGCCCTGTCTTGCCAACGAAGACCTCCTGAATATATACAGGCATTCCTACTGCACTGCATTTCCGAGACAGACCGTTGGACATGGCAACTGCTACAAGCTGCAGGCACTGATCGATGGTAGGAGCATCGACGGTACCAAAAGATTCATCTCTCTCCAAGTTGGCGGTGGCTGATAGTTGTGTTGGATGGGCAGATATATGTTGGAGCAGTCGGAACCGTGGCCCGTATTCCAGCCCTCGCTGCTTCAGGTTTTCATACCAAGAATGAGAAGTTACAGATCTTGGCAGACCTCTTATATCTCGTGCAGCCGGTGAGGTTGCTTCGTTTCGCGCTTGTCCTGTACAATGTTTCGCCCATGAACCCCTCCTAAAGCTTGAGATGGAGAATTCATACCACCCTGAGCCAGACTCCTCCGTCGGTCGAGCCGGTCGGAAATTGGATAAAATTTCTGTTCGGTCGCGATCGTCGAGCGTCAATGCTTTACTCATGCGAAGATTCCGCAAGCGATATTTATCACACCCAGTGATCTGCCGCATTGCTTCACCAGCCATAACGATATATCCGGCGCAAGGGAACACCGTCGAACCCCGGATGCGATGGTCCCAAATCCAGGGCACGTCGTCGATGTGGAGCATATTCCTCCACGAAGGCTCAAGCTGCGTCGATTCGACGACCCGAGAACCCAAGAGCTCGTGGTGGGCGTGCTTGCGGAATCTCCATTCTCGAGTTATTCGGCTCTCAGACCATTCAACCTCTCCACTTTGCCAGGGGTAGGGGTCAAGGTCGGTGAGGACCTTCCCGTGGCCATTGATCGCCTCAAAGTTCAGCCGAATACCCCCAAGGAATAGCTCCCCAGCTGCCAGCAAAAGGGATGTTTCCTGGCATTGCCCGCGGATGAGGCAGGAAGCGTACGACATTTCTTTTTTCACATCACCCACAGATTTGAAGATTTCACGAAGAGGACCCGCAAGAGCAGAATGTGGACCGATTTCCAAGAAAAACGGCCTCGCATGCTCCTGCATAATGGACTCGGCGGCGCCCCAGAAAAGCACAGGCGATACAAGATTCTGGACCCAATAATTGGCATTGAACTGCTTCGGGTCCACAATTATTTGTCCCGTAACGCTAGAATACATCGGGATCATCGTTGCCTGGCCCTTAATGTAGGATCGAATGCTGGTTTCATACACTTTGCCAACGGCGGTCATCGAACCTATCCTTTGGTTAGCTTGTTGGGCCTTCACTTCCTAGATCTTTAGCAAGTAAAGGGAATGAAAATACCTGAATGATACGATCTATTCACGCGAAGCATTCTGCATAGTACATTTGGGTGATCCAATTTGATCTTGTTCATCACCTCCTCGACTTGACTTGGCTCTCCAGATAGAGTGACGCTATTGGGACTGTTTTCGCACGCTATGACAACACCGTCTCGTAGATACGATGCCACTTGCTCTCGGCCAAGGCCGATGGCGGCCATTGATCCCGCTTTGCCCAGTTCGTCTACTAGCAGACCACGATAGTAGCTCAGGGCAATTGCAGACTCTGCTGTTATTGCTCCCGCGGCATATGAAGCTGCGATCTCGCCACTCGAATGACCGATAACTGCGGCGGGTGCAACTCCCCATTCAGCAAGGAGATCTACTAATGCGATCTGCAGTGCACAAGACAGAGTCTGAGAGAGCTGAGGCGTGTTGATCTGATCAACATCGGCATTTGCAAGTGCGACTATTATGATATTTGGTAAGCCATTGTTCAAAATTAGAACGACGGTGCATCGTGACATGTTTACCTTCTAAACTCCACGAGGGGGGCCTTTCCAGTTTTTGCAAGGCAGTATCCAATGACTTTATATCATCACGGAAGCTTTTGAGCGATTCCATTAATCTTCTGCCCATGCCGGCCCACTGGGCGCCCTGGCCCGTAAAGACGTAAGTCAAGTTAGGAGGCCGACCGGCAATGGAATGCTTGATGGCTCCCATATCCGGACTTATACCGTCCGTATTGATCAAGAAGCCTCTATGCGAAAGATGTTCACGACGGGAGCCAAGGGTATGTGCAAGATCCCCCAGACGACTCGGGTGCAGACTCATGTACTTCAGCAGACTCTGCTCTCGGCGCAATAGGGCCTGCTGGCTCTTTGCAGAAACAACTAGCAACAGGGGCTTTAATTCTTTCACGTCATCTTCAGCCGAAGCGGTGGGCATGGAAGATGAGAATGAGTCAAGGATTACCTGAAATTTCGTCAGCGATCCGTCGATAACTCGTGTTTAGTCCAGACTTTCTCACATGTGCATTTGAGCCCCCGATACCGAAATTACTGACGCTGATTCTCTCCTTTCGATTTTTAGGCCACGCACTCAGCTTTTCGGGAACACGAAGACGTCCATTGTCCCAGGGAACTAGAATTCCTATTAGTGATTCGCAATTGTGGAGATGAGACAGCACGCACTTCGTGGATTAGGTTGATGGAAGTGGATGTTGGGCGGTATCAGCCTGTTTTCCAAAGAGAGGACCGCTTTGATGAGGCTCGTAAGTCCAGATGCTCCTTCGGAATGACCAACATTGGCTTTGACCTGGTCGCGAAGCAGTCAGCGCCTTTTCGGTAGTATGCCATATTCAATAATGAAGGACAAGGACAAACCGAGCCAATATATATTTCCTTAAGGAATGTCTTGGCTATCGCAGAGCATTCAATTGGATCACCTGCTAGGGTACCGGTGCCATGACATTCAACGAAGGCAGTCTGCGAGAGATCGCCGATTAATGCTCTCCTATATGTTTCTCGTATCAACCTTTCCTGTGCCTCGGCAGACGGTGTGGTGATTCCAGGGCTTCGACCATCGCAGTTAACCATAGAAGATCGAATAATAGCTCGAATATGGTCACCGTCCCGCATAGCGTCATCCAACCGCTTGATAAAAACTGCGTTAACAGCCTCGCCCCTTCCATACCCATCTGCGGAGGCATCAAAGCACTTGGATATTCCGGATGGGGAGTGAACGCTAAGGCCCGAGCCATGAATTTCAACAGTGGGTGTGAAGATGAGATTGGATCCAGCCACAATAGCAGCAGAGCAGTCTTCCAGAATAAGAGACTGACAGGCTTGATTCAGAGCAACCAGAGAAGAGGAACAACCAGTCTCGATGGTCATACTATAGCTTCTTTAGTACACAAAGAGTTTGTGCTCTTATTGCGCCGTTCTTACCTGGGGCCATTGAAATGAAACTCATAGGAAATCACATTTGCGAGTGAAAACTTTCCATGCCCAATCATATGAAAATTGTGCGCATTTTGGGAATCCTTGACTTCTATCTCTTCCCAGTCTCCTCCATACGTACCGACAAAGCAGCCAATAGGTTTTCCGTGCCAGTTCACCTGTCCAGCGTTTTCGAGACAGTCCCATACCACCTGAAGGAGCATCTTTTGCTGTGGATCCATCCGAGAGGGCTGTAGTCCATCCATGTCAAAAAAGGAGGTGTCTAATGTTTCCAGATCTTCTTGAAGATAGTACCCGTGTCGCATTCTGACCGAATGCGCGCCAGAATCCGAGTAGAACCCCTCTTCGCTATACCGCGAGTCCGGGACGACGCAATTTCCATCACGGCCTTCACTTAGCAATTGCCAAAAATCCGCAGCGGATCGCACACCTCCCGGCAATCGCATTGCCATGCCAACTATGGCGATGGCAGGGAATCCATCTTCTCCAGTCTGGTGAATGGTAGTAGAGCTCATGCTGATAGCGTGCACTTAAATGTTGAAGTTTCCGTCTGCAATAGGTGTCGTTTTGCCTTGAAAGAAACAGACGTTTGATTCTTTTCTAGGACGATGCGTATAACGTTCTCATTCTCAAAACTACTGTCTTCAGGAAGGTAGTTGTCGGTCAAAGTTACTTATCCAAATTTTGACATTTATGCAAGGGGTGAGTGATCACATCCGAGCCCCAAAAGCAATTCCGAGCGTTCATATGACCTGTCCAAGGGGAATGGAATGTTCAGTTGTCACTCGATGCACAATGCAAGGTCTTTTACCAATTCGTTAACGTATACAGGAAATTTAACATGCCGATCACTGGTCAGATAGTGGCATAATTTTCAGGGGCGGCGAAGAAGCGGAAAGCACCCCTTTGGAACCTCTCCCATGTTTCGATGATTTTTTGAGACTTCGTTTCACAGTCCATTTAATCTGTTAACGTAGCCCCAGGCAGCTCCAATGGCATCAGAGTACCTTACCATTATCTTATCTGTGCTTTGGATGGGCGTGCCCTTTGGCATCTATGGACTGGGCCTATTGTTTTACGAGCATCTTGCGAAGTCTAATCGCTTGCGGTATGGCTGTTGCGTCCTCAGCGTTCTCTACTCCTGCTATTCTGTTCAGCACCCCACCGCAGGTCCACTTTTCAACTATATGACCGGGTTCATGTCAGTCTATCATCCTGTGCGAGCAATAGAACTTCTTATCGTCTCCAACCCACTGTCTATGCGACGTCTGAGAAAGGTTGGCCCTCTTTATTGCTGGGAGTCCTTTCCCCCGCCCAATGACGTTCGTCGCATTTTTTGTATCATCGACTTGCTTGCAAATCCGCGGGCCATTGGTTGGAGTCATGGCCCCGTAAGCCATCTCCCGCCTGCGAGTTTTATAATGGGTGAGGGTGGCGCTCCCACTTCATGGAAACGGGTCAGCGACTGGAAGCCCAGTCGTCGGTCCTTCATTTCGACTCAGGCACGGCGCATTCTAATTGCATATCTTTGGTTTGATATTTATCTGGCGGTATTTCCTCACAAAAATGACCAGCTTGCAACGCGGATGATTAAAGATGTCTCAGAAAGCCTTGGGTCGCACGTTACACTGGCTACGTGCCAAGAATTATACAATTGGCTGGGGCGCGTTGCACGTATTATCAGCGCTCAATTCTTCCTGGATGGGTCTCACGCATTTTTCTCTCTTATTATCGTTGGTGTCATTTCAGGTATCTCACATGATATTGCGGGAGAGACATGGACGCATCCGACTTTATTTGGGGGGTTGAGACTGTCCTCACCCAACCTGAAAGGTGAGTATATTGCATAGAAGCAAAGAGACTTAAGCTAAACTCGTTATCATAGACTTTTGGGCCAACTGGTGGCATGATATACTTCGGCGCCCCATGTGGTCCGTCTCTCAGTGGCTGATGCCATCAGACACTTCTAGCAGAGCCCATATCTGGCTGGTGTTTGCAATAACTGCTGCTTCACATGGCATGGCATCATTTACATCCTCCCGGCGCGGTATACCTGCGACAAAAGTATTTGCCGCCTACTGCTTCCAGCCAGTGGCAACGATATACCAGAAAGCAAATGCCCAGTGGATTGTGTCTCAAGGAAAAAAGGCTCCAACAGCGAGCCCATTTCTTCTTTGGATCATCGAAGTGATAACGTCGGTAACTTGGCTTCTCTTGATACTCCCTTGGCAATTGGATGATCCTGGCCAGGAGG
>ERZ1673737.3172-NODE-3172-length-12839-cov-4.810153_pt1 | contig 12839 bp, 8 predicted proteins | sample MGYA00580211_ERZ1673737 | MGnify/ENA primary metagenome ERZ1673737 (study PRJEB41218, sample SAMN15661789) | gut metagenome | host: Homo sapiens | place: Canada: London | collected 2015-08-20/2019-03-30 | study: EMG produced TPA metagenomics assembly of... | reverse complement strand
ATTATTCAATTATTGGGATGTTTAGTCTTCTATTTTGCGCATTGAGAGGAGAATGTAATATTTGATATGCAACTGGCCAAAGTAGCCTGGGTAAAACGATCTTGCTGATAAGCATCCTACAACAGGGGTCAGAAATGTGTACACAGTGCCACGGAGATGAGAGCCTCGAAGCGAGTATACCATTTCATGCATTGCTTTCGCGGTATTTCGGCTTCTCTTTTGTCACCTCTTTTTTTGGCTCATTTTTGAGTGTCACGGCTCAGTCATACAAATCATATAAAGGTGCCGGTGTGAGAGGACTCACGGCCTATAACTATAACTTATGGCATGCCTTATTCTTCTTTTTACTCGTAGACCTATGAGATCTGCTATTTTCTTTTGCATAATTAGTCCCCTTCGTGCAAATGCATTTTCAAACCACATCAGTGAGTAAGTGGTTTTATATAGGTTTTGCTCTGACGTAGGTCTAAGGTACACCGCGGACTATATATGTTCGGCACGAAGGAATGGCAGACTTAATACCGAGAGCTTCCCATTAGTTTTTCTTAGATGTGGTATATGGCATCTGGCATTTGCATCTTAATAATACATAGCTCTGTCTAATATCAACCAAATACAAGAATGGGTTATCATTAAGAAGACAGTTGGAGTCAGCGGCCTGAAGATTCGCGTGATGCAGCATAGAGGCGTGACGCTCCGTGCATACAGGTACAATGTAGCTCGAGCGCGTAATTGCAGGCAGCCAAGGCAGCCAAGGCAAGGGACTTAATAAAACATATATATCGTTAACCTTGTTGACCTATTGTCACAAAACCGGAGGGGAAGGGCAAGGGAAAGGCGGCCAGGTCTCACTACCGAGCGTTGGTTCCGCCCCTAAAACTAAGCCTCGTTGCGAGAGGGCCTCTTCCCTTGGACTCAATGGCGACAACTTCACTCTAATTTCCTTCAGTCACTCATTTTTATCATCCTCGCTTTGAATCTGACAGCATTCCCCGAACCCTTTCTCCCTTCCTTGGATCTTCGGCAGGTCTCCGCTGGCCTCCGCTGTTCAACCGCCCTTTGCACACGTTCTGCATTCCATGATACCACTTCCTTTCTGTCGCTTTGGTTTTTAGCGGTTTCTCTCTATTGTTACGCCAATTATGCCTCCAAAGAGAGCGCGTAACAGCTCGCCAGCGGCTGAACGTCGCGAGCGCCTGACCCTGGCCAAACTGGCCAGCTATGACGATGTCGCAACAGATGCGCTGGTGGATCACGTACGCCCTTTGCCCACAATGCAACAAAGATCTCTGTTGACTGACGCAAGCCTCTCATAGGCTTACTTTTGGACCACTACACGCAAGAATCGCACCAAGTACAATCCTGCCCGCGGTATCCACGACGACGATATTGGGCGCATTCTTCTCCACGATGTTATTGTCGATAGAGATATCACAAGTGCCGAGCGCCAGCTGCTGGAGATATCAGGACTTAAGAAATACCTGACAAATCTCCACAGTCCCCGCGAAAAAGACTGGTTTCGTCGACATCTCCGCAAATACATCCAGATGTATCTTCCAGATTGCCCGTTCGAGGTCACCACCACCAACCGATACATTATCACGCAACATGAAGCCGCGATTTGTGCCCGCAGGTTCATCAAAAAGGGCGAAGAGATCAAATACCTGAGTGGAACACTCGTGTCTATGACCCGTGAAGAGGAGATGGATCTTGGACTGACCCGCAAAGACTTCAGTATTGTGATGTCAAGTCGGCGTAAAACCCCGTCTTTCTTCTTGGGCCCTGCCCGCTTTGCCAATCACGACTGTGATGCAAACGGGAGCCTGGCAACGCGTGGAAACGAAGGCATGTCTGTTCTGGCCATGCGCGACATCTACGAGGGAGAAGAGATCACGGTTTCTTACGGAGAGGATTATTTTGGCATTGATAACTGTGAATGTCTGTGCTTCACCTGCGAACGGGCTGTTCGCAATGGCTGGTCTCCCCAAGCTGATTCGGACCAGAACAGCAAAGAATCAAGTCCCGTGTCGACTGAAGCCACTCCGGTCGAAGACAGTATGGGGAGCAGGAAACGCCGGCGCAGCTCTGAAGTGGACTCCGATACTTCTTCGACCGTGTCTTGCTCTACTCCGCGAAAGCGAGCCAAATTTCAGCGACAAATGTCTAAATTGCGAAAAGAGATCTCCGTTTCTGAGCTCGCTGGTGAATCAGCCTCAACATCCGAGACAGACCTTGTCACTACCCCGGACACTGAACTCGCTCCAACTCCTATTTTGACAGGAGCCGTACCTCAGGCGTCCAAATTGAGGCAGGAGCTCACAGACCTATCCCCAGTGCCAACACCAATTGATTCACCACTCCCACCACTAGCCACAGAATCGGAACAGCCGAACATGGCTACTTCAGGCGATACAAGGCAGGCCCGGAGCTCGCAGGCCCCCCTTCACGCAGATTGGGAATCTCCCGAGTCTAACGCCGACGAGTCTCACCGTTCGTCAACGTCAACCACCGCGACAACCGTGGATGACATCGGAATGAAGATTAAGACAGAGGAGACCGGAGAGTCAAACCAGACAGAATCCGCAACATTAAACGGCAAAGATCATGCCGAAACCTCAGCCGAAGGTCAGCTCGCCCTCATGACTCCTCCCAAGGACACATCCCCCAAGGAAGAACAGCCAGACTTATCGGAATCCCTTGAACTAGATGAAACACCCTCAGCTGCCGAAAAACCCAAAACCCGGAAAAAGTGGAGCAGGCGTCGATTCATTGTTGACTCTGTCGAGACCGAATCGCAGATTGCCCGAGTTCCCGGAGACTACACTAAGACCTCCAGACTGCTTGCTCAGAGATACGATCGCTGGGTGGAGTGTCAGACCTGTGATAATTGGTTCGTTCAGTCCAACTCGTACCTGACACGACGGGAATGCCCTCGCTGCGAGCGCCATTCCAAGCTGTACGGATTCCAATGGCCATACACCGACAAAAGCCCCGATGGCGAAGATCGAGTTATGGATCACCGCACCGTCCATCGTTTCTTGTCCCCTGACGCACAATCCCGCGTCAGTCGCCGAGGACGGGGTGTCAGTTTTGGAATCACCCCAACACCAGAACTGTCTGATACAAATACCCCCGAAGCAGAGACGAGCGACACGAACGAGTCTCGTCGCGATGCTCGGGCAAGTCGGCGTCGCACTAGAGAACTTCGCATGACTATGTAAAGAAAGGCATTGGATCCACGACGAGAAGAGCAAACACGGAGTTTTGGTTCACGAGGGAAGGCGTTTTGGGGAGACAATTCCCCCGAGTATTATATATAGCGTGACTGTGATTGAATTAGGTATTTGGATTTCTTGTAAGGATGCATTTTCAGGATTGGAAGTTGGTTGAGGGTTGTTTGCATGGGACTCCGGTGGAGGCGTTGACTATGAACATATCTGGGACATGTACTATTCAATAGCTATAATCTATGTCATTCAGCACTGCAGATGTATCGGGATGTTCAACACCGAACGAACAAGGGCACTGGTGTCCCCCGCATTTCGTCTCATCGGGCAGCATGAACAATAACTGCACCAATGAGCTGTCCCCATACCGTCTTTTTGACATCGTCTGCTTGAAAACGGCTGGGGTTTCTTGACAAGAATGCAGGGACTTTCGGAGCTTTCTCTGCCGAACTTGATTCTCTCGCCCAATAAGATGATTGTTTCCCCATGCCCAGACAGACTATATATGGCCTACAGCCCGGAGAAAACCGACGTCAGATGGCATGGAATAATAGCAAGAATACCAGAGCCTGCTGACCTTGAAAATGAGACTATCCTCACTCATTCTCCCTCTCATCGACCTGGGTACCACCGCCAGCGCCGCATACGACAATCCTCTAGTGAATCTCGACTACGGAGCCTTCCAGGGCCAATATGACAGCACATACAACCTCTCATATTTCCGCAAGATTCCATTTGCTTCACCACCAGCAGGCGAGAACCGTTTCCGCGCGCCTCAACCTCCACAGAAGATCATCGGAGGCAGCTATGACACAAACCAAGACTTCGACATGTGCCCCCAGCGCACAGTCAACGGAAGCGAAGACTGTCTGTATCTAGGCCTCTTCTCACGGCCATGGGATCTATCCAAGAAAACAAAAAGACCAGTACTGGTCGTATTCTACGGTGGAGCCTTCATCCAAGGCAGCGCCGCTTTCACCATGCCACCATCCTCATTCCCAATTCTCAACGTGAGCAGTCTCAATGACTACGTCGTGATTTATTCAAACTATCGCGTCAATGCCTTTGGCTTCTTACCCGGAAAAGCAATCAAAGAATCATCGACTTCAGATCTAAACCCGGGCCTACTGGACCAGCAATACGTCCTGAAATGGGTGCAAAGCCACATCCATAATTTCGGCGGCGATCCCAAGAATGTAACAATCTGGGGCCAGTCAGCTGGTGCAGGCTCGGTCGTTGCCCAAGTCCTCGCAAATGGACGAAACGGCCAGCCGAAGCTTTTCTCCAAAGCCCTTGCTAGCTCACCCTTCTGGCCGAAGACTTATGCCTACAACGCACCGCAAGCAGAGGCAATTTACACCCAATTCGTCAATTTGACAGGCTGTGCCGGCTTCAAAAATGACCATGAAACAATCTCCTGCCTCAAATCCGTAGACGTGCAAACAATCCGCGACGCAAACCTCGTCATTGCCGCAAGCCACACTTGGACAACGAGCTCCTACACCTGGGCCCCAGTGATAGACGGGACCTTCCTCACCGAGACGCTCACAGAAGCTGTCAATAGCGACTCCCTGAACACGGAGTGCGTCTGGGGTATGTACAACAGCCACGAGGGACAGAACTTCGTACCGTCAGGTCTTGACAGTGCAGTCTCAGTGAATGGATTCAATTCCTCAATTGAAAGTTTCCAAAGCTGGCTTACTGGATTTGTACCTGGGTTATCTGCGAAGCAGATCAAACAAGTCGAGTCTGTTTATTACCCAGCTGTTGGGAGTACGGAGACGATTGCGCAGTATAATACTTCCCTTGTTAGGGCTGGGTTGGTTTATCGGGATGTTGTGCTGGCTTGTCCGGCTTATTGGATTGCTTCGGCTGCTAGTAGAAATGGGTATCTTGGGGAGTATACTATTTCGCCGGCGACGCATGGGAGTGATACTATCTATGTGTGTTCCTATTCCTTTCTGTTTCCGTTTGGATATGTGTTTGTTTTGGATGCACAGGCTGACTTGATTGATCTTAGTGGAATCGTATCAATGCTGTTCAACAGACGAACCCCGTCGTATATGAAGGCTATGCTGGGGCTTTCTCGAGTTTCTTCCAGACTGGTGATCCAAATGCCCACAAGGTGACGAATGCTTCGCAGCCTGGCGTACCGGAGCTACAGCGCACCAAAAAGGAATTCGTTATTGTGGATGATGGTGTCGAGAATGTAAAGCTGGATCAGTTGAAGAAGAGATGTGACTTCTGGCGAAAGCTGGCGAAGGAGGTACCTGTGTGAAAGACGACTAGAAAAGACGCTATTGCTGAGTCTACAACTGGAATCAACTATCAATATGGACAAGAGAATGAATTAGGTCGTTATATATGATTGCATATCGTACAGACTTCCAATGATCCGACTATTGCAATGACAATGACAATGGGTATAGTCGTTTTCCAGTTCCCAAAAATCAAAACCTCAAATTAACGCCATGTATGATACAAAATTTATACAATGAGGTAGACATATATGCATATGTGGATCTAGATCAGCGCCTGTCCACGGTACATACCCTCGCGGACTTCGCGGACAACGTCCTTGCGGTCCTTCTTGCCTACCAAGACGACACCACGGCCACGCTTGCCCATACGGCCGAGACGACCCAGTCTGTGGATGAAGTCGATGGTTGTGTGGGGCACGTGGTAGAGGACTACTGTCTTGACGGCTAGGGTGTCGATACCACGGGAGGCGATGTCGGTGGTGACGAGAACCTTGGTGTCGGCAAGCTTGCGGATGGGCTCTTTGCGCTCAGGAAGTTCGAAGGGAATGCTCTTGGAGGCGCGGGCGTTCTTCTTTTGGAGCATGATCTCCTCGGCGGTTGGGGGGAGTTTCACCTCGGTGAACTCGGCGAGGGTTTCCTCTTGCTTTCGGGAGTCGGTGTCACGGGACAGAGAGACGGCATCGATACCCTTTGTTCGGAGGAAGTTGGCGACGTCGTCTGCTTCCTTGCGCTCGTTGACGAATACGATGATCTTCTTGATCTTCGGGTCCATGTATGCGTTGAGGGGTCCCCATGTCTCCGTTTGATCGGATCTCTCGCCTGCCTTTCCGATAGACCAGATGACATCGGCACAAGCGAGGTCTCGGTTGCCGCGGTACGGCTCCTTGTCGATGTCTACGACACCCAGCTGCACGCGACGAGGAATGGCGTGGAGGTTGGGAGTCGTCAGTCGTTTGATATCGGGGTAGCGCTTGCGCAACTGGTTGTCAAGACTGCGGGGAATGGTGGCCGAGCAAAGAATCAGTTTCTTGAGGGACGGAGTGACCTTGGAGATGATCTCGGTGGTTGTTGGGATGAAGGACTTGTCCATCAGAGAATCGGCTTCATCGAGAACGAGGTGAGTGACTCGGCTGAGGATATTGGGATTCGTTTTCGCAATAGAGCCTAGGAGATGCGGGGTTGAAACAAGAATGTCGATGCCGTTTGGGTGGAGGATGGCGTTTGAAATCCGACGAGGGGTGAAGGTTGCTGCGATGGCACCGGAGCGGTACTTGACTGCGTGGGCCAATTCCTTCAGTTTGGCTCCGACCTGAGAAACCAGTTCAGAAGTTGGGACAAGAATGATGGCACGGGGACGAGCAGCATTCGTCATAGGCGGCTCCTCAGGTTCCAGATCGAATGACTTGTCCTTCATTCTCTCCTCCCTCTCCCGTGCCTTTTGCTCTTCAATGGCCTTGTCTTCCTCCTTCTCACGAGCCTCAGCACGCTTGACAGCATCGACGACTGGGAGCAAGTATGCAAGGGTTTTGCCTGAGCCGGTCTCCGCTGCCAAAAGGTACTGGTCGTAAGGGTATTCTTCTTCATCCGTCTTCTTTGCGTGACGCCTTTTCCTAGGCTCTTCTTTAAGGAGCTCGGGGATCGCGAGCCGTTGGATCGGCGTAGGCTGGATATCGGAGAGACCAGGCAGAGCTTGAAGGAAGATCGATTGTCGCACTGCTGGGAGGAGAGGGAAGTGGTCGAAACTGTCGAGACTGGCAAGCTTGGCCTTGACGGCAGCACGCTTGCCGTAATTGATTGGTGACAGCATCGTTTGCATCTTCAACGCCTTATAAAGTGGGCTATCCTTCTTTTCCGCCTTGCCCTCCTCCCCTGAACGTTTAAGGGCCGCCTGGGATCGTGCTCGTGGAGTGTCCCGAATTCGTGCTTCAGTCTGATTCATCGAGGCAAAAGGTCCGGCGCGTGATCTTGAAGAACGGGGCTTGTCTGGTGGAGGCATAGATTGCCTAGAGACATTGGGAGATAGGGCCATACGAGCAGCCTTGCGACGTACTCGAACGGAGGCCATGCCTCGCGTTGCCTGCCATGATGTCGACACGATCGATGGGAAGAGGGTAGCTCTAGTTTGGCATGCGAAACATATCGAGGATGGTACTGGCAAAGGCATTGTTCCGAAACACTAGCAATGAAGTCGAAAATCCAAAGACTCAGTCGTGACGGAGAGGCCAGAACCTGTTCAGATGTTTTTTTTGCGATGATCCAAGGCGCTATCCCTGTTTGGGACTAGCGCAGATCACAGGCCTGACGTAATCCAGATGAGTCAGCAGTTTCAGCTTGCTTGGGCCCTGCGGTTGCCCCAGCGACTGCCGCGACAACACTCTTTGCTTGGGGTAACAATCCACTTCAATAGAGCCAGACATATCAGGTTTCGCTTCTCTTCTTCACCTCTTTCTTTGTTTCTCTATTCCCTGGCTCTTTTGGCTCTTTGAGTTGACCTTTGTATCCCTTCGTTATACCTTTTTGGCCTTGACCCTTGTGGACGCTCAATTCGAGTTTGTTTTGGCCCTTTGAAGCAACATTCCTGTTACGATCGACACGACTTTACACTTTACCAGCGAATGCACCAGGGCTAACAACTCCCACGCGACTTCTGGTATCTATTAAGAAAGGTATGGTACCTGACCTGGCGCGATTCTGCCTTGTCCTTTGTCATCAGTCGCGAACCCACTCACCGATCTGGACGTAATGAACAAGCACTGACACATCATAGACATCTGTCTTGGTATTCTATTACGATCACAACTCTGATAATCCCCCACTGTCAGTATGGGTAACGGATCTGGCCAGCGGCCGCTTTCCGAAGTGAGTCCCATGGCCCAGAGGCGCAACTCGCCAAGCTGGAACCAAGTTACCAAGGTACTTTGCGATGTTGATGTCGCGTGTTTCAGCTTTCTAACCATGATGATAGATGCCCAATGGTGAATCGCCTGCCTACGATGTCTCCTCTCTCAACAGCAAAGCCTCCCCGCGTCTGTTCTGGAAAGGCCGCGAGTCCCCATCGCCTTTCTCCAAGGGGGCTGAAAACAAAATGCCGTACGACCCAGAGGGATCGTATTTCCCGACCCGGCGCCCGTCGCTCGAGAATTTGAAGCGCGTCTCCAAGGTGAAAAACCATAGCATGTTGCTTGAAGGCGGCACAGAGTATGACCCAGCCTCGGTCGTTGTTCCCCAGAGGCCACTGGCACGCGAGCGGTCACCGCAGCGCGACGGCCAAATGAATGTTGCCAAGTCCCAGTTCGACGACGAAGATGACTCCTATATCCCACGACCCCAATCCCCAAGCAAGGACCAAGCATCACCAAGCAAATCATCGCTCTCCAAGGGCAGCCGATACGGTAAAGGATTTGATCCTCAAAATGATATCTGGTCTGAGTATGGCAGCGCAGGCCATCGACATGCCAAGAGTGTCACATTTGATCATGCTCCTCCTCAAATTAACGAATATGAAATGACGACACCCGACCCATCCTCAGTTGCTTCTGAATCCCGAGAAAATAGTTATGAGTCGGAGGAAGAGGAGGGCGACGTCAGCTTCGAGCATGAGTCTTCCATTGAGCGCGACGATAGTTTCGACGCTTCGCTAGAGGACATTGAGAAGACTCCTGTTGTGCTGCCCGAGGATTGGCGTTTCATGAGCCCTAGCACAGATGACGACGGTGATGTGTTTACCGAGCATGTTGAGGGCCGCAACACGGAGGACCGACCAGTCTCCCGTGAGGGAGACTCATCCCACCACAAACGTGTTGAATCGTTGGACTCTAATGGCGAGCGACGCCCCCTCCCACCTCTGCCATCAGTCAACCGCATGTCGGGTGCGCGACCATCTTCGCCTGGCAAGTTAGGTGCCGCATTCGAACTGGGGAGTGCCGGCCAAAGAGTTCTTCCTGCACCTCCGGCCGCTGCCTCGTATAACAAGTCTGATATCGGGGGTTCCGTGTCCCTGGAGGACCGGCTCCGCCTTATGATGCTGCATGAGAAAGAAGACAAAAATGAGACCCATGAAGACCACACAGAGAGTGTCGAGGAGACTGAGAAGAAGTTAGTGACAGCGCCGGAGCCTGCATCAAAAACTGATGATGCCGAGGAAGAGGAAGAGGAAGACCCCAAGGAGAACTTCTTCTCACCTCCCCGAATTTCGCGTGACTCGATCCTGAGAGACATGCGCAAGGGTGATAGCTACGACGACGACGATAGCTTTGACGAGTCCTCTCAAATTGCTTCCAGTCCTCACCATTATGACCATTATGACCCTGATGTTCCTATTCCATCATTGGAAACCGATGATGACGACTCGAGCGTGATCATCAAGCAGGAGGAGAATGACGAAGACATGTACTCTATCACGGAATATTACCAGAACATGTCAGACAATAGCTTGTCTTCCCGTGACCAGCGAGCTAAGTACGACGAGGACAGCAACTACTCCCTCCGTTCCGCAGCAGAGGCCGCAGAACGCGCCCGAAACGACAACCACAGCCAGGGCTCTGGCCAAACAACCCCAACTGCCGAAGAGAAGGGCACTGCGGAACCAACTATCCATGTCAATGGGACAAAGGATGAGCAAGAGCAAGATGCCTCATCCAAGGACCAGCATTTGGATATGACTTCAATTCGTCAGTCTCTCGGACGTCCTGCCACCCCTGAGATGCACGAAGACCAAGCTTCAGAGCCCTCCACTCCAGACTCCGTTATTCGTCACCCCATTGAAGACGACGAGGAATACGAGGAAGAGCCAGAAGAAGAGCAGCAGCCCGAAGAGGAACAGGAGGAGCATCAGGATGAAGTCGAGAGCTCCTCCGACGAGTCTGTGCCTGAACCGGTGGCCACAATCAGAGCCCCTGGCGCCGGCCTCAAGACCCGACCCTCATTGACCCCTGCGGATATGCAGTCAATGGCTGCCACTCGCCGCAAGATCAGTGGTCAACATATTCCTGCAGTGCCTCCACTCACCAAGCAGATTTCCCATGAGTCGGCTCCCTCCGATCATGAAAACAAGCAGACCGACTCGCCGCCTAAATTGGCCCTTCCCACCGATTTCAACCAACGACAAAGCAGTCTCATGAAGCTGGATATCCCGTTCAGTATTCAAGAAGAGAGCCTTGGCTCCGGACTGAACAAGGAGTTTGATCGTGTCATCGAGTCCCAAAAGGTTGCGTTCCACCTGGCCCTTTCCCAAATTCCCCGTTTTGCTCCTTCACCGGCAGCATACCCCCAGGGTCCCGTTACCCGAGGAAATCGTTCCATCCCCGCTGACTCTTGTTTTCCCGTACAGCGAGGCTACCTCATGAGACAGAACACAAAAGTCATCATTGCTAGTAGCCGCAACGAGGAAGAACCCATGCCCTCTCCCGGACAGACTCCCCAGGACCCACGTGGTACAAGGTCTGCTGGATCCTCTCCACGCAAGCCTAGCCAACAAACTTGGACCACCGTCCCTTGGAACGGATCAGCGCGACGCTCAAGTATCAAGCCCGCCACTGGCATTCCGAAGAAGAAGCCTGTTCCTGGCGCTGGCCCAGTGCCTCCCCTCCCGGGACAGGCTAGTAATGTTCAAGACGCCCCTGCCATCATCGAAGAGAACGAGCCAGTTACCTCTGAGTTATTTGAAGATGGTGAAGAGCGTGGTCGTCTGTTCGTGAAGGTTGTAGGGCTCAAGTACTTGGACATGCCTCTTCCCCGTGGTAAGACTTTTATTGACACCCATAACGCAGGCCATTGTGACTAACCAGATCGACAGGTGAACGTTCATACTTCGCACTGACCTTGGATAACGGCCTACACTGTGTCACCACATCTTGGCTGGAGATGGGCAAGACGGCCCCAATCGGACAGGAGTTCGAGCTCATTGTGCAGAACGATCTGGAGTTCCAGTTGACTCTGCAGATGAAAATCGATGAAAACAAGTTCCAAACACCCGAGCCTGCGGCATCCCCATCGCGCCAAAAGGCCTCGGCCCTCAGTCGTGTGTTTGCCTCCCCTCGTCGTCGCAAAGAGCTTGACATGAAGCAGCAAATGCAGTCTCAGCAGCAGAAGGCCAAGGATATCAATGCGCCTGTCTACGATCGCCTCCGCAACCTGGTTGCTCGTGATGGTAGCTTTGGCCGCGCCTATGTTGCCCTGAGCGACCACGAGCAGCAAGCCTTTGGCCGTCCCCACGTCGTTGACGTTGCGTGCTTCAACGAATGGGCCGTCGAAGATCAAATGAGTAGTGTCAAGAGCAAGAAGAGTGCGACTAGCGTAAATGCGCAGCGTCGACCACCGTACAAGATCGGCAAATTGGAAGTGCAGCTCCTTTTTGTGCCCAAGCCCAAGGGCAGCAAGGATGAGGACATGCCAAAGAGTATGAATGCTTGCATTCGTGAAATGCGAGACGCAGAGAGCGTTGCATCTCGGTCTTGGGAGGGATTCCTGTCCCAACAAGGTGGCGATTGCCCAGTAAGTCTTGCAAATGATCTCACCATTGAGTACCTACTAATGGACAACAGTTCTGGCGCCGTCGCTTCTTCAAGCTTCAGGGATCCAAATTGACAGCGTATCACGAAACAACGCGCCAGCCCAGAGCCACAATAAACCTTGCCAAGGCATCCAAGCTCATTGACGACCGGTCCTCACTTCTTCAGAAGGAGACCAGCACCAAAAATGGCGGTCGCCGGAAGTCTGCCTTCGCAGAGGAAGAAGATGGCTACATGTTTGTCGAAGAGGGTTTCCGGATTCGCTTTGGAAATGGTGAAGTGATTGACTTTTACGCCGACAGCGCTGCAGACAAGGAAGGTTGGCTCAGAGTCATGTCCGAGGCTGTCGGTAAGGGTTCTACCTCCGGAAATGGCGCAATCAAGCCCTGGGCCGATCTTGTGCTCAAGCGCGAGCGCAGCATGATGGCGAAACAAGAGACTTCCCGACCCAGCAGCGGCATTCCAGTAGCACCCTCGTCGCCTTCTCGGAATAGGAACAGTGCAATGATGGGACCGCCTTCGTCAGCAGGATCTGGGGCGCCGGCGTCCCAGCCACCTCGCTCCAAACACAAGCACACATATTCCCAACCTGAAATGGGAGGTGCCGAGGCACGTCGACAGAAAACCCGCTCCCTCATGTTCTAATCCCTTGAACCTGAGTTGAGGTCAACGCAAGCCAACCGTTCGCTTCTTCTGTCTATGATGTTGAGTTGTCACAATAACTATTCCCTTTTATTTACCTGCTGGATGTCTTCCATCGGCCTTTTTCCTTTTTCCTTTTCGTTCTGAGCTGCCTTATTCGCGATTTGATTTTCCATTCCTTTACTTTTTTTCCTGGTATT
>ERZ1673737.3171-NODE-3171-length-12844-cov-4.641723_pt1 | contig 12844 bp, 10 predicted proteins | sample MGYA00580211_ERZ1673737 | MGnify/ENA primary metagenome ERZ1673737 (study PRJEB41218, sample SAMN15661789) | gut metagenome | host: Homo sapiens | place: Canada: London | collected 2015-08-20/2019-03-30 | study: EMG produced TPA metagenomics assembly of... | reverse complement strand
AACCGATAAGCGCGGGAGACCGGGGTTCGATTCCCCGAGGGAGAGTTTCTTTTTTGCACTTATTTCTTGTTTGGCCCAATATTCCGGTTTTTCGATCTACTTTTTGTTTTATTTATGTCATTGAAATATCTCCATGATTCCATGGCCATTGCTTAGTCCATTTCTGAAAACCATAATGGAGGGTGATTCAGTGGGTAACCGCATACATGTGTTGTCCCCAGTCTAAGTTACTGGCGTGAGACAATACAAGAAAGATAGATACACTTCCAAGACATACCTTTAACAGAGAAAGCAGAAGCACAGAAAGATACAGTCAGATCTTCCAGGCTGCTACTAGAAAAGAAAAGAAAAAAAAAAGAAAGAATGTGGACTTGAGATGCTCAGGGTGTTCCTTCCAGAGCAGTTCCCAGACAGCCTCACCTCTCTCTTTCATCATCCAGTCTGCATTTCTCCGCTGCTCTCTATTTCATCACGAACTGAACTTTCGCAGATCATACATTTGGATGCCTTCGCAACCGAAACCCAACCTCAGAACCTAAGTCATGGCCTTCTGGGTGGACTGGGAATTATGGGAGAAGCTCAGCGTGGTATGTCTTCACAACTTGAACTAAAGAACACGTCCACTGACTGCTTAATGAACAGGTACTGGCGATGCTGATTGTATGCGAAATCTTACCTGCAATACCCCAGACACACAGCTGACAGCATCTGCAGGCCCTAGTACTTGTGTACTCCTTTGGTGTCTTGGCCTACAACCGGTGGATGATTCGCAAGTACGCTGCAGAAGAGGCACACGCGAGAGAGCAAGAGGCCGAGCTGTATCCAATGCTGCACAGAGACGACGTTCCCTTCGGTGCTCGGGCGTTGGAGAGTGGGATCGCAATCGAAGGAATCTGGGTTTCGAATCCCAACACACCATCCCACAGTCCCTGCCAGCCCACAACCCCAGTTGGAAGCCGGCCGGCCAGTCCAGCGCTGAGATTACCATCCAAAGAATTCGAAAGCCCCAAGTCGTCATTGGGATCCGAGTGTACTCTCATAAGCCCGACACCTGTCCCTCCAGCTGGTCGACATGGAGTCCTCTGGCAGCTAGACTTAGCCTCTGCCGGATTTTCCTATGAATCCAAGCAACATGCGTTTTCAAGTCGAGCAAGCTTGCCGATCAATCCCAATGCCCTCCGCATGTCGCCTGTACAGGAGGAGAAGCTGGTTAGCGTAAAAGACACAACGCGCAGCCAGAGGCGTGCCAGTTTCCATACTCGGATCTTCAGCTCAAGCCGCCATTCCGAGGTCAAAGATCATAGCGTGGGTTCTGATGGTACAGATGAAATGGACCATGCTTCAACAGAGAATAATCGGGTATCTCGGTTTACTCGTAAGACAGAAATATGACAGCAGCCACATGGAACGGAAACTAATGCGAATTCTCCTACAGGAACCCTTCGCCGGCGATCATCAGAAGAGTTCCGACGCAAGATGAGCCGGATCTTTAACGAGAACATCCAGATGGGCGAGCCGGCCGACCATCTTGACTTCAATCCAACTCTGCAGGAGTACCAGAAACGAAATTTGCGAAAGTCGCTGCTTGGTCCTTTCCGTCCGTGGATGAGCTCCGCTGGAAATGAGGCGCATTGAGGCACATTCTCCGAAAAAGGGAGGCCGTCTCCCCAGGAAATCTGGACTGCCCGAAGATAGACCTTCACATTGAGACTTTCGACAGTTGCTCTCTGGTCTCGACACATCTAGCATTGATTGCGGCCCAGCGCTGCGATACATGGCGCAGTTGAACACTTGGTCTTGCGCGAGCTCCAATTGACATGGAAGAAACATATTTTAGTGGAAGCATGGAGTTGTCTTCTCAATGGGGGCAGAATTGTATTCTTAGACCTTTGCAAATTGACCTTGACATTGAACTCCGCATATCAACAGTAGATGGATTACCTCACAAAACATGAGACACCCCCTCCACTGATGCGAGTTATCAATGGTAAATGTTCGCGAAATAGAACTCACATCGAAATATTGTGATTTCTCCAAATCAGGCAAGGCCAAGGCAGCAGCCCACGTGATCTCGCGATTCCATCAACGCGTCGAGGGGAATTGTTGACCCAAAGACAATTTGCCACAACTCGACTTTTCACTCGGGTGACTGTCTGTTGAATCACTACCTGCGACGTTCGTCTTGATAGTCTGGTTCAATAGAAGGAATCACCGCCGCGTGCGAATAATCTCACACGAACGCGTCTCTCAGACCCGCGCCTTGGAGCCTCAAGTGTCCTCAAAAGAGGCAGACAGATACCCCCGGAATCAACATATCCGAGGAAAACACTGCCATGATGGAAGGACAAGAGCAATTTGATGAAAGTGGACTTCCTGGCCCCGGTGCCCCAACCCCGCTCTCCGCGCTGGATGTGAGTAAATGCTTCATGCTCTTGCCATGCGCTTTTAGACCAGATTGCTGATGCTTGCTCCGATAGGGCGTTGCCGGCTTGACCGGGAGGGATATCAAGCTGTTTGTGGATGCAGGGTACCACACCGTCGAGGCCGTTGCCTACACGTACGTTTCCCATGACCGTTCGGGTTCATTGTAGTTACGAGCCTCTGGAAGTCCTCTTCTTCTCTCACTCTTGCTAACATGTCTTCAGGCCCAAGCGGTTGTTGGAACAGATCAAGGGTATTTCGGAACAAAAAGCCACCAAGATCCTAGTAGAGGGTAAGCCCACCCCGAGTCTGGCAAAGGCTGTTGCTTGAAGATCAGATTGCTGATGAGAATGAATCACCCAGCTGCCAAATTAGTACCAATGGGTTTCACAACGGCAACAGAAATGCACGCTAGGCGAAGTGAGCTCATTTCCATCACGACGGGATCCAAGCGACTCGACACACTTCTGGGAGGTGGTGTTGAAACGGGATCAATCACGGAGATTTTTGGAGAGTTTAGAACGGGTAAGAGTCAGATCTGCCATACGCTCGCAGTGACCTGCCAGCTGCCCTTCGACATGGGTGGCGGTGAAGGCAAGTGTCTCTACATCGATACAGAGGGAACATTCCGACCTGTGCGTTTGCTCGCAGTCGCACAGCGATTCGGACTCGTCGGCGAGGAAGTCCTGGATAATGTTGCATATGCCCGTGCATACAACTCGGATCATCAGCTGCAGCTACTCAACCAAGCATCGCAGATGATGTGTGAGACACGGTTCTCTCTGCTGATTGTGGACTCGGCGACGTCTTTGTACCGAACGGATTTCAATGGCCGTGGTGAGCTCTCCTCACGGCAGACACATTTGGCCAAGTTCATGCGAACCCTGCAACGCCTTGCAGACGAGTTCGGTATTGCGGTCGTTATTACCAACCAGGTTGTTGCCCAGGTTGATGGTGGACCCAGTGCTATGTTCAATCCGGATCCTAAGAAGCCTATTGGAGGTAATATCATTGCACACGCCAGTACGACTCGACTCAGTCTGAAGAAGGGCCGTGGTGAGACTCGTGTTTGCAAGATTTATGACAGTCCTTGTCTTCCCGAGAGTGATTGTCTCTTCGCTATTAACGAGGATGGTATTGGTGACCCCAATGAGAAGGATATGGAGGATAAATGAGCGGAACATTCTTTGTCTGCGACACGATATTAGTGACTTGATGAGCATTCCTCAGTTCCATTTCTTTAGTGCGGTCTGCGACATTTCAGCGTTTAACATTCGTATCTAATAGCATTGAAACTATTATGAATAACATTGTTGCTTCATTGTGACTGGCATGTATTTGCCTGATCGTGTAAAGGACTTGGGATGTATCAATCGAGAAGAGGAAAAGTTACATATGGTAAGCTAGAAATCGAGGCTGAAGTGAAATATATACAGAAAATACAAACAATGAACCATCAATCAGAAAATCAGAAAATTAGAGAAACGTAGTCAAGAATGATCTCCAGTGCAAAGTTCCGCTTTATCGCGCCAAGACTTTGTTTTTTGAGAGCTCCAGCTTCCCGCCCTGCAACACTTCCCTTCAACATTGCCATGGAGTTCTGAGCTGACCCTGGAACCCCGCGTCAATCGATCATGGCGAGAATCTACAAAGACTCAAGGGTCGATCTTCGGCCATACTCGCCGACCACGGTCGCCAATATCCAGTTCCCAGCCAACGACGGCGGCCTGATCAGTCGCCCACGCTTTTCAATCTCCTTCACCCCCGAGCAACCCCCGATCGCCAAGGACGAAGATGAATTCGCCAGACGTTACCTCGCGACACAGGGAGAGGTCTACTTCCGCAAACGCAGAGTCTACCCGCGGACGTTCTTGTGGAGGGTCATCAACGACAACAAGGTGTTGGAGATCCAGTGCGCGGACTTGACGAAGGGCGGGACGCAGGTCTATGAGTACAATGTGACTCTGCGACTCGATTTCCAGGAGCAGATTCTTCCCCATGGAGTTGCATTGGCGGATCCTGAGGATCACGAAATCCTCAATGTCTTTGTGATTACCGCCTCCAAGACCCTACACACCCTGTCTCTACGCCCCGAGTTTTTCCGTCGGACCTCTTCGATCGATGAGAATGTGAGGGATTGGTGCAAGACCTTTTCTCCTGCCCCGTTGGCCTTTTCGCATCCCCACCGGCTACACGCGAGCAGCCCCCTGGAGCTGTTCATCTCTCTGGACAATGGCGCGCTCTTGCGGCTGACGCGGAGAGCTGGCGACGATGGTGAGTGATTGTGTCTGCTTTCTGCTCTTTTCGCGACGCGATTTTTGACTAATCCTTTTTTCTAGGTTCGCACTGGTCTCCTCTTACCTTCGACGAACGGACATGGGGCTCTTCGATTCGTGGCCTTGTGAAATGGAACGCAACTTCCTCGGTCAGACACGATGGACGAAACCTCGATTTGAATGTCGCAAACGCCATTGCCACTACCTCGGACGAGACTTACGTTTTCGCGATTTGTCTGAACCACACTTTGAAGATCTGGAATCTCGCGACGAACAAGCAAGCGGCAACAAAGGATCTCCTGGGACGCTCACTGCAAGACCCGGATATTGTGCCATACACTTTGAACCCCGCCGAAACATCATTCATGCGTGTCTTCAATGCCGAGCGGGCAATGGACGGAGGACATCGGTTCTATGTTGTCACATATTCACCTTTCGAGGATGGCAAGTTCAAGTTCTGGGCAGTCAAGGGTGGTCTCACCTCTGATCTGATAATTGAGGAACTTTTCCCCGAGAGTGTTTTCCGGCCCGTGGATCCCGATGTCACGGGTAACATGTTCTGGAGCATCGCTGATTTCCAGGTCAAGTCCCGGGAAGAAGGCAAGGGAATGGAGTTATGGGTTCTCTGGAGAAACCATGGTCTATACCAACTCTACACTTTGCATTTCAACCTTCAAACCCTGGTTAAAGATTGGTCCAGCAATTGGGTTTCAACAATGTTCGAAACCCATAGACAACAAGCACCACCATCTCTGGTAATTGACGATGTGGTGGACCCCACCGAAAAATGGCTTCAATACCTCTTGCAGCCGCACAGATATCTTCCCGAGGTCCTTGAGACCGCTTTGACTGTTTACCAAGAAGCTATCAAGCCTCTTTCGTCAGCTTCATCTGCACCGAAGAAGAACGTTCCGTTGGCCGAACGACTCTGCTCGACGATAGCAACAGCAGTCTCGCTTCGCAAATTTGCTGACGATGAGATGGACTTCACTCGATTCTGCACGGACACTGACTCTAAGTGGCGCCAGTTCTGGCAAGTCGCGGAGGATCTCAACAAGCGCCGATTCGAACCTGTTTCTCTGACCTACGACTCATACACCGATATGCCATGGCTGCTTCTGTCAGACTCCTGCGCTGTCATTCGGGAATGCAGCATCACTGAGTTGCTTCTGCACAATTCTAATACGGAACTGAGTGATGGAGTGCCCAATATGATCGATCGCTGGAGGCATCGAAATGTGACTAGAGAGCTAGGCCCATGCTATGATACAGCCTCCGCCTTGATGAAGGTGGCGTCTGATTTCCGGAAGAGATTCTCCCCCGAGCTCGAGGGTGCGTGTCGGGCTGCCCTTCATGCTGAAATATTTTCCGAGCCCTCATCATCGATCACGGACCGCATGGAGACTTTCCGCGAGCGATGCGACTTCGTGAACGGGATTTCCAACAAAGCCTTTGACACCCTAGATGCTGCGCTGAGCGAACATATGAAGACAGATTGTCTCCCCATGGACGTATTCAATGCCATAATCCATACCGCCGCGCTTCACTTTTGTGGAGAAGACTCGGAACTTGCTTCAACCTACTTTGGTGCCCGAGTTCTGGTCAGTGGTGCCCAGGAGACGATCTCTATCATGCGCCAGATGTTCTTCGATTTGTTAATTCTAGTCACCTTTGTGGATGGCGAATGGGAACAAAACTCCAAGTCGGACTTCAATGCGGCAGACCTTTTTTCCACCATGGTTGACCTCCTACGAGAGTATGAGATGATGGACTGGCTCAGCTCGAATGTCCGCAAATGCCCCGATAGTACCCCAAAGGTACGGAATGACTTGTCAACACCCAGCCGTTCTCTGAAGGACCGTAATGCGACCAACAAGAACCAACGGACCGCAACTATTCTCGAAGATCTGTTTGTCACCGATATCAAGCCCCAGCAAGCCATTGACTCCCCGCAAAGCTACACTTTGACCCTTGGGATCAGAGATGTTGTCGCGTGGATCACCCGCGAGGGCGAAGTCAATTACCAGAACGCCGTTGCCCACATTCAATGTGATCTCATCGCGAAGAACAACATTGACCTTGCATGGGATTTCTCTCGCTTCCAAGCAAGCACTTCGTGGTCGACTTATGTCAAGGGTCGCTTACATGTGGCCATGTCCGAATTCGATACTGCGGCTATCTACTTCCGGAAGGCAGCTTATTTGCTCTGTATGTATTTGATTATGCCCTCTTGTTAACGCAGTTCGCTAACTCTTCACAGCTTCCGGAAAGCCAATGGGCAACCTTTCCGACATGTCAGCAGAGCTCCTGGACCTCCTCGATGTCGATTGCTTCCACAACGGCCTTGCGAAATACTACCAGCACATCCTTTCCATATTTGAAAAGGCGCGCTCGTATTCGCATGTCGCGGACTTTGCCAGCCTGGCGCTGCAGGCCCTCGACTCGGAAATGGGAGCCGAACACGACTCCGAATACCCGGCTATGCGCGACGATCTCCTGTCTCGACTGTTCACGGGAGCCCTCAAGACTTGCCAGTTTGACCAAGCATACTCCGCCCTGGCCAAACTGCAGGATATCAAACTGCAAAAAACAGAGCTGACCGAGCTTGTTTCCACCATCTTGGCTGTCTCCGGCCCCGGCACCGCAGGCCTCAAGCAGATCCTCCGTTTCCCTACATCTCTCGTGCCGAGCATCGCCTCTTTCATCGACGAGATCCTCGTCCACCTCACCCGCAAACAGAGCACCTACGCCTCCTGGCTAGATGCCGACAACAACACAGTCGAAACCTCCCCTGACTACAATCGCATCCTGCAGGCCTACCGCATTGCCCGTAATGACTACCGCGGCGCTGCCGAGATCGCCTACCGCAATGTTCAGCGCCTCCGCAATGCCCGCGACGCACCGTCATCAGCCCTCGTCCACAAAGGAAAGGATCGCGATGAATCCCGTCCCCCGGTCGAAGAAGACGATGCTGAAAGCAAGGAAATCCGCCACGAGCTCCTGTCATTAATCAACCTGCTCGCCTGCGTTGACAAGAGCGAGGCCTACATCCTAGTCGAGAATGGTCCTTCAATCAACGCCCCGAACGAAGAAAGACGCCAGAGCACAACACATACCGACGAAGACGTCTTCATGGAAGATGCCAACGCATCCACACACAAACGCCACTCCAACACCGTTGCCTTCGCACCTACCCACCACAGAGGCAACAGCAAATCGTCACCCATCGACCGGCGCGACAGTCTAGTCTCCTTTGAGGTCCCACCCACAAACCACCTACTCAAGCGTCGCATCATCGTCACGCTCGAACATCTCCGTCGCGAATTCCAGTCCGAGCTCGACCGCGTTAGTCGCATTGAGCGTGGTGATTGGGAGTTTGGTCTTCTGGGCGAAGAGGAGGATGAGGATTTCGATAATGATGAAACGATGGTTTTGTAGTTGAGGCAGGGGTTCGACTTGGGGGTCTTTTCTATCTATGACTTGTGACTTGCATTTTAGGCCGAGGGGTTTTTTAGTTGCCTCTTTTATTCGCTTTTTGAATTTGATCTTTTTGCCCAATGTATGGTACTCCTATTGGTGTTTTCTCATTATCACTTCTTGCTTTAGGATAGTTTGTATCTTTTGGATGGGTACAAAATAGGATTCTGAATTTTTCTCGCTATTTTTGTTGGTAGGGCGTAGTTGGGATTCGGATTTGGGCTTCAGTCTACACTTTCTACAGGCCATGATAAATATTGCTATCGTATTAACATTGGACTTTCAGGATTAGAGCTGCTTCATTCTTGTTTTCCAAACCTAGTGGTTTGTGATAAACTGGAGGAGCGTGTTACGGTATGTGCGGTGGATGGACACTGTTGATATATGTTACTGCTTCACAAGAAAAATAACCAGACGATGTCTCAACTCTGATAGAATGCATCATAAACTTGGAAATCAATTCAAATTGTCAAATTGTTTCAATAATATTATTGCTGATACACTCTCTTGATAAAAATCCCGGATAATTAGGCAGAGGTTCTACGTCTACACGTAACTTAGCGCTTCATCGAAGGAATGCAACAACGCCTACAAATCATGCGGTCGTTCGATCAGGTTATTTTCCTTCTTTCAAAAAGCACACACAAAATTAAGAAGCCTTATATAATATCCAATTGATACTCTCGATTATAATTAAGAGTAAACCCATAGAAGGGTTAAGTATAGTTCCAAGTACCATCTCATCCCAACCCCACCATCAATGCAAAATAATATCAAAGATAGTCAAGAAAGGCATTGCAATCATGATCCCCCAAAGGAAAGACATAAACAGAGAAACAGCATTATACAACGCAAACCAACGAAATAACACAAAAAGTCAGTATGTCGATGTCGATATGTACCTCAACAGCAAAGGGAATGTAGATGATTGACGCGCCAAAAAGACAAGAACAAGACGCTTCAATCTGTGCAGGTAGGTAGTGCAGGTATAGGCGCAAAAAAAATCAGACAACCGAGCCCGTGGAAAATAATAACAAGCGGATAATAGCCAAATAAACAAATATGGAGTGGAGGGGGGAGAGAGACATCAATCCGACTCCTCCGTTGCCATAGCACTAGCATACAGCTTGCTAAAGTGCGACTTCGGCTCTGTTAGGAGGACATACGGCTCGCCGTTCTCGACGATGCGCCCTGCATCCAAGACGACGATGCGATCGAAGTCGAGGATGGTATCGAGTTTGTGGGCGACGGCGATGATGGTGTGATTACAGAATTTCTCCCTGATGACGCGTTGCATGATTTCATCTGTCTTGGTATCGATGCTGTGGTTTCCGTTAGTCAAAATGTCCAAGACAGAGACATAGACAGAGACAAGAGACACAGCAAGGGATGCCGAGATGTGAGATGTGAGAGGTGGAGACAAGGCATAGATCGCAAAGGCTAAAAGGGACTTGCGCTCGGATCCAACCGCCTCATGCAGGGGGGCGTTGAGCCATGACCGCAATATGAATATGTTGCGCAGTGGAGACGTGTGGAGCATGAGATGCGAGGGGGATCGCTGTGCGTGGGCTGGAATAGGAAGGTCTGAGACTTACTTGCTGGTTGCTTCATCCAGGATGAGGATGTTGCCCGGGCGAAGGAGGGCGCGGGCAAGGCAGAAGAGTTGCTTCTGGCCGTGCGAGAGGTGGATCTCATCAATGTCGGTGTCCAGGGTGCCCTTTTCTTGGATTGCTGGGAGCAGCTGCACGCTTTTGAGTGCGGTCTGGATGTCTTGGTCGGTGCAGGCCCCGGTTGGGTCGGCATTTAGGCGGACACTGCCTTTGAACAGGAGGGAGTCTTGGGAGACGCCATTGATGCGGGAGCGAATCTCGCGTCGGGGGAGATTGGTTAAGTCGACCCCGTCCACGGTGATGGTGCCGCTGGTTAATTCCATCATTCGGAAGATGCTCATGATCATTGAGGTTTTGCCGCTGGTGGTTTGTTAGCTCTATGTAGGTGAATTGTCTGGACTGTTTATTCTTACCTTCCTGTTCGACCGCAGATCCCGACTTTCTCGCCGGCCTTGACGGTGAGTGAGACATCATTGAGAACTGGCTCGGAAGGTCTGATTGAGTCTGTGTTAGCATGATGATAGTGTGAAGTAGAAGTAGAATTCATACCTGTATGCTGCAGAGACGGAGTGGAAGGTGACTGCACCATTGGCCGGCCAGTTGGGAGGCACATCGCCGTCTTCACCGGTCTTATCTTCCGACTCAACTGTCTGAGTGAAGTCCTTGATACGCTGAATAGACCCAATGTGAGTCTCCAAGTTGGTCCAGAAGGTAACCAGAAGCTTGATGCTCTGACTGAACTGAATAACGTTCAATAGAGCAACACCAACATAGCCTGCACTGAGAGTAGATCCACGGAGAGCAACAACCAGGATAATGAGAAGGACAGCGATGCCAGCTACAACCATATCCAGCGAGAGAGTAAGCCAGCGCTGGATAGCAAACATGAAGTAGAAGGGCCGTTGCGAGTGATCCAATAGAGCAATGTTCTTCTTCTCCATAGCATGCTGCCATCCAAAGGCACGCAGAGTAACAAGCCCCTGAAGACAGTCGGTGAAGTGCGAGTACAGCGGAGCCTTAGCCTCAAGATCCAGGTAACGGAGCTGGCGCGAGGTACGCAGGTACATCTTCTGGATCATGAACAAGATACCGAGAACGATTGGGAAAGAGATGGCCGCGTATTTTGAAGAAACTCCAATGAGCGCCATCTGTGCTAGGCAAAGGAAAAAGGTAGCAACAGTGTTGATAGCAGCAATGGGAAGCTCCATATCGATGAGCATCAAGTCCTGACTGAACCTGTTGAGAATTGATCCGCTGTCGGTATTGGAGAAGAACAACATGGGCGCACCGAGCACAGTCGTCAACAACTTGCGATGGAAGCTCTCGCCCGACTTGGGGACCATGGTAATAATCATCTGCCAGGCGCCGACGAGCAAAGAAATCATGCCGAGACAGCCAAGCATCACGTAGATACCGAGATAGTAACCGATCTCCTGCTTGGGGTGTGCGGTGTCAGACTGAGCCCACCACTTCATCCAAATGCTGGGGAAAGAGATGCAGAAGATGAAGCTGGCCATGGCGACCATGAACACGATGGCCGGAAGCCATCCGATGGCATCGATATAGTAGGTGTAGATTCCGAGGTCGCCGCCAGTATCGCGATGCTCCGGCTCTTCGGCCATCGCCTCCTTTTCTTTCTGGATAGTGTCTATGCTGCTGTAGCTTGGGGAATCAGAGAATCTCTTCGGCTTGTAATCCCAGTCAGGCGAACCAAGACCGAAGCTTGAGACGTATCCACCGGTCTTGTTCAGAGCAGGGAAGTTTCCTTGTTCGCTGATGTGGCCTGTAGTATCCATGACGACGATGTGATCAGAGTAAGGAAGACGTTTGACGGAAGATGAAGCAACAATAGTGGTAGCACCGATTTCTCTGAGGAGCCCGATGCTTCCGAACAGGTTGTGGAAGATGTGGTTCTCGGTGGTAGCGTCAAGGCCACTGAGGGCATCGTCGAGGATAATGATGTTTCTCCGAGCATAGACTGCCCGAGCAAGTGCAATACGTTGGCTTTGTCCTCCACTGAGCGCAATACCCTTGCTGCCAATAACAGCCGCATCCCCACGAGGGAACTGTGCAAGATCTTCTTCCAGAGCGCAGGCTTGAATCACAGAGGCATACCATCTGGGATCGTAGTCAGACATTGCAACGATACTATCCTTGATAGTACCGTTCATGTGCCAGGGAGTCTGATCGCAGAATGCGACACTGGGAGTAGATAGTTCAACCTGGCCCTCTGAGCAAGGGACCTCTCCAAGAAGGGCCTTGAGCAGTGTAGACTTGCCACATCCAGATGATCCAATAAGCATTGTCAAGCTACCCCGAGCAACAGTCAATGTGATATCCTTCAGAATCGGGTCTTTGTCGGCATCCCAGCCGAAGCTTCCATTCTGAATCCTCACGGCATTAGCCATTGAGGAGGGTCTGCGAGTGTGCTTAAAGGATTCAACAGAGTCGGAGTTGATAGAAGAAGAAGATAGGTTGAGATCATCAGACTTGTTAAGCAGTCGCTTCTCGCCGAGATCATTGAGTATCAGGGTCTGAGAGGCTCGGCGTCTGCGATCGGAGTGATCTTCCTTATCCAAGAACTGCTGAATACGTTGGAAAGATCCAAGAGCACCGGCAAAAGACATCAATGCCATGACCAGAGTCAAGAGAGGATCCGCGAGAAGGGAGAAGAGGGACAGAGACGTGAAGACCCGAGAGACACTCAGGGGGTTGCTTGAGATGCCGACATAGACACCGAAGGTGAAGATCGGAGCAAAGATGCGAGTCAACCAACCGAAAGCCATGTTGTAAACGAGAAGGGTACGGAATTTCTTGGAGATATCCAGCTCGTCCAGCCGGAGACCATGCACGAACTTCATGAAGGAGTCCTGCAGACCGAGCATCTTGACGCCCTTGATGGACCCAAGCATGACGGAAGTAGACGAAATACGTCTCTCAATGGCCTCGAGCCACTTCGCTTGCCTGGCAACCACAAAGGACATACCGACCAATGATCCGATCAGTGCGAAGAGGGCAACACACACGGGAACAACGCAGGAGACTCCAAGCTGGCGCTCT
>ERZ1673737.3170-NODE-3170-length-12845-cov-4.103362_pt1 | contig 12845 bp, 4 predicted proteins | sample MGYA00580211_ERZ1673737 | MGnify/ENA primary metagenome ERZ1673737 (study PRJEB41218, sample SAMN15661789) | gut metagenome | host: Homo sapiens | place: Canada: London | collected 2015-08-20/2019-03-30 | study: EMG produced TPA metagenomics assembly of... | reverse complement strand
ATCATCTTGTAGTTGTAAAGCTCACCCAGGTACTTGACTTCCGCAATGCGCTTCTGATTAAACTTGAAGTCGTTCTGCTCGAGGCCAAGTGTGATCTGCTCCAGAATGTTGTCGATTATTCCGATCACGAAATCTTGGTGGTACCGGTACAAGGCACTGGCGAGAATTGCCAAAAGATGGATACTGCCATATTTGACCTTGACTGGTTTGCTGAACACGCGTTCCAGGATTTCGACAACCTCCTGCTCCTCCCAGTGAAGTTTGCGAATGGACTTCAGAATTTTGGTGTAATTGCGCTTGTTCATATCCAGGTAGATCAATCGGCGGATGTACTGCTCCATGGGGGTACGTTCCTTCTGCTGGATGGCAGGGCGTGGTGGCGGGTCCACATAGTAGATGGCATTCTCGATGACCATACGCTCCTGTTGAGCCAGATGTTGCACGGCCTTCTTGCGGCTCAGAGTCTCAAGGAAGGATGCCATTCGGGGCGCTGTCTCCGGGTTGCGCAGCAAGTAACGGCCGCAGTTCTCGAGCAGATTTCCGATGATCTCAATGTTCATGCGTGAGAAGTCGTCAAGCGAAACCTTGAAACAATGGAAGATGATATGTTCTGGAACCACGCCGAATTTTGTCAGTTCGGCTAAATAGCGCACATTGCCCATGCGTACTTGGCCAAGGAACTCCTTCGCTTTGCGCCGCTGCAGACTTCTGAACTCCTCATCAAGATAGGTGGTAATTCCTTGCGGGATATCTGGAAGGTACTGTCCAAGTGTTGCAACCAGCCGAGAATACAGCGGCAAAAGATCAACGCGGCCCTTGGGGATATCCGACACAGCTTTGACCAGTCTGTTCCGTGATGCCTTCGAGTTGACCCAGCAAAAGTCCAGAGCGAATTGATCGACTTGGTCCTTTGTCTGCAGCTCCGAAAGCTTAGCCAAAAGAGAATCCACCTGGGCGCCCACTGTCTTACTCGCAATTGCAGTCGATTGATCATCCGCCTCGGCGGCGGACTTCTCATTCGAAGGCTCTATCGAGTCATTAGTATCGCCGTCAGTCTTCTTTCCAGCCTCTTCTGCATCACTCTTCTTTTTCCTGCCATCTTCCAACAACACCGCCGGCACCTTCCCCTTCAAGTCAACTAGATTTTCGTAAAAGCGTCTCTCTTCTTCGTCTTCCCATATTCCGGCTCCTTCACCCTGGCCGCGCAGGTAATCAGCGGTCTTCACAAGGCCGATCCCACCATTAGCCGAAGCATCGGTGGTCTCTTTCTCAGCAAGATCGGGCATCTCGGTCCCCAGGGCCTCACATAGCACCTGAGTATTGGCCACGAGCTTCTCCAAGGACTTGGTCTGCTTTTCAAAGTTGGCTTGACGGTCCTCAAAGATCTCGCCGCTCTTTACGTATGCTTCAGCATTGCGGCGGTTCTGCGCTGCCAGTGCTCTCTGATCCCGAACCACATGCGCCTTCACATCATCAAGGTACCGATTCAAAATGTTTCTGAATCGCTGCTGGGTTTTCTCGGGGATCAGAGGTATATCAGCTTCGGTATTTGGTTCGCCGTTGCTCTCGGTCTGGGCATCGGCGCTGGTAGTCGTAGCACCATCCGCCTCGACAGTCTTCCTGCCATCTTCTGCGAGCTTCGAGCCGACAATATCCCAGCTGAAACTCTTCACGAATAGCACAGCAAGCGGCAGATTTGTATGGTCGCGGTCATGTCCGAGCAATTCCTTCAGAACCTCCAACGGGAACGGCTCAGCCTGCTTGTCCTGGTCCTTCGTTCCAGCAGCCGGCGATTTCGCCTTGAGCGGCGTGTCCGAGGGCTTGCCACCGATCCCAACGACGCCATCCTTGCCCTTCGCGCCCAGATCCTCAGGCCGCTCGACGTCATCCAGGGTCTTGAGAACATTAACCAGCCAAAGCTCCGTAATAACTCTGAGAAGAACACGATGACGAGACAATCGGTCCTTCTCTTCCCGTTCGCGGATTTCCTGGGTCAAAGCCTTCAACTGTGCTTTATCCGGTGTGCTCAGACCCCGGCCGAGCAGCCAACCAATCTGTCGCGTAAACTCCCATGGCCCGAAACGCTGATGCAGCGCGCTGACAACTTCAACCCCTGCGGCAATTTCTCCGGGCGATTTGAGCTTGCACAGACCTTCATAGCAGGCGGAGATGATCTCGGAAAGGTACTTGTGGAGCGAAAGGGTGCGGATGTCAGCGAGGAAAGTGGAAAGGGCGGAGGCACTGATTCCGGTCCGAAGACGTTTAATGAAGGCGGTGTTCTTTTTCAGCGCTGAGTCGAGTGATCTGCTCGTGGCGAATACATCTGCGTTGGTGTTAGTCTCTGTATCATTTCGGACATGGGGCGGGACCGCGAGGCAGTTCCAGTTCCATCCTCATCGTCACCACCATCACCAGAGAGGAGTTGCTCGTACCGGATTCGCCTGCCCAGGCTCGCTCATTCAGGTCGCGGAGCTCCCCTGTGAGGACATGTTAGTTTTTGCGGGGGTGAGTCTTGGGTCTGGATTCTGTACTTTTCCGCTGGCGATCCATCTTCTGTGTGTCCACAGGTTCAATCGTGGGGTCCTTTCTGAATGTCCGAAAGGAATGCGCTTAGGTGACTGAAATGCCACATTGGGGAATGGAGAATGTAGAGAGGAGAAAAGCAATCCAGAGCTTCAGATAGAAAGCTGGAGAAGCCCGAGTTCCAAGTTCCAAGTTCCAAGGCGGTGCGGAGGTGAATCGCGGACTTTTTGCTTATCCACTTGTGCGATAACGTTACTTCATCTCTTCTTTTAGTCAACCCTGGAGGACATTCATGGACATAGTAAACGATATGCATTCTGTTAGCTTTTACTTCAATCTGACTGCTACAAATACCCCAGACAAATCTCAATCCCAATCCTAATCTGACCCCCACTTCCGCACCGAAAGGACGATCCCAGCACTAAGCACAAGCGCAAGCACAAGTATCAATCGTTTCAGATCCCAATCCCAAGACCTACTTAATCCCCACTATGGGCCTCCGTAAAGCCCATCTCCTTCCCCTGCTCCGACCCAAGCAACCGTTCCTGCTGCTGATGCTTCTGATCCTGGCTACTCCAGCTCTGCCGACGATCAAACGTCGGCTTCCATTCATCCCGATTCAAATTGGGCGACTCTCGTTTCTCGGAGGAGTCGAGGTTTCGAGATGCAGGGAGAATGGTAAATTCCTCCCTGTGCATCTCTTCGAATGGATTGTGTTCTTCGTTTGAGGGCATGGTGGGTGGGATTGATGGTGGTAGATAAGTAGATGGATGGAGTAGACGGTAGACGGTAGATGGCAGATGGTAGATGGTAGATGGTAGACGGTAGATGGTAGATGGTAGATGGTAGATATAAGAATATGATGTGAGGCGACGGTAGTATGTAAGAGTTATCTCGTTCGTTTGTAGTAACTTATAGCCCAACCCGAGATATGATATCAGATGTATGATAAAGACTCCCTAACACAGCTCATAACTTATAGCCTCTTATATGCCCTCCGAGTGAGGGGTATGCAAAGTGCAGTCTAGTTGAGTGGCGCGGTATTTGAGATCCCGGGAGATAAGGGACTTGTAGAACGACCTCGTCCAGGGTAATAGAGAGAAGTATTTCCTCTGTGATCGAATGGGCGATATCCGATAGGGGTGATATACAGTATGACGTGAGGTGGCGATGGAATACAATATCCCGACAAATAGAGCGGCTATGATTCGGTTTGTGTGGAAAGGTTGTTGATTGCATTTTTAAATTATGACAGCATTGACGGGTAGCTTTTAAATTGTTGTGTTGGTACTTCAATTGACATGGTGACGGTGATGGTGATGGTGTTGATGACAATGGCATGAACCCTGCAGCGAGGATCTGCTGTATCACTTCACTGCCAAGTGCTACACGAACTCATGTTTATCACATGAATATGTTAACTTATTATACAGAGTACATGTATGTACCAAGTTTGCATATGATTTACGTACTAGTACTTACACTCCTCTCCTACTTCCAAAGACCAAGTTATAATAGTGACACACTGAAATTGACGAGCTAGCATACAGGTCATGATTGCGTTCAACCATCGAAAAGCAGACCCAGGAAATGGCAAAAACCAACGAGGCAAAGGCAGAGGGTAAGGTACAAGTATAGTCCGCAAGGTACGCGTGACATGAGAGTCGACTGTCCAGAGACAGATACACAAGTGAAGCTCGCAAAAGATCTTTCCAAACAAGAAAGAGGCAAGTGCAACACAAAATGAGAGCTAGTATAAGCAAGAGTGTGAGGACCCTGCAAAGCAAACAAAGCAGTCGACTTCAAAAAGCATCGTGGGAAACCAAGTTTTGGCTCTATAAGGCCCACCAGAAGCCAAGCCGATATACAGGCGCTTTTGGGACACCACGTATCGTACAAGCCGATACTGAGAAAAAAAAATGAAAGGAATACCCCAAAAAGCAGCAGAGCGAAAAGGGAAAAGAACAAGAATAATCAATTAAAATCAGGGTATGCCTCACGCCACGCTATGCGAGTCACCCTAGTCAAGCAGACCGGGGTGACAAAGAATCACTGCAAATATGTACTGAGAAAGCCCATCCGATGACGGAAAGACATTGAGCCTTTGGGTCAATGACTCATTTGGGCTTGCGCCAGAAGTATTGCTGATGAGATATTAGTCAGGATCTGAAGCTGCAAATATTCACGGAGGGTCATGGATGGTACTCACCTTGTGCTGCTTCCGACAGTTACGCAGCCCGGGCTTCCGAAGATCATTCACCACAGCGGACCGTCTCATCACGTCGTCATCCTCGTCAGGGATGTAATAGTATTCACTCTCGAGGGGCTTGCCTGCTGCATCCTTTCCTTCACGGGCAACTCTTCCAATGAACTTGGTCGTTTCGAGGATGGTGCGAATCTCAGACTTCGATGGGCCAGAGACGTTCGCATGGCTGGATCGCCAATACGCAGGAGGCAGGTTGTTCAGGATGGTAGAGAAGGGTGTCGACGAGAGGCGGGAGAACGCCAGTTGGTTGGCAGCATGGTTTCGAACTCGCTCGAACCGTTCATCGGTGTACTGGGGCTTGGCATCGGGAGTATCGTGTTCCTGATTCTCGTGGGCTTTGGCAGGCTGTCTGGGAGACCGGGTGGGCTGGAGGGGCTGGGCTGGCAGCAAGCTGCGCGGGGAGCGAGCAGTCCGAACGGGTGAATCACCTGCACGGAAAGACGCCATACGGGGAAGGAGGTTCTCGCCAAATGGACCGAAGGAGTGGACAATAGGGTCGTTCTCCTCGTCATTGTCGGAGAATTCCTCAGATCTACTGTGGTCGCTGAACTCGCTCGCGTGCGAGGTATTGAGAATGGCAGTGGCACGACGGGCACTCTGCGAGGTCACACCGGTGACAGTGTTGTGACGCTTCAATGGAGATGGCTCATCTTCGAAGACAACAACATCGACGCGAGAACGGGAAGGTGTGAAGATAGGTGAGGATGGGGGAATGGCACGCTGGACAGCAGGCGACGGAGACACAGGTGAAGCCAGACGCTGACGTTCCAGCAGTGGACTTTCCTGTAGTTCTCGCCGAGACTGGCGTCTCTGGGTTGGTGTGGCTTCATCACTGGTCTGTTCCGAGTCGGTGGACGGGCAGTCCCTCCTGTCACCGCGAGGCCATTGCACCAGCACGCGAGCATCATGAACATCGATCATGATATCCGCATCTTTAATGTCCGACGTGAAGGTCTTTCCCTTGGCTAGGTCATATTTCCTCCCTTGGCAGTGGATCTTGATACCATTCCATCCCATGCACACGATCTCAACCCTATCCCGATCGAACGGGTTCGGAGCAGGCTTATATGTAGCCTTGACATGAACACGAGAGATCATGCGGCTGGCAGCGAGCTGGTGATGGCACGAGACACTGGACCGACCCATCAGGATAGGCTCCCCATTCTCCAACAGCATTATCGAGGGCACGGCAGACAGGGGAGCCCGTTCGAGGGCAGCGGAAAAAGACCGTGGCAGCGAAGGCCGGGAGGCTGCGACGCCAGGAGGGGGAGACGACGACATTATATGAGTCGATGAGGTCGGGACTGGCGTGGGATAGGTCGAGACTTCGGGTTCGCGTGCTGCACGTTTGTGAGGCCGAGGAAGGGAGGGTGATGAGCTCAAAGGCTCAAAGGCAGGCAGCAACGCCGCTGGACGTTTCATGCCGGCCGCTTGAGCAGCAATGCTACTCTTGAATGGAGAAGACTCCATGATATTTAGTGGGACGAAGTCGTCACTAGCTCACACTCACGAAAAAAACCCAGAGTCGTGGTCGAGGACCTGCGTCACCGCGTGTTGTATGAACAGTGAGAAAGACCTAGAGGATTATAGGAAGAGACGTAAAAGACGTCAAGGCCTCCCCTAAAGAAAAGGGTGTGGGTGGGAGGAAAGGAATTGGTCAAGGAGAAAGGAGGAGAAGCATTGAAGAAAAAGGTAGGTGTGTGGTGGTGGAATGCCCTGGGGCGGAGCGTCTCGTCCCTGCGCTGAAATGCACGCTTACAGCCCGAGACGCGTTCGATAGGCGCCCACGACACTCCACTATTAATTCGCGATTCTAATTAATTATATAGGTAATTGAGATATGTATTTCTAATAAATCATAGAAAAAAACGTGAAAGGGCGCGACTTGGAGGGTTGTTTTGCTGTAATTCAAAGTGTCAACTCTATACACTTCGAAATGACAAAGCGCGTCCGCGTCTCAAGTCACGTGTCAGTGACCTCACGCGAGTTTTGGTAGCTACGGTCACCGCAGGAATGGGTATTCTCTCATATCCAACATAGTTAACATTGTTAAGTATGTATGTCAAAGATCAGACATGACCATATCCCAACTCTTGAACATAGATGGCCTAGTCAGATCCTTCAGTACTAGTGGCACCTAGGTATTGAACAAAACCCAGACGACTATACAATTAGCACAGAACCACAAAACCCCACTGCTGTCACGAAATGGACATCCGACCACCCAGTCGCGTTTCTCCCAGCCCCCAGTTGAGCTGATTCACTTCCCAGCCAACATAATTTGGTACGTGATTGGTCTAGAAAGTTCTCTTCTCCAATTGCCAGAAAGGAAATATAAGCGGTTAGGAGCTGGAAAAACACTTGTTTTTGCTTGGGTTTTCCAAGGTGGGGCCTCGGGTAGTTTTCGTTTTTGATGTCATGTGTTTTGGTGCAATCCAGGCACTAAGCTCTGCAGTAGTTGTAACAATTATCCTCTAGCTGATGATCTTGAGATGCAGGTATAGGGCCGACATATGACTTTGTAGCACCTTGAATGCCTTGTACGTTTGAACACATGGTCCGGGGATCAAGATGAGCTTGTTCACGAAGATATATATATGGACGGTATAGAAGCTTGAACCCTGATTTTCTGCAAATATTATACAAACAACTAGAACAAGAACCAAGGATGAATAGATTATTTACTGATATCAATCACTTCTTGTATGATCCCTGATATAACTATGCATTTTTATAGCTCTTCTGTGGGGATATGCACTACATCGCATCACTGTAGGTGATCTATCACAAACCATATCACCAAGCATTCGCCACCACAGGTAATAATTGGCTACTCCCTAACATTAGACGACCGTGCATAATCATTGGTGGACGGCATGTGCTTGTCAAATATCAGAGTCGCTGGCTTCTAGATTATACATGATTGGTTTTATGGAAATGGTTGACTATAGAGGTATGCATACGTACAAAACACCCATGATAGATTGTACCAAGTAGCAATGTATGAAAACAAGAAAATGAGATAGTGAAATGAATGCATAAAAGAAGAACGCTCATTCAAAAATAAGGCAGTAGATCTCGCTAGGACTAGGCCACCCTCATGTATGCTGGGTGTCAGCCTAAGTCAAGTGCTGGCCGACCACCCACCCACTGTTACAGAACCAGCTGCAGTCCCTAGTCCATTCTGCAGTGTCAGCCACAGCTTCACTTTAACCTTCACCCTCACCACCCCCAATCCCTCGACACAGTGACAAAACCCAAATAGAGAAAAAGAAGAGCAGAAAGATCCAAAGCTCTGACGACCAACCGAAGACAAAGGAACGAAGAGATAGATTTAATCAAGACTGATTGGTATCCGAAGAGATACAGAAGAGAAATAAATCTAACCGTGACAATAAACAAATATCGTTCCCGTAAAAGTAATCGACCCGGGGGAAAACATGGTCGTAAGAAATAGAACAAAAGGGGGCAACAAGGATTGGATGGTTTCGGTCCAGGTCACACATAAAACAAGATAGAACCTAAGATACACAGAAAGGAAAACACGACACTTCAAGTAACCATGGTATAGACAAGTGCACGTGTGGGAGGGAGTTGAGGGCGTTCCTTCTTCTCGCCTTCGTGCCATTCGGCCGGGAGATGCTCATCGCATTGGGTGCTTTGTGAAGACTGCCACCGACTAAGTCATCAACACATTTACTCGTAGAAGACGTAGTAAGCGTCGCCGGAGGTGACACCGACCTAGAAAAGATCGATTAGTATGGATGAAATCTAGGATATTCAAGAGAAAACTTACAGTGCAGCCGCTGTTGCCGCTGATAGCACCCTTGGAGTCGTAGAAGGTGCCGCCCTCGTAACGGCACTCGTCGCTGAGGTTGTCGCCGACGAGCTTAACATTGAAGTCGAGCTTCTCGGTGGTGGTCGGGGTGTTGGGGAAGATAGACAGGAACTTGCCGTACTTGGTGTAACCAACGCCGAGGTTGAGAGGAGCAAAGTTACCGATGGGCTCGCTGCCGTCACCCCACTGGCAACCCTTCTCAGGGGAAACACCCTTGGGGTTGACGTAGTATTGGGCGGAGGTGGACTTGCCCTGCCAGTTGTAGTAGGTGTCACCGTCAGGGCAGGTAAGGGGTTGGGTGGCACCGGAGACGGCAGACAGAGGAACGGTCTCGGACTCGGTACCGGGGTAGTCAGTACGGCAAACGGCGACGACGCTGGACATCTGGTTCTTGACGTGGACACCGCCAACACCCTCAATGCAAAGCTGCTTGTGGGCAGGGTTAGTAAGGTAGAGCTTGCCGCCCTTGCACTCCAGACCACCGACAGACTGGCCAGTAGCACCCTGGGTATCGGGCCACTGGGACTTTTGGTAGCCAGGGGGACAAGCGTACGAGCACATGGCGCCACTGTGGCACTCATCGCCGGTAACAGCGGTGACAATGTCACTGACCAGGTCGTCGACCAGGGTCACGTACTGGATACCAGAGTAACCGCCCAGACCAAGGTAGTCAAGGGCGACGGCACCGTATTCAGAGGGGAAGGTACCGCAGTCGATCTCTCCATCGGGGAATTCGGCGGCGAGACCAGTGGCACCAGAGCTGCTGGAGCTGGAGGAGCTGCTGGTAGCGGCAGCAGTGGCAGAGCTAGTGGAGCTGGTGGGCTCGACGGTGCTGCTCGAGCTAGAAGGAGTGATCGAAGCCAAGGTCTCCTGGAGGATAGCGGGAGCAATGGTGGAGGTAGGAGCAGGAGTGGAAGTCGAGGTAGGAGTGGCAGTGCTAGAGGACGAGCAGGCAGCGGCAACGGCGGTATCGAGCCACTCAAACTTGTGGTCGGCAAGACCCTGGCAAGCCTCGTTGATGCTGATGGCCTCGGGAGCACCGGATTTGGAAGGGTCCAACACGACGAAACTGTACTCAACGGGACCGGTGTTGACAGTCTCGGTCTCGGTGGCGCGCTTGTGGTGGTGAGCGTGTCCGTGGCCATGGGCAGTCGCGAGACCAGCCGTCGCCAGCGCGGCAACAGTGTTGGAGAGCTTCATTGTATCGATTCAAGTCTGTTGACAAGGCAAGTGTTAGTCGTGTCCAATCCATATTGTGCAATTGCCACCATAGGTCCATCGTGCTATGTATCGAGCTTATATCAAGTCGCATCTCTCAAACGCGATGCATATCATCTGATAGCGTAGCGCGTTGTCGCATTGTTGTGTCGTTGCATAACTTGCGAGGGGCTTGTCCCTCGATCTTAGCAGACGATGGACACCCAATCGCGAAACCTGTCCCAGATATAAAGAACGGGAAATGGCACGTACATCAAATCACAGCAAGCTGGCGCGGTTTCGAACAGGCTGTACAGAAGAGAAGGACAGTGAGTTTTCCGGATCAAATGAGTGTGTTAGAGAGACAGAATCTCTCTGGTCGGATGGGATAACTTCGAAAGAACTGGAGACTGGGGAAGAAGGGAGGATACAAAAAGGAGGGGGGTCGGGCCATGTCCCAAAAGCGTTAGCGTGATACTTTCCATTACCAGAAAAGGGGGGAGTATAGTCTCACACTGCCTAGTGGGCCTATATGCCCTTGGCAACTCCTATTCATATGTAACTAGCATACCGTATAGGATACAATGACACATTCATACTTGTATTCATCATTGTTTTTACTTTACCAGATTGTGGCTTTCGTATTCTCTGTTCTCTGGTCTTTGTTTACTTGGTCCCTGGACCTTGGCGTCTAAACGAGATTAAACTGCCAGGGGCAACCAATCAACAAGCTACCCGCGCCCCCCTTGGGGCCCCGTTTTTCAGGTACCCCAATCAGCATTCACCTCAAATTCCTTCCGTATCCATGGGTACCAAATGTTCATTTTTGACCATATGATTAACTTACCATGTGTTCATAATATTGAGTACAAGTATAACGTTACTTCCAGTCCGTGATCGCTACGCCAGGGGTACTCGGACCTACATTTTTACCTACCGTGCACATGTACTCTGTAGAGTAACGTTATCTTATTACGATTTACACCCCTGACAGAACAGCAGGGGACCTCTCCTGGCAGAGTCTGCTTAATAGCCCGTTCATACCGTAGAAAGTATAATTAATTATCTATCCGAACATGCATGATATCAGGGTGGTTCGTAAAGGAAACTATAATCACCTTGCGATGACGATTCCACGCCTTTTTAATTAAACTCAGAGCGCATCTCCATTACCCACTTTCCTCTGCAGTAGCGGCACTTGCTGTCTTATAGCCGATTAGCACTCCAACACTCAGGACATTGGAATTATAGTGATAGGCGAGCTAGAAGCCGGTCTAGTCGATCCACAGCAATCTTAATTCCGTACACGGCGCGGCCTTGTCCGCGTCATAGCTCTAGCACCCTAAAAAAACAGACGTATCAAATCCAACGTCCCGAATTTTGGTTCGCCCACTTTATCCTGCATCTTCAAACTTCAAACATCGGGCATTGGAGATATGCTTTTTAAACTACAATGCTACCAAAACTGACCTTCATTTTTAGTATATTCCTAGCAGACATAAAGAGTAAGGTCTCAAGTCTTGCTTTTGGTAAAACACCGTCAGCTCCACACAATATGCTTCCCCTATGGTTCTGGTCTGTTGTTTTACTGGCACCTACACTACATATCGCGCTACACACATTCTTATACGACAGATCTCAGCTGGTATCGATGCTAACTCCATCGGCCCGACTCATTTCCTCTCCGCAATCCTCGTTTAAGCGGACTCAGCTGCTGCTATCAGACAGATCGTGGGGAGATGCGTGCGCGGCTTCTAGGTTAGTGACTGTTGGCGTGCTCCGTCCACTCCATGTTCATGCATTTATATATTGGAACTGGTGGCATTCCACGGTTGGCCAGTCGGAGAGCTACCGTCCATATCAGTGTTAATTAATTTCTGTTGCCTTGTATTGCTGCCAACGTCACAGACATTGCCAGTCTCTAAGGTCTTATTGGTGAGGGTTTAGTGCATGGCGACATTCAGTAATGTACTACATAACCTGGACTGCTAAAGTCTACAGGATCTGGCTAATGTTGTAAACCCTGCGTATTTTTAAGATTATGGTATATTACCTGCTGTCCTCGGCGTATTTCGTACCTTGCAGCATCGGTCATGAACCTCCTTTCCCAGCCGCCTCGACACCGCCAAACCAGCCACCAAATTAGCTCGTTAGCTCATATCATTTTTTTATCAAAGCATATCATCCATGCTTGTCACCTTGGGGTCTGATCTTCGCATGATCTTCTTAACTGTCGGCGGACGTCTATAAATAGTCAGCCAAGCTAGCCGCGGACTTGGCACTCTTATGGAGAGATGATCAATTCTCATATCCTTGTTTAGCCAGAAGCGAGGGGACTTCCCCGGAATATTTTTAGACAACCTGAAACATACTAACATTGTGGTGACAGCAGAGCTTATTCCAGCCGCATTACATCTTGAAACACACCTTGTTGAGATGCAGGTCGTGAGACATCTTGATCAGCTCTAGTCATTTCGGTGACCAGCTGCTTGGGATGGACCTTGCGTCCAAAATCGTATTCTCTTTATGACTTGTGTTGCAACGCAAACCGTCGGTGTCTCCATCGGTGTCGATATGAATCTGTTTGTTTGATTGGTCACACAGAGGGGACCCTCGCACGGTTGGGATCTCAATTGACCTGAGAGAGGGCCGGTCCTGCAGAATTGGTCGTAGATGAATAATGAATCGCAGTTTTGGGGATTGGATGTCGCCTTCGCTACGTTGCGATCGGGCTTGCGAGAGACATGGCAGCCAAATAGGCCGGCAAGAGTAGTATATGCACCTTCCCATATCAATTATTAGTATAGCTTAATTATTACAGCAGGCTCTTGCGAGGTCGTTTGCCTGCTGATGTATCTGAGAAGCCATGGAGTCCACATTGTTCAGCGTTATCAATAACTGATGGATACGATAGGCCCAAGAAATCCAAGAAGCCTCACCATTGCCAATTTCTTTGGTCACTAGATCATCTCTGAAGTCTCCCATAGCCTGATCTAGGGCATTGAAGAAATGCAAGACTCG
>ERZ1673737.3166-NODE-3166-length-12855-cov-4.431719_pt1 | contig 12855 bp, 11 predicted proteins | sample MGYA00580211_ERZ1673737 | MGnify/ENA primary metagenome ERZ1673737 (study PRJEB41218, sample SAMN15661789) | gut metagenome | host: Homo sapiens | place: Canada: London | collected 2015-08-20/2019-03-30 | study: EMG produced TPA metagenomics assembly of... | reverse complement strand
GCGATCCACGCGAGCTCATCTCGGCACTGTAGCTTGGAGTAATACATTCTAAGACATTCTCCGTCAATTTATGGTAATATTACATATTGGAATACTCTGATAACTTATGATGTATTTCCTGTGCAAATGCATTCCAGCAAGGAACACTTGCGCGTAGCATCTGATATGTACATGTAAACAAATGCCGAGTTGCTGCACCCCTTTCACACCATTATACCAAAAGTACTGTATTGAAATCATACGAGTGCCGGGCTCTCCAAAGATCATGGCCCATCTTACGTTATAAGTCCCAATAAGAGAGTTGAAGTGTACCATCTGCCTTGTATGCTACATGCAAGCATCTGTCCAAGCTATTCAAGTAACCCAAGTAAATAGAGACTCGAAGTAGAGACCATTAATGACGGATTCGTACCAGAATGGTACATGTCGAGATATGTGACTACAAGGGTAGCTTTAATATTTGGACAGCTAGTGACACTGCCAGGAAATTACATCCTGCTTTTGGTGAAAGAAGCAAACAGAGCCAGAAGGATGTTCGATTGCATAAGCTGCTCATGAGGCTCGTCGACTTAGTGATTTGCTCCTAATCAGGTGGGCGGTGTAAAAGCTATGTAATATACGGACCACCCTGCCTCGCTCCGCGTAGATTCTGCCGGATCTAAATTACACTCGATTGTGCAAAGCTCACCTCACACTGTCAATCTTTAAGCACCAGTCAAATCCCCAGCTGGAGACAGAAAACGACCGCAGCCATGCCTAAGCACAAATCTTTCCTCAAGGAGGCAAAGTCGAAGAAGAAGTCTACCTCGAAGCAGGTATGTTATGTTATGACATCCGCTCAACACAGTTCAATCATGATCTCATACATCGATGTAGGCGCCAGTGACAGCCGACGATTATCTTGCTGGTGAGTCCAACAACAGCCCCAACGAAACAACCCACGGACTATACCCATGGTAAATCCGAACAGCGCTAACCAAATTCCAGCGGGCGTCGACCTAGAAGAAGCCGGCGAGAAATGGCGGGCCGGCGACGCAGCCAAATCCATGCGGTTTTTCATGCGAGCTATCACAAATTACGACGAAGGTCTCCAGAAACATCCCGGGACATTCGATCTAGCCTATAACAAGTATGTGAACTGAAATGTGTTGCCTGCATTTCTGCCCAAACTATTTCTATACAACGATCCGAATCCGCATTGCTGACACTCCATCTAGAGCCCGAGTGCAATACGAAATCACCCAACATCCCAAGCTAGCAACACAACTCCCAGCGCCGCAGGGGGAGATCCTGCAGGTGGCACTGCAGTCGCACCGGGAGGCGCTAGTTCTGGAACAGGACAATGCTGACGTGTTGTTCAATTCAGGCCAGGTGCTGACGAGTCTGGCGGAGTCGATGTCTAACTCTAAGCACCCGCGCGATGAGCAGCTGATGCAGGCTGGCACGTATTTGCAAGAGGCTATTGAGTTGTTCCAGCGGTGTTTGATGGTGCAGGAGATGAAGTATACCGAGATGCAGGAGGAGATTGAGGCGATGGAGTCTGGGGTTATGCCGCCCCAGGCGCCGGAGCCTGTGGAACAGACGCCGACACAACCGCAACTGCAGACTGAGGCTGCGGGCGAAGATCCGGAGCAAGAACAGGAGCAGTGGGTGGCAATTGTTCAGCCCGTTACGAAGAATACCCTGGTTGATACGGCCGTGGCGCAGTTGGAGACTTTGACCACGTTGTGCAACTTGTTGACATTCAACCCGGGTGCTGGTGGTGTTGGCTGGGTGCAGGAGTATTCGTCTGAGCTGGTGGAGTCGCGGCTCCCTGCTTATGCCGAGGGCTCAGACAGACAGTACGAGGCGGGCTTGGCGCGGGCCAAGTTCGTTTGTGCATTGAACGAGCTGTTATACCGTGGCGGGCACACAGATATTCAAACATACCAGCAGGAGGTTGGGCAGGTGTTTGGGCCGGATCTGGATGTCTCCGCTGACCCTGAAGGACTATGCGATAAAGCGGATGCGCTTACATCACTCAATGCGGCGCTTAACGACATACCCCCGTCCGAGGATGATGAGGCATTCGAGAACGCGGTGGCTGTCCGTTGGAAATCGCTTTCTACAGCATTGGAATCGTTGACGGCTGCATCCAAACACCCAGATGCTGACAATCTGCCCAAGATCCACATTGGACGGGGAGACGTGGAGATGCACCGCTGGCGACTGGGCCGCGCGCCTTGGAACCATGCCATGGCGAAACAGAATGGTGCCATGCTCCTGCGCAACGCGCAAACATACTACCGCGGTGCAGCCGCATTAGCCCGCCGTGACGGAGCCGCCGAGGAAGAACGGGACGGATCATGCAAGGAAGCAATTGCCGCAGCACTGGAAGGCCAAAACACCAAGCTGGAACAGCTTAAAACAACCGTCCTCCAGCAAGTGGTCGCCGTGGCACAGGATATGGTGGAAGACGGAATGGTCGACGGAAGGGAACTGAGCGCGCTGATCTCATGAAATGACTGAAATCACCTCGGACACACACATAAGCCCTCACAGACCCTCACGAGCATTCACCTCTTCATCCATCTGAACTGCATCCCGGCGAAGATGATGTTCCTTGCTGAACTGCGTGGCAGCCGAAGCAGCACCCTCAATATCAGAAACAACAGAACCCAGATGCGCCAACAATTGTTCGATTTCCTGTCTCTGCGACTGGACAGTCCGTGCCAGCTGCGCGTTCTCCACATGCGTAACCTCAAGTCTGTCATTCAGGGTCGATTGCGCTTCCTGCAGATACGGCGTGAGGTGTGCCTTGTACAGGTCTTCCGCCCCGAGGGTATGTGGGCTGTAAAATAAAAAAAAGTCAGAAACAAACCAAATCAAATGAAAACAACCCGTATCATCCATAGCCAAAGAGAATTCGGTTGTAATGTTCAACATACACTGTTCTCTCAGAATCCCCATTCTCCCCTTCCTGCTCCCTCCTTACCCTAGCCTCGCCAACCAACCGATCCAATTCATTAAGATGTGGCACGACCTCCCGCTCAGCAATAATCTCCTCAAACTCAGCCTTCGCGCTCTCCTCCAGCTTCGCATTTAATTGTCGCCAGACACTCTCTAGACTGGCAGGGACATGGCGCGCCGGAGTAGGGAAGCAACTTGCGAAATTCGCATAAGAGTTTGCGCGGAGTGTGCGCGCTAGGGCTTGATCGAAGACTTGGTGTAGACGTGAAGCGCGTGGGCCGGGTGCTTGGGGAATCGGGGCTGGCGGGGGAGGGGAGGGTGATGCTGCGGGTAGTTGTTGGGTGTTTGGTTCGGATTCGGCCATAGTGGGTGGATGTTAAAGTTGAATTATGCTGAGGAGTGGGAAATTGTAGTGTAAGGTTGCCTCCTTTGGGCAGGTTGAGAGGGTGCGTAGAGGGTTGTTGATGTTCAGGAATTCGGTGGTTGTTCGATTGACTTGGATTCAACGCGACGCGACTGTCACGTGGTTTATAGAGTGGTTGGCCATTTTTAACAATTGGTCAATAAAATGTGGCTGAAATTCAATTAAACCCGTAAGTAAGGCGGAAAAATGGATACAGAGTACATCAAGTCATAAAAATATGGTATGTCGCAAATAATCGAGATAATCGACTGATGCCGGCCAGCCCTAAGTAGTTGAATGCAAGCCCAACCAATTTCCACATCAATTGTGCATATGATCTTCCCCCAATATGACAGGAATCTTCGAACTCCCTGAGCCTTTTCGTAAATGAGCATTTCCTATCTTTGCCTTTAAGCAAGATATATGGCATAAACCTGCTTGGGTACGGATATCCTGCCAAAGCAATTTGAACGCAGGCCATGAAATCGAGACGTATATAAGACTATTCCAAAAGCCTTGAAGTGGGAGGACAAAAGCACCGACAAAATTGAGACCAAAGGAGACACTGTCTGGGTGAGCGAGGGAGTAGGCTCTGTTTATAGTAGATGGGACCTGGAGTTGAGTGATTAGCATAAAAGAAAGTAAACACTGAATCCATAAGCGGAGACCTGTAATAAAAGTATAACATACCCAAGTCACGAGCAAGGCAATAAAGAACAACATGGCATACTTGGTATACGCCCAAGCAGCCGAACTAGCCTCAGTAGCAATGGACCTCCGCTGCGAAACAGAATCCAAATCTGCCCGCCCAGTCCTAGCATGACCATCTTTCTGAAGTGGACAAGGAGTAGGTCTTGAGCTATGCTCCAAACCCAGTGGCGCCTCTCCAGAACTTCCACCCTGGATGGTAACAGAGTATGGCTTGAACGAAGCGGACGGAAGTCCGCATGGACCACCACTCGATGGAGACCGCTGCTCAGGTATGTAGCAGGCAATCTCCCTGGTAACCTGAATACCAGCCAGTGTAGCAAAGGGCGATATAGACGGTACCAAGTCAGTATCGAAGTGATCGATGCCGCCGAGGTTTCGAAGCTGGCGTCGTTTCTGATAGATTACTGATCCTGCTCGGAGGTAGATGGCGAATGTTAGTGAGATGACGAACCAGACTGGTCCGTAGAAGAGGGCTATGCGGAGGAAGTCCCATGGGATTGCGATCCAGCACCATAGCTGTGAGGTGGGTTAGTCTATACTCAAGTTTCAAATAGGGTAGTTAGATATCTCATACGATTGCAGAGCCATAGATCCGACCTCGAGCTTGGGTTTTGACGAAGAAGTATGCAAAAGCCGGGATGAAAGGTATCCCATAGCAAAACAGGACATATTTCCATTCGAGCTGACGGAGTTGCTCTGAGTTATATTTGTGGAAGAACGTTAGGTAGACGTTGCATGCCATCGCAAAGGTCCATAGGGCGTCGGCGGGCATAAACCTACACAAGGATCAAATCAGCGATGATCGGGAAGGAAAATAGGGAAAGAGAAAGACAAACAAATACTGACCACTGAATTAAGAAGCCCTGGAACTGACATAGCGCACTATCAACCCCTATATGAATCCCATCCTGCGCTATGATGGCGGCTACATTGGCCATGATATTACCCCATGACGCATAAAACACCAGGCGATTAATGGGCTTACGGAAGGATGTCGACCAGATGAATGTGGTGACTATCACAAACGTGCCGATCAGGGAAACAGTCGAGCAGACACGTTCTGTGGCTGAGATCGCCCACATTTGCTGTTCTGAAAGCCCCATGGTGTATCATGGTATATAGAGCACGTAGCCGAGAGGAGGGGTCTTCACCCCAGGGGATGATCTTATTAGGATACGGACCGAAGGATGAGAGGAAGGAGAGAAGATCAGATCCTCGTGACCGAGAGGGTATGTCGTAGATCTACCTACACTTGAGCTTACGGCCCGAGTCGAGGGCATAGCTTGTTTATCGTCCGCACAGGGATTCGGAATGAATGCTAATTAAGGGAGGTCCGATTGGTATGTTTGATTTGGCTTTCAGGGACGTCTTTTAAATGGGTTCACCGTCTCAAACACACCGCATGGAGTCAGGCTGTGGACGAGGCGTGCTAGTGTGAAGACGTGGGCCTGGGATGCACGGACAATCCAGGATTTGCTGTTAGATGGCTGTTTGGATCAAAGACCGGGAGTCTGCAGAGACATGGGAGGGGTGGCATGTGTCACTGTATACGTAACTAGGTACTATTCAGACATGTAACGTTAGGCAGCGTTGAAAGAACAGGCCGCAAAGAGACAGGGGACCTGACACAAATGGCATAAGCGAAGCAAATAAGTCAAAGGAAACAGCTTGTAAAACCACTTTCGTGTGACAGTCTATAACCTGCAGAATCGAATGAGAAGAGACTCGGAATATTATCCGAGGTAAGGAATAGTAAACTTATTTCTCTGGATGTCTGGACATATCTTTAAACAGATTATAAGTTAAGGCTGGTTTACTTCCCAATACAAGTATAAGCCGAGAAACTCCCAACTGATTGCAAATCAGACGGGCCAAGGCCCAAGCGCTGTTCCTTAAATAGTGTCCGGGTTGAATGGCATTCGATTCCTGAAAAGAGCAGAAAGTTGATAGAATATTTGCTTCGGATCGCAATGTAGCATCTCCAAGCAGACTCGTCTTTGACGAAACATGCCCCCCCGCAGTATGAAAGGCAGCAAAAAAGAAAAGCAAAAACCACGATCATCGGGTATAACGCCGAATTCTCCCATTTCCATTGTTCTAATCGAGCTCGTCATCTCGTCATGCGCAGTCTAGACCATTAATACGCAGGCTGGGGTGGGATCATACCTCCATACCCAGCCATCTGCTGCTGCTGTTGCTGCTGCTGCAATTTAGCCTGGATTTGGGGCAGATCGTGGAACCACGGGTGCTGCAGGGCCTCGTTAGCGCTGATACGCATCTCCGGACGAAGTTGGAGCATGCGGTTCAGCAGGTCCATGCCAATGTGGTCCATTTGAGGGACGATCAAGGACAGGTCCTGCGTCGCGTAGATGTGGAAGTTGGGCTTGTACTCTGGAAGTTGCGAGATGCCAGGCCATGTGCGCTCGGACGGCGTACCCATCAGACGGAAGATCTTTGTCAATTGATCCTCGTTGGTTGTGCCTGGGAAAAGCGGCCGACCTGTGTACATCTCGGCCATGATACATCCGGCTGACCAGATATCGATGCTGGTGTTGTAGGTGCGACTACCCAGGAGAACATCCGGCGCCCGATACCACAGAGTGACGACCTCGTTCGAAAAGGTGTTGACTGGGATACCGAAAGCGCGGGCTAGACCAAAGTCACCCAGCTTGAGCTGTCCCTTTTTATTGATCAGGAGGTTCTGCGGCTTGAGATCGCGGTGAAGCACGCGGTTGTCGTGGCAGAAGGCGATGCCCTTGAGGAGCTGGTGCATGAAAGACTTGACAGTGGCAGGGTCCAGTTGTCCGCGATCACCGCGGGTGTCCATATATCTCTTTAGGTCTCGGTCCATGAACTCGAAAACGAGCATGAGTTTGTTCTCGGTGTGGATGACATCGTATAGCGAGACGATACTCTCGTGCTTCAGTTCCTTCATCAGGGAAATCTCACGAATAGCGGTGGACGGGGTCCCTTCCTCCGAATCGAGATGGATTTCCTTGAGCGCCACCATCTCTCCAGTCTGGCGATTACGACCTTTGAAGACCTATTCTGTATCAGCGGTGAACGACGAGTGGCGACCACAGAAGCCGAGGGGATGGTTGAGGCGTACGGTAGCATAGGTTCCTTCACCGAGCTAAACGGGGAGATCATAGATTAGTGAGGGTGCAATGGGATACGTATAGACCAGGGCATACCTTTTCCAGCTGCTGGAAGGAACTGGGCTGTTGGGACTTATCCATGACTTTTGGAATAGGAGCCGATGGCCCTGGTTTGGGTTTAGAGTGGGAAAGAAAAGAACCTGGAGAGACGAGACTGGAGGCGACCTTAAAAGGATGTGCAGGATCCCTAAGCCGATCCATGCTGAGACGTGAGGGAGGAGCCCCGCGTCTCAGAACGGCCCGGGAGTCATCGACTTAGCTGAGTGAGCATCTAACGCTGTTTTACTATTTGGCAGAATATTCGCTTTTTTATATTCATTTTAGTGATAATTGTATTTCTGTTCGTATCTAATGTTTCTTTCGGCTTAGTCTATAGTTGATTTACAGGGAGTTGTGATGCAACGGTCGGTAGGATATCCTGCGACGGATGGCTGCATCGCACATGGGCAGTAGGCTCATCCTCGATATCCTCAAAGAGCATGGCTTCATTCCTCACTCCACCGACATTGACAATGCCAATCGGCATGCCTCGTTTGTAGGCTCGTTCCACCAAGCGCCACGCTGAATAGGTTGCCAGGCTGCTGCCGAGGATGAGTAGCCGCCCAGCATCGTCGATCGCCTCTTCAGCCGCCGTCTTCACCAATGGGTCAATATTTTCACCAAACATGATCACCGAAGGCTTTAGAATGCCGGCAGTTGAGGTCGGTAACCATGCGCCGTCGCTCTCCACCTCTACATGTCCCTTGGTACCGTCTTTCTGCGTTGGAGGGCTCTCCAAACAGGTTGGACATGAGGGATACCGGAATGTAGAATATGGCGCCTTTGCAAGATCAACGTCACCATCCGGATTGAGCTTCAAGCCTTTCCGCCGTTGCTCCTCCGGGTTATCGGTGTCGAGTGCGCCCATCTCAATCATGTGCGCCAGGAACTCCGCCCACGCTGGGTTCAGCCTCTCCAATGACGCTTGGAAATCAGCACGGGGAAGCTGATTCCGACAGCTCGTGCAGACAACCGATCGTAGGTATCCGTGTAGCTCGAGGGTATCCAGTTCCGGGTGCGCAAGGGAATGGAACGAGTCGACATTCTGCGTCACGACAGAACTGATGTATCCCTTGTCACTGAGATCTTTGATAGCCCAGTGAGTCGAGTTTGGTTTAGCTTTCACCAAGCCGGGCCATCCGACGAAACTGCGAGCCCAATATCGCTTGCGCGACTCATGGCGTGAGATGAACTCGTGGAAGTAAATCGGTCGATAGGATTTGTTTCGCCGGTAAGTGCCTTGGTCACCTCGGTAATCTGACAGACCAGACGCGACAGAGATGCCTGCACCGGTCAGTAGGACTGTTTGAGAATGTCTCCCCACATCGACTCCACGGAGATTGGGGGATGGTGGCGCCGTGAAGAAACGACCGACTGCATCAATGGCGCCTGTCAATGTACGTGCAGACTGGGGCACTATAATTGCTGGGGGTAAAGGGCCCGTAAAAGGGATTCGAATCGCAGGCGTCGTCATTGAAGACGCATCTTCCGTCGCAATTGTCTTGGCAGAGGAAGAAGAGCGGAGGTTCTCCAACGGATTGCGTAGTCCTTGGCTGCGGGTCGGGTTTATACTTGGAAAGTTGAGATTCGTCAAGGCTTACAAAAGCATTAGAGATTTATTAGGCATATTTTAGGATATTTTAGGATGTTTAGCATATTCCGCAACTTGGGACCGAGTGCGGAAGAAGAAGATCACTAATGCGAGCACTCAGATTGGAGAAGAAGTCAAGAATCTCCAGGGCTGGCAAGGCGGATTACATGATCGGGGCCATTCTCCCATTCGTCCTCACTTGATGTTTCTTTGTACAAGTGAACACCCTGTCCAGATACCATTGTCGGCCGTGCTCGCGTGTCTACTAGAGCGATGCCGCTGACGCAGCCCCTGCGGTGCAGGCTTCGTCCATCCCTCCACTCTATCCGCATTTCCAGTCTTGGGTCCGCGCAGCGTCGCATACTTACCTCCGCTCCCTTTTTAAAAGACGCTTCCTCCTTTCTTTTTCATTCCAGACCTCGAGCTCTTCGTACACCCCTTGCCATGACACAAACTCGGGGACATGGCGGTCACGGCCACCACCACCACCACCATCATGACAACACCTACTTGACCTCCACGAACAAACGCGATGCTGGCGTTCGAATTACCCGAATTGGCCTGGTCGCCAATTTGTGCATGGCCATTGGAAAGTTCATTGGCGGCTACGTCTTCCACTCTCAATCCCTGATTGCCGATGCATACCACGCGCTCACCGATCTCGTGTCCGACTTTTTGACTCTAGGAACTGTCGCGTGGTCCCTGAAGCCCCCAAGTGAACGATTCCCCAATGGCTACGGAAAGGTCGAGAGCATTGGTGCTCTGGGAGTGAGCGGGCTTCTGCTCTGCGGTGGAGTGTTTATGGGTCTCAATGCGGGACAGATCCTGCTGGCGCAATTCTACCCAGACGTGGCTGAAACAGTAGCTCACTCTGGGATTCTGGGACATGGTCACTCGCATAGTCACGGGCCCATTGGGCCCAGCATCCAAGCCGCGTGGATCGCTGCTGGGTCGATTGTTGTTAAGGAGTGGCTTTACCGTGCTAGTAAGTACCGGGATCTTGGAGGTGGAGGGTTGTGTTGATCGACCAATTGACATTGACTAACATCTCTATAGCTATGAAGGTTGCCGAAGAGCGCAAGTCCTCGGTCCTTGCATCCAACGCCATTCACCACCGGGTCGATTCCCTCACGAGTATTGTCGCCCTGTTTACAATTGGAGGAAGTTATGTCTTCCAAGACGCCACCTGGCTGGATCCGGTTGGTGGACTTCTGATCTCTTTGATGGTTATCAAAGCTGGTTGGGGTAACACATGTACCTCTCTTTTGGAGTTGGCGGATACCGCTGTCGATGAGGATGTGCGAATCTCGGTGGAGGACGCTACCATGAAAGCATTGTCCGAGCTCGAGGGCGGAAGTGATATCAAGGTCCGCGACGTGCAAGGCATGAAGTCTGGCCAAAACTACCTGATGGATATTGAGCTAGCTGTTCCCGGCGCCTGGCCTATCAGCCGGTCTCAAACGATCGAACAGAATGTCCGTCACACTGTTGGAACTGGAGTTCGCGGTGTGAAGCGGATCAAGGTCCGCTTCATTCCTGTGGAACAGCAGGAGCTCACTTTCTCTGATGAGTTTGTTGCACAAGATTCTAGTGCCGACCCGGAGCCTCAGAGTCACTCTAAGCACCAATAGCGTTGATGACTCCCGTGATAAGGATGGATCTGTACTGTGTATAGACCTATATAAAATATACTTGACTTGGACTACAGTGCTCCGAATAAGCCTTGCGATCTTAGATATAGTGGAGACCTCAATTCAACCGACAATTTAGCAGAACCCTATTTACCCGCTGTCTCGGGGTGAACTTGCTACATGTATGCATGGGAAATCATTACAGCCCTACTTGGCGCTCGGTATATCTTTCCAAGTAGATATCATCCGGAGGGAATTGGAAAGTCTCAACCGGCTATAGTTTAACCGTTTGACATCATTGCGGGTTCTCCCCAGGATCTCGCCGCCTTCACTTTCTTCTCTCTCATAAATTGACCCCTCCCAGCATCTTTTGCCTAAATATTTAAACCGGGATCTTACAGCTCATTTTTCTGAAATTCCTAGATTGCTGTCCCAACTCTGCCAGCCATTGCTGTTGCAAAGTAATTTGTGTTCTGTCCTAACGTTACTCCCCACCATGGCGTCTGACAGCCCGCTCTACATTGGCTTCGACCTCTCAACGCAGCAGTTGAAAGGTCTGGTCGTCAATTCCGACCTCAAGGTTATTTACATCGCCAAATTCGACTTCGATGCCGACTCACACGGCTTCCCAATCAAGAAAGGCGTTCTGAACAATGAAGCAGAGCACGAGGTGTTTGCTCCGGTCGCTCTGTGGCTGCAGGCGCTAGACGGCGTTTTGGAGAGTCTGCGCAAGCAGGGCCTCGATTTCCGCCGAGTGAAAGGAATCAGTGGCGCAGGACAGCAACACGGAAGTGTATACTGGGGCCAGGATGCGGAGAAGCTCCTTGGCAATCTAGATCCCAAGAAATCCCTCGAGGTACAGCTGGAGGGTGCTTTCTCACACCCATACAGCCCCAACTGGCAGGATTCGAGCACGCAGAAAGAATGTGACGAGTTTGATGCGGCTCTCGGTGATCCTGAGCATTTGGCGCAAGTCACAGGAAGCAAAGCACACCACGTAAGGTCCCTGGTGTCTATTTAAAGACAAGCATGCTAACACTTTCCTTAGAGATTCACAGGTCCTCAGATCCTCCGCTTCACGAGGAAGCACCCCGAGGTTTACCAGAAGACATCGAGAATCTCCCTGGTTTCATCCTTCCTGGCGTCGCTTTTCCTGGGCCATGTAGCCCCATTCGACATCTCCGACGTATGCGGGATGAACCTGTGGGACATCAAGAAGGGGGGTTACGACGACCGCCTAGTTCAGCTCTGCTCGGGTGTCTTTGAAGTCGAGGAACTCAAGCGCAAGCTCGGGGAAGTACCGGAAGATGGAGGACTACACCTGGGCCACGTCCATGCATACTTTGTGGAGCGCTTCGGCTTCAGTCCTGACTGTACAGTCATCCCAGCAACTGGAGACAACCCAGCGACTATTCTGTCACTGCCCCTGCGGCCATCAGATGCCATGGTTTCTCTCGGCACCTCTACCACTTTCCTCATGTCCACCCCCAGCTACGCACCTGATCCCGCCACACACTTCTTCAACCACCCAACAACCCCCGGATTGTACATGTTCATGCTGTGCTACAAGAACGGCGGCCTGGCCCGTGAATATGTCCGAGACGCACTCAATGAGAGCCTAAAGGACACCCCTGCCCAGCCTTGGGCCAACTTCGACCAGGTTGCGCTGCAAAGTCCCCCGTTGGGCCAGCGAGATTCAACAGCCCCAATGAAGATGGGCCTGTTCTTCCCGCGAGATGAAATCGTACCCAACATTCGCAAGGGCCAGTGGCGCTTTACATATGATCCAAGCACAGGAAGTCTGCAAGAGACGACCGATGGATGGACTACACAGGATGAAGCCCGGGCTATTGTTGAGAGCCAGATGATCTCACTGCGTCTGCGTTCTCGGGAACTGACACAGAGCCCTGGTAATGGGCTTCCTGCTCAGCCACGACGGGTTTACCTTGTCGGTGGAGGATCTAAGAACAAGGCCATCGCTAAAATTGCTGGTGAGATCCTTGGTGGTGTTGATGGTGTGTATCAGCTCGATGTTAGCGATAATGCCTGTGCACTGGGTGCTGCATATAAGGCTGTCTGGGGTATCGAGAGACAGCCCGGTCAGACCTTTGAAAGCCTGGTCGGCCAGCGGTGGAACGAGGACCAGTTCGTCGAGAGGATTGCGGATGGTTACCAGAAGGGGGTCTTTGAGAAATATGGTCAGGCCGTTGAAGGCTTTGAGAAGATGGAGCAGCAGGTATTGAAACAGGAGGCAGAGAAAGGTAACTCAAAACATAATTAGTCTGGACTGGACACAACATGAGATATAAAATGTACTGTGGAGGGAGTGAGCTATGACGAAAGATGAGGCACGGGGTTTTGTACAACCCCTTG
>ERZ1673737.3165-NODE-3165-length-12859-cov-4.344658_pt1 | contig 12859 bp, 8 predicted proteins | sample MGYA00580211_ERZ1673737 | MGnify/ENA primary metagenome ERZ1673737 (study PRJEB41218, sample SAMN15661789) | gut metagenome | host: Homo sapiens | place: Canada: London | collected 2015-08-20/2019-03-30 | study: EMG produced TPA metagenomics assembly of... | reverse complement strand
TCGGGGAGTCGAGAATGCCTTTGAGACACGGATTCGAGCTGGTAATGACCCCGTTGCTTTCAGTGCGGTGCCCTCCACACGGTTCCGGAGCATCGCGTTCAGCATTGTCAGACAGGAAGGGAAGCGTGGGAAGTGATCAGCGAGGGTAAACAGAGACGAAGCAGCTCATGGCCCGTCTCTGTGCTCTGAATGAATGAGCGACCTGGCAAATACCTAGAACTAAAAGCTCAATAAAATAAATTGAGAAACCTACCAAGACAAGGATGTGATGCTACAGCGACGTCATCTAGTAGGGAGTCACGTGCCTGGTCGGGAAGCCGGCATCCAGAATCAGTTCTCATACGACAAGCCGAGCTCCCGTTCTATATTCACCGACCACTTTTTATAGAAGACGCCACCTTCATCTTGTGCCAATTGAATTGAATCCATGGGTTTCTATTATATACTCTTGACTAAAGATATCGGGATATCACGCCAAGCTCAGGCTATGTATGAAAGCAAGTAAGGGTATCCACCCACCCACCCCATTCCGGTCGAAGGTAGAGAAAGTACACAAAGAAACGCCACTCCTTGTGGAATTCACCATGACCAGAGGAAAATAAATAAACGCCGGCCTCGCTTGACATGCAAATAAAAAAGAATCCTGTATGATGATGTGGATAACGCATGCAAATTAATCCCAAGCAAGTTCGTCGTCCGGCTCACTAGATTTCTTTCTTCCGGTGGAACCCTTGCGGCTCTTGGGCCGCTTGTTGAGGTTCGAGCTAGAGACGGAGTTCTTGCGCTTCATGGGCCGAGAGCCGGTCAGGGCAGTTCCCGTGTCGTCTTCTCCAATGGCGTCGAGACTATCCCCTTCTGCGTCCTCGTCTGCATCCACCCTGAACTCATCGTCGATGGAGAGCAAGGTTGCAAACTCGCGGCACTTGTGGTGCATCGCTTCTTCGCTGTCTAGAGCGGTCATATTCCTGGCGATAGCTTCCCAGACCTTATCGCCGGTCACTCCATGCGCCTTGGTTGCGGTTTTGTTGAGATCCTTTGCGGCAGGTTTTCCGTTAGTCTTGCTATGGGCATTCAGTCCGTAAACACGGCGAAGGTATGTTCGAGCTTCCCAAAGCATTGACAATGACGCGGCTGCAGTCGCCAGTAATCTCAAGGTTGCAGGATTGGTTGGTCGCGGCATGAATGTCGACGGCTGCATCTCAGGCGCAAATCCTGGCATCATTCCGTTTGAGGTATCTAACTGGGGCGCGCCAATCGGGGCAGGAGAGATCTCGGTCTCGATAGCGTGTGCAACGATGGTGCCCGTTGAGGAAACAATGCGTTCAATGCACGAAATGGTTGGCACTAGTTCAGCCAATTGGCCGTATTCGAAAAATGCCAGGTTCTGTGATATGAAACGTGACAGCAAGAGGTGCTGCGGGGGGTTTCCAGTCACATCAAGCTTCTTCAGTTCGAAGTTGACCTTGGCGCAAAGGTTTGAGAGGAATTTCTTTTGGTACCGACTGTTGCTGATTTTGACGATCTCGAATAACGGTGCAAGCTTCGAAATGTAAGGTCGGTGCCGAGCCCCATTCGAATCGCCAACAATATCACGCTGGTAATAGAATGCCTCTTGCACAGCTCGCATGTATTCCCGCTCAAACATGGTTTCATACTGCTGGTGCTGCGCCTTGTGAGTATCAAACGCAACTTTCGCGATTTCAGACACCGTCGACGTCTCCAGGGAAACAAGAACACCCGCGCACTGCTTCGGATGCACCAACCCTTGTCGATTGATGCTTGCAATAAGTTGAATGGCAGTCAAAGAGTAAGTATCCTGGCGCGATTGTGCGACCTGTATCATGTTGGAGAGGAAGTGCTGGGCGATCAAAGCAGCGGCACCGTCATTGTCACTGGCTCTCAAAGAACCGCCCAATCGAGTTGTATCTTCCTGGGCAGCGGTGTCTGCGGTTGGAATGACAGCTTTTTCAGACTTGCCTTCGTGGATAGCAAAGAAAGCTGCAAATGATTTGAGCACAAGGTTTTGCAAGTTTGGAGCATCTTCCTTGAAAGTTTGAGCAAAGGTCTGCCGGGTACACTCTCGGCCAAATTGGCCAGGCCATGATTGGCAGATAGATCCTAGGCTTTCGAGGGCGTTGACTCTAAGTTCCAAGGGCTGAGCTTTTGTAGAAAAAGGGATGATGAGATCAACCATCAACCCCGCCACCGATTTACCAGACCATGTCGGAAAGTCGTTCTTGAAATGCGATGCAAACTTGTCAAGGTCGCAATGGCCCCCAACACAGCCTGCAATGCGAATATAACTAGTGGCACGGTTCAGATCCGCAGCATACCCACTCGAGGAAAGATCCATATCCTTGTACCGCTTCAGAGGTCTCAGCAATGATAGTGTCAACTTTACCAGTCGAATGGTGTTTAGTAGAACACCATTGATGGTCCACAAACAGCCCATGACTTCATTGAGCTCACCACGAGGAAGCTTGGCGATGATTTTGAAGAGATCATTTTGTACTTCCTTCAGGAGAGTGTTGTGTGATGAGGATAAATACGGAAGAATGCAACGATAAATTACCACAACTGATCGGAAGATGAAAAGATCATCTGTGGTAGAAAGATTTCCGATATAGGGGTGGAGAGCTTCCAACTGATCTGGGCTGAATAGCTTTGCGTTTGCCTTGGCGAAAACAGTGATTGTCTGTAAAAGAGCTTGTTGGGACTCTTTGCTGGAATCTGATTCTTCTACAAGTTTCTGGAACATGGTAGCAACCATAGCCTTGCAAACTTTGAAGTTCAATGCAGTGGACTTGGATTTATCTGAAAGCACAGCTTGTAAGCAGATGCTAAGAGAATCCAGTGCAGTGTCACTGCGTTCGGCCAGGCCGACAATGAGGGCCACTTGTTCGCCAAGAGCAATCTTGAGTTTCGGGCCGTCAGATGAATCAATGGAGTCGTGGAATGGAACAAGCCATATTTCCTCGAAGGTTTGTCGGGCCAAGGATGCCACACTCTCTTCAGTGTCACCTGTACGTTGAAGAAAGCTGTCGAGGATGACTAGCTTCAATTCCCGTCGAGATGTTTTGTGGTATAGATCTTTCAACAGCCCAATGCAGCGTTTCCGGACACCAGCCGTAGTATCCGCTGCACAGGCGAGAATGCTTCGACAACCTTCTTCTTCGAGCTTGGGCTTCAAGGCAATACATTGCCCGATCAATTGAAGGGCAGAGTCTCGGACCATGGGCGAGGCATCTGTGGTACATCGCAAAATCACGCGCAGGACAGAAGCATCTCGATCAAGAAGGTTCGGGTCTTTCTCGAGCATGTAGATAACACTTTTCAGACTGCGGCTGCGCACCTTGGCCGAATCACCGGTGAAAGAGTTCAAGAGAACTTTGAGAATAGTGTCAAAGGCTTTTCCAAAGCCCGAGTTCAAGACTGTCAGAATGTAGGCGAATTTCCCGTGGGCATTGGTAATATTATCAAATTCCTTGTGGGTCTCCAGCCAGCGAGGGTCTGAAAAGGATCTCGTCAAAAGAACAATCAAGTCATAGGTCACATCATCATGTGCCATTTCCTCCTGGTCCTCGGAATTGTAGTAAAGAGTGCAAACAGTTTTGGCCCATTGAGCCAAGTAGTAGCCCCGTGCGCTAATCAGTTGCCAGTTATCGGAATTTTTGTCCTGCAAAAGGTGTTCGAGCGCCATTCTATATGGGCCAGTCGGCACAATGAGATCTTGCGGATGCAATGCTCGGGAATTGAATTCCTCAAATTGTTGTTTGAGATAGTCGGTGAGTTCTGAATCGGAATCTTCCAGCGCCGGGAGCATGTGCTGAGCGGTTGCTATCAGGTCTGAAATGGCAGATCCCATCCAGCCCAGGAGCTCAAGTGCCATGCTCTTGGCAGTCGCTGGACTCTTGTCTTGGTCAGCGAGGCCAACCATGTGAGATGCCAAGATCCGGAGAAGTAATTCTGCAGCCGGCCAGTCAGCAGATCCAAGTACATTGATCAGGTCCTGAGTGAAAAGATCGAGAATATTCCTGTATGGCTGATCACCGGTCTTCGTTGAGTTCATAGCTCGCTGAACGATGAACTTCACAATGTATTGTGCAGAGCGCATGGCGTTGTCATAAAGTCTGTTGGCTTTGGTTGCGAGGCGTTCCAACGACTCGTCCGACTCGTCGTCATCTGACTCATTTTTCGTGTTATCTTCACCATCGCCCATGAGCTCGTCATGGTCATCGTCAGTTTGAGTCTTGACCTGGCGTTTGGTCTTTGGTCGCGAGGGTGTTTCCAACGCCGTTGTCTGAACAAGCTGCAAAACAAGTGCGGTAAGAAGTTGAATGTTCTTTCCATCTGCAACCTTGAACTGCCTTGCGTTTTGGCGTGTGGTCGGAAGTTTCTCCAATGAGACCAGGATCTCATCCAGAATGAAGGGTCGTTGTTCGGGATATTTGGAAAACACCTTCGCAAGCACCTCCATCGCACCGCGTCTTGCGGGTTCGTACTTTTGATGGCCCAAAGCAGAGTCCTTGTCATTGTGCGCGTTTTCCACGAAGATTAATTTTGAGGCGAAGAACTCAGCGGCCGTGATCGTGCCTTCGGAGACATCAATTCGAGACAGAAAGTCTGCAAAGAGGGTTAAAACCTTCTTGCTCTGATAAACAAGGCTTCCTATGATCCGCTTTTGGGTTGAGAAGAAGTGGAAGTGTTGGCCATCTTTGCCACCAGGACGTGATTCCACTGCAGGAATGATGCAGTGGTCAAAGACTTGATTGAGAACGTTCGGAATGGCCTCGATGAGATCTTCAGGGCAGAGATCGCGCTCCGTCTGGCGTCCAGACATCGTCTGCAACAACGTGCCGATTGCAAGAAGTGCATTGAATACATCTTCGACTTTCCCCAGCCACTCCTGAGATTCAATCTCACTTGACGTATCATTCAAGCTCAAATCAGGTTTTTGTGCAGCAATGATGGGCTTTTCGCACAATTTTTGGATTCGATTGAGATAATCAGATGGTATGTCCTGGAGTCGGTCGAATCCCGCGACTTTTCGAATGGCTTTCTGGAGGCGACTGTGGGCATCTGAAGACAGCACCTCTCCGTGCACCTCCAATGATCTTGTTTGCACGAATAAGGGGTTTGGATTGTCGATATTCGTGTGAGTTGAAGTATTAGATTCCATTTGGTCTTCTGCTTCGAAAACTTCATGGAGGAAGTCTTGCAGGTTTAGCAGAGCTGCATCTGCCTCCGCTTTTTGGTCTTTCATTCGTACCGCCGCCGTTGCGTCTTCACCTTCTGTCTTCGATTTGGGCTTTTTCGCACTCATCTGACCATTATGAGGGGGTAATGGTTTGGCTGGGATGACCACGGATACTTGGCTTGAAGATGGAGCACGTGTTGGCTCAAAGGAGGCTGAGACCGATTTGTTCGTAAGATGAGCACGGTGGTTCAAGGAAGCAGCTGTCTTCGGAGTGGAGTCTTTCTTCTCGAGATTGGTCGTTGGTGATGCTTCGGGATCTGAGATCGAACTGTCAATTGGTCAAGTCCAGACAGCTGTACTGGGCTAGATCTTACATCTAAATGCAATGTCGGTAGAATCGAGCATCATCCGGGCAAAAGAGCCTAGACTGCTGCGACCAGAAAGAGCTCCATCGGGTGCGTTTGGTCGTAACTGTTGACTGCGAGCGGGGGCACGGGGGAGCTTGAACTTGCTTGAGGATGATGAGCGAGAGACGGCTTTAAAGATACGAAGGATTCTCACAATTCTGTCAATTCATTTCCATCCAGCAACTGCTGCAGGTATTCCCGGGACGTCTCTAAACGACTGGATTCATCCTGTCCGGAATGTATCTCCGCATCCAATCCGCTCAACGTCTTACGGCCTTCTTGTAGTACGTGGTTGATCGAGGTGGTATTTGAGGGTCGCCCAACGTCAGGGTGAATGATACAGTCTGCGCGAAAAGGCCATCGGTTAGTTGGCTGCCATTGAGGAGAAGGATTCGAGTAGACAGACCGAGGCCAAATACAGGCGCGCTAGACATGGACGAGTACTTTAATGCCTCGTCTACGGACAGTGGCCGCGGCTGATTCTGGAGGTGCATGTTGGATCTGTAGGCCTGCGTCTGGTCATAGCCGTTGATAACCACCTGGACGGCCGGGCGTCCATTCTGGTCCATGGTCGCGGTTAGGTCAAAAGAGGTAGGCGCTGGTCATAAGAAGGTTGACATGCTCCTGAGAGAGACATGTTAGATAGTACACACTCCTTATGACATCCCTGGGTCATTCAAACATAAATAAAATTGAAAAACTGAGATAGCTGTTCTAGCTACGGTCGAGAGCGTTCACGAATTCCGTATGGGTGACGGCACATCTACTGCCACGCGTGACCGCCTGCCAGAGGCTCGTGCACCCAAAAAAAAGTTGCATGTTCAGTCGTTGCGCTTAAGGCCTGTCTAGTTCGTCACTTTGCTCTTTTTCTTTTTATTACTGCATATTTTGGATTGCTTTTCCTTGCTTTTATCAACATGTCTGTCATTGGTTCTTTGATTTTCTGCACAGATTGCGGTAATCTCCTACGAGAGTCTACCGGCAATGCGGATGCGATTCTTCACTGTGATGTCTGCGGCACTCGGAACAAAGGTGAGTAGATTGTACTTCCAATCTGGAACTTGTGTCTAACGTCAATTTACAGATACAATTCCCCAAACTACCGTTTCCGAGTCCAAGCCTTCCGCATTCCCATCAGCACTGAGAGCCAAACGATCGGCAGTCCAGACCCTGTCAGCAGCAGACCGCATGACCGAAGCTATCATCGAGCGTGATTGTCCTGATTGTGGGCGGAAGGAGATGTTCTGGACTACAGTGCAGCTGCGCAGTGCTGATGAAGGAAGTACTGTGTTCTACAGATGTGTCTGCGGGTTCAAGTATGCCAACCCACTTCGAATCCTCTCAATATTTTTTCCGCCAATACTGACTGACTCAACAGGGAAACTTCAAACAACTAGTTTGGATATTTTTCGGATTGTACAAACGATGTGGAAATTGGTCTATTTTTGGAGAAAGGCTGTATAACTAGCGGGACAAGAGTATTAAAATCACGACGTCACGATACAATTTTTTGGCATATCCATCATGCAGTCGCAATGGGCTCAGCACTTCCTGGCACCAGCGCATATTCAGTCTCGCCATTCTTCTCAAACTCTGCCATGTCAAGAGCCACGATGACACTATCTCTGACGACCTGATCGGGGTCATTCAAGAACTTTTTCAAGGTCTCCTCCACACCCTCTTCCTCTCCGAGGCTGCCCAGGGCCTCCGCCGCTTCGTGTCGCACCATACCGGCCTCTGACAGGTCGCTCAGCGAGGCTGTGAGACTGGGGATGGAGGCGGGGTGGCAGAGTTGTCCGAAGACAAAGGCAACTTCGTGACGGAAGAGGGCAGAGGGGTCCTTGAGGCCCTTGGCGAGCGCATTGACAGCATCAACTGCGGTGGGGAGGTCTGGGGGCGAGGCAAGGTCACGCAGACCGAACATCGCACGGTATCTTTGGAACAGGGGAAGCTTGGTGTCAAGCAGTGTTTTTTCCAGGTCAGGGATGTTGGGTTCGCTGGTCTCCAAGGGCATGGGAGGAGCAGGGTCGATAGATGTGAAGTCACTGTAGATCCAAGATGATAATGTCAGCAATATCTTCGCAATATGCAGGATGACGCGCAAATCGTACCTAGGCTTTAATTTCTCGGCCTTCCGCTCCTCGGAGTTCTCCCACAGAATGCGGTCGACGGCAATGTCGCAAGTCTCCCGGATGATGTCCAATTCATTTTCATCATCTCTAAGCTTCTTGAGGATGTCCAAGCTGTCCTCGTAGCCGAGAGCGCCCAGCGCCTCTGCGGCCTCGTGACGGCACATCGCATCCTCCTCGACATCCTTTACCACATGCTGCAAGTATGCGACAGAGCCGGTGTTCTTAGTTTGACCGAGGCAGTAAGCAAGCTCGTGCTTAAGCAAAGCTGAGGGTGAGGAGAAGCCAGCGGCAATTGCTTCGATGGCGGGGAGGGTCTGCTCGGTGGGAGGCTGCAGGCACGCCAGGTGCTTGAGGGAGAAAAGAGCACGGAATCGGCGCGCAAGCGGCTCAGATTCAGAGACAAGAACCTTGCGGAGGGTAGGGACGGTGGTATCTGTTTCGACGGCCATTTCGAAGGTGTGGTGAACAAGGAGGGTCTGAGGTGGAAATGAAAAGTTGTTAATCTTTTTGATCTTATCAATTTTTAGAGTGGGGGGTGGCGGGGCCGATTTAGGCCTTAGCTGCGCATACTTTTTTGCTCGTACGTTCCTGTTCTCCCTGCTCCCGGTGGCATGCTTATGTGCCAATTACACAATTGATTAAATTGAGGGGTGCTGGTTTTGAAATATTCTGGATTGCCGTTGGAGAGCTCCGTTGTTTGCAGATATATATTTTGGTCACGTTTCCGCATATCCGCAGTAGCAACAAATCTTAAATATATCTCACTTCCATAAGATATTGAATCAAAGTCTAATGGGATATATTCCCATTCAAGAGAAGTAACTACAATATTACTGAACATACGTTACATGTCATTTGAGACAGAGACTGTAAGCCCAGAGAGAGCCCAAGGCACATCCGCCCTAAATCTATAGATCGAGCTTGCCGTAATCAATGACCATTGCAGTGTCAAAGCATCTATGATGGCACGGCGTACCTAGATACCCCTTATGATGTAATGAATCCAGCACTCCTGTATATTGAACTATATCGGATGTTTGGTCCCTCGAGCAACTCGCCCCGGTGTGTTCGACAGCACGATCCCAGCCCAGAAGACTGGCATAGGACCGTTCAGAAGCTTTAGGCACCTCATTCCATGCTCAAAGTACAGTAAACGAGCCATCATTAGCAGTCAGTTGAGACGAGCTCTATCGATGGATTTATATCTCGAGTGTCTTTATTGCTCTATAACCCCGTGGTCTTGATATGCTTGATTATGTTTGAATTAGACAGAAAGTGCCATACCATAGCTGACTAGCATATAGATAGCGGGTAAATAACAAGGGAACAATGATCTAAAATCAGATAAATGCAGCCGTCAATAGCATACCGGATTTTAATATCGGAATGACAGACGGTATACACGCAAACAACAACAAACACAACCCCCCCCCGCCACCTCCAAAAATCAAATACTGGCATCGAAGTCATTTTATAGAAGAAGTGACTTCACCCCTTCGTTCTTTTCTCCTTGCCCGCCTCTAGCTTTCTAATCGGAATGTCGTTTGATAAGGTCGGGTTTTTGCTTTGAAATTGAAAAGCTTGAAATTGAATTCAATAGAGAAAACTGAGAAATATGTACATTATACAGCACGAAGGTCAAATCATTTGGTCTTGATGTGCTTGATCTTCTTGGGTTCGTGAAGGAAGTTGTTGGCATAGGCCTTGGGCACGAAACGGCGCTCGTTTGGCTCCTGGACAAAGTATTCGTAGCCCTGCTTCTGGGCAAAAGCAATGGCGTCTTCCTTGGACTTGAACTTGATGTTGGTTCCCTGCATTCCGTCGGCGGACGATTGCCAGCCCATGAGAGGGTTCTCCCAGCGGTGACCCCGCTGCAAGATATCCCAATCCATGCGCCAATGGTGCTGGTGCCAGGTACCAGACTGAGTTGCGGCCTTTGTGGGGCGGTAGATGCTGTTGTTAGAGTTAGTATGTGAGAGACTGATAATGTGGTTCGAAATTTGTAGAACATACCGCACAGTACGGGCCTGGAGGTCGGTAGGGGCCCCGGAGAGAACGGCGGCGGGGAGGGAGTCACCCGGCTCGCTGCCATCCATGACACGCTTGGGCACCGGAGAGAATTGCCTGGATTGACGCCAAAAGGTTAGTGGAAGGATCTGCGACGGAGCCAAAAGGGGATGTCGTACGAGGTGCCGTGGTCGATGGTGGCCTCATAATCTGGCTGGTGACGGGCCATAGCCTCGGAGGGACTCTCCTTGTTGATCAAAGAGCTGCCTGAGTGAGTCGTGGTGGGAGCCTCCGACGGGGTGGTCTTCACGGAGGGAACGCCCTTGGCGCCATTGGAGACGAAGCGCGCATTGACAGGCGCAGCAATTCTGCTAGCGCGAAGGGTAGCGGCACCCCCAATTCTAAAAAGCGACATTATGTCTTCTTGGATGTGGGGAATGGTCGTTGCCAAAGAGGGAAGCACTTGAAGGTGTGGTTTGCCTTAATTCGCAAGTCACGACACCACCGAATATGGTTTAGCGGGTCTTGGCCTTCCGACCACCCGCAGGGCTCGGTTTGTTCCTCCTTCCTCCTCCATCAGCTTTCTTTGGTTCACTTGCGCTGCAAATCAATGTAAGTCCACGACTTTCCGCCTTCCGAATACTCACTGAGAGTTCCTTTATTCCGTGCGACCAATTTCTGACACCCTTCAGCCCGGACAAGATGAGCTACATCGCCCGCCGAGGTCTCTCGACCTTGATCCCCCCCAAGGTAAGGACACCCTCATTGATGACTATTTGGGCCATACACCTCGGCAAATGATGCTAATTGTTACTCTAGGTCGCCTCCCCCAACGTGAGTTACCCATCCGCTGTCATCGTTGACTTTGCGCACCCCGTCCGCACCCGTCCCGCCCCGAAGTCGTTTTCGTGCGAGCCATCGACATCGTTCAACCCCAATATTTTCTCGCCTTCATAACTGACATTTTTAAGGCTATCGGTGCCGCCCAGGATGCCGCCCGCATGGAGCGCGTCGTGAACTTCTACGCTGGCCTTCCTCGTGGCCCTGCCCCTACCGCCAAGCCCACCGGTCTCATCGGCCGCTACCAGGCCCGCTACTTCAGCGGCAAGAACGCCTCCGGTGTCCGTACGTACTATCCAAGCGTCACTTGATATTCGCATAAATACTGATCGGCACAGCTCTTGTCCACGCCATTGGTGGTATCCTGATCCTGGGTTACAGCATGGAGTACTACTTCCACCTGCGTAAGCTCTCCCACTTGTCTATATATGCTCTCTATCTATGAGTCTTGACTTATATCTGACTTTCTTCGCGACAGGCCACCACAAGAACCACCCCCACTAAGCTTTCCCCTTTGATCCAACCCATGGAGGACTGATGTATATACTGGATCCTCAGTTTCAGTGCAAGGGAATGTCTTGGTTTTAGCGAGAACCTTAGAATCTCACTGTGTTTCAATATTTGATTTACAACGCTTTGTTTTGTCGTAGTTCTAGAGGATAGAGGTAGAGTATTAAATCCGGTGAAACGTAGCTGGCGGGCTCTTTCTTCACTTTTCGTTAAAACGGGGTGCAGCCTCATGCCTGAAAGTATTATCTCTTACGCACTTTCTGCAGGCAACGATATCAAACGATTCAAACCTCCGATTAGTCGCAAATAGGGCCGACGAGGTCAAGCAAGGTGTGTGGGCAGATACACCTCATAACTTTCGGCCGGGCCACGCTAACCGAAAACAGCGACCCTCAGCTTCAACCCGAGTTGACACTTGAATCTTGTATCATCCTCCCTATTCTTGTACCATCAACCCTCCTTACCCAGAAAGTCGCCCTCTTCGACCTCCTCCCGTCTCTGGGACTTCTTTGCGCTGCGGATTCTCACAACGCACGCGCCTTCCGATTCCGCCGTACTCTCCACCGACTTGACACGGCTACCCTATCAGCCCTCGAAGATTGTTGGCCGACTTATATCTGGTTGTAGAATCCCACTTCTTCAGGGTGCAACCAGTCGAGCTAGCAGTGCAACCGTGGCGATCCTTGATATCTGACGATAGGTATGTCTTCTTGGGACGCCCGCATGGCCGATCCGCAGCTGCCTTTTAAGCCCCCCGGGACCCATGTTTTCATCGCCAAGGACGCTTTGCTAATTTTATCGCAATCGTTGCTTTGAATAGATTCGAGTATTGTTATGGCAGAGCAGAGCAGCCGCGATGTGGTAGATCAGACCCTGTCGGGCGGCGAGCCCTCGCCTTCCGACGTTCCTGCGAACACCAATGACAATCTATCTGCTGGAGGGGACGCAGGGAAGACCGAACATATCGCAATGAACACCGCTACATCAAACAATTCACGCTTGCGTGACCAGCAGAACCACGAGACGACCGACATGCTTGATTCACGAGGGGAACGGACTGGAAGCGACAAAGATGCTGTGGGCTCTGCGACGGTGAGCTTTGCTGTTGGAAATACCTCGAGACGATTACTGACTTGGGCGCAGGATAATAGCAAACAGGGCGCCGGAGTTGTTGCGACAAGGGTCCTTGAACTAAACGGAATTGCATCAGCATCGGATGGCGGCGATGATACAGCGTCACAAGGTGGTTCAGAATCTGATGCGAGTCGAACGGATAGCAGAAACCATGCGCGAAGTGGCTCTGTCAAAAGGCCAGGGTCATTTAAGCCTGTTTCCTTCGCCAAGTTCTCAGTACCCAAGGTTGCGGGAGCTCCAACACCTCCTAAGGTACCCGAGAAAGGTATGTTCTTTGTCAAGGATCATCTCATGACTATCACTGACCTGTTTAGTGCCCTCAGCTTCAACTACACCACTCGGTACCCCGCAGCCAAGCTCTCGACCACGACTTGTCGCAAAGACTACCGCCGGGATGCGTGATTCGTTTTCAAAGACTGGAGCAGGCGGAGCCAATACTGGTGGATCGGGGCCTGATCCCAACCAGGTCTGGAACAAAAATCGGCGTATGTTCTTTCTCGACCGAGCGGGAGACACTTGAGCTGACGTTGATATCTGTATAGCTGTCCAGCCCCCTCCACCGAAGCATTTGACCGACGAAGAGTTGAAGCAGCAATACGGTATTCATATGACTTCGCGTATCCAAGAAGATG
>ERZ1673737.3164-NODE-3164-length-12861-cov-4.056302_pt1 | contig 12861 bp, 6 predicted proteins | sample MGYA00580211_ERZ1673737 | MGnify/ENA primary metagenome ERZ1673737 (study PRJEB41218, sample SAMN15661789) | gut metagenome | host: Homo sapiens | place: Canada: London | collected 2015-08-20/2019-03-30 | study: EMG produced TPA metagenomics assembly of... | reverse complement strand
CAACTCACCATTTTTGAAGTGGGTGAGAAATCAAAAGCATTTACGTGGGCCATCACCGCTTGCAATGTCAGTGTTATTGTCATGACTACATCACTATATCTACATCCTATAACCTAAATTGGTATTTCTCACTGTTTAAACCTTGGATGTATTTTTAATTGACAACTCCATTTCGCCCCAACGCTAAGTGATGGTAAATAGAGCACCGAGAATGACTATCTGCCACGCCATTTTAAGCGTCCATTTTACCAAAATTTTAGTCATTTGAAGCGTTACATGGCTCATATCGACTCACTTGTTGGGAGAAAAACAAAATTGGCGATAATTACACAATAGAAATACATGTATAAGCCTCGGAGTAAGAGTACCCCTTGAGGATTTACCACGAACATCCCACTATCATGTCTTGCCTAGTCACGTCGGAGCCTTTAAGCCAAAATTCGATATCTTGTAGGAGTTTTGCTCGCGACCACGCTACTTCGCCAAACAAAGTTGCCACTTGCTAGATCTTCCGCCTAGCGGATTTCTCGGCGCCCATGAAATAACTCCTTTCTTAGTCTTTGTCTCTCCGCGGACAGCCCGTGTGTTTGTAGGCGATATAGGGTTATCGGTCACCCTTCTGGCCCAAGCGGAGAAGATAGTATCAAACGCTCCGGCAGCGACTGCGTAAGTCGCCGACTCTATTCTGTAAAGAGCGGACTGAGAGGCATGGTATAAATCTCCGATGGCTGCGTAAGGAGTTTCTCTCCAGAATTCACGAAGCACTTCAGGAAGGAGTGTTCGTCAATGTCTATGATAGCGTAAGGGTTAGGCAAGCCTCCAGATTCCCCTTTATATCGCTCTAGCTCTTGTTCCACTATCCTTAAGACATTGCTGGATTCCCTCGTAGTTATATCTGGATGGGTCGGCCAGCCGAAGTGTTAGGGTGACCGACCAGCTTGTAACTAACTCATGCTATTCCCGAGGCAGTTTTACCGTCACCTTTATTACGCTAAAAGATCCAAGTATAGTGTTATGTGGGATTTGCTACGGGGGTGAAACACGTGTTTCGACACCCCTAGGGATATATATATATAACAGGGTCATGAATGTATACACAGTGCACTTATGAAGTATTGGATAGTACACGAAAGCCTCGAAGCGAGTATACCATTTCATGCATTGTTTTCGCTCTACTTTGGGTTCTCTTTGTCCACCCCCTTTTTGTCCACTTTCGAGTGTCTCGGGTTCATGTAAAGTGTATGAAGGTTAGGGTGTGAAAGGAATTATGGCCTGTGACTGTATTACTTCGCCATGACAAAGACCTAGTATTTTTAGACAGAAAACTAAGACGAGAAGGAAGAGAAATAAAAGTTGGGAGTCGAAGTAAACCCCTTATCAAGCCTGAGTCTCATACTCCGGAGGTCACATTCACCATTCTCCAACCATCCCTGTCAGAGCCGAGAGCACAACATGCAACAACACACAATCAGATGCATTACAGTAAAGTCGCACCAATCGTAGGATTACCATAGCCGGGCTACCTCCCCCTAGCACAGAAAAGCCGATCTTCCATGTTGGCCGTACATGTACATGAAAGAGTGTGGGTCGCAAGTGAAGACATTCACCCGGGTAAAAGGTTGGCGTTAACCCGCAGCAAGTGTTCCCCGCCCCATGCATAGCGCTAGCTATCGCATGGAAACCTGCAAGCTTATATATTACCCAGACTTCTAGATGCGCAGGGCACCGCATTAGCCGAACACCTCATAGAGAGGGGGCCTGGATCGACAATTTTTCACCCGGGTAAGTGGGAGGCATACGCGCTCATCCGCTGTAGCTTTCGATATCACCTCATTACTCCTTGCAGTGAGATCGGGAGAGGCTGTTCCCCTTGAGAGTGGAGCGTAGTTGCCTCGTTTCTAAAATGCGACCCGGGTGAATCCGTCACATCCGTCAATCCGTCAATCTGTGGGGCAGGGTTTCTGTTTCTTTTTTTTTTCGGTCTGATCCTGGCTGACTTGGGTTCCCTTACTTTGTTTATATGTTTGGATAGCTACGGACTGAAACATTACGGGCGCTTGTGTTCAGGCAGATACTATATCCAACGTCATCGTGCCTGGTAATTTTAAAGTGCGGACATTTTGTTTGCGGCTGATATTGAGTATTTTTGGGGCCTGTTCTGATTTAGTATTTGTGTCCACATTTGTGTTAGGCTGATACTATACGAGTGCCAAAAAGGGTTGTTTCTAATCTTAAACTAGTATACCGAGGAAGTATAGGGGCATTTTAGGCAGTGATAATGATCAGCGCAACAAATCCGAGTCGAAGGAATCATCTGAGCCCGGTATTCTGTATGGCCATGTGGTTTAACGCTCGTGGATTTACCCCTTGGTAAACCCAGTACATCGGCCCTCGGTCCATTTACATTACCATCATGAGGCACATCACCGGATTGCCAGGAATGACATCCACTGGCAATTTGGCCGATAATGATGTGCCAACCCCTTCCAATGAAACCCTTTGCTAGCTCATATCTACCTCGATTTGGACGATCCGAAAAAGGAAAAGCCACGTTACATACTACTAGTCAATGTGAAGTAGATTGCCCACCACGATACCCGGCTCAGCACAAAGCTCTTTGGTCGAAATCGCCATGATCATGGTCAAAGCTGTAAAGCTTGCGAGGAAAAAAGGACCGGTGAGGTCGAGCTCGGTGGCTGTGGCCAAAGAGCGGTGACGCACCCAAAAATGGCTTCCCTTGCGCGCGCTAGGGCAGATGGGCTCCTTGGCCTATCCAGATCGGGTCGCAGGTTTACTGTATGAAGATTTGGAATGGCTGTTGGGCAAGCCTGGGTTCTCCATGGGCATTGGGCAGAGTGAAAGTGTAGGATCAGCTGTTTCAAATAGATACAAAGTCGTATTTATATAATTAAAATACTGATTCTATCGTTCAACCAGTGATAGCCAGTCATAAAAAAACAGGTGAGGCTGTTTGGGAGTGTATATAGATCAGAGCAAGGCGGCTATTGCACCAGCGTTACCAATCATGTAAGAGGATCCGTTAAGAACATTCCCTGCAACGCGAGACAGGGGGATCGGAAAAAAAGGAGAGCTACAGCACAAATAAATACTGAAGGCAATCACAGTGATCGTCATCCTTGGAAGCACCCGGGTTTATGGGTGGCAGGCGCCTGATCTGCCTCGAATCTTTCTTTATAAAGTTCACCTTGTCCTCCCCCTTCCAGACCCAAGCCTAAACTTAGGTTCCACTTTCGGGCATCCATCACACTGGAGACAGGCAGGCTGAGCTCAAATGTGTTGAAATGGCCAATACGCCACCGTGCAAGGAGAGGCGTTGGTCCCGGGGCGCCAAGGCCAGATTCTCGGAAGTTGTTCACACGTCACCCACGTAAGTAAGCCCCCTCCGTTTCGCTTTCCCTGAGCTCACAATTGTAGATCCATCAAGAGATTATATTCTCAAGAGTTTGAGTCAATGACCGGTCGGAGCTGCTGTTCAGACAGTCCTTCCCGACCGAAGGACAAGTGTACGGAGACATTCAGTAGCCCAGGCATGCGAGCAATCAAAGGCTCACCGCGTGCCAGTGTAGCTCTCTCATCCAAACCACGTCGAGATAGCTTTCGTGTCGTGAAAGAGCGACAGCGCTTGTCAGGGTCAGCTTCTCCGATAAACAAAATTGTGCCTCAGTGTATACAGGAACAAGCAAAGATTGACCAAAATACCCAACAAAAAGAAGAGTCAACACGCAACCATGCACCGCGTCCCGAGTTGGGCAGATCCCAATCAAGTCCTACTGCTGGTTACAGCACAATGGCTGTTGATCTCCAAGGGGCTCACGATAACCCACAGTATCAGATCCAGAAGTCACTCGAGCGTGACATGAGCAAGGTCGGAGTGATAGATCACAATTCACACATGGACTATGCGGCTATTGCTCAGGAAGCAAACCCGCAAATGATTAGGCAATTGGAGACCAACCCCATCGCCGAGGAACATCTCATTCATGAAGTGAGAGAAATCTACGCCGGGCTGGTCATAGTGGAGAAAAAGTGCATCGAAGTGATTAGGAATCTCTCGCAAATGGGCCCAAGGACGGAATTATCACAAGATCAGTGGAAAACGGTCATCTCGCTACACCGAATGCTCATCCATGAACATCACGACTTTTTTCTCGCTTCACAGCATCCAGCAGCCAGTCCGGTAGTGAAGCACCTCGCTGAGAAGTATGCTATGCCTGCTCGCATGTGGCGCTATGGGATTCATTCCTGCTTGGAACTATTGCGCAAAAGACTGCCTGCCTCGCTAGATCACATGTTAGCCTTTATATACCTCTCGTATTCGATGATGACACTCCTTCTAGAGAGCGTCCCGCATTTCAGGGGGACCTGGATTGAGTGCCTAGGTGATCTAGCGCGGTATCGTATGGCAGTGGAAGATACAGATGTGGCGGACCGAGACATTTGGGCAGGGGTCTCGAAGTATTGGTACAATCAGGATACTGATCAATGTCCTGAAACTGGTCGAATTCAGCACCACCTTGCCGTGTTGTCTCGTCCGGATACTCTGCAGCAGTTCTTCTACTACACGAAAGCGTTGATCAGTGTGCGCCCATTTTCAAATGCGCGGGAGAGCATAGTCCAGCTGTTCAATCCTATCCTGAGTGCACCGGCTGATAGACACACTCTAATCACTTCTTTTGTGGCTGCTCATGGTGCTCTTTTCATGCATATGCCAGTTGAGCAGTTTGTTGCTCGGTCGAAGTTCTTCCTTTCCAATCTGCGCCAGGAGGTTAGCCGGCTAGGTCGAGAGGGACAGCAAGGCGTCTTTATCACATCCTGTAATATCGCTGCGATCTTCCAGTATGGCGATAAAGATGGAGCCTTTGCAACGGAGTTTTCTTACGACGGAAACACAACAGCAGATGCTTATGCTATCTCGAGGCAGTGGGCGGCTATCACGGAACCCAATGATCTAAATGACCACCCATACACCGACTTCTCATCCCAATTTGCATTCCGCGCGAGCTCCCTCGCTTTTCACACCTTGATAATCATCCTCGGCCAAGCCGGCGACCCGAACATGCTTCCAACCGTGCATACCTCTATGGCATTCGTGTGGTGCCTCACACTCCACCCAGCAGCTATCCAACGACTCGAGCCGCTAGTTCCGTGGTCGATACTCGCAAACTACCTAAACACTTTACTCCGGCCCGACACCAACATTGCAAAGATTGAAGATGAATCGTTCCCCCGAATCGACGACACAACCTCCCAACAGCTACCGGAGGACTTTCTAATTAGAGGACAAACTTGGAGCCGGCTTTATTACCCTGCGAAATTCTTCGACGAGACTGCTGTAGAGGACGACAGATCATTAATTGAGGAGCCATCAACAATACTCCCTAGAAGACACAGATGCTTGTGGCTTGGAGTGCGGATTGCAACTGTCTGTCTTGACTTGGGATATTTTCTAGGGCACTGTCCGCTGACAACACTTGATATCTAGTTCTCTCGCTGGATGACATATGACCAGACTCGACGGTTCACGCCTACCAGACTCGCACAGGAATTTGCGCCAATTGCGCAATCTACTGATCATCTCAATGGGAATATTTCCTTGGCACCTAGTCCCTCGCTTGTCGACCAGGAGATGGAGGGAGTTTGAAATGTGGCCAGGGTGACCACCAGCTCTTTTTCGGGTTCCCCTATGTGTGTGAGCGTGTGTGGCATGGAACATGCACTCGGTTGGGATGACTGGCTGGTGGAATCCTGATGTTTCCTTTCCCCTTTTTGGATCAGTGTTCAAGAAACCATCAACCATCTTGAACGCTAATCCTTCCCATAGGCTCTTTCCGTAAACGACATCCGAGAGAGGATTTGCTTTTGTTTGTTTTGTTCGTTTCTTCATTACCAGGCAAGAATATTCATGAGTCGGCCACGACTACACGACAGATATCAAATATCAGCTGCCAGATCTCAGATCTCAGATTGTTCCTGGACGAAGGCCACCACCTGGACCGTCTTTCCATGGACTCCCCGTCTAAGGCCTCTAAATCCTCCAAGGATTGATCGTTTTTCCCTTTGGTCTCGGATCTATGATGCTAGGATTCCCTACCGTGGACTGCTACCTTGCATCTGCCTGTGGATTATTGAGACCTCGGAAATCTTCCCATGGGCTGAGCTATGCGCCTGCATTGACATTGGGGTTGTCATCTTGGAACTACGAGGATTACATCAATAACTCGTCGGCGTTGGATTACTGCAGACTGGTCCCAACCTGGAACGCCTGCTTTTCGGAACGACCAGAAAGGTCACCCCTGAAGCTTTCGCAAGGAAGTCAGCCCTTGGCTTCTTGCTAGGATAGGCAGATGTGTTAACATGGGAGGCCATTGCAAGGATAAATGGCTCCACAAATGAGCTTCAAAAGAAGTGAGAAGACACAGAAAAGAAAGGAGAGTGGAAAACAGATGTGGATAGGAAGGTGTTTATAGGGATTCATGGATGTTGTTCATAGCTTTTAGTTATCTCTTCCGTCTACTGACCCGTGGAGTGAATCTAGAGTTGAATTGCATAACTGCATAACTATGCATAGCCATACAGGCTCCGAGTATCGTATACTCGCATTCGCTGGCATGTTGGCGGACATCTTTCTCTCCATGGTTGCACCGTCAGCTATATATAGGAAGAGCTTCGGTTTGGTTTCGCATAGTTCTCGTACTTCTACAGTACCACCCCGTTGGAATTGACTTTCACTCCTGTGTCATGTCAATTGGGGGTTACATTTTACCTCAAGTGGTAACAGATCTATGGAGGTATACGCGTAAACCAACAAATAAACGAGAATCAAACAAAGAGAAATGCAAAACACCAACAAATATCCACGAATAAGCATCTTCAGAAATCAACTAAGTTAGTTTCTACTAACAAACATAGCTCCCGGCAGTGGAGCGCTGGTTATTTCGGGTGCAGCTTGCGCGTTGCCGATAAAAGGCCAAGCTGGCGATTACATGCGACATCCATTCCTCCCCCCTCTCCCCCTCTTCCCCGGAGATCCTCCATTCTACATGTACTTCCTATGAATTGAACATTTTCCCTTCGGCTGAAGTGAATGCCATTCCCTGGGCATCACCCAAGTCTCCAATCCGTCCCTCCCTCCGCCTACGTCTAGCTCACCATGGCGACAGCTTGGGGTGAGGTCTGTCGCCAATGCGTCAGTACCCTCGCAGAAGTCCCAATCCAAATCCTACTCGTCACAATCGCAGCTACCTTCCTAGGCCTATTCGTCCTGGTAAGTACAGGACACCTTTCCCTCCGTCCCGCTTGTACCAGCGCGCGCGCAGTGCAGTACCCATTCCAGACACGCCCGCGCCAGACCACACCAGAGCAGTCCCAATTGCAATTGCAAATCGTTAACGTGGCATTACAACCTACCAGTTCTCCCTCTTCATATTCCTCGTCGCGCCATCCCCACGCCTCCCCCTCCCAGAAGAAAAGAAGTATAGAACCCTAGCCAAAGATGGCTCCGTCACAAACCCCCAACCACTCCCCTGCTGGCTCGACAGCCTAGACGCGCAACTCAATAGGGATCGCAAAAGCACACCCACTCTATCTCTCGAACCGGCAAACCTCTTCATGTCCGTCGTCGTACCAGCCTACAATGAAGAAGACCGCCTAACCGGCATGCTGGAAGAAGCAGTCAACTACCTAGAACGCATGTACGGCACAGCAACAACCCGTGAAGGGAATACCAACACCGGTAGCGAGAGCGAGACAAGCACAATAGAAACACGGTCAATGCGGAAACGCAACCCAATCACCGCCGCCAACGGAGACGCGAATGCGAACGGCCACGCCGCCGTCGCTACCTCGATTCCAGACCGCGGCTGGGAAATCATTCTCGTCTCGGATGGATCCACAGATCGCACCGAGGAAGTCGCGTTCCGCTTTGCGCGCGATCATCAGCTCTCGCTTCATCCCAAGGGTAATGCTGGGCCGTGGACACCCCAGGTTTCTGAGGGTGTGCATATCCCGCCTGGAACGATTCGGGTCGTGACCTTGACTGAGAACCGGGGCAAGGGCGGGGCTGTTACGCATGGCATGCGCCATGTTCGCGGTCAGTATGTGGTTTTTGCGGATGCGGACGGGGCGAGTAAGTTTGACGATCTGGGTAAGCTTGTTGGGGCGTGTCGCGATGTTGAGGATGCGCGTGGGCGTGGTGTGGCTGTTGGGTCGCGCGCGCATATGGTTGGGAGTGAGGCTGTTGTGAAGGTATGGATTCATTCGATTGTCGCATCCTTGTCGGTATGATCCTGGTATGGTACTAATTGTTTATTTGCAGCGATCTAAACTACGAAACTTCCTTATGCATTCCTTCCACTTGATCCTTCGGTTGATGACGCCTCCTAAGACCGCTACGGTTAAGGATACGCAGTGCGGGTTCAAGCTTTTTTCGCGTCCTGCATTACCCTATATCGTACCATACATGCACTCCGAAGGCTGGATCTTCGATGTTGAGATGCTCATGTTGGCTGAGTTTGCCCGGATCCCCGTGGCTGAGGTTCCTGTGGGTTGGAGGGAAGTGAAGGGGAGCAAGTTGAATGTTCTTAGAGATAGCATTGGCATGGCCTGGGGTCTGGCTGTCCTGCGGGCGGCTTGGTCTCTTGGTGTGTATAGACAGCGATGAAGGTCGGGACTTGGATGTTCTGGCTATGATATTTCTTTCCATTGGCGTTTAAAGAGAATATATTGCATCTTGGACTTTTGCAGAGTCGAGTCTTTTTCTTGAACGGGTGTGGCGTAGTTGGAGATTGTCGACAAGTACAGCTGCGCAACAATTGTGAGGTATGAGATGTCCAGCTCACCCTATCTAAGATTTGTCGTGCTGCTCGCTATGTGATAATCCCTGGTTCCTAGCGATCAGGCCAGCGCACTTGGAGGACATGTCACCTCAATGATGTGTAACTTGCCCAATAGGCTCCATCATAGACACCTATTTGTACATTGGAATGCAATCTTCTGCATTATCAGGTTGGAAATGATGTACTTATCTTATCTGTATCGTCATTTGGGTTGGATATCTGCATGGATGTTGCGCACAGCATGTATCAAGCATGTAGCCAAAAAGGGAAGTCGACGATGTTGTGCACTCCATCCTGCATGCGACACTGTATGTACATATATTGTGTCAATCCTTTATCCCTGGGGAAGTTCGAGTTCTGCAAACAGCTTGGATCTACTTTACAGTACTTTGGAGGTATATGGCGAAGTATTTAATACGCTTTATCTTCAAATACCTTTTTCTAGTTATTTTGATGCTGTTTGTAACGCAGAACTAATATTGGAACATAGTGTTAGATCAAGTAGACTTTGATATCGAGTTCTGAAACACAGCCAAAATGTGTACAAGCTCGTCGAATTGGATGTGAAGATGCGGTGGCTCCGTGTGCCGCTAAACAATCTCATAGTGGGTAATCCACGTGTGAACGAACTCTCCACCCTTGTGGATCCACAAGGGATTTCATGCTACAGAGTACAGTGGACTATCAGACTCTCCTTGAGTCTCTAATCGTGTACACCAACGTGTAGTTAAAAGGCGCCGTGCAGCCCTATACTGCGGTGCAACTACAAGTATAGGAATTGGTGCACAAGCATAACTACCTATTGGTCCTGATTTCTCTCTTTTAGGGCAGGATGACCATATGAGTCACAAATGATGAGCCCTTGAGATATCCTTACCTGAGACTCGAGAAGTATATCTGTGGCACACCTAACTCAAGTCATGTAAGTAAAGAAAGTGGCAAAGCCGGAGTCTTTACCCTCGTTCCACCGATCCAATCTGTCTATATAGGTTCTTAGGATCTTCGAAAATCCTTCCACATAACATCACTGTGGATACACGGGTTCCTTGCGGGTAGTCGGGCGATTGGTGGAGACCAAATGCCGACTTTACGGTCGAATTGGCCGAAGAACTTTCACTCAGACGTAATTCCGCCTCGGCGAAAAGTGAGCTGATTTATTCAGTGAGCGGCCATGGAGATGCCGATCAGATGTTTACGTATAAATGCCGTAATCTGCCCGGTGGCATTGTCTGATGCTTGCATGTTGGGCTTCTATTGATCGTCCGACACCCTGAAAGTTTTATAACCCCTTTCTAGAACCACCTTACTTTAAGTTTGATCTATCGATCTATTCAGGGATAAAGCATTGGTCTCTAACTGAACCTTTCTCGGTACCTGAAAGTTCTCTTTTTCGTGTCTGTAAAAAAAACTCTGACGGTGGCGACAAATATCTACATATACTCCCGAGCGGTACCACCGATTTTCGGAACATCGCCAGCGACAATCAACGAATTCGATATTTTCACTCGCTGTACTACAATCCCAGCAATTTCTGGAGAGATGGGATCCTTCAAAATATCCAATCCGTCATCATTGACACCACATCTCCTCCGACTACCAGCAGAGCTCCGTCTCAAAATCTACGAATATGCCTTGGCAGTACCAAACGAGTACATGAACAAGCCATTGATAGTGGTCGACGACCGTGGCAAAGTCTTCACAGCCCGCGGCCAATACAGAGCCCTAGCAATGAGTCCAAGCTGGGTTGGCGAAGACGGCACAGCACGCAGGCTCCTCGCCGTCAACCACCAAATCCACGACGAAGCCGAAGACTACCTGTACTCACAGCACACGCTGTTCTTTCGCAACTCATTCAACCTAGATCGGCTGGGCGATTTCCTCGGCACGCTTAGCGCAACTGCGCGCTCGCGCATTCGCAGCGTTGGCTTTGAGGTCTTCTTCTTCGTTCATACGCAGACGGGTGTGCCGAAGCGTACCATCAAGCAGTATGAGCTCGCTGCCAGGCTTCTTTCGGAGAAGTTGCCCGATTGGCGGAGTGTGTTGTTTTATCTTGATCCGCGCTTTTATTATCCCTCTGCTAATGTTGGTGGGAGGGATCTCACGGCGAGGGGAGTGTTGGATCTTGCTATGCGGTTTGGGTGCTGCCGGGATATTAGTTTCTTTCCGTTACCGAATGGTGATCAGCGGCTTTTGGAAGAAGCTCAGCAGTTTGTTTGGAGGAGTCGATCGCCGCCGAGGTCGCCTGCTTATTGTTGGCTTTCGAAGAAGTATCCGTTTGCTTCGGATTTCTCGAAGTCTTTATCAAGTCACTGGTCCACGTCATCTGTGTTCTGATCGGGGTCTTTCTGCCTTTTTGTCTGCATTTTCTGCGCTTGGGTGTTTTTCATAGCCTGCTTTTTTGCTTTTTTGCTTTTCTTTTTGGTGGGTAGTCTCGTGGTTTGAGAGGTGCTAGTTATGCACCATGACGTCCATTGAGAAGTGCATATATCATTGGGGGCATCTCTGGCGCAACTTGCGATTAAGTGTTAGGTGTTTGATGTTTAAAGGGAATCTTTGCTTAGTTATAGCCATGTAATATAGATTCGTTAATATTTCTGGAATAATGGCGGATGTTAAGTTGCCTTGAATGTGTGAGTATAGATAATTTTGACGTCATAGCCTCTGTTCACGGGAGTCCCTGTTGCAACCTCTCCCCTTTTCCCCGTGTGGGGGTGATTTCCCCATACTTAAATCTCTATGCCGCTGTCTCTTTACTCTTCAAGTACACTACCTGAGTTACTGGGGTTACCTAAGCTACCTAAGCTACCTAAGGTCAGTACCCAAGCCTGCCCAACGGACTTTCACATGCGAACGTCAAATGAACTCGGCCCGTGTTAGCTGCAAACCGAATCATCGTGATTGACCGCTTCTTTCAGGACCGGACTGGACAACGAAGCTCTGAGGTGGCCGATATCCACCCCCCAATATATGATATACCGCCTTATCGCACTTCCCTCGGAAAAACAATCTCGCCGCCATGAAGTCAACTAAGTTACCAGACGGCCACGGAAGTCTCTACAAAGAAGTGCGCTTCTCCCCGACACAAACCCCTATTCGTCGCACAAAATCGGTTTCGGCCACTATTCCTACACTCAACGGTCAAGCCGCCCGGTCTGTCCAAGTGACTCCGTTCGCCATGGAGACAGCCTACATCGACCAATCGCGGGCGCTCCTCCAGAGTCAACGAGTACACTTCGAGAGTGAAAGATCACTGTTTGCGCAGGAAAGACGGTTGTGGGATAAGGAACGGGAGCTGCTACGATCGAAAATCGCCGAGTTGGAGTCCACACTCAGGAGCCAAGGACACAAAACAAGTAAATTGGGACCGGATACTGCCAGGCTAGTGTTGGGCGCATCGCAGTTGAACGGCAACAACTTCACAGCACAAGTGTGGGAGGGGTCAAGTCCAGGTAGTCGGCCAACAAGAGTATTCCGCGATCACTCCCCAGATCAAAGTCACCTGTTGCCGATCTCCGAAGGGAATGGGATGAACCCGCCGTCCCTTGATCGGGCCCTTTCAGCCCAATCGCAGGTCGACGTACCGAGTCTGCCCGTGCCGATCGAGAAGCTTGACAGCACGTTGGATGGCATTACGCTCAAGTCTACCGCGTTGCCACCTGGGGTCGTCGCTCGAGTGATCACCCCACCCTCGCCGTCGCCCCTGGTAGCCTCCCCTGGAACCGCCCCTTCAACGGCTGTAAGGCCCGGCATGGAACATCGAAACAGTCTCAAACTGAAGCTGTCAGAACTCGGCCGGCCCAATGAGAATTTACTCCGCGATGCAGGTCACACTCCGATGGCGATCATCGAGGTAGATGAAAGCCGACACTCCACAAAGGAAGGGTCTCCCCTCGAGGTTCCCTTGGAGAACGAGGAAGATCCTGTCGCCCCCGTGGCAACCAATGTCCAGCAACCTGCTGAGAACAAGATGTCCTACTTTCCGGATGTACCAGACGATCCCGCTCTC
>ERZ1673737.3163-NODE-3163-length-12862-cov-4.162411_pt1 | contig 12862 bp, 10 predicted proteins | sample MGYA00580211_ERZ1673737 | MGnify/ENA primary metagenome ERZ1673737 (study PRJEB41218, sample SAMN15661789) | gut metagenome | host: Homo sapiens | place: Canada: London | collected 2015-08-20/2019-03-30 | study: EMG produced TPA metagenomics assembly of... | reverse complement strand
TTGCAGAAGCCAAGGCAGCTATCTGGTAACTCACCACCGGGCTCCATATTCACTGGCTCTGTTCCCAGAGCTTGGAGACTGTCAGCGAGAATGTTCAACTATGAGGGGAGGTTAAGGGCATGTGCCCAAGCTGTCACTGACCGCCCGCCGAGGGGTCCTGCTCAAGCGAAGCAGGAGTCATGGCGCACCGTCCTTGGCTGAGGACAAACTTGTCGTTGAGCTATTGCAGATAGGTGGTTGCACAAGGCAGCCGAAGCTTGGTAGTTAACAAAAACAGATACTGGGTAACTGATTTGGGCCTGCTGGATCAAAGCAGAAAGAAAAATGGGATTGTAAGAGAGATGATGAGAAGAGAAAGATGGAGGGAAGAAAGCAAGCTGCCGGGTATTGAGTTGACCGCCGGGTGCGGGGCCAAACATTGAATACAGTGAGAATAGAGGAATTTTACATTTGTATTGTAGACGGATGTCGATCCATAGACAATAGCAATTCATTGGACTAAATGCCATTCAAGGATATACCGGTATCCCGCGCTATTCTAATACAATGTCTCGCTATTGAGGCCATTCAATGCGCCGAGGCTCTCCATGCATAGCATGACGCATTGCCTCAACCCTGCCGAGCACAATATCACGGCAATAGAACCTTAACTGATGAAGCAGAGGCACCCGATTGCAACGTAGAAGACAAATAGTGGGTACACCGCGATGCCGACACGGTTCCGAACCACCCCCGAGCCTCCTAAGATGCTCACTCCAGCTGCCAATGACCATGCCACCAACACTAGATAGACCGGTATCCGCGCAATGGTAGGAAGCCCGAGTGCACTGAGCATTGCCGCAATGACCAAGGGGAAGAGCGTATAACCGATAATACAAATGGACTGGAAAAAGGAACTAGAAAGCAAGTCGCAATGTCAGTATATCGCACTCGCATGAGGAAGTCACATCCCACGTACATTTTGCCACCAAGCAGCTTGATCTGAAGGGTCACAGCCGCCTCTCCGATCCAGACAATGCAGAATACACCCGAGAATACCAATGAGGATTGATCGCCCTTTGCGACAGACAAGAATAGACTCAATACCAAGCAGAAGATGAGCGGTCCCCTATAACGTCGAAGCAGTTGTTAGCCTGTCTTCATGCAGCTGCAGAGCCACAGTGTGAAACGTACCAGAGATCCCAATCGCGCAGCCCTTCGCTCATGCCACCCTGCAGGACCACGTCGGCATCCGGCCAGCGTCCAACGAGTCCTCGAATGTTACGACCGAATCCTGATGCCTCGCCTCTCTCGGCGTCACTCATACCACCACCTCCGCGCTGCATCATCCCTCCGAGGAGGTACTTCGGCCAAAGCACCTGACGCATCTTCTCCCATACGGCGACCAAGTCGCGCGACAATGTCTCCCACACGCTCTCGTCAATGGTGTTCTGTGTCGCGCGACGATCTTCACCACCGATTGAGGAGGTCAGGTAGTTTCCGTATCCAGACGCATTGCCTCTGTTGCCCGAGTCGGATTGGATGTTGCCTCGCAGAGGGGCCGTGTCGGAGGTATCGCGCAGGGGGTCGTCGGCTTCGATGGCTGCAATCACGCTGAGTTAGAACTTGGTTCAAGAGCAGAGCGCAGTGTCAAAGCAAGATTTGCACTCACCGTCATCGGCTTCGATCAGGTCGTCGTCCAGGAGGGAATCATCATCATGGGGGTCACCATGGGGGTGACCGTGGTGTACAGTAGCCATAGTTTGTATTGGAGATGTGAAAGAGCGCAATAATATCTGGTATCACCTATCACCTGTCCCTTCAGGCAAAGCGGAAGATCGAAGGTATCGGGGAGTATGAAAGCGAGTTGGTCGAGCTGTCCCGGAAAGGCTAGAGTGGCATTACGTACCGCCCGGCACGGGATCCGTGATGTTTACTCCCGTTTCACTTTCACAACAATAGATGCATCTCATGCATGCACAATTTGGCTTTCTTTGAACGAATTTCATTGCACACAGAGGTTTTAACTCACTTAACGTATGACATCTACTTATTTTCCTCGGAACCTTCAACATACGGCTCGTCTTCCTGGTAGACATCATACTTATACTTGCTTCCAATATGATCGGCCCGAAGTTCTTTCTGACCCTTACCAAACACCTTCTCACGGGCTGTGAGTGATGGCTCCGATGGATCTGGAAGCTCAGGATACAGACCACGCCGCCTCAACTCCGGAATGAGCAAGTCAACCACCTCCTCAAAAGTGCCCGGCGTAGTGACATAGGCGATGTTGAACCCGTCAAGGTCAGACTCTCGAATCCAGCGTTCCATCTCATCAGCAACAGTAGCTGGACTTCCAATAGCCACCGGACCAAGACCACCAATTGCAGCCTTCTCGGCGACTACACGAGGAGTCCAGCGCGGGATATCCTTGCTAGTCTTGAGCAACGAGTCAAGCAGACTGGTCACTCTACCAGCTTCCAAGGAGTCTGCAGCCGTGAGGTCCTGGTCAAGTGGGATCTTGGAGATATCAATGCCCGTCCATCCGCTGAAAAGAACCAGGCCGCCAACCACCGAGGCGTATTTCTTCAGCTCCTTGTATTTGGCCCACGCTTCTTCGTCAGTCTCACCCAAGATTGGCGTAAAGGTCCCAAAGAACTTAATGGACTGCGGGTCCCGACCTCGTTCCGCGGCTAACTTGCGGATGTTTGCGATCTTTGGTCGCAGCACCTCTGGCGAATGGGCAGAGACAAAGATGGCCTCAGCGTGGGTCGAAGCAAAGTCCGATCCTGCAGGGGAAGTTCCTGCCTGGAAGAGGAACGGCGTCCTCTGAGGAGACGGATCGACGATGTGCCGTGTACTTAATGAGAAGTATTTTCCCTTATGGTTGATCTGACGGACCTTGTCGGGGTCAATGTATGAGTCTGCCTCGGGGTTTGGTGACAGAGCATCAGGAGCCCAGGAACTTTCCCAAAGTCTAAGTAACCTGAGTCAGCTCTTGCCATTTTCAAGTTTAAGATGCAGTAAGTTACTCACTTATAGAGCACCCTCAAATATTCGTCTGCTTGGCGGTATCGTTCATCATGCTCAATGGGGCTATCCAGTCCAATAGCTTTGAAAGCCGCCTTCTTGTATGAAGTCACGATATTCCAACCCAGTCGACCATTGGTCAAATGATCCAATGTGGAGAAGCGCTTAGCTAGCAGGAAAGGCTGCTCGAACGAAGTTGAGGCCGTGATGCCAAACGCGAGGTTCTTGGTCACTGCAGCCATCGCAGAGATGGGCTTCGCAAACAAGTCAGATATTGAGTCATCCGGTTGTGTTGTTTACACTCACGATAGTTGGATCTGTGACCGGCCACTGCGCAGCTCGTCGAATACACTCGTCCAGTTTACCCTCGTAGGTATCATGGCCTCCAGTCGTATCCGCCAGGAACAATGCGTTGATTCCTCCGCGCTCCAGCAGCTTCGCAAGCTCTACCCAGTACTCGAGGGTTCGCTTGGTTGCAGACTTGTCTTTGGGGTTCTATAGACTGTCAGCTTGATTGCAACGTCCGGCTATTTGCTACACTAACCCTCCACTGTCCAGGAGACAGATGTCCAACGGTCGACATGTCGAACGCATTGAGCAAGATATGTTTCTTGCCCGAGCCATTTTGGCTTGTAGATGCACCGGAGTCTCCCATAGCTGGTGATATATAGCAACAATGCTCTTCACAAAGAAGATTGTATTGCTCAGAAGTTCCAGTCGCAGTGTATAAAAATCAAAACGAGCCTCCTCGAAGACTCCAGCTCGGAAAAACGGCTTTGTCCTACCCCCGCACACATCCCACCTAGTATTTGCCCATCGGATATTTATCTCACGCCATCGACAAACAGAGGGGAACGGCAAAATTCCGAGCCGCGAAAGCTCGGTTCCTGGATAGGTGATTTATATATGGCGTGCCGTAAATGAAACATTCGCCATCTTCTCCACATGAGCCATATTGCATATTTTAGTTTGCAAAAGCTAGTACCAGCATAAGTCCTGACTGGCATCGGATAGATATAGGCGCTATAGAGTATTAGGTGACGCATTTCATCATCGGCCGCCAGATTGCGTGACGTAACACTATCGTCGGGATTTTTTGAATAAAACAAGGTGTATCGATGTTGTAGCCAGTTAGAATTGGTTTGTTATCTCCTACAAATGAGTTGTTCTGGTAATTTAAAACTTTTAGATAACATACAGTCTATCACCTAGCGCCTTGTGCATATAAAGGGGTGTCCACCACGCAAATTCATATAACAACCTAGCAGTATCTACCCATATACCATATTCTCAATAACATACTGTTGATACACGAAAGAATATCTATCTTGAAAAGAGCCGAATAGCAATAAACCCGACGCCCTAGGAATTATCCAGAAATAAACTAGCGCAATACTACAGACTCAAGCGGCTCTCAGTTCCAAGTCTATTGTGAAGAGTTCATGTGCAATCGTTATTCAGCCCTTCTTTGTCCATATTAAATCCCCAATATGCTTGTTCAGTCAGTTCAAAGCATAGTAAAATGGCTTTAAGGACACTCTGAGCTTCAAGTTCTCTTGGTCGGGGAAGGACCGTTCTTTCCCAACTTATACATAGCCAGGCAGTGCATACAATCCCCACAATAGGCCACTATCTCAAGCCCATTAGACGTAAGAAGCGCACATTTTCCATTTGGGATACTGGAAGAAGGTCTACTATGCAAACTCCTTTTCAGATACACAACGAATGCTTGTGCTAAACGTTTTCAGTGAGATTTTTTCGGTACTCGAATTGGTTGCAATACTTCTATACGCCAGAAACATGCGTGTTGTTCTTTCATGACTGTATCTAGGATGAGGAAATGATACAGCTCAATATGGAATTTCTGTCTCGCATTGGCACAGAAATGCTAGATGTTGGTTATAGAAGTATCTAGGTTCTCCTAAACCAGCAAGGCTCTCAGCCTGAGCAAGATATTGAACACTTGCGGAGGGTGTATAATCAGAAATTAACCGACATTTTTAATGATCAGGTCAACTGCAAATTGATTATCATCTGAGTACCAAAACCGGTGAAGGTGTCACGGAGGTTATGGGTAACACACAAGACATTCTGGGTCCAGCTATAGCTCGTGCAGGGCATAAGCAAGTGGTTAACAAGTACAAATCGCCAGGAGCTATAAGCTTCGAAGAACTTATCGAGGGAATCTCCAACTCGTTTACGGGGGGTCTGCCAAGTCTATATTACACTCTGGAAATTTGGTAGCATTCGAGGTTATGATTGCTCCTGGTAGGAGAAAGATGCTTGGGTCTCTGAGCCCAGAAAATAACGATCTGGATGATTGATGTGTATCTAGTGTTTGTGCGCTACAACGATTATGTACAACAAGTTGGTTTATGCCATACTGCCCTTTCTATCCTGCCCGTCTGTATCACGACCTCTTCGTTTCCTATAAATAACATATCCGCCTTACAACATAGACAACTAAATTTACCTGTAGTCGCTTATCCAGATTGATCAACCTTCCCATGTACAGTATCATGTTGAACTCCAGACTCGAGGCTACTCGAAACAACCACACTGCCAGAATCAGAAAAACTCTCTCGACTCGACTTATTTCTCCTAGAAAAATACAAAGTTAGATAATTTCCAAGCAAAGATTAAATCAACAACTTACTCTTCCCGTGATATGAAATATTGAACCCCATGCGCGAGCCCGATCAAGCAAATCGCATTAGCAAGGACAAACGAGTAACCCTTCGTGAACCGAGGACCCTCAACAGTCTTGAACACAAGTAGCGGCGTCCAAGCCGTAGTAGACTGGGCAACCGTGTTGACAACGATAAGTGTCAAAGCACGCTCAGTAGGCGAATATCGCAGCTGGCTGTTAATCCACCCATAGAGAACACTAGACATGGCAACAGCCGAATAGGTTGTCAAGAAAGCAAACCAAAGGGCCGATTCTGGGACATCCCATATGACAAGAATCACAAGACCGAGGATATTCCAGAGATGGGACACGGTAATTGCCCACGCAGGGCCGAGGAATAGATCTGAAGAGAAACACACGAAGAGTGTATAGAATATACCTAGCGCAGGAGATATAGCAGCGAGCTCATTCAGGCGACTTGTAGAGTACCGGCCAAGGCTCTTCAGCCACAGTTGATATCCACCGGCACTGGTGTTGACACATGCATTCCAGAACAAGATATCCAGGCATAGCATAGCCCAGAATTTCCAGTTGCGGCCGACCCTGAGCACTGTGCCCCAAGAAAGAGGCGCTTCCTCTGTTTTATGCGAGGCGCGCTCCAGACGAGATTTGGCGATTTGGACGTCTTTATCTTTCAGCACGAATTTGTTGGGTTTATCCGGCGAGCCTGGCAAGATGAAGTATCCGAGGATCCCAACCGGGAGGGTAATGATGGCGCAGATGATGTACATCCATCTCCATCCTGCGAGACCATGCACGCCGTCGAGTCGGCTTGATGCACCAGCTTGGATGAGACTGGCAGTCAATGTGCCGAATGTAAGACCAACGTAGAAACAGCCTCCTCGTCGGGCGATTTCGTCGCCTCGATACCATGAGCCTAGAATATGTTAATATAAGGCTTCCTTTTGGAGGGGGGATACTATGCTCACCGAAGATATAATGCATCCCTGGAAAGAAGCCCGCCTGGTGGAAGTTAGTAAACCATCAGATCTCCACTTAAACGAGAAATATCAAACTTACCTCAAACCATCCCACAAGGAACCGATACGCAGCCAATTCAGCATAAGAGTTGGCACGATACTGCACCAACGTGAAAATCCCCCAAGCAACATCCATAAACGGAATGACCCAGGACATGGGAAGTCTGGTGAACAAGTATGCAAAGGGAAGCTGGCCGACCACCGCACCAATGGTATACATGGTCTGTAGCTGGACGAGCTCATTGCCATGAAGGCCCAGATCATCCTTGAGACCAGAAACATATGCATTATCTGCTGCTCGTTAGAACCGACATATGATCACAACAGGAAGTGCTTCTTACTGATATTGGCCTGATCAATATATTTAGTCCAATATGCAAGGAAGGCATATGGAACAATCAACAGATCCAACTTGAGGATAAGCTTTCTCTCCTCTTTTGTATCCTGGTCTGTGAACCATTGGAGGTGGTACCATTTCCGCCGTTGTTGAGGGGCGGTCATCTTTTCGCGTAGGAGTCACCTAATATGGAGGAATTGGAAGAGTTGGAGGAAAAAATAGTTCATTCCAGCTGGTTTTATCTATGGCTTCGGTCATCAGCCGAGAAAGGCGTTGTTTGAGGTACTTCAGCCAAGATGCAAGATGTCACTAGAGTCGGCAATTGCGTGCTGTAGCGTATCTTCAACAACGATTGCGACAGAATAGCCACAGATTAGATAGTGCCGATCAAGTCGATGAACGGGATTGCAGATAGCTTGTCGCGAATAAACGCTGAGTATTTAGATAGAGTTGGCATGTGGCATGTCGTCAATAATCGTCCGGTGGTCCTAGAGTGCGTGGGTGTCGGGGCCCCGATGTAAACTGACAGACTTGGAAAAAGCTCAAGCGTTGAAATAAATCTCCGTAATATTCCTTATATGAAGTAGAGAATGTACCAATGGTATTATGTACAAATGCATATGCAACGCCGTCTATATCCCCAAAGTATGATGTACAAGCATTATACAAACGGACCTTCACTCGGTCCGTGAAAAGCAAAGATAAAAAGGCCCAATTCAGGCCTTAGTCCTTCTTAGGGAAAGATTCATCCCATTCCGGGACCTTCTCCTCCACCTGTTGAGAAGAACCATCTTCGATATTCTTCTTCCAGAAAGTCTTCCGGGCTTCCAATTGGAATTTCTTGATACGCTCACCACCGAACCTCTTCTGCTCGGGTGTTGGGTAGATAGTCTTGCCCCTGAAGTTCTGAATAACATCTTTGTCAGAGTACTTCTTCAGCATCTTCGATTCTTCCATCAGGATCTTGCGCTCGGCCTTTGAAACGAACGACTTATACTCGACCTTCAGAGTATCGTCGACTACCAGACGGATGCGCGACGGCCGAGGCACCGGCGACGGACTCTGATTTTTGGTTTTGGAGAGCACTCCAGCGAGTTTTGTGCGAGGGGGCTCCAAACTCCATTGCCTCATGGAGCTGGGCGGTATAGGGTCGCAGGGTGGCGAGGGCTGCCAAGCGCAGCTTCGCTTGGATCTTGCGGCCTATATCTTGCAGTCTGCTCCTGGTGGAGGTTTCTTCCATGTCAAGGCCTCGCAGGTGCAGGAGGACGGAGGGTTGGCTGGAAAGGATCTGGATCAGTTCTAAGTAACCCTCGAGGACTCGGATATCCGGGAGGATCAACGCTTTGTCCATCAAGGACATCAGCTCGTTTGCGTGCTGAAGAACCGAGTGGTTGCGACGGTCACGGCGACAGATACTGAGGGCGACGTGGAATGCTTTTCCGTTTGCTACACCGGAAGGAATCATCTGGTCCCGTAAGGCTGCGACGCCGACTTTGCTGGAGCGGGAAATGCGGAGGAGGCGGAAATATTGAAGGTAGGTGACGCTATCGGGTTCGATGAGATGGTTGGTGTCTTCCAATGTCAGAAGTTTCCAGTAGTTGACACCGGCCTCAGTGCCGTGAGTTATGGTGAAGCAGGCATTCAGAAGAAGAGTGAGTTCTTTGCTGTCTGGTTTGAGGAAAGAAATCTCCGGTGCGTCTGGGACGACAGGCTTGAAGAGGTCTTCAAATGATTCTTCCTCTTCTGGTTCTTCTTCCTCTAATTCTTCTGGTTGTTCTTCGGCAAGTGGCTGGGACTCCTCGTCCGCCTCTGCTTCTCTCAGGATTTGATTATTCTCATCCACAAAGGGAACATCTTCCATACTCTCTTGCCGTTCTGAATGGGTCTGTTCGAGTGCTTGGGTTTCTTCATGAGTGATCCTGCGACGGGATGAACTCTCAGACTCGACAGGCCGTTTTTGCAGTATGGGAATACCCATAGTTTGCTTATACAGCTCCATGACATTGTAACAGTCAATGTCACTAGCACCGTCCAGGAGCAAGCTAGCCATGGCATTCACAACAGAGTTGTCAAGTTCCAGGGCTTGGTTCTTCCACCGATAAACGATATCGGCCCAAATCCGCTTTCCTTCGGTCATAGCCTGAGCCTTCCGCTCAAGAATCTTATCAATCTCTTCAGGGGACATTTTCTGAATATCCCTACGAGCTGCGAATTGAACGGCGCCCAGGATAATCGTATAGGTGGCTGCGTCCGGAGCACCTGGTCCCTCCTCTGGTAGGTCTCCGGCAATCTTCCACAAACGATCCATATCATTATGCCGTTGGCAAACCGTAAGCATGGCGTTGGTGTGGATAATGCTCAGGCTGACGCCGGAGTTCGGGGAGGAGATCGAGCGGTAGACAGAGGCGGCAGTCTTGACGATATTCGGTGATTCTGAGGCTGAGCTGAAACCCTTCAACATGATTGTGTACGTCGATGGATTCGGTTTTCTGCCACGTTTCTTCATCTGAAGTAGTATATCCGTTAGCATGCAATTCAAGTAATCCAAGCACTAGCAACTCCCCAGTTCCCAGCACCAAGCAGAATGACAAAACACTCACATCATTATAAAACTTGAATGCAGCTTGCGGGTGATTCTGATCCATACAGTATTGGAACAGAGTATTCCAAGCAACATCACATCTCATACCCTGCTTCGTTCCAGTACGGATCAGCGCCGCCGCCAGGGCCGGATCACCGGCGTGCAAAATGCGCGACACCCGTTCTGCAAAGTCACGGGGATCGGACAACCATTTCAGCTCCTCATTGATGACCTTGTTGGGAACCTTGAGTGATTTTATCATCGAAGGACTGGGTTCTTCGGGAGCATCACGATTGGCAGTCTCAGTCTGAGAAGCTTGATCTTGCGAGGCATCATTTTCAGACGCCTCGGTGCCAGATGTCTCTGTTTGAGTAGACCACTTCTCTGCAGCCTCCTTATCCAGAGCCTCGCTTTCAGCGATATCGCTATCAACATCATACCGGCCGCCGAGCGATTCCTTGCCAGATGCAATAGCCATCAACAAGTCCCGATCTTTCTTTGAAGATAGACCATCCTTGAATGTCTTTCGATTCCCCCTTCCTTTGTTCGTCGGCTTTTGTCCATCCTTCTCGAAACGGCCTGGGGCGGGGCGCGAATTCTTGCGATAGGAGTCGTTTCGACCGGAGGAGCGTTCGGAGGCGTAGGAGTAGAACCGGGGGCTAGATGAGAGCCATGTCTGTGTCTGCTGGAATCGCAATGCAGCTGCAATGGATGCGCGGTGTTGCTGCGCGGTGAGAAGTTTGCTGCGCAAAGCTCTGTTCACGAGCGACCCCGGAAACCGGAAAGTCATGGCCGGGTTTCAGTGGTTTCCAGGCCAGTGTCGAGCTTGTATGCCGTGTGAAATGCTGAGACAAAACAAAGTACGAACAATGGCAGGTCAAAGAAATGAAAGAAACAAACAAAAAGAGACAAAAAGGATATTATGTCCACATTGCGTGTTCGAGATACAATCTCGAAACAATTTCGCAGATTGCAAGTACGCGCTAGTCCATATCGGGTTAGATACTCACGCCTGGATATTCAGGCTGCAAATATTCTGCCTGAGGTGTCAAGATAACCAAGATCGGTGTTGTTGACACCTCAGGCGCCATATCCAACTAGACTGCAACTAGTTTAGTTCCCCTTCCAAACCCTTGTTCCCGGCGGGCCTGGACGGGAGCGCTAGAGCACATTCCCAGAGTCTCATTCCCTGCGTTAAGTACTTTACTAGTTCCCGAATCTAGATCTGCGTTCTCCGTACAGAACCGTGGACGGGCCGTCTCTAAACGAACTATAGAAACAAGCCTTTGTACAACTTGGCTTCATTATCTCGTCCCATATAATAATTATTGGACGCATGCTTTCTCTTATAGTCTAAGCCACAGGTTTCAGAAGATCCATACTTTCAGTCTGAATCATTAATTAGGGACAGTTGCGTCCCGCAAATCCTACACTGTCACTCCCTGGAAAACATGTCCCAACGAGTAAAGACTCGTATACATAGAACGATCAATCCTTGTCTTACATCAAAAGCATACGCTGACCTACATGTAAAATACACTCGTTAACCAACATAAGCACTAGCCCAAACCAAAGAACTCAAATCAATCAGAAAAAGAACACATTACATGCGCAACGCTCAAGCAATATGACAAGTCCAATAGCATAAAATTACCATAAACACGAGCCTAACCAAAACCAGCCTGCCCATCCCAGCGTTAGCGGCCAGCCTAAGCAGCTACTAGGCCAGAAAGAAAAAAAAAAAAGGTCAAAACCAACTCTAAACCCCAGACCAAAAATTACCGCCACGATGATATCGGTGGCTGATACTAACGTACCCTAACCTACTTCAGCCACGTGGAGATGGGATGTGAGATGCTAGCCTAGTTACCGAGCCGAGACCTTAGTTCCTGGTTCTGAAACTAGTCACTAGTCACCGCTTGTTAAGTTACTTACTGTACCTTACTACGTTCGTATACTATACTAGCTCGCGCCTCCCGCTTTGTACATAGGTACAGGTATAGGTACAAGTACAGGTACATCATGCATGACATACAGTAGCCTAGCTTTTGCTTTTTGCTCTGTTGCTCTTTTTGTTCTAGTTCAGGAACCGGTATGCTATGTGTTCGGGTGCATGCACGCATTGACCTGGTGCAGTAACTTAGTGGTGCGTGGTACATATACACCTATCTAACTTTAACAGTTACCTTCCCTAACTTACGCTATTTCAAGGGTGATGCTGTAACGTATTGGTACTTGGTCTGTGATCTCTGTGCATCTGTGTGCGTGTGTGGCTCAATCCTAATTTGGGCTAGGCGTGGCTTGTCTCGGCTTTAGTGTTAAGAAACCGAGTTTTAGTGTAAACCCTCATGTCTCTTTGATCATCTTCTTGTATTTTCTATCGATTCTGGCCTGGAATTAGGGTTCCTTATTCCAAAATGAGGTGCCTTTGCTGCCTAGGTGGGTTGGGTATGTACAAAGCAGCACATGAGCAATGACAGCCAACATTTGAGCACATTACAGAAACCAAAGGCCAACCAAAGAAATGGAAAAGAAAGACCAGAGAAAATGGAGTCCGGTTTAAATGGTACACACAAAATAAAACCAGAGACGAAAAATAGTCCGTATAGCATAATGTACGTTAAGCGGAGGAGAAAGGAAAGGAGGAGAAGGAAAACACACACAGAGAGAAAGAGGAGAGATGAGAAGATGACCTGCACATGGCAAAGTTAAGACATAAGATAGGAAAAAACAATAGGAAAACACAAAGACAACATAAACTAAAACAAAGAACCCCCATGAAAACCATTTTGGGAGAATGCTAATCAGTAAAATGACAGATGCAAAAAAATCCGCGGCCCACCATCCTTGAAGCCACGACCCTGGCCAGCGAGCAAGAGGTACGAGAGAGTATGAGTGTAGAAGACACAAACGCACATCCCTTCGACATTCATCATCGATTCTGAGAACAAGACAGGAAACAGAGGGAAGAGGAAGAAGGGAGCACATCCTCTCAGCTCGAAGCGCACTCTAAAATAGCAAGGAGAATCACAGGTATAGAACAAAGCCGGAAAAGCCACTCTTTGATGAGGATCATAAGCCTCAAGAGGTTGGTATCATTGCAATAAATCGGGAGCGGGTGTTGGAGGGGAGATGAGAGGAGGGATCGGAATCCAGGACGAGAACATTAGTCAAGGATAGGGGATATCGTGATTAGAAAGGGAAAGAACACAAGCACAGAAAGCAAAAACAAAAAACAGGCAATGCAGTTCCGTCCGTCCAGAGCG
>ERZ1673737.3162-NODE-3162-length-12864-cov-4.051604_pt1 | contig 12864 bp, 11 predicted proteins | sample MGYA00580211_ERZ1673737 | MGnify/ENA primary metagenome ERZ1673737 (study PRJEB41218, sample SAMN15661789) | gut metagenome | host: Homo sapiens | place: Canada: London | collected 2015-08-20/2019-03-30 | study: EMG produced TPA metagenomics assembly of... | reverse complement strand
GCTGGTTAGGGGCGATGATGTGGAGAGAACATCACACTGGTGCACCGCAGCTGGCGGGTATCTTGACGTTGTGAAACTGCTGATAGTGCAGTCTCTTGCTAAGAAAGGGTCCGCGGACTTCTTTGGCAAGACAGCTTTCGCCATCTTGCAGTACTGCAATGACTATAATCAGAGAAGTTTGGTGGTTAACGTTATCTGGGAATTGGGCCAGTTAAAACCTGCTATGCTTCGTGGCTGCATCTGACGTGGTGGCAATGCACAGCCAAGATACGAGTGTTCCAAGCGGAGCCCAATGATGTTTAGCCATAGCTCTCCATTTTCCAAGTATGGATGGAGGGTTTTTTACCTGACATTATATTACCTGTAATTGCCCCTCCCTTCTGTCTACCATACCGCAACGATGAGGTTCACCATTTTTTCAACCGTCGTGATACTGCTTTTCGCCTACTTCTTATATAAATCGATATCGTTCCTCCGGTTTTATATCCATGCCCGCCGTGCCGGCTTTCCAGTGTACCTGTCACCTGTTTTGTCCAAAAGCATTCCATGGATGGTGCTCGCGCCAGCCTTCCAGCCTCAGCTCGAGACATATCTTCCGGGATGGATCTATGAACGACTAGATTTGTTGATTCATGGCTGGGAGTTCCGTAGAAAAAGAGAGATCCACGACCGAGTGGGCAGCATATTTGCCATCGTCACTCCTGATGAATGCGCGGTTTTGTGAGTTCAAATTAGTGTTCATCCCTTGGAAGCGACGTTTCTGTTTCTGATTCAATCCAGCGTGGCCGATCCGGCCGTCGGCAATGCCATCTTACAGAGAAGGCATGACTTCCTCCTAGCACCTATTACGGCTAAACTTTTAGGATTCTTGGGTCCCAATGTGTTTACGGTGTGTGAAATTCCGGACAGAAGAGGGCCAGAGCTTCTTTTACTGACCTAGTAAATCCAGGTTAATGGTGATGAATGGTCGGTGGCTTCCCTCAACCCTTGCCCATGTTTGAGTCTGCCCTCTTGCTAAACAAGCGCTGTCTCAGGAAGCGGCACCGCAGATTGTTTGCCGTCAATCTGGATGAGCGAACAGCAGAACGGTTTGGATTGAAAGCTGTCAGCAGGCCCAAACTATGCTCGAATACGTGGTAGACCATCCGGGTGGCGAGACAGTAGATGGTCTGCGCAGTATTGCGATCAATGTGATCGGTCAATCTGGGTACAGCCAGAAGCGGTCATGGTCTCCTAATCCGCGGGAGTTCACCGTGGAGGCAAAAAGTGAGAGAACGGCATACTTTATGACGCTCTCGATGGTGACAAGTATGTTCCTCGAAGCGGCGATGCTCCCGACAAAGCTGATGAGATTGCCGTTAATGCCACCGGCGCTTCGAAGCATGGGCAAGCACCTGGAGAGAATCCCCCAATACAGCAAGGAAGTGCTCGAGGAAGAGAGACAGGCTGCCACGGTCGGGTCAGACCCTCGCCATAACTTTTTGAGCTTGCTGTTGCAGCTCTCGGATGAAGAGAAACGCCGCGGACAGTCAGAGTTTTCACTGACAGATGAGGAGATTACTGGGAATCTGTTCATCTTCAGCAGTGCGGGTTTTGAAACGACCGCTAATACCATGGGCTATGCGGTTACCCTGCTGGCTGCGCACCCGGAATGGCAGGACTGGATTCGTGAGGAGCTTTGCGGTCTGGACGCGGACGTGTCGACATGGACTTATGAGGAGGTGTACCCCAAATGCCGACGGACACGGGCAGTGTTGGTAACTCTCCGTTCCTTCTTGCCACCATTATAGAAAGGCAGCTGACTTTCCTCCCACAGTTGGAAACCCTCCGCCACTTCCCACCAGTTCTTCATTCCACTCGCGCCGTACTCTCACCGCAGCAGCTCGTTAGCGCCGACGGTATTCACCACCTCGCGCCTCCGATGAATTTCTTTGTCAGCCACGTGAGCATCCACCTGGATACTACAATCTGGGGTCCGGATGCCGAGGACTTCAAGCCATCGCGATGGTTCAATGACGCCGGTGAGATTATCACGCCACCAAAAGGCACATTCCTGCCGTGGTCGGACGGACCGAGGGTCTGCCCGGGGATGAAGTTCTCACAAGTGGAATTTGTGGCGGCAATGGCGACGCTATTCCGATCTGCACGGTGCGAGCCTATCCCGACTCTTGGGTTACATCATCCGGAGGACCTTCAGCGGAGACTGCAGCACTTGATGAACAACTCTGTTTCCAAGTTGACCTTGCAGGTGCGGGATGCCAAGGCGGTGCAATTACGGTGGATTCGGGACTGAGAATTTTGGCCTTGAAGTATTTTGCAGAGATTCATTTGAGACCGACAGTCGATATGATACAACCAAGCAGGGGTTGTTAAGAGAATATGTAACCAAATCCTGATTAGGATGTTTCAAGGTATGGTTCGGGACACAATCCGTGAGTGTATGTGAGGAATCTTTCGAATCCTACTGTATCAGCGATGCGATCTACCTACATAACAGATTTCCTCTGCCACGTGGGGGCTCTCCTATCGTAGCTGCCGCCGCTTTTGTGAGGGCGTTCAGAGTCAGGCTCACTGAGTAAATTTCGATCCGGGCACAGACTCACTGAGCTGCTCAGTGCTAATCACGTGTCTAAGTAGTTGCTCCATTGGGGTTCGGCATACCACGCACTGCTTTCTACACTTCCATACGTCGGGCCACACAAGGGGTCAACGACCCGGTATATGCATGCATGCGCTAGTGACTTCTCAGCTCAGATCTCACTGTAGTTTATCTAGCAGATGTCAAGAAATGTCTAATAGTGTAATTGCGGGGGTTTCAATACATACCAAGTGATTGGAAAGACGGTGTTAAGTTTGATACATCAAATCCATCTTACTGCTTTCGTCATCTGGTTGCACGGCATATGCGGTGCGGGTATGTCACTAAGTCTAATCATGCAGAAGACAAACCCAATTTTAAGACTTTCAGCTGGCTGTGGGATTGCATGCGCCACTCAAAGCTATTACGCGGATACGGTGGTTCTAGACACGTTTACCAAAGAAAAGAAGATCTCATGCAATTAATCCCCCTAGATGCAATAGACCTTTTCATATGGACCTGTCATGCAGTTATGGATAGCGCATATCAACTTACGTGCCAGAGCAGGTCGTTGTCATAAAAAGGGCCCAGTGGTGATTGGGTGAAGCGAGTTCTATAATACATTCCAACCTCGATCAAATTTTTAAAAACCCACGTTTTCCCGAACTTTTCATCATTTTCACCGAGAAAGTTCCCCTTCGTTTAGTTATTTTCCAATTTCCAAGATGACTGTGATTGAAGGCCTTCCACCCGCTGATATCCCTGTGGTAGACATGTCTCTACTCCAGGGAACACCTGAAGAGGAACGTGGCGCTCTCAAACTTTTAGACAACGCATTCCAACAGTGCGGATTTGCCTACATCTCCAACCACGGTATTTCTGAACAGCTTTTGAACGAAGCCAGAAGCTATGTAGGTTTCTTCCACTTATCTTGAAAGCCTTTTTTGATCTGCTCTCCTGCTTGCTTCCATGCTGACAGCATTGCCGGGTAGTCCAAAAAGTTCTTCGAGCTACCAATTGATGTGAAGCTTTCCATCCTCCACCCACCTGATGGAGGTGTTGAGGACCACCGCGGATTTGTGCCCGATGGTTTGACATACATCAGTCAACTTGTGTTCGATGATGCAACTGTACAAGAACTCCGCAAGAGCGCCCCCGAGAAGAAACAGACTTTGGAGATGGGAAACCCACACCTTGAAAAAGCCGGTGAACACATGCCGAAGAACCGCCTGCCGACAGAGCAAGAGCTTCCTGGTTTCCGTGCCTTTGTTGAGGAATGGTGGGATGCCATGACCAACCTCAACCACACCATCCTTCGTTTCTGTAGCAAAGCCTTGGAGCTACCAGACGAGAACTATCTCTCTCGTTCACAAACCCGCAATCTTTGCCATATGACTTGGAATCACTTCCCTCAGATGGCCATGAACCTACTTAAAGATGGATCATTCCGCCGAATGAATGCGCACACCGACTTTGGCCAGATTACCCTCCTGTTCCCTGATCCGATGGGAGGCTTGGAGGTCAACGACGGAAAGGTGTTCCGTCCCGTTGCATTCAAACCAAATACACTGGTTATTAACATTGGAGACTTGATGGAGCGCCAGACTAATGGCCGCTGGAAGAGTTCTTTACATCGTGTCGTGGCACCCGAAGAAAAGGTAGGACGAATCGACGGCATCGGCAGCGATGTGTATGCCGCGGAGCGATACTCACTGGTATATTTCGGAACTCCAGACCCCGAGAGTATAGTGAAGACTCTGCCCGGCTGTGAGGGTAAGGGCCGGTGGGAGCCCAGTGTTGTCCAAGCCGGCATGCACGAGGTTACTTGCGAGAAATGGATCCAAAAGCGGGTGGCGGCTGAGTTCCTTAACCCCGAAGCCGCCAAGGCTTAGGTGTAAGCACCACTGCCCCCCAGGGCTCTTGGTGGTCGTATATGGAAGTCTCAGGGATTTGGTCATTCGATATATCGTCTTCAATTAATTGCTTGCATGTTCATAAGTCCTTTAAATTCTACAAGTCATACCCACATCTGATCATCTGTAGCAGTGTGAGCTAGTTGTAGGCACATACGCTAAATACTAACTGGGCTTTAGTGCGAAGCAGTTCTGCAAATTTTCAGAATTCGAGAAAACTACGGTGTACCCCGTATCTATTGTCTTCGCCGATCTTTTAGGTCCAATTTCGATTCGAAGTCGGGATCGGACCAGTAATGCTTCTGGATGTCTAAATGCTGTACCCACTCATACTTTCCTTGCCGCCATCGTCAAAGTGGGATGAAAGATCGATTTGAAATAGAGTTCACTCACTAATTTTCTGGGAGCACACTCGTATGCGCGCTAGGCGGCCGTGCATGTTCTCGCCCCATGTCAATACCTTTCTGCTGCCAGCCAGCCACAAAATGACAGGACGCAGAGATGCATGCGAAGATCAGAGGACCTAGACATTTCTAATAGAATATATGTGGATCTCCCAACATGAGCAAAAAGTTCGGTACTGCATATCGTGTTTTTAGATTGTGTGATTTTGCCGAAATCGTTGCGATTTGTGACTGAATCAATTCTAGGAAGCGCCGGTCGAGACTGCAGCAAATTATCCACTAGGTGTTTACTGCTTTTTGTTGTTGCTGTCAGCCCCTTTTTATTTAAAAAAAAAAAAACTTCCTTTTGTTTTAGGGGCGGTCTACTACCGAAGGGCTTGAAAATCTACAGAGATTTCATGAAAAAGTGCTCAAATTTTAGAAAACTGCAATGGAGAATTGGTTACTCTACAGGGTTTGACTTCTGGCTGGAAAGCTTTCCCACAGATACCAAGAATCTCCCCAGTGACCATCAGTTCGTTCCTACTGACTTTTCAATATGCTTGCCGCATTGTCCACCTTATCTGCTAAAATCTCACACCAGCGCTGCTTGATTCAGTACCGAGTAAATGTGAACGAGAGAGAATTTTACTTACTTCGGCACTTGTCCAGTTCGCCCCGCTCAAACTGCTGCGTAGTCCCGGAAACGCTGGTGAGTCTGCATACCACGCTCCAGGATCATACAGCACATGATGAAGATTTGGATTGACATCCTGGTGAACGGGTGCATTATCATCCTGATCAGCATCGTAATAGAAAGCCCTTTCCATCCTCATGTACTTCCTGTTTGCAGTACTGTAAGAAGCTTCAAGTCCACAGTCAGACCAGAAATTCCACCGAGGACATTCAGACGCCGCCAGGGATGCGGTATTGGCATCAAACTGTTTCGCAACTTGCAAAAGTCGACCAACAGCATCATACAACACAGTGAAATCAACCTGCGGCCACGAACCTTCCGAAAAGAGGTTATCCACCCATTCTCGCAACGCCACGGCGTAATCTGAAGCATGCATCCGCAGTACACTTGTTTCAGCTAGGCGGGCAGCCAGTAGAGACCAAACCTTTGCCGTAGCGACATGATGTTGCCAACCCGGATCTCCAAATCGATCCATCCAGTCATGAGTATCATAGCCAGAGTGGTAAGTGAATGGATTGTCACCAATTCCTGGTATGAAGCCCATGTCCACGGTAGATACACATGCAGCTCCTGTAAAATAAATGGCATCACCGCCTCCTGCCGTGGTGATGTGTTTGTCCCAGACGTCGAACACGGTTTGGCCTGGCTGGTCAGGAGACTGTACTCGCTGTGTTGCATCGTGGATCGCGTTGTACAGTAGAGGGCTGGCCTTAACATGGAAACTGCGGCCTCCAGCCGCTACAACGACATTTAGGTAAGCGACAGTAGTCGCATTTACCCAGGGCATGTTCGCCTTCAACCAAGCCAAGGAGCCCACTTGCCCAAACTCCTCTCCTTCCCAGCTAGCAAACATGAGGGTACGGCGTGGTCGCCAGCCTTTTAGGACTGCGCCGCCGAAGCTACGAATAACTTCGTTGAGGGCTGCTGATCCGCTTCCCGGATCTCCAGCGCCTGGACCCCAGGCGTCACGGTGATTGCCTAGGATGACAACTTCGTCGGTGACCTCACCTTGAATGGTGGCGACCACATTATGCACCTGGGCTTGGTTGATCTCTGCGTGGCTGACAAGATTGATATTCACGTTATCGGGGGACGGACCAACGTTGTAGTGCACACCGTAATACTCCAAGCCATTGCCATACCAGCGCTCGTCAAAATCGGAGGCCGACGGACCGTGTCCATTTAGCGCAGTGAGAATAGGGATGGCGTCAGCGTAGGAAATAGGGATGCATGGTATAGTTGGCAGATAGCCGTTTCGGAAGGCATCTATAGAAGGTTAGTAAGTGCAAACGTCAGATTAACACATTAACAGGGTTACACATACCAATATTTCCAATGGTTCCCCGCTCGATCATAGTAGGTGGTCTTGCCGGGCCTTCAGGAAACGGCTCGTATCCATTTGAGTAGGTGATGGGTCCATCGCTCTGGGGATCTGGATAGACGAGCACACCCGCGATGCCTCTGCTCTCACAGTTCTTGATCTGCTCACCTCGGAAAATGTTAATCCCACGCTCACGTAGGTATGGCGACACATCCCCAATCTTTAGAATCGCGATCCTGCCCGCCACGCTAACATTAGCCCGCGTAAGAGCCTCGAAATCTTCCTCGCCACCAAAATTGGCGAACACGTAGGAGGCCGTTATGTTGCCATTCGTGGAGAATCCGAAATACGCGGGTGTGAAGCCTTGTTGGTCGTTTTCGCCGTCGACCAAGGGGGCCTCGTACATCACGTTCGAGTCTTGCAGAAGTGCCACGCGCTGCTGACCGATCACTGTTGGCAAGTCGGCATCAAAGGAGAGGATTTGGGAGTCAGAAAGACCAAACTCTTTCCATTTTTTTTGGGTCCATTGCGCCTGTTGAAGTCCTTGCCCAGGGCGATGCGTTCCGGTAGTATAGAAAGCACTCCAATTGCGAGCGTGCTCGGCGGAGGGAATGGAGAGAAGCAATTGGTCCAAATCAAACGGGTCATTTCCTTGATGCGTGCATGTTCGTTGGAAGGTGTAGTAAATGATAGCCGGACCAAGCAAAAGAAGAGCCCATTTGGGAGGCGACCTCCGCCCCAGCGGTGTTTGTTCAGAGTGAAACTTCATGATCACAGGGAAACATGAAAGTAAGTAAAACTGAGGGGTACGAAGAAGGTAATCTTACCAGTGTCCCTTCCCTGATCAATAATTGAAGTGTAATCAAACACAGAGCTGATGAAATCTGCACCAATCCACTACATCCTGTACAAGTAGGCCGCAGTAGGGGCATCGCGATCAACCCTGCAACATAATTAGCTGCGTTATTAACTTATATGTAGTTGAGACAATAGCTCATGCTGTATTCCCCACAGCTGCAGTAGTCCCTGGCAGATCGCGTTCGGCCTTGCTCCCTATCCGTTGCGTTTCCACGTATTGCTGTTTAGAATACGGAAATAAAAGCAAAAGTACAATTAGCACCAATTCCAATATCTGTCGCGTCTGGCCGCGCACCTGGATGCTTTGGGCCGAGATCTAACGATCGGCGGATTGTGCAGCATCCATCTCCAAAATATAGTTTTGGTGGAGCTCTTCGTACCGTCAGATTAAAAGAACATTTACTGGTACTCAAGTAGGAACGAACCAGGACGCAGCTTGCAGCTGCGGACTCACAGAGGAGCCGATGAGTCACATACGGACAGGTGGGAGCTCAGGGCTCGGTGATTGCAATCAGTAGCGACAGAACTTTCGCCCGTACAATTTCAATACAAGCAGTTCTGTAACCTGATTTGAAGAAATCAGCATTTGATTCCTGGGAAATGTTAATAGGGATATCGCAGAATAAGGCTGAGTTCAGACATAGGGGGCCCTTCCATATCGCAAAACACGTCGAGGTCAACGTATTAGTTCATTCACGATTTTGCGAACCTTCTACGGGCGGAAATTAAGCAAGTGTTGTTGAATCACTCGCCGTAAGCTGAAGAGTCACGCTAATCTTCAAAGTCAACTTCGATTGATTAAAAATATCGAAAGCTCGATCGCAACATGAATCGAGAGGGAGAAGCCCAGTGGTCCAATTTTATGTGCAAAATCACTCGATCCTGAAACAGATTCCCGCAGTGGTAATTGAGTTAATAGTTAGCTAGCTAACGAGTGAACCGATTTTCAATTCGTCTTGACGCCTCTAGGCACTTCTTGTCGATGAAGGTAGTCCAGTGGTCCGCAGCAAAATTGATGATAATGCCATAGAAAATAACGGAGCCTAACCAGGCCACCCAGAACGGCACAACGTCTTGAAATGCATCGATGGTACCCGGGAAGTGCTTTCCTGTGACGAAATACCAAAGAAGATTTCGGATTGGCTCTTTGAAGACGAAATAGACACTCTGATGGTCGAGGTAAAGTGAAAACGAGATATTTCCTAGGTATTGCACCCATCGTTGCTCAAGGAAACATTGTAACTTGCCAGACTGGGTGGTTCAGTAGACGACAAAAACGGCATAATTATTGAGAATTTCCAATTGCTACTCGTGAGACCAAGTATTGTTTTACGTGTTGCTAATGCTTGAGACTCGTGGGTATCCCTTACAGTTAGGTCACCGCAGTGCAGGCGATGTAAGGACCGATTACTTCAGCTCCCTCTCGCCAGCAATATGGCAAATATTGCGTGCGTTGTATGCAGGACTTTACGCGATTTAATGCGTTGTAACTCGCCTCGCTGGATCACTATTCTACCCGCTCAACTCAAATTGGTATGCAGTTGCTAGATACTTACCTTGGATGTGATATTACTAGTCTCAAATATGTAATGTCGATTTTCAACACAATGCTGGAGTGGTTAGCGGGAGTTCATTGGATTCATAGGGGAAAGTAATGGCGAACGTACATATTTGGACTTTTGGTACCTGTATCTATTTGTGGAAGAAGATCATGATAAATTACATGTCGATCATTTGAGAATCCGGCACTATTGACGCACTTGCAGCACATTGATGCATCCAGTAAATTGATGCATACTGCAGACTCATGGCACCATAACCTATTGTGGGATTAATTTTATTAAACATAATTTGCAGAGCTGAATGTGACAGAAAGAGTGTTTCTGGTCTTCTTACCAGTTTCGCTCGCGAGGAGATCTTACTGTCAATACCACTTCTTCACGGCCAGGATGACGAACGATGGCAGTAAACGCTTGGGATACACATGGCGTTCCTCTAAGATCTTCATCATTTTCACCGTGACAGTTGGTCTCGTGTGTGGTATGTCAAAAACACTTACTTTCTCATCAAAATCCGCGATGGCTAACTTTCGGAATGAAGAGGCCTTTTTGTACGCATTCATCGTTCCAATTCTGGGCTACATGGTCGAAACCCGTCTGAAGAAAGACCCGTCGCGTGTCCAGGGCCTAACCGCGGAGCTTTTGTCTCTCCATGGCCTTTTCTCGGTGATCTCATCTCCAGTCATTGCCCATTTTGCCGACAAAGTGTCCAACAGAAAGGTCCCGCTAATAATCGCAATTTTGGGGAGCGTCGCGGGTACATATCTAGTCGCGTTGTGTCCATCTGGTGGGTACAGATGTTCCGTATGTTTGTAAGGAGCGCAGTACTTACGTACCAAATTCTAGTCTGGCTGCTCTTCGTCGGACGGATAATCCAGGGCATATCCGGATCGGCAACATTGATCATCGGATTCGCGACATTGACCGACAACGTCGACAAACAACACATTGGGAGCATCATGGGAATTGTGACATCTTTTATTCAGGCTGGCGTTAGTACGGGGCCGATCATCTCTGGAGCACTACTTGAGCTTAGTGGCTATTGGCAAGCATGGTCCGTTCCTCTTGCATTGCTTAGCTTAGACTTCGGTGCCCGTCTGCTTATGATCGATTGCAATGAGGCAGACACCTCCGAATCGACTGAGCGATTGCTAGCGTCGGCGAAAAATGATGCCATGACTCCGGAACCGCATTCCTGCAATTCCAAGACACAGCCAACGGAGATCGAGCCCACTGGCCACAACAAAGCATCTCGTAACTTTTATTCCACTATGTTGACTGATCCCAAAATCTTGACTGGCCTTCTCAACACCTTCATGTTCTCTCTCATTCTTTCTGCTTTCGATACCACTTTACCGACCCAACTTCGCACTGCCTTTGGATGGGGTACTTTACGCGTGGGGTCGGCACTCCTCGCTTTGCAGCTTCCTGCACTCTTCTTGAATCCCATCGCGGGGTTGATTCGTGACCGTCTGGGCTTGCGTCATCCCACATCTGTTGGATGGTGTTTTCTTGGGACTTTGCTGTGGCTACTTGGCGCAGTGACATCTGACCACTTTGTGTCCGAAAGTCCCCAAACAGATTGTATACCGATTTTCATCGCCACGATTCTGTGTATCGGCGTTGTTGCTGCTTTTGTTCGTGGGGCGGATGCACTACAGTTGGTTGGTACGCTTACTTCCTGTCTTTCATCATCTTTCTCATTCTAACTGATTATAGCGGTCAATGAGCAAATGCAGGCCGAGAATCCTGACAATTTTGGGTCGCATGGCTCTCTATCCAGGGTCTTTTCTATGCTTGAAGTAGCGTTCAACACTGGGCTCATGATAGGTCCCTTACTGTCTGGAACGGCCGTGCAAGCCATGGGATTCTATTACACGAATTGTGTGTTAGGTGAGTATTAAAGTTTCTTTCGCAGCAGAGACGTTTTCCACGGTAACTAATAACTTGACCAATTCTTCAGCCATTTTATCCGTTGGCCTTGGTTGTCTTTCTGTGGTGTACCTTGTTCCCAAAGAAGTACACATGGCTGACCTTCCACATATCTAAGCATGATATTCCTCTCGTTGGATTCCACTCGTGCTGTATATATCCATAAGTTTCCGAAATTCATTTTTCCCCTTTCTCTTTCTCGTTTTTTCCTGGTCCATGTCTGGTACAATATTGGTGTCGACAGCAAGGAATGGGACGGTGCAGGCACAACGGTATTGATACTACAGAAGAGATAGTTACGACGAAGAACCGGAGAGAACTATGTATGAAACGCAGACCTGGCCACCCAGAGCATTACCACCTGATGCTCAACAAATGAAAAAGTGATTATTTTTAATTATAGAGTCATATTGGGAGTATGTACAAGAAGACCAAGAATCGCATATTGCTTTTCATTATTTACGGTAGGTGCGAAGTGGTATAAATACCATGCGACAAAATCCAAAACCGCCTTTTGGGCAGCGCTCGTCGAGATTAAATATTAAAGCGCTGGGGAAAAGGGACCCTTTTGTGTAGAATGCGCCCCAGTTGCGAGCGTGTTCGGTGGAATGTACGGAAAGGGAGATCTGGTCCAGCTTGAATGAGATTGTTTTGGTGAACTTCACTTGAGCATAGTAAACTACCGTCAGGCCCAGTAGATAGCGGCCATTTTGGAGGTGATCTTCGCTTTGGTGGTTTGGATACGGGAAATTTCATACTTGTGACGAAGGGAAACAATGAAGACAACAGGAAGGTGCTATATGAGGAGCCTTGAAATATTGATACATGTAAAAACAAATGGTTGATCTGAAATACAGGGATTACACGACTTATGGAAAGTGCATTAGTCCCTTGCAGACCGCGATCGGCTCGGCGATGAGCTCAGCTGAGATTTGACATGCATCTTCGTAAATATGTTACATAGATGCATTGAGGTCTCGAACTTCTTTTCTCCTCTACTCCTTAGTTCTCTCACATTCACTCTCTGGGGAATGCCCAGGATGGACGAAAGTACCCCCCTACTTCAGAACCAAGACCACCGTCTACCCCAAAAGCGGCTATTGGTCATTTTCCCAGCTCTAGCATTGATCCAATTCACCTCCTTCCTCGATCAAACAGCCATCGCAACAAGTCTCCCGGCGATCGCTTCGGCACTTCATACCGGTGCCTCGATATCTCTCGTCGGGGCTAGCTTCCTCATCACTAGCACCAGCATCCAACTCATCAATGGCCGACTGTCGGATATCTTCGGACGCAAGCTCTGCCTTGCAACCGCGTTGACAATCATGGGTATTGGAAACCTGTTGTCAGGCTTCTGCGCGACGCCCGTTCAATTGTTCGCCTCTCGTGCCTTTACAGGTCTCGGAGCCGGCGCCATAAATGCCTTGGTTCAGATCGCGATCGCAGATATCACCACTTTGGAACAGCGGGGCTATTACTTTGGTATAGTCGGTATGGCTGTCGCATTTGGAAACGGACTCGGGCCCGCGATCGGTGGACTGCTGACCGAGGCAGCGGGGTGGCAGTGGTCGTTTTGGTTTGTGTGTCCGCTGTGTGCGATTGCAGTCATCTATCTTCTTCTCG